>Ga0268386_10004619_pt1 | contig 10171 bp, 7 predicted proteins | sample RVTome_15_FD_200260 | JGI IMG/M metagenome (GOLD analysis project Ga0268386, IMG submission 200260) | Soil microbial communities from uranium-contaminated site in the Upper Colorado River Basin, Wyoming, United States - RVT150D86... ... | reverse complement strand
AGTCGAGAGCGGAGAGTCCAGAGCCGGAAAGAGCACGCGGTTTGGATTCTCTGGCTCTCGACTCTCCGCTCTCGACTCTCGACTCTTCTCAGCAGTCTGGCAATCTTCGTCGGATTCCTCGCATTCGCCCTCTTGCGGCCGATCGCCGACCGCAATCCCAGCCACATGACGCCGGACGAGTTCGACGACTGGCGGGCGGTCTGCAAGTGGTGCGACGAGAACCTGCCTCCCGACGCGGTGGTGCTTACGCCGCAGGCGTCGAACTGGGGCTTCAAGTGGTACGCGCGGCGGACCGAATACGTCTCGTACAAAGACTGCCCTCAGGACGCGGCGGGCATTCTGGAATGGCGGCGGCGGCTGCGGTTCATTACCACCTGGGGAAATGAGAACTATCGCGACGGCTATTCGCGTGCGGCCATCCGCAAGCTGGCGAACGAGGGGATCACGCACATTGTCGCCTCTTCGGAAGTCGGCCCGTTCGCGGTACGGCCCGTGTATCCCCGCGGTTCGCAGAAGAACGGGCGTTTCCGGGTGTACCGCGTGGCCGACGCGACTTCGAAATGAACGACGTCCGAGTTCGGGGTCGGGTGTGGAAAATTCAAAATTGCGGAGCGACGGTTTCCGGCGCGGCAATGGTGCGCTCGCCGCAATTTTGAATTTTCCACACCCGACCCCAAGTGGGGAACCGGACTCTCGCCCTCTCGATTTCCCTCTGATAGACTGGTTCCGTTCTCCCAGCGCCCCGCAAACTGCAACTCCGACGGTTGGACCGATGCCAATGCATAAAAAAGGTGTCAGGAACCGTTTCCGGTTTTTTCGTACCGTAGCGATCGAAACTGGAGTCCGGAAACGGTTCCTGACACCTTTGCTATGCGCGCTGGGAATGCTGGCTCTCGGTCTGGTCGCCGGCTGCTCCGGCGGGAAACCGACCCGGGCGGACGATGCCGATGCGAAGTCCCCCGAATTGGGCAGCCTGCAGCCGGTCAGCCTGCGGCAGCCGGAGATGACGGAAGGCCGCGAGGCGGTGCTGCACGTTCCGAAGGCCGAGGCCGAGAAGCCCCGCCAAGGGGACGACTGGCCGGTCTTTCTGGGGCCGGGCGGGTTCGGCGTCTCGAACGAGACGGGGCTGCTCGACAAGTGGCCCGCGGCCGGCCCGCCGATGATCTGGGAGAAGAAGGTCGGCTCGGGGTACAGCGCCCCGTCGATTCGCGGCAACCGGCTGGTGCTGCACCACCGCATCGGCGGCGACGAAATCGTCGAGTGCATGCGGGCCGACACCGGCGAAATGCTCTGGGAGTACAAGTACCCCAGCACGTTTTCCGATCCCTTCGGCTACAGCAACGGCCCGCGCTGTTCGCCGCTGCTGACCGCCGACCGCTGCTACACCTTCGGAGCGGAAGGCAAGCTGCTGTGCCTCGACCTGAAGACCGGCACGAAGACCTGGCTGCGGGACTGCTACGCCGACTTCGACCTGAAGGACAAGGATTCCGGCAAGCCGAACTGGTTTTTCGGCATCGGCTGCACGCCGATTCTGGAAGGGGGGCTGATCATCGCTTTGGTCGGCGGCCAGCCGGATTCCGGCGTGGTCGCGTTTGACGCGAAGACCGGCAAGACCGTCTGGCAAAACGTGGGCAAATCGACCTGGGACGGCGCCGAAACCGACGACCCCGACGAGCCGAAGTACAAGTGGACCGGCCGCGAGCAGGTGGTGAGTTATTCCTCGCCGATTGCCGCCACGATTCACGGCAAGCGGCACGTGCTGTGTCTCACGCGGCAGGGGCTGGTGTCGCTGAACCCGAAGGACGGCAGCGTGTGGTTCAAGCACTGGTTCCGCCCGAAGGCGTTCGAATCCGTCAACGCCGCCCGGCCGCTGGTCATCGGCGACAAGATCTTCCTCTCGGCCGCCTATCGGCAAGGGTCGGTACTGTTGCAAGTGAGCAAGGACGGCAAAAGCGTCGAGGTGCTGTGGCGGAACCGCAGAAACCTGCTGACCCACTGGTCGACGGCGATTCACGCCGACGGGTTCATCTACGGCTTCAGCGGGCGGCACGAGCGGGAAGGGTCGTTCCGCTGCCTCGACGCGAAAACGGGCCGCGTCGTCTGGCAGACCAGCGGATACGAGGGGTCGATCGACGATTTAGGCCAGAACCCGATGACGGGTGAGATTGTTGATAAGAAAACGGGGAAAGTCATTCCCTGGCCGTTTTTCGGCCGCGGGGCGAAGATCAAAGCGGGGGACCAGTTCATCGTTCTCGGAGAGCGGGGCACGCTGTCGCTGGTGAAAGTGAACCCGAAGAAGTTCGAGGAAATCTCCCGCGCGAGCCTCAAGCAGATCGGGTGGCCGGTCTGGGCGGCCCCCGTCCTGTCGCGGAAACGGCTGTACCTGCGGGACGAAAACTCGCTGATCTGTCTCGACGTCGCGGGGAAGGCGGAAGGCGGAAAGCGGAAAGCCGAAAGCCGAAGGCGGAAAGCGGAAAGCGGAAAGCCGAAAGCCGAAAGCCGAAGGCGGAAAGCGGAAAGCGGAAAGCGGAGGTCGGAGCTCGGAGATTCTGACTCTCAACTCTCAACCGTCCACCACTCACGACTCAGAGCTTGTGAAGAATTACAGATTCAACGAATTTCGGAACCTTTACATTGAGTCCCGGAGGGACGGCATCGATTAGCCTGGGGCGTAAGCCCCAGGGAATCGGTCAATTCCGTTCATGACAGCCCCGGAGGGGCGGCATCGGCTCCACACACGGATGTCGCCCCTCCGGGGCTGTGGTCAAGAGGGTACACCGCCCTGGGGCTTACGCCCCAGGCTATTTCATGCCGTCCCTCCGGGACTGGATTCTTTCACAACCACTCACCACTCACACACGACCGAATAGCCGGAGAACGACGATGTTCAACGATCGCCGAATGCCGAATGCCGCGAGCCGAATGCCGAATGCCGAAAGCGGAGGAAAATCACGATCGGTGATCGCCTTCCACCTTCCGCCATCCGCCATCCGCCTTCGGCTTTCCGCCTTCCGCCTTCTGCTCGGCTGCGCCTTGTTGCCGGCTTTCGGTGCGGGCTGCGGCCGATCGTCGCAGACGGAACAGACAAAGACCGAACCCGCCGGCAAGGCTACGTTCGAAGTCTCCCCGGTCGGGGACAACGGGCGGAGCACCGCCGAATCCGCGACCACGGGCGGCGACGCGCGGCGGACCGGCGAGTCGTTCACCGCCGTCGAGGCCTCCAAACCCGCGCCGCCCCCGGATAAGGCCGCCGACGTCGCGGAGTTGAAGAAGCTCGGCCTTTCTTACGACTCCGACGCCAACGGCCGCGTCACGGAGATCAACTTCAACAAGAAGAAAGCCACGCCGGCGGCGCTGCGACTGCTCGGCAGGTTCCCGGCGCTGGAGATTCTCATTCTCGACAAGACCGGCCTGACGAACGAGCAGTTGGGCCGGCTGAAGGGGCTGCCAAAGCTCAAGCAGCTCTCGATCGAGGAAAACCCGATCGACGATTCCGGCCTGGCCCACGTCACGCTGATGCCCGGGCTGACGACGCTCTCGCTGTCGAAGACGAAGGTCACCGGCCGCGGGCTGAGGCACATCAAGGGGCTGACGAAGCTGGAAGTGCTCAACCTCGCCCACTGCAAGATCACCGACGACAGCCTCGAGAACCTGACCGGCATGAAGGACATGATCACGCTGACGCTGCAGAACTGCGGCATCACCGGCCCCGGCCTGAAGCAGGTCGGCAAGCTGGCGAAGATGATCACCCTCAATCTCGACGACAGCAAGATCGTCGGCCAGTCGCTGATGCACCTCAAGAACTGCTCGAAACTGCGGATCATTTACATGCGGAACTGCACGGTCTCGAAACGCAGCATCAAGCGGCTGGAAGAGGAAATCGAGAGCATCGCGATCTTCACCGACGACGACGACGAGTGACGGTGGAATGTCGAATGTCGAAGCCCGAATGACGAATCAATGACGAAGCTCGAATGACGAATGGCGAGCTTGCAGACCTTTCGGACTTCGTCATTCGGAATTGATTCGTCATTCGGATTTCGTCATTCAGGCTTGCCGCCTCTTCTTCCCCATTGCCCCAATCCCCACATCTGTTCCCGGACCCCCGCGCATGACCGAACCCACGTCGCCAGAGCACACCACCGAAACCGCGCGGCTGGGCATGTGGGACGCGGTGAGCATAATCGTGGGGATCGTCGTGGGGACGTCGATCTATAAGACGATCGGCTTCATCTACGGCAACGTCGAAAACGGCTGGATTGCCTTGGGCGCGTTCCTGCTCGGCGGAGTGCTGTCACTCATCGGAGCGCTCTGTTATGCCGAACTGGCCACGACGTATCCCCGCATGGGGGGAGACTACGTCTATCTGACGCGGGCCTATGGCAGGCCCGTGGGGTTCCTCTTCGGGTGGGCGCAACTGGCGGTCATTCTGACGGGAAGCATCGCGGCCATGGGATATGCGTTCGGCGATTACGCCGTTCGACTGTGGTCGCTCGATGCGTCGATGACGATCTGGCTGACTCTCGGTTCCGTGCTGCTGATCTCGGCCCTGAATCTGGCGGGCGTCGTGTTCGGCAAGTGGACGCAGAACGTGCTTACCGCGGCCAAGGTCGTCGGCCTGTTCGCGATCGTCGTCGTCGGCATTGGATGGGGTCAGATCGACCTGACGATGCAACCGGAAACGCCCCCCAAAAACCCCAGCTTCGCCGTTGCAATGATCCTGGTGCTGTATGCATTCGGCGGCTGGAACGACGCCGCTTTCGTCGCCTCCGAAGTCCGCGACCGCGAGCGGAACATCCCCAAGGCGCTGTTTCTGGGCATCGGCGGGATCACGCTCGTGTATCTGATCGTCAACCTCGGTTATCTGTGGGGCGTCGGCTTCGACAAGCTCCAGAACAACCCCACGCCCGCTGCCGAGGTGCTCTCGGCCCCATTCGGCGAGAACGGCGCCAAGATCATGAGCCTGCTGGTCATGCTCTCCGCCTTGGGCGCCTTGAACGGCCTGATCTTCACCGGCGCCCGCATTTTCACGGCGCTGGGCCGGGAACATTCCGTCTTCGCATTTCTGGGACGCTGGGACCCGCGTCTGGGCGTGCCGGTATGGTCGATCCTGGCGCAGGCTGCCGTTACGACGCTCTTGATTCTCGTCGTGGGCACCGATCTGGGTCACCAGATATTCGATGCCGGACTGAGTGCCGTCGGCGTCGCCGGGCTGGAATGGAAGAAGTTCGGTACCGAGTTCGACACGCTTGTGACAAGCACGGCACCCGTCTTCTGGCTGTTCTTTCTGCTGACCGGCGTTTCGCTGTTCGTGCTGCGCATGAAGGACAGGGACATCCACCGGCCCTTCACGACGCCGCTGTATCCCTTGGTACCGCTCGTTTTCTGCGGCACGTCGCTGTTCATGCTCTACCGCAGCCAGCAGTTCGCCGGGCCGCTGAGCTTGATCGGCTGGGTGCCGCTGCTGCTCGGTGTGCCGTTGTACTTCCTCAGCCGCCAGACGTCAGAACACTCATAGTTGCATGGCCGGCGAGACCGATCGCGAACAGTTCGTCCCGGACGGTGTCCCATCGTTGCTGTCCGATCTCTGGCTGAAGGCGCGTCGAATTGTGTGGCGGGTCGAGTCGGGAGAACTCGTGGAACGGCCGCAACGCCCGCCGGTCGCGCTGCTGTCCGGCTCCTTCAACCCCCTCCACGCCGGCCACGAAGAACTCCGCCTCGCCGCCGAGCGCCGCCTCGCCGGGCCGGTGCTCTTCGAATTGCCGATCGCCAACGCCGACAAACCGCCGCTGGAACCCGCCGAAGTGCTGCGGCGGCTGTCGCAGTTTTCCCAGGTGAGCGTCGCCGTCACCACGGCGGCGACGTTCGTCGAAAAAGCCGGGCTGTTCCCCGGCGCGGCGTTCGTCATTGGGATGGACACCGCCGTTCGGATTCTCGAGCCTCGCTTCTACGGCGGCAGCGACTCGCAACTGCGGCGTGCGCTGGAACGGATCGCCGCGGCGGGATGTCGCTTCGTCGTCGCCGGGCGGGAATGGGACGGCCGCTTCCGCACGCTGGACGACCTCGCGATTCCCCCGTCGTTGGCCGAACTCTTCGAGGCGATTCCGGAATCCGAATTCCGCCGCGACATGGCCTCGACCGAACTCCGCGAGCCCTCGTAATCCGCCGCTCAACTGTTCGCAGTCATCATCGTGCTCCGTGGCGGCGCGAGGTGATACAGGGATGATACACAAACCGGTGATGATCAACTCCGTCAGCCACAACATCATGACGCCCACGGCCCGAATTGGCGGATGCATGTCGTTGATGACGTTCACGACATCGACACCCTTCCGCCGCAACTCCCCTTTCACAGGCATCAGGTCGCATCGTCCCCGTTCTCCGCGCGCACCCTCATCACCGCGAAGCCGTTGCATTGGGAACACCTCCGTCCGGGTTGCACAGCCGGCGAGTCACAATTCGGCGAGATCGTGGCTCTGGTACGGCGCGGACGTCAAGAGGAGCGTTCCGCCGCAGATCCGGGAAGGGCACGTCGCTCTTTGCTCCCAGGCTCCGTTCGCCGGGCGCGGCAGACGATGGGTTCTTGCGTTCTCGCGGCTTTCCGAAAAACTTTCGGATTCCTGCCGAATCGCTGTCGCGAAGCGGCCACGAAAACACCTGAACTCAACGGGCGAGCACTCAACGAACCTCCCCGTCGACAGGCCACGGCACTCTTCGGTCGTGGAGTCGAATTCACACGTCGTCTGTTGAGCGTGAACTGCCGCGCGTCGCACGTACATCGCGCGGTTGAACAAACCGGCCGGCGACGATCGGGTTGCGCGCGCTCGATTGGTGTCGTTTATACGCATTGGAAAAATTTCCAGATTTCCGTTGAAAGGCCGACACAACGCAATAGGATCGGTGTTGGCAATGAGGGCGAATGTCGGCGTTCCGAGTCAGCGTCGAAGTGACCGTCCCTTCCGCCCCGGTCGGTGGGGCGAACCAAACCGCGGTCCGCGGGGGATGGTGAGTGCGAGGTTTCGTGCGACGGAGGGGGTTTCCGTGGCCGGTTTCCGATCAGCCGTGTTTTTGCTTCTCGCCGTCCTGCCGGCGGCGGGTGTTGCGGCCAAGCCCCCGGTCGCCGCGCGGCTGCCGGTGCCGCGGGTGGACCGGTTTGGCGATGCGCTGGCGGAAGGGGCAATCGCGCGGTTGGGGTCGATTCGCTTCAAGCACGATACGCTCAGCGTGAAGTCGGTGGCGTTTTCGCCGGACAGCAAACTCATCGCCTCCGGCGGGGGCGATTCGACGGTGCGGGTGTGGGAAACGAACGGCGGGAAGCCGTTGGCTGTATTGCGCGGCCACGAGGGATCGGTTACCGGCCTCGATTTCTCTCCAGACGGGAAGTTGCTCGCGTCCTGCGCGAGGAAGAGATTGATCGTGTGGGAAGTCGGCACCTGGCGGAAGCGAGTGTTCACAGACCAGGAAATATGGCCGGTACCGGAAGACATCGACCCCCGGCACGTCCGTTTCACGAACGACGGAAAGGCGATCATCGTCAGTGACGGACACGACCTGCACCGCTGGCGCGTGACGGACGGCAAACGAGAAGCAAAGACTTACTCTCCGGGCGTCGGCGGATTCGATTTTTATCCCGACGGGAAACGGCTCGCTGCTGTCTGCTCCTGGTCTGCGGTTGCCGGAATCTACAAACGATTGCGCATTTACGATGTCGCCGACCTGAAGCTGGTCAATTCGTATTTGGCCGACGATAGGAACCGGCACGATGTCGCGATCGATCCACTTGGAAAGTGGGCAGTTGTGGCTGGAGAATTGGATGATTATGAGATGTGGGATCTCCGGGCACTGAAAAGGCGCCCGAAACGAGTAAAGAACGTGTCGTTTTCAAACGCGGTCGCAGTATCTCCAGATGGAAAGTGGCTTGCGGGCGGCGGCGGAGATTCTGTGGTCATCGTTGAGGCCATGACGGAGAAAGTCGTCCGCCTCATCCGGAACACGCGCAAGGTTCGCGATCTCGCCTTTTCCCCCGACGGCAAGGTCCTGGCCACGGTGGGCCTGCGCGTTCGCCTGTGGCGCGTCGGTAAGTGGACGGAAATCGGCAGCGAGGAATTCTTGACCCCGATTCTCCAGGCCAAATTGCAGAGGGATGGGCGCACCCTGAACGTCGGCGGTGCGTTGTATGATCTCGACGGCAAGCTTCTGAAATCGGCCGATCCGCGGCGAATGAACCTCTGGATGGCCAAAACGTATGAAGGAGTTGTACCGTGGCGTTTCCCCGTTTGCATCTTCACCGGCTCAAGCGGACGCCTCCTCGTTCGCCAATGGTCACCGTGGCAACATTCCATCGCCGTCCGCGACTTCAAGACCGGCCGAGAACTGTGGCGGCACGAAACGCGAAAGAACATCGATCCCAGGACGGATTGGGCAAAGTACTACGACCAGCAATTGTACGGAAGAAGATTGCCGATAGGGGGAATCCGTCGGACCCTGCTTCCCCGAAACGGGCGGCGCATGCTGATCCTGTACGAGCAGAGCAACCCGGGCTACGCCGTGTATGAGGTGGCCGACGGGAACCTGCTCCGGCGCGTCTCCATCCCGGAGGAAAACGGCGTTGGTCTCGACATCGACGCAGCGGCCATTTCTCCCGACGGCGAGCTGGTCGCAGGCGTGTCCACCTACCGCCCGGAAGTTTACCTGTGGAACGTCGGGTATGAACGGAAGCTGGAAACCGGCAAGCTGCTGCATCGCCTGCCGTGGGTCAAGCATGATTCGTCCAGCAGGTTGTACATCCGCTTTTCGCCCAACGGCCGGTATCTGACGGCATTCGATAACGTGGATCCCTACAGGAAAACGAAGCTGCCTCTCTACGTGTGGGACACGCGGACCGGCAAAGTGCTGCACAAGTTCGCCGAGTGCCGTTCGTCATCGTGGGAAAACGGCCCGGTCTTCAGTCCCGATGGAAAACTCCTGGCCTCATATCACGGGTCCGTCGTGCGCGTCCATGCGCTTCCCAGCGGACACACGATGGCCGAGATTCCATTGAGCGATTCTGAGTGGCCGTGGCTTCCAATAACGTTTTCGAACGACGCCCGGCTTCTCGCATGCGGCGTGTACCGCCTCTTCGTCGCGGACACCCGCTCCGGAAAGCTGCTCATCGTCTCCTCGAAAGAGGAAAGGCGGCAGTACTTCGTCTTTCGGTTTTCCGCCGACGGGCAACGAGTGGCGGCCGGGTCCAAGGACGGCCGGATCGAAGTCTGGGACATGAAAACCGGAAAAAAAATCTTCGACCGCCGGCCGAACCGACACCGAGTCAATCAATTGGTCTTCACGCCGGACGGAGACAAGTTGATCTCGGTCCACGAAAACTACACGGCTATCGTCTGGAACGTCAATGCACCTCGAACGACACAAGCCACAGCCGACTGACTAACAACATTCTCCAGCACGCATCGAGAGGAGCGAATCATGATCCGTCGCACATTCAAGAACATCGTGTCGAAACTCTTCGCGATGGCTTCACAGTCTTCGAAACGGCAGCGCTGCAAGCACACGTTTGCCGTCGCAGCGGAGGTGCTGGAACAACGCGTCCTTCTGGCGGCGGGTGATTGGCTGACTGCAGTGGACGGTAACTTCCAGGACGCTTCGAAGTGGGACGGCCCCGTTCCGACGACCGGCACGCAGGCAACGTTCAACAAGAAAAAGGATGGAGCGACATACAAAATCACGTTCATCGCGGACGCGACAAGCAAGCTGGCGGTCACCGCAAACGCGAATCCAGAATTCAAGCTGAGCGGCAAAACGTACACAGTGGAAGAACTGAAGGTCGTCGGGATCGCTGGGACCGACACGCCGACGCTGAAACTCGACGGCGGCGGAACGGGAAAGCTGACGTCGCCAGGCGGGACCATCGACAAGGGGGGAACGATTGAACTCGTGAACGGTGCATTGTTCAAACCCACGGACACGTTTCCTGTCGCGAAGTACTTCCTGACCGTCGGCGACGAGAAAAAGGGGACGCTGCTGATAAACTCTGGCACCCAGACCGATGTAACCGTTCACACCCCATACTGAAAATTGCTCTTCGCGCCGTCGGCGGTTTGTGCGACATGTTACCGCATGTCGCAGGGATGGACGATTCCGCCGGAACTGGAAGCCGAGATGACGCCCGGGGTGC
>Ga0268386_10004618_pt1 | contig 10172 bp, 6 predicted proteins | sample RVTome_15_FD_200260 | JGI IMG/M metagenome (GOLD analysis project Ga0268386, IMG submission 200260) | Soil microbial communities from uranium-contaminated site in the Upper Colorado River Basin, Wyoming, United States - RVT150D86... ... | reverse complement strand
CCCACGCCGGCGCCGTGACCACCGACCCTGCGACGCAGGCGTTTCTGCTGCTGCGCGTCGGCTTCACCGCCGCTCCCATCCTGTTCGGGCTTGACAAGTTCGCGAGCCTACTCGCTGACTGGCCGGCCTACTTGTGGTCAGGTGTCGGCGGCCTGTTCGGCGCCGAGACGACCATGCTGATCGTAGGGGTGATCGAGATCGCCGCCGGCATCCTCGTCGCGGTGCGCCCGCGCATCGGCGGATACGTCGTCGCCGCGTGGCTCGCCGGCATCATCGTGAACCTGCTGCTGCTCGGCGACTTCTACGACATCGCCCTTCGCGACTTCGGACTGCTGATCGGCGCTCTGGCGCTGGCACGACTGGCCGCCGCGCACCGCTAGCACCGGCCCGCCCAAGTTCCGACCCGGCCCGTCCGAGTCCCTCGGTCACGGCTGGCCCGACGGTGGACCCCCGTCGGGTCAGCCGTTCCCCACGTCGCCACGACGCCCGACGTGACGGTCGGGCTCACAGGGTCTCGCCCAGTCCTCGTTCGGCGTCGTCGATCGTTGCGTCGATCTGCGGCAAAGGGCCGCATGCCCCGAGCCGCACCCCGGCATACCGGGCGTGCGCGGATGCCGGTGCGGTGCGTCGCGTCAGAAACCGGTGGCGCCCGGAGGTTCGACCCGGGCGAGCCGGCCATCTTCGTTGCCGATGATCACACCGCCGTCTCCCGCCTCGAGTGCGGTGACCTGGCCGAACCCCTCGGCCTGCCACTCCGCTTCCCCATCGCTCAACGCGAACGTGTGCAGGGTGCCTTCGTCGTCGGGCACGGCCACCGTGTCATCGTCCGTGACGACGAGTGGCAGGAACGGTGCATCTTCGGCGTCTGTGGCCCAGCGCTCCGCGCCGGTCGCCAGGTCCAGTGCCACGACCTCCCTGGGCGTGGCGACCACGACGTTCTCGCCGCGAACCGCCAACCCGGGTGACGCGTCGCGGACACCTTGGACCTGCTCACACCAGCGCCGGTCGCCATCGGCCAGCGCGTACGCACAGACGTCGCCGTCCTCGAGCGCGAACACGGCTTCAACGTCGGTCGTCTTGAGCGTCTCGGGCCACGGCCCGCCGAGATCGTCGACGCGCCACTCCTCGTTGAGGATCTCGACACGACCCAGCTCGGTCCCCGACGGCACCAGCTCGTCCTGCGGATCGACCCCGAACAGGGTGCCGCGCTGCAGGATCACGATGATGTCGCCGGCCGCCGAGACCGACGCGTCGGCCTCCACCTTGACCTGCTGGCCATGGAAGTGCCAGCGCTCCTCGCCGTCATGCGGATCGACCGTCACCATCTCGGGGAACACCTCACCCGGACCGACGGCGTAGACGTTGTTGGTCCCGCTCGTCAGGCTCCCCCTGGGCGTCTCGGCCTTGGCGTTCTCCCACAGCTGTGTGCCGAACTGGAGCGACACACCGGAGAGCACGTCGGTCCGGTAGACGATCACATCGCCGACCGCGACGAGGTCGGTGAGGATGCCGAAGTCAGCGACCTTCCGCCACCGGCGTGAGCCCGTGAGCGGGTTGACGACCGTCAGGTTGTTGCCCGTCGCGGCAACCGCGTTCTCGCCTTCGACCTGCAGATGGGTGACCGCCTCGTCGCCGATGTCGCGCTCCCACGCGACCGCGCCTGCATCGTCAACGTCCGGCCTCGCCGCCGCCGCGGTCGCCGCAGGCCGCTGCTGCACCGGCGGGACCGCGGCACCGGCCTCCTCCTCGTCGGGTTCGTTGCGCAGGATGCTCAGCGACAGCACCGCGCCGGCGACGATCGCGAGCAGCACAAGGCCAACCGTCACCCACGGCATCAGCTCACGGGACCGGCGGCGGCGCCTGGACCGCGGTGACGGCTGGGGGGTCGTCACCAGGTCCGACAGCTCGGACGCGGGACGGGCGACCAGCGGGATGCGGTCGGTGTGCGACGCCTGCTCGACTGGAGCCTGCCGTTGTGGCGCGACGGGCTGCTCCGGCTCTTCTTCGCCCTCCGGCGGCGTCAGCGCGATGCGCCCACCACTGGCGACCTCGAGCAGCGCGGTGCACGACTCGAACCGCAGCTGGGCGTCCTTGGCCATGCCCGTCGCGATGGCCTCCCCGAACGCGCCGTTGCCATCACCGTTCATGAGCGGTTCCGGTCGGGCCAGCATGTGGGCGCCGAACAACGACGACAGGCGGTCGCGGGCGAACGGCGGACGCCCCGCCACACAGTGGTACAGCGCGCATGCCAGCGCGTACTGGTCGGCACGTCCGTCCGCGGTGTCGTCACCACGGAGCCGCTCGGGCGCGATGTACAGCACCTCGTCGAGCAGGCGTTCATGCTGGTCGCCGCGGGCCTGCGCACGCAGCAGGGCCTCGAACCCGAAACCGACCAGCCGTGCCTGTGGTCCGGCCTCGGGCGACGACTCGACCCAGATGGTCGTCGGGCTGATCGCGCCGTGCACCAGGCCGGCCGCGTGTGCGGTGTCGAGACCGCCCGCCATCCCGGCCAGCATCGCGATCGCGTCATCCGGGGTCAGCGGCGCCTCGGTGCGCACCAGTTCGTCAAACGTGATGGCGTTGACCGGCGGCGTGACGAAGTACACGCGCCCGTGGGCACGCCCGACGTCGAGGACGTCGATGACAGCCGGGTGGTCGATCGACGCGCTCAGCTCGGTGCGGCGGATGAACTCGCTGACCGCGTCGGACGCCTGGCGGTCGAATGGCTCACTGACCCACAGCGCCACAGGACGCGTGACGCTCGACGGAACACCGCCGTGCGCGGTCTGCAGCCCGCCAGGTGATGTCGCCTCGTACATCGATAGCAACGCCGTCCGGACGACGGTTCGTCGGACGTGATAACCAGCAAAGGTCGTGTCTGGACGATCCATACCGATCCTGCGTCACGGGGAACGTTGTGCTGCAGCGCACAGCAGTACTACCCACGGTAATAACACCACTACTTCCTTGACCTGCTCGCATTTCAGCACCCCAGCAGCCCTTCACCATATGTCGACAGTGGTGCCCGCGCGACTGTACCGACGAGTGGCGGCCAGCAGGTAACCGAGCGTAGTCTTCGCGGCGGAACGCAGCGACATCGCGGCATACAGCATCACGGTTCATCGTCAAGAGACACGGCCACAACGTGCGCACAGCATGATCCACGGCAAGGTCGAGATGGAGGTCTCGCCGGAGCGCTACACCGCGGCACAGCTCGCCGACTTCGAGGAGCAGGGCATCGAGGTCGCGGTCGAGGAGGATGCGGTTGAGCTCGCGTTCGTCGAGCTGCGGGACGCCGATGGCAACGTCATCCCGCTCGACAGCGAGGAGGCGGAGGGTGACGCCGATCTGGGCGGTGGCGACCTGCCGGCCAGCGTGTTCTTCGCTGAATGACCCCACCGGTGCCGCGCGGACGGTGCGCCCGCCCGGCGCCGACTTCATCGATCGCGCGACGCGCACTACCCTGACGCAACGTCGAACCACACTGTGCCGTAGGCTGCCCGTCGCGGCGAGCCGAGGTGCAGCGGGACGATCACGTTCCGAGCACCCCACCCGCCGCAGGCCAAGGGGCGTCGGAACCAGGCTCCGCGGAGGTGCGGTGTGAACGGGATCGCGGACTACCAGTTCATCCGGTTGCTCGGCGAGGGCAACCACGGACGCTGCTGGCTGGCTCATCCCCCGCAGCGGCTGGGTCTCAGGTTTGAGCACGTGGCGGTCAAGACGCTGACCCAGCGCGCAGGTGACGACAACCACCGCCGCCTGCGCGACGAGATGCGCCGGTACGCGACAGTCGAGTCGCCGTACCTGGCCCCGCTGTACGATGCGGGACGGCACAACGATCAGCTGTTCTACGCCCGTGCGTACCAGCCCGGCGGCTCGCTGGACGAGGCCGCCGCCGACCTCTCGCCACGCGAGATCGTGCATGTGGTGGCGTGTGCCGCGCGGGGAGCGCACGCGCTGCATGAGGCCGGGATATCACACCGGGACATCAAACCGCAGAACGTGTTCGTGACCGATGACGGCGGCATGTTGGGAGATCTGGGACTGGCACAGTTGCTCAACCGCGGGCAGACCGTCACCGGCATCGGACCGGTCGGCGCCGTGGAGTACCTCGCGCCGGAGGCGATCCGCAGCTCATCCGGTTCGCGCGCGGCGGACGTGTGGGCGCTGGGAGCCACGCTGCACCACGCGCTGACCGGTGCATCGCTGTATCCGGGTCTGGTGCCGGGCGACCTGCTCGCGTCGCTGCGCCACGTGCTGTCAAGCCGTCCGCTGATCGATCCCGACCTCGACCCGCACGCCCAGAACATCGTCGAGGCCTGCCTGGCGCAGGATCCCGCCGATCGTCCCTTGACGGCGGAGGAACTGGCCGCGGAACTCGACGCGCTCGCGACACCGGATGTTCCGGCATGAAGGTGCTGCGCAACCGCCGGGTCGCCGTCGTCACCGGGGACGGCCTGGTCGGCCGGACCCAGCATGGCCTAATCATCGTGCACGGCCATCCCGATGCAGTCGACGCGCTGCTCACTGACGCACCACTGGACACCGCAGCGGGCGTCGACCGGTTGCGGCGCGCCGCGGCCACGGGCCTTCCCACGGGCATCGGGGGCATCGTCGTCGTCGTGGAGGATGGCGACGGCATCGAGGTCACGACCGCCGGACCCGAACACGTCAGCGTCGACGGCATCGAACCGGCACCGGAGCGCCACGGCGACGCGCGCGTCCGCCTGATCAACCACACCGGCGTGATCCGGCTCGGCGTGGCGTTTGGGCGCGCCGGCGCCGCCCACGACCTGCGCGAGGGACTCGTGCCCGGCAGCGGGGTCGTGCTGTCGGCCGCCACGCGGCACAGCGCAGCGCCGGCCGACCGCGACGTGGATAGAGGGCGGCCGCCGGACCAGCGTGCGAGGCACGACCCGGCCCCCGAAAGGGCCATGCCACCGGCCCAGGGGCTCGTGGACGCGTCATCGCTCGACGTCGAACCGGTCATCGATCCCGATCCGGCCCGGCGCTCCTCCCCGGTCGACTCCGGACCGCGCATCGATCCGGACCCCATGACGCCGGTGTCGGGCCGCCGGTCGCCAACGCAGTTGACCGAGATCCAGCCTCCTGCCGAACCGGAGACGACCCAGATCGCACCGCAGTCCAGCAGGGCCCCTGCTGCACTCACCTCCGGTCATGCCACCTTCGAGGTGTTCGACCTGTCCGTCCGCGCCACCGGTCTCCGGCCGCCACTGCCGACGGCGACCTCCGACGACACCGCTACGGAGGCCACGCAACTGGTGGAGGGCACCCTGTGCTCCCGCCAGCACTTCAACAACCCGCTGGCGTCCTCCTGCCAGGTGTGCGGCATCTCGATGGCACACGGAACCCCCAACCTCGTGGAACGGCCACGGCCCACGCTGGGGTTCATCGTCTTCGACGACGGCACGACCTTCGCGCTCGACCGTTCGTACGCCATCGGGCGGGAACTGCCCGAGGTCGATGATCCGGACATGACGCCGCTGGTCATCGACGATCCTGAGCACTCGGTCTCACGCCGGCACGCGGAGCTGCGGCTCGACGGATGGGACGTGATCGTGCGCGACGTCGGGTCGAGCAACGGCACGCGCGTGTGGGACCCGTCGACCTCATCGTGGCAGCGGTTGGAGACCGGCGAGCCGTTGACGCTTCGCGACGGAACCTACGTCGCCGTGGGCCGACGCGTGTTCGTGTACGAACCGGCCGTGCGCGCCTGACCACACCGTCACGCGCGGCGCACGTGGCCATCGGCGCGCAGCGCGTGCCCGGATGTGCTTGACCTGTTGGACACGAGGCGGCCGGGACCGGGATGGGCCCCCTTCGCCCTGTCCGGGAGCCACCCCGTCTGCGTGATAGCCCGTCAACGGTGCGTCTAGGCACTTGGGGATCGAACCATCGCACAGACGGGACATCGTGCACCCGAACCGCCGCCGTACCGCCCGACAAGCGTCCATCGCACTGCTCGTCGTCCTCGCGACCGCTCCGGATCACTGCACATCGAAGGCTCGGTGCCGCGCCGCAACCCCGGTGACGGCTTCGAGACCGCCGGGTTCCCCGGCATCTTCTACCTGGGCACCGGTGAGGCCCCGACCGTCAGCGATGCGACCAGCCAGTGACGCCCGACTGAGGGGCACCCGCACGACCTGTGTGTCGTGCGGGTGCGGCCTGGTTCACACCTGGCCCGACGCCCGGACCGGTGTGTCACTCACTTGACGTTTCGCCGGCACCGGGCATCGAAACGTTCTTGGTGTCGGCGAGCTCGGTGAACTCGTCGCCGGTGTACTCGCGGATCTGGAAGTTCGCGACCTGCGGGTCGCCCTCGTCGTCGAGCTCGATCGGGCCCGACGCGCCGTCGTAGTCGATGTCCTCGCCGTCCTCGATCAGGCCCAGGCACTCCTCGTAGGAGGTGCACTTGGTGCCCTCACGGGTCACGCCGGGAAGCTCGGCGGCCATATCCCCACCGACGTCGGACTCAGCGATGGCCGCAGCCAGCGCGGACGTGACGATCGCGTCGTAGGTCTCGGGGCCGTAGCTGAACGAGTCCAGGCTGCCACCGGCGGCCTCGATCAGACGCTCACGGAAATCACCCTCGGCGGGCGCGCCCGGCAGCGTGCACCGCGTCCCTTCGATCTCAGCGCCGATCTCGGCCAGTTCGGCGGTATCGACGTTGCCGTCGACGCAGTACAGCGCCTTGCTGTCCGGACCGATGCCCTGCTCGATCAGCGTCGAGAACAACCGGCCCGACTCGGCGAAGCCGATGACCACGATCGCGTCGGGGTCCGAAGAGACCAGCTGCTGGACCTCGGCGTCGAAGTTCTGCGCCTGCGGGTCGTAGATGATCTCGTCGGTGACCTCACCACCGGACTCGGTGACGGTCTCGGACACGTTGTTGAGCAGGCCCTCACCGTAGGGGTCCTGCAGCGCCATGATCCCCACGGTCGCATGGCCGTCGTCGATGACCAGCTCGCCCATCACGCGGCCCTGCAGCACGTCGCTGGGCGCGGTACGGAAGTACAGGTCACGGTCCTCGTAGTCGGTGAAGTCCGGCGACGTGTTGGCGGGCGAGAACATCACCACGCCGGCACCGGTGACCTTGTCGATGAACGTGAACGACACCGCACTGGAAGCCGCCCCAACGATGACGTCAGCGCCGTTGGCCAGGTGCTGGTCGACGGTCTGGTTGGCGATGTCGGTGGTCGTGTCACCCGAGTCACCCTGGAGCAACTCAACGTCGGTGTCCAGCACGCCGCCGGCTTCGTTGATCTCCTGCACCGCCAGCTCCGCGCCCGCGAACTGCGGGGGCCCGAGCGACGCGAGGCTACCGGTCTCCGGGAGCACCGTGCCGACGGTCAACGTGCCGTCACCGAGACCGGTCGCTTCGACCGCCTCTTCGCTGCTGGCTTCGCTCGCGGTCGCGGCCGCCGAAGGCCCGGGGACTGCCGGTTCGGATGCGTCTCCGGTCTCCTGGACTGACCTGCTGCACCCCGCCAGCACCAGGAGCAGGACCACCGAGACAGCGATCACCCGAACCGTCATCGTACGCACATGTCCTCCGTTCGGCGGCCGTGACCACGGCGTCGAGCCGGCCCGGGACGCCCTGTGCGACCCGGCCATGGCGCATGGTCGGCATGGTCAACGACCGCTGTCAAAGGATTCGAACAGGGTCGAATCGTCGTGCGGCGCAAGGGCCTACACGCGCGTGTAGACGACCCGCCGGCGGTCGCGGCGCCGTTCGAGGAGGCCAGCGCGGTAGAGGACGCCAAGGTGATATGAGACGGTGCTGGGCGACAGGCTCAGACGTGCCGCGAGATCGGCCGTCGTCTGCGGTCGTTCGAGCAGGGTGAGGATCCTCGCGCGGGTGTGGCCAATGAGCTCGGCCTGGCCGTCGCGGCCCGGATCACGTCCCGGCTGCACACCATGGATCATGTTGCGTACCGGGTAGTAGACGACGGTCTGCACCAAGGGCTGCAGCAACAGGTAGAGGCGCGGCCCGCCGAACAGCGATGGCGAGAACACCACCCCGGCATCGACCCAGTCGGCCTCGAGGGTCTCAGAGATGTCAGGGGACGCGATGCGCAGGCATCCGTCGTCCCACTGCAGCCCCCGATCCAGCTGGCTGAGCGCAGTGGCGGCGCCGTGACGCGCCAGCACACGGGAGCGAAACGCGATGTCGTCGTCGAGCGCGGTCCCGATGGCCGGCCAGCACGGCTGCATCGCCACCCGCCAGAATTGGCGGAGCGCGACCGCGACCTGCTCCAGCAACGCCTCCTCGCCATCGGCCAGCGCCATGTTCAGGCGCACCGGCAGCGGACGCCCGCGATGCGCCAGCTCGATCTCTGCGCGGACACGGTCGGCCGGCGTCGCCAACAGGTCATCGAGGTCGTCTGCGAAGGGACGGTCGGCGCCGACGGGTGGCGGCGTAAGGAAGTCGGGAACGTAGCCGCCGGTCCGCACGAGCGCGTCGAGCAGCGAGAGATCGAGCCCTCGGAGGCGCGGTCGCACCCAGCGCAGCCACCGCTGCAGGTGCGCGGCATGTGTCGGGTCGGCCAGCGCTCGCAACCCGTCGACGGTCTCTGACATCCGGGAGACCGCGAACCGCGAGGCCGCGAGCGAGGCGGCCGTCATGGGCACCTGGATCATGTTCCACCCTCACATCCCGGCTGCTCAGCCTACCTGTGAGGTCGCCAGCGCGAACGGATGGACCGCCGGGACACCGGCCTCGCGCAGCAGCATGCCGGCGACGGTCAGCGTCCACTGGGAGTGCACGAGGTCGTCGACCAGCAGGACCGGGTCGGCGGGCACGGCGGCGGGAACCTCGAACGCGCCGAGGACGTTGGCGGCCTGCTGGACGCTGTTGTTCATGGTGCGCTGGGATGCGGCGTGCCCGCGCACCGCGAGAGCCTCGCGGGCGGGAAGCCCGAGCGCCGCGGCCAGCCGTTGTGCGAAGTCGGCCACCAGCGTCGGATAGCGGTGGGACGGCACCCAGGTCACCCAGGTCGGCTCGAGCGTGGGTTGCCACTGCCCGGTGATGAGCTCGACCGAGGCGCGGACGAGGCGGTCATCGAACCGCTGGTCGCGCAGCTTGCCCTGCTCGACCAGCGGTCCCCAACCCGCGCGAGCCCACCGGCACAGCACGCGACCCGGCTCCACCCGCTCGTCGTCGCCGATGCGCCCGCGGTGGTCGATCAGGCCCCGTGGCCACTGCTTGCGGGGCACCAGTTCGAGGCGCTCACGGCGCAGGTGGCGCGACGCGGCGTTGGCCAGCGCCGGGTCGAAGGTCACAGGCAACGGCGGGCCGGCGCAGTTGGCGCAGCGCCCACAGTCCTCTACATGGGGATCGTCCAGCTCACGGCGGAGGAACGCCATCAGGCACCCGTCCGTAGTGGCGTAGTCCCGCATGGCCTGCTGCTCGCGGCGCCTGATGGCCGTGACGTGCTCGACGCGCTCCCCGTCGTAGGTCCACGGCTGCGCGGTCCGCTGCCACTTGGTCGTGGAACCGGCCTGTTCGACGGCGCCCTCGACCGCAAGGACCTTGAGCATGGCGGTCAGGCGCCCGTAGCCGATGTTGACCGCGGCCTGCAGTTCGTCGAGCGTCACCGGGCCGGCCGCATCGGCGAGTTGCTGCACGACGCGCTCCGCCTGCTCGCGGGGCGGGAAGGCGGTCGTGATGAAGTAATCCTGGATGTCGACGTCCTCGTGGCCGCACAGCAGCACGCCGTAGGCGCGTTCGACACCCCGCCCGGCACGGCCGACCTGTTGGTAGTAGGCGATCGGCGAACCCGGAGACTGGTAGTGGATGACGAACTCGAGGTCGGGTTTGTCGTAGCCCATGCCCAACGCCGACGTCGCGACCACCACCTTCACGGTGTTGTCCGACAGGCGCTGTTCGATGGCCTCGCGTTCGGCGGGATCGGTGCCACCGGAGTACGCCTCCGCGTCGATGTCGTGATCGCGCAGCCAGGACGCCACGCGTTCGACGTCGCCGACGGTCAGGCAGTAGATGATGCCCGAGCCTGGCAGTTCAGCCACGTGCTCGGCGAGCCACGCGAGGCGCCCCGCGGGATCGCCCATCGAGATGGTCTGCAGTGCCAGGCTCTCCCGGTCCAGCGTGCCCCTGAGCACCAGCAGGTCACTGCCGAGCTGTTCGGTGA
>Ga0268386_10004617_pt1 | contig 10173 bp, 5 predicted proteins | sample RVTome_15_FD_200260 | JGI IMG/M metagenome (GOLD analysis project Ga0268386, IMG submission 200260) | Soil microbial communities from uranium-contaminated site in the Upper Colorado River Basin, Wyoming, United States - RVT150D86... ... | reverse complement strand
CGGCAAAGTCCGCCGCGCTGCCGAACCGGTCGGCCGGAAGCTTCTGCAGCGCCTGCATCACCGCGGCGTCCACGTGCGGCGGGATCGTCCGCCGGACCGTGCCCGGCGCCGTGGGGTCGCTGGTCAGGACCTTCGCGACGATCGCCTGGGCGGTGGGGCCGGTGAAGGGCGGCTCTCCCGTGAGCATTTCGTAGAGTACCGCGCCGAGGGCGTAGATGTCGCTCCGCGGCGTGATCTCCCGCTCGCCCATCGCCTGCTCGGGGCTCATGTAGTAGGGCGTACCGAGCGACATGCCGGTCTCGGTCATCCGCTTGCCGGCGCTGGTCGCGGCGAGCGCGATCCCGAAATCGGCGACCAGGGCGCGGCCGTCATGGAACAGAATGTTTTCCGGCTTGATGTCGCGGTGGATCACGCCCTGCCGGTGGGCGTAGTCGAGCGCGCTCGCCACCTCGGTGGCGATGCGGACGGCATCCTGGACCGGGAGCTGCTTCTCGCGCGCGAGCCGCTCGCGGAGGGAGACGCCCTCGATGAACGGCATCACGTAGAAGAGCAATCCGTCTACTTCGCCCGAGTCGTGGAGGGGCAGGATGTGCGGATGTTGGAGGTTGGCCGTGACGCGGATCTCGGCGAGGAAGCGCTCCGCGCCGATCACGGCGGCGAGCTCGGGCCGGAGCACCTTGAGTGCCACACGCCGCGCGTGCCGCACGTCGTGGGCGAGATACACGGTGGCCATGCCGCCCGCGCCGAGCTCACGCTCGATGCGATACCGGCCGGAGAGCGCCTCGGTAAGCCGGGCGACGGGCGTCACTCTGGGACCCTGGCCTTCAGCTCCTCGAGCCAGTTGTGGATCACGATCACCGTGTTGCTCGGCGCGATGGCGCGCTGCACAAAGTAGAAGGAGCCGTCCGGGCCGATGGTGTAGGCATAGTGCCGGGTATCCCGTTGGTACGGCCGGGTGGAGAAGAGCATTCGGCGCGAGAGGATGCGGAATGCCGGCCCGGCTTCGATGGCGACCGCCACCAGTTCTTGATCTTCGCTGCGATAGAAGAGTTCCCGGCCGTCCGGAGACCAGACCGGCTCGGTCCCCCCGCTCAGCGAGACCTGCCACCGTCCGGCCGATGATTCGGGGAAGGGACGCACGAAGATCTCTTCGCGCCCCGAGGCATCCGACCCATAGGCCAGCCACCGGCCGTCCGGTGAAAGCGATGGAGCATACTCTTCTGTCTCGCTCGCCACGATCGGAACCGGCACACTGTCGATGCCAGGGCGCATGGCAAAAATGTCCCGTCCACCCCCGGAGCCTGCCCGGAAGACGAACCAGCGGCCATCGCGGGACCATAGTCCCTCATCGATGCTGCGATCGAAGTGCACGATCTGCTCGAGCCCGCCGGTGCCGTCGGCGGATGCACGATACAGTGCGGAAAGCCCGCCGAGGTCGGACACGAAGCCGACCGAACGCCCGTCCCGCCACCAAAAAGCGCGATACGCCATCGATCCGACGCTGGCCATCTGCTGGAACGGGCCGGACTCGAGCGTCTTGACCCAGACCTCACGCCGACCGTCCACGACGCTGGAGATCGCCATGCGGAAGCCGTCGGGCGATATGGACGGCCAGCCGAGCTGACCGGCCCAGGATGGGTCGACCACCGACGCTTGACCGGTCCGATCCACCCGCATCACTCGGCCCGACTCGTTGCTGGGGCCGTAGACCACGGTGCCGCTCCGCGACAGGTCGAAGAACGGTGTCCCGCCGGACAGGGTGCGAACGCCTTGGATGAGCTCCACGGCCTGGCCCCGAGTATCTCCGCCTCCCGGGTCGAAGGGCATTGCGACGACCGAGCCGTTGCCCTTGACCGCGACCAGGTGACCGGTCGGCAGGAACCAGGCCCTGAGTCCCTGGGTGATGACCCGCGCCGAGCCCGATTCCACATCGACCACGACGATGTTCGGCGGTCCCCGCCGGCGCCACGCGGTGAGCAGCAGGTTCCTGCCGCCCGGCAATGCATGCGGCCAGCGCAGAGAGAATTCATCGCGGGCGGAGTCGACCTGCACCACGAGCTCGGCTTCGGCGCCCGAAGGCCGAATCCGCATCAGCGAGCGACCCATCGACGTCGTGTAGTAGATCCAGTTGTCTTCGCTCCAGCTGCCTCCATAGCCGAGGACAGAGTCACCGGCGATGGTCGTCACCGCGCCGGTCGCGACCGTCATCACCTTGAGATCCCCCGGGAACCCGGTCATGAAGCCGATCGCGGAACCATCGGGTGCGAAGAAGGGACTCCATCCGTTCTCCGAACCCACGATCGGCTTGGTGCCGAGCACACCCTCTTGACGCACTGCGAGCGTGCTGGAAGCGTTGCTGTAGATGAACAGCCTGCCGTCGGGAGAGATGCCCGGGGCGTCGTCGCTGTCGACGTAGATGTCCTCGAGCGCCACGGCAAAGCGAGTGACGCGCGGCGCGGGCCCGGAGCGGAGCCAGCCCCATGCTGCGAGCGCCGCAAAGGCCACGGTGATAGCCCCCAGTGCGAGCGTGCCGCCGGCCCGACGCTTCGGTGCCGCAGCCTGTTCCGCACGGACCGCAGTCGTCGGATGGGTGATTCGCGTGTCAACAAGGGCCTGAGCGAACTCCGCCGCCGAGCCGAACCGATCCGCCGGCAGCTTCTGGAGCGCGCGCTGCACCGAGGCCTCGACATTCGGCGGGATCGTCTTCCGCTGCAGGCTCAACGAGCGCGGCTCCTCCGTCACCACGCGCGCCACGATCGCCTGCGGCGTCGGGCCGGTGAATGGCGGCTCGCCCGCCAGCATCTCGTACAGCACGCAGCCCAGCGCATACACGTCGCTCCGCGCGGTGAGCTCCCGCTCCCCCATCGCCTGCTCGGGGCTCATGTAGTGTGGCGTGCCGAGGCTCATTCCGGTCTCGGTCATCCGGGAGCTGCCGGTCTTGCTCGCGGCCAGCGCGATGCCGAAGTCGGCGACCAGGGCCGAGCCGTCGTGCAGCAGGATGTTCTCCGGCTTGATGTCGCGGTGGATCACCCCGTGGCGGTGGGCGTAGTCGAGCGCGCTCGCCACTTCGCGCGCGATCCGGACCGCGTCCTCGACGGGGAGCTGCTTCTCGCGGTTGAGCCGGTCGCGGAGGGATTCCCCCTCGACGAACGGCATCACGTAGAACACGGTGCCGTCGACCTGGCCCGAGTCGTGGAGTCCCAGGATGTGAGGATGCTGCAGGTTCGCGGTGGTGGTGATCTCGTGGAGGAACCGCTCGGCGCCGATCACCGCGGCCAGCTCGGCGCGGAGCACCTTGAGCGCCACCCGGCGGTGATGGCGGAGGTCCTCGGCCAGATACACCGTGGCCATGCCGCCCTGGCCGAGCTCCCGCTCGATCCGGTAGCGATCGGCGAGAGCCTCCGTGAGCCGGCCGACCGCGGTCACTTCGGCACCTTCGCTTTGAGCTCTTCGAACCAGTTCTCCACCACGACCATCCGCACCTGACCCGTTCGCTCTGTCTGGATGTTTCGTAGCATCAGGAAACGCCGTCCATCCGGACTGATGTCGAAGGTCGTGTAGTAGGAGACCGTCAGCGCAATGTCCGGCCCGATCCTGAAAAGGGTCTTCCGCTCTCGCACCGAGAACGCGGGACGAGCCTCAATCGTCGCGGCGATCATGTCGCGAGTGGGCGAGACATAGAACAGCTCCCGCCCGTTGCGCGCCCAGAGCGGATGGGACCCGCCACCCGTAGACACCTGCCAGCGGCCGGACTCGGTGTCGGGAAACGGACGCACGTAGATCTCCTTGCGGCTGGATTCGTTGGACTCATACGCCAGCCAGCGTCCGTCGGGGGAAATCGCGGCTGCGCTTTCATCGAAGGCGCCGTTCAGAATCGGCTTCGGGCTCGTATCGATCCCGGGCTGGATGCCGAAGACGTCACGTCCACCGGTCTGCCCCGAAGTGCCCCCTGCGCGCGTCAGAATCCACTTGCCGTCGGGAGAGCGGACGGCTTCCCAGATGCTGGTGGGCATCCGGAGCAGCAACTCCTCCTCACCGATGCCATCGGCCCGCTTCGAGTACAGCGCGCTGATCGCGCTGTCGCCGCGGCGCCCCAGGAACAGGATGGAGCGGCCGTCGGCGGACCACCGTGGCCGGGCATCTTCGTTCTCGTGGAAGGTCAGACGGGATAGCTGTCCGCCCACCAGATCCTTGACCCAGATGTCGTCGCCCGCGTCCGAGCCGAGACCAATCGCCATCCTGGTGCCGTCCGGAGAGAGCGCCCAGCCCGAGTTTCGCGATGAATCGAAGCGCCAGCCGGTGTCCACCGGCGCAATCCCCCCGTCGCGCCCCACCCAGACTGCCTGCTGGGATGGGCCGGGGGGGATACTGGTGCCTGCCATCATGAGCAGGGTGCCGTTTCGGGAAATGGCGAGGTCGGTCACTGCCCCGTCCAGCTTGACCTGGTCCAGCACCGGAACGGCATCGCCCGAGAGCTCGAGCCGATCGAGGTCGAACCGGGCCGCGAAGAGCCGACCGTCCGACAGCGTGTACAGCAGGTGCCCTGTCGGGGCATGGAAGCCCCACCATCCTTCTGGAAGCAGCCGCTTGGCCTCGCCGGAACGCAAGTCGAGCACCCAGAGCTCCCGAACATCGCGGCACGCGGCATCGCAGAGCGCGAACACGACGCCACGTGCACCTGGTAGGGCCGCAGGGAAAAAGGGGAATCGCCCGGCGGGGTTCTGCCAGGAGACCGTGGAAGCGCCTCCAGCCGCGTTAACCCGCCGGATGTTCCAGTCCCGACCGATAAAGACGACCGTGCCATCATCCAGCCACGTGACCGGAGTACGCAGGAGGGTGTTGGCGGAATCGGCGACCGTGATCGCGGTTCCCCCGGCCGTGGGAATCTTCCGAATTGCGTTCCCCGCGGTGAACGCGATCCAGGCGCCGTCAGGAGACACCGAAGGGGCGCGCGCGCCGGCGGTCCCCGCGAGCGGAGTGGCGTCGTATCTCTCCCGAGGCTTGATCCAGAGCTGCCCGCCTCCCTCTCCCGGCCCCACGTAGACGATGAACGACCCATCAGGCGCGAGGGCGAACGTCGGATTGGACTCATCGAGGATCTGTTGCTCGGGCGGGAACGCGAGGCCGTACCGGGCGACCGGCCTGGCCGGCTCCGGTCGGAGCCAGGTCCACGCGAAGAGCGAGATCGCCGCGACCGCCACCGCGGCCGCACCGAGTGCCACGCCCTTCCAGGTACGGTGCTCGGCTGTCAGCGGTGTCGCCGCGGAGACCATCGTGGTGGTGAAATCGCGCTTCGCGAGCGCCTCACTGAATTGCGCCGCGCTCGCAAACCGATCGGCGGGAAGTTTCTGGAGCGCCATGCGCACCGCCGCCTCGATTCCCGGCGGTATGGTCTTGCGCTGCAGCGTCAGCGAGCGCGGGTCCTCGGTGACCACCCGGGCGATGATGGCCTGCGCCGTGGGCCCGGTGAACGGCGGCTCTCCCGAGAGCATCTCGTACAGCACGCAGCCGAGCGCGTAGACGTCGCTCCTGGCGTCGAGCTCGCGCTCCCCCATCGCCTGCTCGGGGCTCATGTAGTGCGGCGTGCCCAGGCTCATCCCGGTCTCGGTCATTCGGTTGCCGCCGGTCTTGCTGGCGGCCAGCGCGATGCCGAAGTCGGCGACGAGGGCCGAGCCGTCGTGGAGCAGGATGTTCTCGGGCTTGATGTCGCGGTGGATGACCCCGTGGCGGTGGGCGTAGTCGAGCGCGCTCGCCACCTCGCGGGCGATCCGGACTGCATCTTCGACCGGCAGCTGCTTTTCGCGGTTGAGGCGGTCGCGCAGCGACTCCCCGTCGACGAACGGCATCACATAGAAGACCGTGCCGTCCACGGTGCCCGAGTCGTGCAGCGTCAGGATATGGGGATGCTGGAGGTTCGCCGTGGTGGTGATCTCGTGCAGGAACCGATCCGCGCCGATGACGGCGGCGAGCTCGGCGCGGAGCACCTTGAGCGCCACCCGGCGGTGATGGCGGAGATCCTCGGCGAGGTACACGGTCGCCATGCCGCCCTGGCCGAGCTCCCGCTCGATCCGGTAGCGCTCCGCAAGCGCCGCGGAGAGCCGCGCGACCGCTTCGCTCATTGGGTGACCTCGAAAAGGCGTGAGCTCAATGCGACCGGGAGACTCGCTCCCCCAGCTCACGGGTCCAGTCGAGGACGACGTGGATGCCGGGTGACGTGGCAGCCGGATTGGGCAGCACCAGGATGAACCGCAGCCCATCCGGGCTCACGTCGAACACTCTCGCCGTGGTCGAGAACAGCACCCGATTCGGCCCCGCTCGGAGCCCGCTCCCGGGCGACACCGAGACCGCCACCAGATCCTGGCCTGCCAGGTAGTGTAGCGTCCTGCCCGCGGGATCCCAGCGCGGCGCCCGGCCGCCGTTGGTGGAGATCTGTCTTCGCACCGCGAGATCGGGGAAGGAGATCACGAAGATCTCGAACCGTCCCGACTCGTTGGACTCGAATGCCACCCAGCGGCCGTCGGGGGAGAAATCGGGGTGGGCTTCCGAGGCGGGGCCCGCGGCGACAGGGATGGCGTCCGAGCCGTCCACAGCAATGGCCCAGACATCCTGCCCCGTCGTGGGAGAAACATCGTAGCCGAGCAGCCATTTGCCGTCGCGTGACCAGCCGGACAGATGCAGGTGCCTCGGCCAGGTGAGGATCCTCCGCGGACGCGTGCCGGCGGCCACCGCTCTCATCTGCACCCGCCTCGCCTGGCTCGCCAGCGAAGAGGTGTATGCGATGAAGAGACCGTCGGGAGACCAGACCGGGAATTCGTCTTCGGCTTCGTCGAAGGTCAGCCGCTCCGGTTCCCCCTCCGGACCGAAGAGCCAGATGTCGTTCTTGCTCGGCGCCCGGACGTTGGCGGCAACCTGTCGGCCGTCCGGAGAGAGCTTGACGCCGTCGAGATATCCTGCTGGAACGATTTCGCCGAGATCTCGTCCCGTCCGGTCCACCGCCCGTACGATCCGGGGAGCGGCGGTGATGCCGGGCTCGAAGACGAGCGTGCCCTCGCCGCTCACCGCCAGACATGCACCGCCTCCCCAGCTCGCGACCGAAACATCGGTGAGCACGGGCTGCGGAGCGCCCAGTGACCGCTTGCTCCGGTCGTACCTCGCGGCGAAGACGGTGCCTTCGTTGGTGACGTAGAGCAGGTGCCCGGAAAGCAGGTATCGCCCGAAGGTCGCTCCCTCCGCAATCGTGGTGCGCTTGCTCGAGCTCAGCGCTTCCACCACGATGCGGGAATCCAGTGCGCCGCCGCTCGGTCCGATGACCGTAAACAACAGCTCTTTGCCGCCCGGCAGGAGCTGGGGCCAGGCATGCACGTGCTCCATCGCGCTGTCGGAGACGATCGTGACGGGCTCCGGCGCGCCGCCCGTCGCCGGAACCCTCCAGATCCCGCCGTTCCCGCCGAGAAACGAGAAATAGATACGCCCGTCTTCACCCCAGGTGACTCCGGGCCCCTGATCGGCGATGGCAATCTCGGTGATGGACCCGTCGGCCAGGGCGATTCGGCGCAGCCGGCCGCCCTGCTGAAACGCCACCCATTTTCCATCGGGGGAGAATGCCGGCATCGAAGCGCCCTCGGTGCCGGCGAGCGGCCTGGGCGTAAAGTCGTCGATAGTGCGCAGATTGAGCAGCTCGCCGTCGCGGAATACCACGTCGCGGCCGGTCGGTCCGATGGCGAGGGTCGGGAACCACCCGAAGGAGGCGTCGACCTGGGGCGTGCTCGTGGGAATGACGAGGCGCACGGTCCGCGCCACTGGCCCCGCGGCGCGAAGGCGCCAGGCGCCGAACATGGCCGCCGCGAGAACGGCAGCGAGCGGCAACAGCCAGGCCAGACGGATCCGGGAACGGGTAGGACGCGGCGCCCGAATGGAAGCCGTTCCCGGCGGTGTGGGTGCGAGCGGTACGGTCGCAAGCGCCTGGACGAACTCTCCCGCCCCCGAGAACCGGTCGGCTGGAAGCCGGGCGAGCGCCTGCTGAAGGGTCGCCTCGAGCGCCGGCGGAATGGTATCGCGGATCTCCCTGATCGGCCGCGCGTGCTCGGTGATCAGCCGGGTCAGCACCGCCTGCACGGTGGGCCCCGAGAACGGTGGCTCGCCGGCCAGCATCTCGTACAGAACCGCGGCGAGAGAATACACATCGCTGCGGGAATCGAGATCGCGATCGCCGGTCGCCTGCTCGGGACTCATGTACTGCGGCGTACCGACCGAGACGCCGGTCTGCGTGAACCGCGTCATCCCGGCCTTGCGAAGAGCCAGCGCAATGCCGAAGTCGGCGACCAGCGCCTGCCCCTCGTGCAGCAGGATGTTCTCCGGCTTGATATCCCGGTGCAGGACCTGGCGCCGGTGCGCGTAATCGAGCGCGCTGGCGACCTGCGAGGCGATGCGGACCGCTTCAGCGATGGAGAGCTGCCGCTCCCGGCTCAGCCGGTCGCGGAGGGATTCTCCCTCCACAAACGGCATGACGTAGTAGAGCTGACCGCCGGCCGAGCCGGAGTCGAAGAGCGGCAGGATATGGGCGTGCTGGAGATTCGCGGTGACCCGGATCTCATTGAGGAAACGGTCCGCGCCGATCAGCTCGGAGAGTTCCGGCCGCAGCACCTTCAGTGCGACGGCACGATCGTGCCGGAGGTCCCGGGCAAGGTAGACGAGCGACATCCCTCCCCGGCCGAGCTCTCGTTCGAGGAGGTATCGATCGGCCAGCGCTGTGCGGAGCTGGTCGAGCATCGGGGTTTGCTTTCAGGGCAGCTTGGCCAGCGCCCGCAGGATCATGTCGTTGGTGGGCCGGATCTTGTAATTCACCTCCGTGAACTTCCACCGGACGGTGCCGGCCTGGTCGATCACGTACACCGTGGGGTGGGGCCACCCGCTCCCTTTCGGATTCCAGAGTCCGTAGCGGTCGATTACCCGGTGGCCGGGGTCGGAGAGGAACGTATAGTCCGGCCTTCGGCCGTCGGTCTTGGTGATCCGGTCCACCATTTTTTGAAGCTCTTCGCGGCTGTCCACGGCGACGGCCAGAATCCCTGTGGTCTGCCGCTGGTCACGAGTCAACAGCTCTCTCAGCTCCCCGAGCTGACTGGCGCACCACGCTCACCAGTGGCCCCGATAGAAGACGAGTATGATGTTCTTCTTTCCGCGAAACTCGGAGAGCGTGACGGGCGCGCCCGCCAGCGCCTCGAGCGTGAAATCCGGGGCGACCGTGCCGACGGCGATCCGGCTCGTATCGGTACGCGGCAGTCCCGCACCGTCTTTGGGACCGAGCTTCGAACTCTGCGCGTGGGCCAATACCGGAAGCCCGACGAGCGTGGCGAGCAGCGCAAGCAGGTATGGCATGTGACGATTCTGTGGGGAGAAGACTGCCTCTAACTCTGAATCTACGCCCGAATCGTCGGGCGGCAAAGGAGCGAATCACGCCGGGCGGACGGGATACGGCATCGGCCGGCCGGGCCTCCGACGACCTCGGTCATGGCGTCCTCGCTGTGGCTCGCCGCTTCGCGACGATCAGCACCTGGATCTCGTCGAGCCGCGGGTTCACGAAATCCAGCCGCACCCGGCCGTCCTCGGTAAGCGAGACGGTGGCCGGCACCGCGCTGTAAGTGAGATACCACCCGGCGGGCAGCACGACCGCGTTGTACGGCCGGCCGAAGGCCCGATCCCAGATCAGCTCGTCGCCCTCGACGCGATAGCGCGCCGAATCGGTGTAGGTCTCCGAGATCCGGAGCCGCGTGGTCTGGCCCTTCTGCACCGCGGGGAACCGGATGAGCACGAGCTCGGTCCCGGGCTTCACCGGCTCGCCGATATCCACCTGCGCGCGGGTGATCTCCGCGCCCTTGAGAATCCTGGTCTCGAGCGGCTCGCCCGTGTCCAGCAGCACCGCCGACGGGTTCGACACGGTGCTGCCGGCGCGGACCACGTTGAGGTAGCGGTCCATGCCTTCACGCGCTTCGGTGTAATCGTGATACAGATCGAAGGCGTGCGTCTCGGGCTGCTGGAGGAAGTAGACGATCTCGCGGGTCTGGGCCGCGCGTTCGCCGAGCCGCGAGCGTAGTGACGCCGAGCCGCGCGCGGGCGTTTGAGCGAACAGCGGAGTCGCAACCAGCACGACCGCCAGCGTCACGAGGATGGCCTTCA
>Ga0268386_10004616_pt1 | contig 10173 bp, 7 predicted proteins | sample RVTome_15_FD_200260 | JGI IMG/M metagenome (GOLD analysis project Ga0268386, IMG submission 200260) | Soil microbial communities from uranium-contaminated site in the Upper Colorado River Basin, Wyoming, United States - RVT150D86... ... | reverse complement strand
CACGCGGCAGTCGGTGCACGAGGTGCGTGTTCCGGGCATGCCGGCCAACGCGGACGAGGCGCTCCGATTCGATGTGTCGGAGCGGCAGCTGCAGTACCGATCGGTGGGCCGGACGGGCGGCGGCCGCCGGACCGCGATGTTCCACGGTCACGTCGACGACACGAAGGAGAACATCCTCCGCCTCTGCCAGCAGGTGGACCGCGCGATCGCGGCGCTGCTGCACGGCTCGCGGGCGCCGGTGGTGCTCGCCGCGGTCGAGTACGTGGCGGCCATTTACCGTCAGGCCTCGTCGCTCCCGCGGCTGCTGGACGAGGTGATCCCGGGCAATCCGGACGACGCGACCGGCGCCGAGCTGCACGCCCGGGCGCTGCCGATCGTCGAGCCGATCCTCCACCGCGATCTCGATGACGCGCTCGCGCGCTACCACGAGCTCGTCGCCACCAACCTCACCACCCGCGATCTCGCGCGCATCGTCGTCGCGGCGCACGACGGACAGATTGACGTGGTGTTCGTCGAACGCGGCCCGCAGATCTGGGGCTCGTACAACCCCGGCACGCGCGAGATCACGATTGACGAGGAGCGGCGGCCCGAGAGCGAAGACCTGCTGAACATGGCCGCCGTGCGCACGATCCTCACGCAAGGGTCGGCGTTCGTGCTCGAGCCAGACCAGGTTCCTGGAGATAGTCCCGTCGCGGCGCTGTTGAGATACCCATGAGGACATGCATCACCGAAGGCCACCACAACGACTGAGAGGCAGTGTTATGAACCGGAGACTGTACGTCGGCAACCTGAGCTACAACACGAGTGAAGAGGCATTGGAAGGGCTGTTCGCAGCTGCCGGTGCGGTGCAATCGGTGCGTGTCATGACCGATCGGGTGACTGGCCGGCCACGCGGCTTTGCCTTCGTCGAAATGGAGACGGAGGAGGGCGCGCGCGCGGCGATCGAACAGTTCAACGACACCGAGCTCGACGGCCGCCGGTTGTCGGTCAACGAGGCGCGGCCGCAGACGCCCGGGCCGGGCGGAGGCGGCGGGAATCGTGGTGGCGGCGGGGAGCGGCGCGACCGCGGCTTCGGCGGCGGCGGAGGCGGAGGGGGCCGGCGCAGAGAGCCGCGCTGGTAGGCGCGACGCTTCGCGCCCGCGAAGTTCGACGCCAGAAGTTAGAGAGAAGAGCCTGCGTGTCAGGCGTACAAGAACAGGGCGCGCCGGGGGGGTTGGTCCCCGGCGCGCCCCTTCTGCGTTTCGGTCTGTTCGACTAGTCCTTGACGACCGTGGTGCCTCCGCCTCGGCTGGCGGACACGATCAGCAGCACGAGCACGATCAGCGCAATCGCGCCCAGGGCCAGCCAGACGGGGTTCGCGTACCACGCCCCGTCGGTGTCGGTGATGTCCACATCGATCTGCGTTGGCGGCAACGGCGGATCTGGCTGCTGCGCATCGAGCGTCATGGCCTGCACGGTCCCGTCAAAGCCGGCTGGCCCGGCGGGCAGCGCCGGAATCGCCAGCAATCCGACCAGCAACGCGAGTGCCAGAAAAGGCGTTCGCATGATTCGTCCTCCCCTGCGTCCGCGGCCCGAACCGGATGAGCCGGCGGTCACGGCGCACCCTACTGCAAAGACAGATCCGCCCTAGTCTGTTGATTAAGTCGTTTGTAATGAACAACTTACATGCGCTAACGAGTGGCGTGTGCCCGAGGCGCGCGCATGGGGTCGCGGGAGAGGCGGTCGCCGTCCGCCGAGAAAGGGTAACGGCGCGGTTAATTAAAGAAGTACCAGAGCGCCGACGGCGAGGGCCGCGATCCCGAGCGAGATCGCCGCGCCTCGGACGACGAGCTGAACGCAGAGCTCGCTCAGGCGCAGGTCGGGGGCTGGGGCGGGAGAGGCTGACATCGTCAAATTCCTTGCCACTTGCCTGTCGGTTCATCGAGTGCGGTCGGCAGCCTGACGCCCATCGCCCGCTGCATCTTCCGCTCTCGCCCACAGGCCAATGCACACGGCATGCCGGTGCGCGCGTATCGAACGCGCGAATCTCCCAACACACCGATCGGTATCTCGCTGTGGAAGATTGCACGGTCTGGGTAGAAGTGACGTACGTCACGAACAGTTCTGTTCCGTACGCGGTGCTCGCGTGCGGCGACGTTCTAGCGCCCGCGGACGGCCTGTGCGCGGGCGAGGTTGTTCCGCGCGTCCACGTCGTCGGGCTGGAGGCGCAGCGCTTCCTTGAACTGCTCGATCGCCTCGGGCAGGCGTCCGTGGAGCGCCAGCGCGACGCCGTAGTCGTTTCTCACCAGGGGCGACCGGGCGTTGGATTCGTAGGCGAGCGCGCGCTGATAGACGGCGATCGATTCTTCGAGCCGGCCGATCTCCTGCAGGGCGTTGGCGAGCTCGTAATGCGCGGCCGGATGGTCCGGGTCGAGCCGCAGACCGTCCCGGAGATGGCCAATCCCCTCGTCATGGCGCTTCATCCGGAACAGCAGCGAGCCAAAATTGTAATGCGCCTCGGACGAGTCGGGGTTCTGGGCGATCGCCGTCCGGAAGTGCTCGATCGCGTCGGCGGGCGCCCCGGTGCTCACCAGGGCGAGTCCGAGGTTGCGATGCGCGTCCGGGTAGCGCGGGTTGAGCGCCAGCGCCCGTCGATAGTGGACCGCCGCCTCGGCGGGCCTGCCTTGCAGGTAGAGCGCCGCGCCGAGGTTGTTGTGCGCGGCGGCGAAGTCCGGCATCAGGCGGATCGCTTCCTGATAGTGGGTAATCGCCTCATCGAACCGATCCAGCTTCCGGAACGCGACCCCCATCGAGTTGTGCGCGTCCGGGTAGCGCGGGTTCAGCCTCAGCGCCTCCCGCAAACGCCCCATCGCCTCCTCGAGCGGCACGTCGGGTCGGTTGAGCTGGATGACGCCCAGGTTGTGATGCGCCATCCACGCTGACGGATTGCGTTCGATCGTGGTGCGGTACAGCGTCTCGGCGTCCACGTACTGCCCGCTGTGGTGCCAGACGAGCACGCCGAAGACGAGTCCGATGGCCGCCGCGGCGCCTGCTTCGAGGCCCGCCGCGGACCGCGCGCGCCAGCGGCGAACGGCGAGGACGATGCCCGCCGATCCGAGCGCGATCATCGGCAGGCTCGCGAGGTATTGGAAGTGGTCGGCCACGAAGGAGAAGCGGAACGGATAGACGTTCACGAATCCGAGCGCGGGACCCAGCGTGATGCAGAAGAGCAGGAACGCGGCGAACGGCGCGCGCCATCGCCGGCGAAGTGACCAGAGCGCCCCGAGCGTGGCGGCGGCGGCGATGGGAAAGAGGTATTGCCACCAGACGCCCTGGTCGATCTGCCAGCGCGGGTAGGTGAACACGAGATTCGCCGGCCAGACGAGCTTGCCGAGGTAGAACCAGATCGCGCGTCCGGCAATCAGCGTGCGCTCGACGAATGTGAACACGAACTCCGCGCCGCGGGCGCCGATGAACTCGCGCTCCATCCAGATGGTGACCACCCCGGCCGCGATGCCCGCCGCGGCAAACGGGACCAGGGGAAGGACGTCGCGACGCCAGTCCAGGCGGCCGCGCTGCCACCAGACGGCGATGAGCAGGGCCGCGGGCAGCGTGAACGTGACCGTTTTGCTCGCCAGCGCGAGCAGGAACAGGACGAACGCGAAGGCGTAGTGATGCCACCCGCGCCGCGCGTCGTAACGCAGGTACACGAGAAACGCGGCGAGGTACAGGACGCCCGACAGCTGGTTCTTCAACTGCGTCATCCATGCCACCGACTCGACGTGCACCGGATGCAGCGCGAAGATCGCCGCCGCGAGCAGCGCGCCCGGCACGCCCAATCGTCCGAGGATCACGAACACCAGGAACGCCGACGTCGCGTGCAGGACGATGTTGACGAGGTGATAGCCGGTGGTGCGGTCGCCCCACAGCCGGTGCTGGAGCCAGAAGGCGGAGTGCACGAGCGGGTAGTACTGCTGCGTGGCGCCGGGCTCGATCCAGATGCGCTTCAGTCCCTCGACCGGCTGCAGCTCCCTGCTCGTCAGATGCCCATCGTCATCCCACACCGGCCCGCCGTGCCAGGCCGGGTAATACGCGACGAGCGTCGCCAACAGAATCAGAATGGAACCGGCGGAGGCGGTCAGACCGCGGGTCTGTTGACCCGGCGACGCTTCTCGCGTCGCCGCCCGCGTCTTCGATCGCGATCGCCTGCCCACGCTGGGAGGACATTGTATGAAGGGTGGCGCGCCAAAGCCCGGCGCGCCCTACGTACGGAAGACGAGGCGCGCGCGCCGACGCAGTGCGCGAGCCTTGCCGCGCCTATCTGAGATTGAATTCCAGAATGATGGTGACAATGATGGGGACGGGCTTGCCGTCCGCCATCGCCGGCTTGAACTCCCACAACCGCGCCGCTTTGATGGCCTCCTCGTTCAACCCGTACGACAGCCCCTTGAGCACGCGGACGTTGCTGACCTTGCCGTTGGCTTCGACGGTCGCCTCGAGCGTGACCTCGCCGGTGATCTTGGCGCGCATCGCGTCCACGGTGTACTTCGGCTCCGGCTGCTTGATCGGCTCGGGATTCGTGACGCCGTCGCCCGGCCGTCTTGGTCCGCCGCCGTAGCCGCCATCCTTTCCCGGTCCCACGCCTGGACCCTCACCCGGCCCTGCTCCCTCGCGCCCTTTCCCGCCGCCGCCCGGTCCGGCCAGCGCAACCTGACTGGCGCCCGCCGCCTTCAGCACATCGGCGGAGCTCGTCGTGACGGCGGCATCGAGCGTCGGCAGCGGCTTCGGTTCGACCGGCTGCGGCGGTGGCGGCGTGGTCGGCACCGGATCGGGCGGCCGCGTCCTGGGAATGGACATCTGTTTCGCGGCGGCCGGCGCGGGACTTCCGCCACCTCCACCGCCGTCGCCGGGCACCTGAATACGAACGATCAGGTCGCTTCTGATGGGGGGGACGTGGTACGCCGCCGGACCAGGATCGACGGTCAGCAAGGCCATCGCGAGCGCAAACAGGCCCGCGTGAATGAGCGCGGAGACGCCCGAGGCGCCGAACACACGCTGGCGCCAGCCGCGATCCGGCTGGTACTCGGATTCGCCGGTCAGCCAGCCGCGGGAGACGACTCCGGGACGGGGGGAAGGGGAATGTGCGTCCATAAGCCACCTATTTGGACGCTGACATAGTATTTTGTGTCTTCGCGCAGCGCGGGGTTGCGCGTGATTCGAGGCGCTGTACGCCGGGTCTGAAGCCCGGCACTCCTTATGCTGGCTTATCGTCCTCGCGGGGCCACCGAGGCTACCCGCCTTCGCTCCTCGAGCCTCGGCGGGTTCGCCGCAGCGGGTGTGGCGGCGAAAGCCCAGGCGCTCCCTCTGTTGATCGCCCTCCTCGTCGCCGCGCCGGCGTTCGCGCAGGCGCCGCCACCGCCGCCGCACGACATGCAGGCGATGCCGGACCAGCAGGAGTATCCGCGCCTGAAGATCTCCGGGTTCGGCGACCTCAACTTCGCGACGACGAAGCATCCGGAAGGCCCGCGCGGCTTCGTCGAAGGACAGCTCGCCCTCCACATGGCGTCGCAGCTCTCGTCGCGCGTGACGTTCTTCGGCGAGATCAGCTTCACGCCGCGCGGCGACGCCGGCACCGGCTCGCCGGCGACCTCCGGCTTCAACGTCGAGGTCGAGCGCATGGTCGTGCGCTTCGATCGCAACGATCGGTTGAAGGTGTCGTTCGGCCGCTATCACACGCCGGTCAACTACTGGAACACCGCCTTCCACCACGGCCAGTGGCTGCAGACGACGATCGCGCGGCCGGAGCTGATCCAGTTCGGCGGACGGTTCCTGCCGGTGCACTTCGTCGGCGCGCTCGTCGAAGGCGCGGTTCCCGCGCGCGGGTGGAACCTCAACTACAAGGCGGGCGTCGGCAACGGCCGCGGCCCCGTGCTCTCCCGCGCGGGCGACGCCGGCGACGTCAACGGCAAGCGATCGTGGCTGGTCAACGCGTACTCGAAGCCCGACGCGCTCTTCGGCCTCGAGTTCGGCGGCGCGCTGTACGTGGACACGATCACGATGCCCGGCGCGCGCGAGTTCGGCGAGCGCATCGTCTCCGCCTATGCCGCATGGCAGAAGGAAGAGCCCGAGCTCATCGCCGAGTTCGCGGCGGTTCGCCATCAGGAGAACGGATCCGGCACCGACAGCTGGAGCCGCGCGTTCTACGTCCAGGCCGCGTGGCGGCTGCCGCCGCTCGAGCGCGCGTTCAAACCGTACTACCGCTTCGAGCACGTCGGCATCGATGAGGCGGACGAAGTGTTCGCGCCCCTGCCGGAGCTCGACATGTCGATCGTCGGCCTGCGCTACGACGTGTCGCTGCACGCCGCGGCGAAGGCCGAGTACCGGACGTGGACGCGCGGCGACGGCAGCGTGCGCAACCACGGCGGGTTCTTCCAGGTCTGCTTCACGTTCTGATGGCCAGCGTCATGCGGTCTCGCCGTCTTCTGGCCTTTGCTTTGTTCCTTCCCTCGGCCCTCTGCCGTTTGCCCTCTGCCCTGTATCGCGGCCTCTTCGTCCTCGCGCTCGCCGGCCTTCTGACGGGGCCGGGGACGATCGCCGTGCGCGCCTGGCAGGCGCAGCCGGACATCGCGGTGGTCGTGCATCCGGACGTCGCAGCGGACAACCTCACGCTGGCCGAGCTGCGCCGCATCCTGCTCGGCGACCGCGAGTTCTGGTCCACGGGGGTCCGCGTCGCCCTGTTCATCCGCGCCCCCGTCGCCCGCGAGCGCGACGTCGTCGTCCGCGAGGTGTGCCAGATGACGGAAGCGCAGTTCCGTCAGCACTGGATCGCCAAGGTGTTCCGCAACGAGTCGTCGAGCGGGCCGCGGATCGTGTACACGAGCCAGATGGCGCTCGATCAGGTCGGCCGCACGCCGGGCGCGATCACGCTCGTGGAATCGTCCGCGGTCGGCAAGGGCGTCAAGGTGCTGCGGATCGACGGCCGGCTGCCAGGACAGAACGGATACCGGCTTCGCTGAATTGTGCGACTACGTAGTCACGTAGTCACGTAGTCACGTAGTCACGTAGTCACGTAGTCACGTAGTTCAACGATTCAGGTTGAGCTTCGTCAAGAGCTGGCGGAATCGTTCTTCCCCACGCAGACCGCGAAACGCGGGCGCGACGCCGATCTGGGCGATCCAGAAGTCGTGCTCCTGGTAGGCGCGCTCGAGCGCGTCGAGGGCGCGGGCGCGATCGTCGAGGGCGGCGTAGACGGTGGCGAGCGCGGTGGCGGGCACGTATTCACGCGCGGCCAGCGCTTCCAGCTGCTTCAGCATCCGCTCGGCCTCCGCGCGATTCCCCTGCCGCGCGTACGCCGCGCCGATGTGCCCCATCACCGCGGGGCTGTTCTCCGAGAGCGACAGCGCGCGCTGCAGCTCGGCGATCCCCTCCGGATGCCGTCCCGTCTCGCTGAGCGCGATGCCGAGGCGCTGGTGCGCCGACACCGAGTTCGAGTCGAGATCGAGCGTCTTGCGCAGCTGCGTGATGGCCTCCTCGCGCTGCCCGGCCGCGAGCAGGTAGTACCCGAGGTCGCTGTTCACGATCGCCGACAGCGGCTCGAGGTCCAGCGCCTTGCGCGACTGCGTGAGCGCGTCGGACAGCCGTCCCTGCGTCGCGAGGAACATCGCGTACTGGTTGTGCGCGTGCGCCGACGCCGGATTGAGCGCAATGCCCTGCTCGAACTGGCGTCCCGCGGCGGCCCAGTCCCAGTCCAGCCACAGCTTGATGTCGCCGAGGGCGACGTGCGCCTCGGCGAGCGTGCCGTCGAGCCGCAGCGCCTGCTCCGCGGCCGACTTCGCTTCCGTGATCGCCTCGACCCAGTACGACCCGAGCGACAGGTACGAGTCGGCCATCCCCGCGTACGCGAGCGCGTAGGACGGATCCTTCTGAATCGCCTGCTGGAAGTACTCGATCGCGTTGCGGTACCCGGCGATCGTCCCCTTGTTCCAGTGGTACCGCCCCTGCAGATACATCTGGTACGCGGCCGGGTCGTCGGTGTAGCGCCGCGTCGCGAGCGCCTTCTGCTCGCCGGTGAGCCGCAGGCGCAGGTTGCTCAGCACCTCGTTCGCGATCTCGTCCTGGACGGCGAGCAGATCGGCCGCGGGACGGTTGTACTGGTTGCCCCAGATCTGCGAGCCGTCCTCGACGTTCATCAGGTCGGCCTGGATGACGATGCGATCGCCGCGGACCGACGCGCGGCCGGTGACGATCGCGCGCACGTTCAGGTCGCGGCCGATCTGCTGCGGATCGGTATCGGTGCGCGACTTGTAGCGGAACACCACGCTGCGCGCGCTGACGCGCAAGCCGGGCAGCTGCGTCAGGCCGTTGATCAGCGCCTCGGTGATGCCGTCGGTGAGGTACTCGGTGTCGGCGGCCGATCCTTCGACCGCAAACGGCAGCACGGCGACTGAATCGATCGTGCCGCCGGCGCCCCACATCCAGTACCCGAACAGCGCGGCCATCGCGACGACGAGCCCCAGCGCGGCGAACATCCCCGCGCGCCGCGGCGTCGGCGCGGGCTTCGGCGCCCCCACCACCGGGAGCGTCACCGTCTGGGCGTCGTGCGCCTTCATGCGCGCGTCGGTCTCGCGCCGGAGGCGGCGCAGGTCCGTGCGCAGCTCGGCCGCGGTCTGATACCGCAGCGTCCGATCCTTTTCGAGCGCCTTCTGAATGATGTGGTCGAGCTCGGCCGGGACGCGCGGGTTCAGCACGCTCGGCCGGATGGGCGTCTCGCGCAGCAGCGCGTCGAAGACGAGCGCGGGCGTGCGCCCCGCGAACGGCTCGCGGCCGGTCGCCATCTCGTACAGCACGACGCCGAACGAGAACAGGTCCGTGCGCGAGTCGAGCTCGTCGCCGCGCGCCTGCTCCGGCGACATCGACGAGAGCGTGCCGAGCGTGAGGCCGGTCTCCGTCGCGCCGGAGCCGGTCAACGCCTCGGCCGCGGCGCCCGGCCGCGGCTGCAGCTTCGCGAGGCCGAAGTCGAGTATCTTCACCTGGCCGCGCTCGGTGATGAAGATGTTCGCGGACTTCACGTCGCGATGGACGATGCCGGCGCCGTGCGCGACGTCGAGCGCGTCGGCGATCTGCAGGCCCTGGTCGACGACCGTGTCGAGCGGCAGCGGCATCCCCTGGATGTGCCCGCGCAGCGTCCGGCCGTCGAGCAGCTCCATCACGAGGAACGGCACGTTGTTGTGCTGGCCGATGTCGTAGAGCGCGCAGATGTGCGGATGGTTGAGCGACGACGCGGCGCGTGCCTCGCGCTGGAAGCGCTCGAGCGCCCCCGGTTCGTGCGCCACGCGCGGGGAGAGGAACTTGACCGCCACCTGCCGCCCGAGCCGGGTGTCCTCGGCCCGGTAGACGACCCCCATGCCGCCTTCCCCGATCTTGTCGAGGATCCGATAATGCGTGACGGTCTGGCCGATCATCGAAGCAAGCGATCGTAGCAGATGTGAAACGTCATCTCCTCGCCAGCCACCGCATCACGTTCACCAGGAACCGCGCGTTCTGGGTGGCCACGTCCGCATTCATGCCCATCGGCCGGCGATCGGGGCCTGACACCTGCGCCGAGAACATTGCCGCCTCGCCAAACACGGCGACCCGTCCCTTCCCCACCTGCAGCACGGCGCCCTGCAGGTGACCCTCGATCGGCACCGGGTTCGGATCGTCAGGGCCGGCAAATGACCGCACCCCGGGACCGAACACCAGGATCGGATCGCCAGGCGCCACGAGCTCGAATGACGATCCCGTGAACGTCGCGATCTGATCGATCCCGCGCGTGATCTCGTGATCGCGAAGCGTGCCGTCGGCTCGCCGGAAGATCAGGCGGCTCGTCCCGGCCGCCGGATCGCGCGCGGCGCCGTTCCGGTGCCGGATGCCCAGCGCCGTCCCGATCTGCGACGCCGGCTCCACCATCGGTGGATGATCCGTGATGAGCAGCAGAGCGCCGCCCTGCTCGATCCAACTCCGGAGGGCGGCGACTTCCTGCTCCGTGAACGCCGGCGCGTCCGTCAGCTTGCGCGCGTTTGCGATGACCATGACGCCGGCGCGGCGCAACGCCTCGACCGTGAACGGAGTCGTGCTGCCCTCGACCCGATAGCCGTCACGGCGCAGCAGCTCGGCAAAGGCCAGGTACCTCCCGGTCGCCGTGTGGAAGTTGTT
>Ga0268386_10004615_pt1 | contig 10176 bp, 8 predicted proteins | sample RVTome_15_FD_200260 | JGI IMG/M metagenome (GOLD analysis project Ga0268386, IMG submission 200260) | Soil microbial communities from uranium-contaminated site in the Upper Colorado River Basin, Wyoming, United States - RVT150D86... ... | reverse complement strand
CCCTTCGAACGCTGACGTCCGCGCTCGGGCACTACGATCCGGAGGCGTCCGACAACTCCGCGGCGGCCAACTACCGGAAGGCGGTGCGGTTGACCGCCCAGATGGGCAGCATCGTCGCGACTCATGGCCGCCTGCAGGCCGGCGGCGGAGCGATTCAGCCCGATCCGGCCCTGAGTCACGCGGCCAACTTCCTCTACATGCTCACCGGCAACCGGCCGGGCGCACTCGCCGCCAGAGCCTTCGACACCGCGCTCGTGCTGCACGCCGACCACGAGCTGAACGCGTCCACGTTTGCGGCACGTGTGGCCGCCGCCACGCTGACCGACCTGCACTCGGCGATCGTCGGCGCCATCGGGACCCTCAAGGGTCCGCTGCATGGCGGGGCCAACGCCGACGTCATGCGGCTGCTCCTCGAGATTGGGGAAGACGCGGCGCGCGAGCGCATCGACGAGGCGATCCGCAGCCGGCTGGCGCGGAAGATCAAGATTCCGGGATTCGGGCATCGCGTCTATCGCACCGAGGATCCGCGGGCGACGCACCTGCGCCGCATGTCGAAGGAGCTTGGCGAACGGGCGGGCAACACGCGATGGTTCGAGATGTCGCAGCGCATCGAGAGGCTCGTCGCGAGCGAGAAGCCACTCTATCCGAACGTCGACTTCTATTCCGCGTCGACCTATTACACGCTCGGCATCCCGATCGATCTCTTTACGCCGATCTTCGCCGTCAGCCGGATTTCAGGCTGGACGGCGCACTGCCTCGAACAGTATTCGAACAACCGATTGATACGCCCCCGCACCGACTACATCGGCCCCGAGTATCCGCAGACGTTTGTGCCGGTGGAACGGCGGTAGCGGCCAGGGGCCGGGCCCAGGCGGCTCCCCGGTTCTCGGATTCAGCTGGATCCTGGTCCCTGCTTCCCGCCCCACTCACCGTGGAGCGCGCTATAATCAAGGATTCGCGACTCCATGGACCCCCGCTACATCCGCAACTTCTCCGTCATCGCGCACATCGACCACGGCAAGTCCACGCTGGCCGATCGTTTTCTCGAGATGACCGGCGCGCTCCAGCCGCGCGAAATGGAGGCGCAGGTCCTCGACAGCATGGACCTGGAGCGCGAGCGGGGCATCACGATCAAGGCGCACGCCGTCCGGCTGACCTACAAGGCCGACGACGGGCAGGAGTACGTGCTCAACCTGATCGATACGCCGGGGCACGTGGATTTTTCGTATGAAGTGACCCGATCGCTCGCGGCCTGCGAGGGGGCGCTGCTGCTGGTGGACGCATCCCAGGGGGTGGAAGCGCAGACGCTGGCCAACGCCTATCTGGCGGTGGAGAACGACCTCGAAATCATCCCGGTGATCAACAAGATCGATCTGCCGGGCGCGCAGCCCGACGAGACGAAGCGCCAGATCCAGGACATCGTGGGGCTCGACGCATCCCAGGCCATGCTCGCGAGCGCGAAGGAAGGGGTGGGCGTCCACGAGGTCCTGGAGGCCATCGTGCGCCGGCTGCCGCCGCCGGCGGGCGATGCGGAAGCGCCCCTGAAGGCGCTCATCTTCGACTCCTGGTACGACGCCTATCGCGGCGTGATCATCCTGACCCGCGTCATCGACGGCGCGATCCGCGCGGGCATGAAGATCCGCCTGATGGCCAAAGGGCAGGAGTACGACGTCGATCAGGTCGGCGTGTTCTCGCCGAAGCCCGTGACGGTGGACGAACTGGGCGTCGGCGAGGTCGGGTTCATCTTCGCCGGCATCAAGACCGTCACCGACGCGCAGATTGGCGAGACGATCACCGACGCGGCCCGCCCGACGCCGGAGCCGTTTCCGGGCTTCAAGGAAAGCAAGCCGATGGTCTTCGCCGGTCTGTACCCGGTGGAGGGCAGCGAGTACCCGCAGCTTCGGGAGGCGCTCGAGAAGCTGCGGCTGAACGACGCATCGTTCTTCTTCGAGCCGGAAACGTCCGCCGCGCTCGGGTTCGGGTTCCGCTGCGGCTTCCTCGGGCTCCTCCACATGGAGATCGTCCAGGAGCGGCTCGAGCGCGAGTTCGACATGGACCTCGTCACGACCGCACCGGGAGTGCTCTACCGCGTCACGACGACCGACGGCGCCGTGCACGAGATCGACAGCCCGTCGAAGCTGCCCGAGACCGGCCGCATCGAAAAGATCGAGGAGCCGATCATCACGGCCATGATCCTCACCCCGTCGGAGCACGTCGGCGTGATCCTGCAGCTCTGCCAGGAAAAGCGGGGCGTGCAGAAATCGATCGAGTACCTGGCGACGGACCGCGTGCTCATCACCTACGAGCTGCCGTTCAACGAGGTCGTGCTCGACTTCTACGACCGGTTGAAGACGCTGTCGCGCGGCTACGCGTCGCTCGACTATCACGTGACGGGGTACCAGGAAGCGCCGCTCGTCAAGCTCGACATCCTGGTCAACGCCGAGCCGGTCGATGCGCTGTCGGTCATCGTGCATCGCGACATGGCGTATCAGCGCGGCCGTGCGCTCGCCTCCAAGATGCGCGAGCTGATTCCGCGCCAGATGTTCGAGGTCGCGATCCAGGCGGCCGTGGGCAGCCGGATCATCGCCAGGGAATCGGTGAAGGCCCTGCGAAAGAACGTGCTGGCCAAGTGCTACGGCGGCGACATCACGCGGAAACGCAAGCTGCTGGAGAAACAGAAGGAAGGAAAGAAGCGGATGAAGCGCGTCGGCCGCGTGGAGATTCCGCAGGAAGCGTTTCTGGCGGTGCTGAAAGTGGGAACGGAATAAACGCTGAACGGTCGAACGCTGAACTTCGAACGCTGTTTTCGAAGTTCGAAGTTACCCATATGGCTTTTCAGAAATCCACGGTTCGCGAGTACTTCGAGTCGATTGTCATCGCGGTGATCCTGGCGCTGTTCGTCCGCACCTGGGTGGTGCAGGCCTTCAAGATCCCGACCGGATCGATGGAGAACAACCTGCTCATCGGCGATCACCTGCTGGTGAACAAGTTCGTTTTCGGGCCGCCGGCCGGCCCTATCGAGAAGGCCGTGCTGCCGATGGAGGAAGTGCGCCGCGGAGACGTGGTCGTCTTCAAGTATCCCGACGAGCCCGAGCGCGATTTCATCAAACGCGTGATCGGGCTGCCCGGAGACACCCTGGAGCTTCGGAAGAAGAAGGTCTACATCAACGGCCAGCCCATCGAGGAGCCCTACGTCCACTTCCTGGAACCGGCGTCGGAAGGGCAGGAGGTCACCTCCTTCGACGTTCGCGAGCAGTACGGACCGGTCCGCATCCCCGAAGGCCAGTACTTCGTGATGGGTGACAACCGCGACAACTCGCAGGACAGCCGCTACTGGGGGTTCCTGCCCCGGCAGTACATCAAGGGCAAGGCCCTGATGATCTACTGGTCGTACGACTCGGGTCCGGCCGAGTACGTGGAGGACGGCCTGGGCGCCAGGATCAAGCAGGTGTTCTCAGTGGTCGCCCACTTCTTCACGCGAACGCGCTGGGAGAGGCTGCTGAAGCAGATACACTGATGGCTGCTAGGCCTGCAGGCGTAGCGTTTCGATCGCCGCCTTCACCGCTTCGACGTAGCCCGCGTCCTTGACGCTCCCCAGGTTGATCTCGACGTTCAGCCTCGCCGCCGTGAGGCCTGCCTTCAGCATCTCCAGGCCGACCTGGACATCGCTCGCCGCGTTCGCGTTGCCGAAGCGCGCGACGACGGATCCCTGCTCGAGGGCCTCGCGGCTGGCGCGCATGACGTCGAGCGGGGCTTCGATCGCCTCGCGCAGCGCGTCCTGGATTCTCGACCCGCGGACCGCCTTCTCGTCGTCGGTGCCTTTCGGCAGGCGATAGGCGCTCACGACCCTGTTGTACGCCTGGCTGTCGCGGTCGATGAGCCCTTCGAGCTGGACGGCAAGCTCCGCGCAGCGCGCGCCGGCTCGCTGCAGCCGGGACGCATCCTCCAGCGTCGCGGCCGCGGGCCTGGGCAGCCCGGCCACCATCGCCAGCAGGGACGCGCCGACGGCTCCGCTGAGCGCGGCGGCCGAACCGCCGCCGGGCGTCGGATCGGAGGATCGGAACGCGACGAGCAGATCGCGGACGCCAAGATCAGTGAGCTTCATCCTCGACATCTCCGTGGACAATCCGGCCGCGCTTCAGCACGGCCCCAATGGCGGGTGCGCCGACCCGAATCAGATTGATCCCGTCGCCGCGCACGAAGACGGCGTCGGCGAGCTTGCCCGGCTCGAGGCTGCCGGTTTGGTCGGCGCGATCGATCGACCACGCGCCGTTGATCGTCGCCGCGACCAGCGCCTCTTCGAACGTCAGGCCCATCGCGAAGCATCCCAAGGCAATGGCGAAAGGCATGGAGGGCGAGAACCCGCCGCCGGGGTTCACGTCCGTGGCGAGCGCGACCGGCACGGACGCCGCGATCAGCGCGCGAGCCGGCGCAAATCGTCCAAGCTTCAGATAAAAAGCGGCGCAGGGGAGGAGGGTGGCCGTCACGCCCGCGGCGGCCATCGCGGCGATGCCCGGTTCGGGCACGAAGATCAGGTGGTCCGCAGAGCGCGCGCCAATCCCGGCGGCGACCGCCGACCCGCCGCTCGGACCGAGCTCGTCGGCGTGGATGCGCGCGGCGAGTCCCGCCCTGAGCCCTGCCTCCAGAATGCGCCGGGACTCCTCCGGCGTGAAGACGCCCGTTTCGCAGAACACGTCGCACCACTCCGCGAGCCGTTCGGCGGCCACCGCGGGGATCATCTCGTGCACCACGGAATCGACGTACACCTCCCGGCGGCTGCGATGCTCCATCGGCACCTCGTGGGCGCCCATGAACGTCGGCACGATATCCAGCGGGTGCTCGGCCGACAGCCGCCTGATTGCCCGCAGCATTTTCAGCTCCGACGCCAGATCGAGGCCGTATCCGCTCTTGACCTCGCAGGTGGTGGTGCCGCACGCGAGCATTTCGTCGAAACGGCTGCGGCTCTCGACCACGAGCGCCTCTTCCGACGCCGCCCTGGTCGCGCGAACCGTCGCGACGATCCCGCCGCCCTGGGCGGCAATTCCGGCGTAGGTGGCGCCCGCGAGCCGCTGCTGCAGCTCCTGGCGGCGATCGCCCGCGAAGACCGCATGCGTGTGCGCATCCACGAAGCCCGGCACGATCGACAGGTGCGGAACGTCCACCACCCGGGCGGACGAGACATTGACGGCCCGATCGAGATCTGCGGTGGGTCCCGCAAAAAGGACGCGCTCCCCGGTCACGGCGAGCGCTCCATCGCTGAGGACGTCGATCGCACCCTGCGCGCGGCCGCGGCGCGGGGCCGGGCCTGCGCAGGTCACGAGTTGCCGGCAATGCCGGAAAACAAGGCTGGCGCCGGGCGCCTTGCCGGGCGGCGGGTTCACGGCGGAAGTATAGCGGAGAGGTGCGCGGCCAACTCCCGCGCGGTGAGCCCGGCAATCGCGAGGCGCTTGTTCCGGGATTTCTCGCCCGAGACGATCGTGACGTCGCGCTTCGGCCGTCTGGTGATCGCCGCGAGATACGCGACGAGCGCGTCGTTTGCCGCCCCCTCGACCGGCGCCGACGCCACCCGGACGACGAGCGCACCCTCGCGGACGCCGGCCGCGTGCGTCCGTCCGGCCCGGGGAACCACGCGGACGGCAAACTCGACCGCGCCGCCGCGCTCCGTGAGCCGGATCATGAGCGCTGCCTGGTGACGGCGGCTGCCGATCGACGCTCAGCAGCCGGCGCTCGCCATTCGGGGACTACCGATCGCCCTCCGCCGCGCGCGGCGCATCCGCCTGCCGGTGGCCGCCGCCGGCGTTCGCCTGCTGATCCGCCTGCCGGGGCCGGTGCAGCAGCACCCTCTCGTCAGACCGATCCTGGTCGCGAATGAACTCGAGGGCGCGGTAGAGGGCCTGGATCGAGCTTTCGAGCGAGCCCTCCGCGTCCCGGCGGCGCAGCTTCATCTCGTTGATGTCGCGCTCGATTTCATCGAGCCGCCCCTGGGCCTTCTGCAGCAGCAGGTCGGCGCGTCCCTGCGCTTCGCGCACAATCAACTTCGCCTCGGTCTGCGCGGACTCCTTGATCTCGTCGGCGAGCCGCTGCGCGGTCAGCAGCGTATTGCGAAGGTTCGCTTCGCGCTCCCGGTGCTCCACCAGCAGCGCTTCCTGCCGGGTCAGATCCTGCCGGAGCCGATCGATCTCGCGCAGCGCGTGCTCGTAGTCGTCCGCCGCTTCGGTCAGGAACGCCACGACTTCGGTCTTGTCATAGCCGCGCATGACCTGCCGGAACCGCTGCTGGCGGAGATCGAGCGGAGCGATGCGCATCAGGCGCTCCGGGGCGGAAGGACCCGTGGCGGACGGACTGGCCGGGGCGTTGGGGCGGTCGAACATCAGGGCCTCGCTTGTCGTTTGCCGAAAATGGCCGTGCCTACTCGGACGATTGTCGAGCCTTCCTCGATGGCCGCCTCGAAGTCGTGGCTCATGCCCATTGAGAGGTGGCGAAGAGCGCCTGCGGGAAAGCCATCCCGCACCATCCGGTCGCGAAGCTGCCGCAGCCGCGCGAACCAGGGCCGCGTGGCCTCGGGGTCCTCGCTCCAGGGCGGCATCAGCATCAGTCCGGCCAGTTCGAGCGATCCCGCCCGGCTGGAGGCACGAAGGCACTCGAATGCCTCCGCTTCCGGTACGCCGAACTTGCTCGCTTCCCCCGCCAGGTCCACCTGAATCAGCACCTGCAGCGGCGCCCGCCGCGAGGCCGCCGCCGCGGCCCGGTCGAGCTTCTCGACGAGGTCGACGGAATCAACCGAGTGGATGCACGCAAAGGCGCTGGCGGCACGATTGGCCTTGTTCGACTGCAGGTGGCCGATGAGATGCCACCTGATCTCCATGTCGGCCGTGGCCGCGATCTTCTCCAGGCCTTCCTGCACCTTGTTCTCGCCGAAATCCCGCTGCCCGGCCGCCCAGGCCTCGCGCACCGCCTCCGGCCCGAAAGTCTTGGACACGGCGACGAGCGTGATCGCGTCGGGGGACCGGCCCGCTCGCCGCGCGGCGTCTGACACGCGCCGGCGGACGTCAGCAAGGTTTCCGGCGATCGACACCTACTTCTTAATCGACGTCAGGATCGACTTCGCCTGTTCGGCGTACTGTCCGGTCGGCGCGAGCGTCAGGTACTGCTCGAAGTGCGCGACGGCTTCCGGCAGTTTGCCTTCGTTCACGGTGGCCATGCCGAGCCAGTAGTGCGCGTCCGCGAGCTTCGGATCGGCCTGGACCGCCTGCTCGAACAATTTCTTGGCTTCCGGGATCTTGCCGGCGTTCCAGGCAATGACGCCCTGGTTGAAGATCGTTCCGGCGCTGGCGCCTCCGCCGCCGGGGGCCGATCCCGCCACTTTCTGCGCCTCCGCGCTCATCTGCGCCGCCTGATCGAACTTCTTCTGCGCGTTGTAGACCGTGGCCAGCCCGTTGTAGGCGTCCGCCGACTGCGGGTTCATCTCGAGGACCTTCTTGAAGGCGGCCTCGGCCTGGTCGTAGTCCTTCTTGCGCGTGTAAACGGTGCCGATGTTCATGTAGCACTCGGCGCACTTGGGCACCCCCGCGATCACCTCGTTGAACTTGGCAATCGCCTCGTCGTGCTTGCCGTCGTTGCTGAGCGCGACTCCTTCGGCGAACGCGCCCTTCAGGGCGTTGGCCCGCTCCTCGGCCTTCTTCGCCTCGGCCGCAGAGACTTCCGCGACCATGCCCGGCTTGAGCGTGAAGTTCACCTGGGCGGGATCCAGCCGGATGCGCTGGTCGAAGCTCTGGCTCATCCCGTCCTTGGACGCCGTGATTTTGTAGTTGCCCGGCTGGAGCCCGACCTGGACGTACTCTCCCCGCCGGTCGGTCTTCGTCTCGTACCGGCGGTTCATCCCGTCCTGCATCTCGATGACGATCGCCGCCCCCTCGATCGGCTTGTTCTTGGCGTCGACGACCTTCCCTTTGACCGAGCCGGTCTGCGCCCACGCCGGGATCGCGACAACGGCCAGGCCGAGCACGACCGCACAGGCGGCAAGCGACGGGCGGCCCAAGCGTGCCCCTCTCATGCGAACCTCCCCAGGAAAGTTCGAAGTACGAAGTTTGAAGTCGAAACCAGGACGGAAGCCGAAATGCGAAGGCGCGGCTCGAATATTTCGAATATTTTCGAACTTAGAACTTCAGACTTCGAACTTTCTTCCCCGTGCTTCAGTTTACACGAAAGGCGCCGCCGGAGCAGACTAACCTGAGTCAGGGCGCGGTCAGGTGGTCGCGTCGGCGGCCCCAAAAAAACTGGCGATGGCATCCAGCTCGGCGGTTACTGGCGCGGGCGGCAGCGATCCGAGGAACCTCCGCCCGTATCCCATCGTCCGGAGTCGCGGGTCGAGCACGGCCAGCACGCCACGATCCCGGCGGTGGCGGAGCAGTCGCCCCAGCCCCTGTTTGAGCGTGAGGATCGCGAGCGGCACCTGGTAGTCGCCAAAGGGGGATCCGCCACGCGCGGCCACGGCTTCGATCCGGGCCGCCGTGATGGGATCGCTCGGCGATGCAAAGGGCAGCTTGTCGATGATGACGCAGCTGAGGGATTCACCCACGACATCCACCCCCTGCCAGAAGCTCGAAGTCGCAAGCAGCACCGAGTGAGGCGTGGCCTTGAAGTCGCGCAGCAGCGCGGATCGCGGCGCGCTGCCCTGAACGAGAATCGGGTATTCCAGCTCCGCGGCCGCGATTCTGTGGACCTCGCGCATGTTGGCGTAGCTGGTGAAGAGGACGAACGCCCGGCCGGCGGTGCGCTTCAGGATCTCGATGATCTCCCGGGCCGCCGACTCCGGAAACTGCGGCGACCGCGGATCGGGCATGCGCCTGGGGAGATACAGGATCGCCTGCCGCGCGTAGTCGAACTCGGAATCGAGCTGGATTTCCTGGGCGTCGGCGACGCCCAGGCGCGTGCGCACGTACTCGAATCCCCCGTCCACGGTCAGCGTGGCCGAGGTCAGGATCGTGGCGTCCATGCGATCGAGCAGCAGCTCGCGGATGATGTCCGAGACGTCAATCGGCGCGGCCCTGAGGAACACGCCGCGGCCACGCCCCTCCACGAAGTACACGTACCCTGGGTCGTCGGCGCACAGCAGGAACCGGAGGTCGTGCCCCAGCTCACCGGCGCGCCGTCCCAGCGAGAGCACGTCCTCCGGGAGGTCCTTCTGCAGCGCGATGTCGGCCGCGAGCGCCTCCAGGGATGCGGCGAGCGCCGCCCCCTCGTCTGCAAGACCCTCGAGCTGCGACGGCCTGACGCGCAGCCTGACGTCGGTCCCCGTTCCGCCAAGTCCGAGACGCATGCCCTGCAGCGCCGAAAAGAACCGGCGGGAGTGATCCGCAATGCGTTCGGCGTCGCGGCGCATCTCATGGGAGGCCTCGCGGTCGCCGACGAGCCCTGCATTCAGCGCGCGCTCGACATCTCCGCAGTAGTCGTCGAAGCGATAGTTGCTGACCGACAGCCCGAAGTACTGGGTGGCGACGTCCTCCAGCTGATGCGCTTCGTCCACGACAGCAAAGCGGCAGTTCGGGATCACCTCCCCGAACGTGGTCTGACGCACGGCGGCATCCGCGCACAGCAGATGGTGGTTGACGATGACCACATCGGCTTCGGCCGCGCGCTGGCGCATGCGGACGACAAAACAGTCGTTGTGCCGGGGACAGTCGCTCCCGAGGCAGGTCTCCGCGGTCGCCGAAATGTCCGGCCAGAACGGCAGGTCGTCGGGCAGGTCCTCTATCTCGGCGCGATCGCCGGTCTCGGTGCCCTGCAGCCACTCATCGAGGGTGCGGAGGTGAACCAGATCCGCCGCGGATCGAAACGCCTGTCCGTCCCGGAATGCGTCGTACCGGTGCAGGCACAAATAGTTGCCGCGCCCCTTCATATAGGTGGCGGTGAATGGCACTCCCAGGGAGTCGCGCAGCACCGGGAGGTCCTTGTAGTAGATCTGTTCCTGGAGGTTCTTCGTCCCGGTGGAGACCAGCACGCGCTGCCGGCTCAGGACGGCGGGCACGAGATAGGCGAGCGTTTTCCCCGTGCCGGTCCCCGCTTCGGCGAGCAGGACGCCGCCATCTTCCAGGGTCCGGGCGACCGCGTCGGCCATCTGGACCTGGGCCGGTCGCGCTTCAAACTGCGGCACGGCGCGCGCCAGCGCGCCGTCGC
>Ga0268386_10004614_pt1 | contig 10178 bp, 12 predicted proteins | sample RVTome_15_FD_200260 | JGI IMG/M metagenome (GOLD analysis project Ga0268386, IMG submission 200260) | Soil microbial communities from uranium-contaminated site in the Upper Colorado River Basin, Wyoming, United States - RVT150D86... ... | reverse complement strand
GCGTGCTCCGCGACGAGTTCTGGCGCGACCACGAGCGCGCTGTCTGAGGGCGGCCCGACGTGGGGCGCACGCTGAGCGAACACGAGTCGAAGCGCCTGGTCGCCGAGTTCGGCGTGCCCGTGGTCGCCGAGCGCGAGGTCCGGACCGCCGCGGAGGCGGTTCGGGCGGCGGAGGACCTCGGCCATCTTGTCGTGGTGAAGCTCAACGGCGCCGGCATCGCGCACAAGACCGAGCGAGGGCTCGTGCGGCTCGGGCTGGCGACGTCCGAGCAGGTTCAGGTCGCAGCCGAAGAGCTCCTCGGGCGGGCGCAACCCGAGGACGGTGAGGTGACCCTGCTCGTCGCGCCGATGGTCCGCGGCTCCCGAGAGCTGATCGCCGGGCTGCACCACGATCCGCAGTTCGGACGGTGTGTGATGGTCGGGATCGGCGGCGTGCTCGCAGAGGCCACCGCGGACGTCGCGTTCGCACTCGTGCCGATCGACGCGACGGACGCGCTCGAGATGCTCGACGCTCTCAGCGGTCAGGCACTGCTCGGCCCGGTCCGCGGCGAGCCCGCGCTCGACCGCGACGCCGTCGCCGAGGTGCTCGAAGGGCTCTCCCGACTCGCGACTGCTCGGCCCGACATCGAGTCGGTCGATGTGAACCCGCTCCTGATCACCGACGGTCGACCGCTCGCCGTCGACGCGCTCGTCGAGGTGGGCGAGGCCGCGTCATGACGCCATCCGATCGAGCGGGTGCGTTCGATGCGCTCTTCGAGCCGCGTGGCGTGCTCGTGGCCGGCGTGTCCAACCATCCCGGGAAGTTCGGCTTCGTCGCGCTCCACAACATCCTCACGCAGGGCTATGCGGGCGCGGTGTACGGCACGAACCTCGAAGGCGTTGACGTGCTGGGCGTCCCGATGGCGCGCTCCGTCGCCGAGCTCCCCGCCGATGCCGTCTTCGACCTCGTGTTCGTGTGCACCCCCGCCGCGGCCAACGTCGACCTGCTGCGGGCGTGCGCCGCGAGGGGTGCACGGGCCGCGTTCGTCACGTCCGCCGGCTACGGCGAAGCGGGTCCCGAAGGACGCGCGGCGGAGGCCGAGCTGGTGGCGGTGGCCCAGGAGCTTGGGATCCTCCTCATCGGCCCCAACGGCCAGGGGGTCGTGTCAACGCCCGCCAACCTGTGCGCGCAGATCGTGGCGCCGAACCCGCCGGCGGGCGCGATCGGGATCGCGAGCCAGTCCGGCAACTTCGTGTCCTCGTTCCAGAACTACGCGGTCGCGACCGGCGTCGGCGTGAGTCGTGCCGTGTCCGCCGGCAACGCGGCGGCGGTGTCCGTGGCCGACGTCCTCGAGTACTACGGATCCGACCCGAGGACGCGAGTCGGGCTGGCGTACGTCGAGGGCTTCACCGATGGGCGTTCGTTCTTCGAGCGGGCGCGGGCGATCGGTGCTGCGACCCCGTTGGTGCTCCTCAAGGGCGGCGCGACCGGCGGTGGTGCGCGCGCAGCTTCCTCGCACACGGGTGCGCTGGCGTCCGACGACCTCGTCTTCGACGGCATGTGCCGGCAAGCGGGGATCACGAGGGCCGCCACGATCGAGGAAGCGTTCGAGGCCGCCGCGACGTTCGCGACGCAGCCTTTGCCCCGCGGACCCCGGGTCGCAGTCGTCACCACCGCGGGCGGGTGGGGGGTCGTCACCGCCGACGCGATCAGTCGCTCGTCGCTCGAGCTCATCGCGTTGCCCGACGATCTCCGGCGGGAGATCGACCAGCGGTTGCCCCCACGTTGGAGCCGCAACAACCCGATCGACCTCGCCGGTGGTGAGACCCGCGACACGATCCCGGAGGTGCTGGATCTCGTTGCTCGCCATGACGACGTCGACGCGATCATCTACCTCGGTCTCGGGATCCAGTCGAACCAGGCGCGGCTGATGCGCGAGGGGCGCTTCTGGCCCGACCACGGCCTGGAACGCATCGTCGCCTATCACGAGCGCCAGGACGAGCGCTTCGCCGAGGCCGCGGCCGAGGTCAGCGACGCGACGGGCAAGCCGGTCCTTACGGCGACCGAGCTGGCGGTCACCGACCCCACGAACGCTGGGCCGCGCGCGGTCCGAGCGACCGGACGGCTCTGCTACCCGTCGTCGCACCGCGCGGTGATCGCGCTCGAGCACCTCTGGCGATACGCGCGGCACCAGCAGCGACATGAGAGGGTCATGGCATGAGCCCGACGCGAGTGCTAGCGGTCGTGCTCTCCATCGTTGCAGCGGTCTGCGCGTTCCTCGGCATCCGTCGCAGTGACGCGACGGTCGAGGCGATGGATCGGGGGGAGGTCGCGACGCCATTGTGGTCGCCGCGACGGGTCCCGCAGCCAATCGTCGACGCGGTCGGCGGGCAGCGCTTGCAAGCCGCGCTCGATGCGGCAGTCGTCGGCGCCGGAGTCGATGCGTGCTTCGTCGTGGACGAAGGCGGCGCGCCGATCGCGGTGAGAGCCCCGGACGTGCCGTTCGTTCCCGCGTCGACCGAGAAGATCGTGACGGCCGCCGCCGCGCTGGCGGTGCTTGGTGGTGACTCGCACCTCGAGACGAAAGCGGTGGCCGCGGCTGCGCCCACGGACGGCGTGCTCGACCGGCTCTGGCTCGTGGGCGGGGGTGACTTCTTGTTGATGACGCCGGAAGCCCAGGCGCTGCGCGAGGAGATCCCCGCGCTGCGCGGGTTCCCGACCACGTCGATGGCAACGTTGGCCGACGCCGTGGTGGCCGCGGGAGTGCGGCGCATCACCGGGGGCATCGTCGGGGACGACTCGCGCTACGAGACGCTGCGCTACCTCCCAACGTGGAAGGACAGCTACCGCACCGAAGGGCAAGTCGGACCGCTCGGCGCGCTGACCGTGAACGGCGGCTTCAGCCAGCTCCAGCCGGAGCCGGTGCCGGTCCAGGACCCGGCCGTGTTCGCGGCGGCGGAGCTGGGCCGCCTGCTCGAGGAGCGTGGGGTGACGATCGGGCGCGGTGCGGACCGCGGGACGGCGCCCGACGGCGCGGTGGACATCGCGAAGGTCGAGTCCCCGCCCATGACCGCCGTCGTCGGCGAGATGGTCAGCGCGAGCGACAACCTCGGCGCCGAGCTGCTCGTGCGTGAGATCGGGTTCCGCGTGGAGCAGCTCGGGAGCACCGCGGCCGGGATCAACGCGATCACCCAGGAGCTCACCGAGCTGGGCCTCCCGACGACGAACCTGCTTCTCGTGGACGGCTCCGGCCTCGACCGCGGCAACCGGGTCACGTGCCAGCTGCTGGAGGCGACGCTGGACCTCGGGGCCGAGCCCGCCTTCGCCGCGCTGTGGAGCGGGCTGGCGGTCGCGGGGCAGTCCGGCACGCTCGTGGATCAGCTCGACGGGACGGTCCTCGACGGCAAGCTCCGAGGCAAGACGGGATCGCTCGACGGCGTCACCGGTTTGGTCGGGATCATCGAGGTCGGGCGGGCGCTGCGGTTCGCCTTCATCGCCAACGGCCCCTTCACCGAGACGGGCGGGATCGGGCTGCGCGGGCACATCGCTTCGATCATCGCCACGTTCCCCGACGCACCACCTGGTGATGTGCTGGTGCCGCGCCCGACCGGGGAGCCTGCGACCGCAGAACCGTAGACTTCGCCAGGATGACCCAGACCGGTGACGCGACCAAGGACGCCCCGAGCGCGCCACTTCCGCAGCTGGTGCTCGAGCTGCGCGACCTGGTCGTCGGCTACGTCAAGCAAGAGACCGTCATCCCACTGCGTCAGCTGGGGCGGTACGCGCTCTTCGGGATCGCGGGCGCGTTCTTCCTGGGCCTCGGCGCGCTGCTCCTGGGCGTGGGAGCGCTGCGCGCCCTGCAGACCGAGACCGGCGACACGTTCGCGGGCGACTGGTCGTGGGCCCCCTACGGCATCACGTTCCTGGTCCTGATCGCGGGCGGGATGATCACCTGGACCGCGCGCCGGTCACGCATGGAGCGCAAAGAGCGCAAAGAGCGCAAGGAGAAGTCGTGAGCAAGCTGGGCGATCCCCGAACCATCACGCGTGACGACATCGAAGCGAAGTTCCGCCAGGTGCAGGGCGGTGGTCGCGCGGGCGCGGACACCGCGCGCGGGATCGGCAAGGCGACCGGCGCGATGGTGGCCGTGGGTGCCCTCGGGATCGCATACCTGATCGGGCGTCGACGCGGCCGCCGCCGTCGCACGATCGTCGAAGTCAGGCGCGTCTGAGGGTCAGACCATGGTGGGAATTGTCTCGAGGGTCATGCGCACGGGCATTCGCCGTGGAGTCGTCGATGGGTCACGCGGCTGGCTGTACCTCGGCATCACCGCGGCCGCGATCCAACTCGCCCGACGTCTCTTCACCGAGGCGCCGGAGACCGTGTTCCAGACCGAGCTGAAGCCGGGGCAGGGCATCGAGGTGCGAACCGTTGCTCGCGGTGATAGCGATCGCGGGAGCAAGCGGACGCGCCGGTAGCCTTTCCCTGGTGCGAGTGCGACCAACATGAAGATCCTGCTCCGCAACCCGCGGCGCGAAGTCGAGCTTCCAGGCCCGCTCACTGTCGACGCGCTCCTCCGAAGACTCGCGCTCAACCCCGAGTCGGTGCTCGTCATCGTGGGCGACGAGCTCGTGCCGCGCGACGCGCGCCTCGAGGACGAAGCCAACGTCGAGATCCGGCCCGTCATCTCGGGAGGGCGGGGTATCCCCGCCCTCAGAGAGCGACCGAAACAACGATGAAGTGCCGCGTCTGTCGCGGACCGGCGGTGTTGGACATCCGGCGGCACAACGCGGCCTTCTGCCGCGACCACTTTCTCGCACACTGCCGGGAGCAGGTCCACCGGGCCGTGCACGAGCACAAGATGTTCGACGAAGGCGACCGCATCGTCGTGGCGGTCTCGGGCGGCAAGGACTCGCTCGCGCTCTGGGATCTGCTCGCCGACCTCGAGCACGACGTCGACGGGCTGTACCTCGGGCTCGGCATCGACGAGTACTCCGACGAGTCGCTCCGCCACGCCCGCGGTTACGCCCGGGCCCACGGCCGGAAGCTCCACGAGATCGACCTCGCCGCGGACATGGGGTTCACCGTGCCGGCGGCCGCCGCGACCACCCACCGCTCCCCGTGCGGCGCGTGCGGCTTGTCGAAGCGCCACATCTTCAACTCCTTCGCGCGTGACCACGGCTACGACGTCGTTGCGACCGGTCACAACCTGGACGACGAGGCGGCGGTGCTCCTCGGCAACGTCCTGCGGTGGGAGACCGGCTACCTCGGGCGCCAGCACCCGGTGCTCCCCGCGACGCCGGGGTTCGTGCGCAAGGTGAAGCCCCTCGTGCGGCTCGGCGAGCGCGAGATGGCCGCGTACTGCGTGCTGCGCGGGATCGAGTACCAGGTCGAGGAGTGCCCCATGGCCGAGGGCAACCGCCACCTCGGCTACAAGGATGCGCTGAACGCGCTCGAAGACCGCTCGCCCGGCTCGAAGGCTGCGTTCTTGTTCGGGTTCATCGAGCGCGTGCAGCCGCAGTTCGCGTCGGTTGCCGAGGGCGAACGCGACGCGCTGAACCCGTGCGGCAAATGCGGGAGCCCGACGTCGGGCGAGATCTGCGCGTTCTGCCGGCTCCAGGAGCGCGCGGCCAATGCGCCCAGCCCCGGCGAGGAGTAGCGCGCCGTGCGGGGAGAGCTGAAGCCGGGCGAACGTGTGCTCCTCATGGACGCGAAGCGCCGTCGCCATCTCGTCACGCTCGAGGTGGGCGGCGAGCTGCACCTGCACACCGGCGTGATCCGCCACGACGACCTCATCGGCGCCCAAGAGGGCATCACGGTGCGGACGACGCTCGGCGCCCGCCTCGTGGCCGTGCGTCCGACGCTGTCGGAGTACGTCCTCGAGATGCCGCGGGGCGCGCAGGTCATCTACCCGAAGGATCTTGGGCCGATCCTCGTGCTCGGCGACATCTTCCCCGGCGCGGCGGTGCTCGAGTCGGGGGTGGGCTCGGGCGCGCTGACGATGGCGCTGCTGCGCGCGATCGGTCCGAGCGGGCGCGTCGTGGGATACGAGATCCGCGAGGACTTCGGCGACCGCGCCCGGCGCAATGTGGAGGGTCTGCTCGGCCCTGACGTTCCGCTTCGCGTCGAGGTGCGCGACGTGTACGACGGCATCGACGAAGCGGACCTCGACCGGATCGTGCTCGACCTTCCCGAGCCGTGGCGTGTGGTGAAGCACGCCGAATCCGCGTTGCGACCCGGCGGCATCCTCGTGGCTTACCTGCCGACGATCGGCCAGGTCGCGCGTTTGCGCGAGGAGCTGGAAGTGTCGGCGTTCGGCATGGCCCAGAGCCTCGAGGTGCTCCACCGAACGTGGCACGTGGAAGGGCAGTCGGTTCGGCCTGACCATCGGATGGTCGCGCACACCGGCTTCCTCACCCACGCGCGGCTGCTCAACCCCAACGGGTGAACTGGCTCGACGCGCTCATCGCGCTGGTCGTCGCCGGTACGGCGTACGCGGGGTTCCGCTACGGGATGCTGACCCGGGCCATGTCCTGGGTCGGCCTGACCGCCGGCGTCGTGCTGGGCGTGGTCTTCGTCGACGACGTGGCCAACGAGCTACGCGGCTCGACACCTTCGACGCGGCTGGTCGGGTCGTTGGCCTTCCTCTTCTTGATGACCGTCCTCGGCCAGACGCTCGGTGTCGGGCTCGGCGCGCTCCTGCGCCGGCACCTGCCGGCGCGAGGGGTCTTGAGCGTCGCTGACCGGACCGCGGGCGCGATCGCCGGCGGAGTCTCGATCCTCGTGACGATCTGGCTCCTCACTCCTGCGTTCGCGAGCTCACCTGGCTGGCCCGCGCGCGCGGCGTCGGGCTCGGCGATTGTTCGCGCCGTCGACCAGTACGCGCCGTCGCCGCCGAACTCGCTGGAGACGCTCGGCCGCCTCGTCGACGCCGCCCCCTTCCCGGGCGTGTTCGACCTCCACGACCGGCCCGAGAACGTCGGCCTGCCACCCGGGACCGGACTCCTCCCCGGGATCGCGACGCGGGTGGCCGCGTCGGTGGTCAAGGTCGAAGGGCGCGCCTGTGATCTCATCCAGCAGGGCAGCGGATGGGTCGTCCAGCCCGACCTCGTCATCACGAACGCGCACGTGGTCGCAGGGGAGCCGGAGACCACCGTCATCACCTCGCTCGGGCGCCGGCTCGACGGCGTCGTCGTGCTGTTCGACTCCGACCGCGACCTCGCGATGCTGCGCGTCCCGGGTCTCGACCTCGACGCGCTCGAGCAGGCCGACGGCGTGGTCGACTCGTCCGGCGCGGTGATGGGTCATCCCGGCGGAGGTTCGCTCGAGCAGTCGCCGGCTCGGATCGCCGAAGCGATCGTCGCGGAGGGCACGAACATCTACCGGAGCGCGTCGAGCGTGCGGGACGTGTACGTGCTGGCGGCCGCCCTCGCGCCGGGTGACTCGGGTGGCCCACTGGTCGACCGGGAAGGCCGAGCCGTCGGGGTCGCGTTCGCAGTGGACCCCGGCCACGAGAACACCGCGTACGCCCTCACCCACGCCGAAGTCGAAGCAGGGATCGAAGCAGTGCTCGATGCCGGAGCCGACACCCCGGTTGGCACCGGCCCGTGCCTCGTCGGTTAGCTCGTCACACGTCTGCACGGAATCTGCCGGCGCGCCCGAGAGGTGGCTCTGGCGCCTCTCGACTACCTGGCGTGGTACTGAGTCGCGTGGGGGAGGTTCTAATCCACTTCGATGAAGATGCATTCCCCCGGGCACTCTTCGGCGGACTCGATGACCGCCTCTTCCATGCCCGCGGGCACCGCGGCGAGCCCTTCGGCGCCGCCCGGCTCGCTGTAGACCTTCGCGCCTTCTTTGACGTACGCGAGCCCGTCATCGAGAAGGGTGAACACGTCGGGCGCGATCTCCTCACAGAGACCGTCTCCCGTGCACAGATCCTGATCGATCCAGACCTTCATCGTCGAAGGCATCTCCTTCTCGGGTGCTCGCACCAGGCTAGACCGCGGGCGCGCATTTCTCAAGCCGTGGCGGGGTAAATGTGGGCAGGTCGAATGACCCGGCGTGCTGAAATCGTCGGTGTAGTGTCCGCGACAAGCCCAGAGCAGCCCATCCGGGGCCTGGAGGTGGTACGTGGCGGCGGAGCACGAGCGGCGCCTCGCCGAGTACGAGCGCCAGGTCGGTGAGCTCCAATCCCAGCTCAAGGCGCTCGAGGAAGAGGTCGTGGTCCTCCGGCGCCGGCTCCAGGACGCCCCGAAGCGGGTCCGCACCCTGGAAGAGCGGCTGCTCGAGGCCAAGGGCCAGCTCGCACAGGCGGTCTCGCAGAACGAGCGGCTCTCCGCCACTCTCCGGGAGGCGCGTGAACACATCGCCGCGCTGCGCGAAGAGGTCGAGAAGCTCACGATGCCTCCGTCGGCCTACGGCACGTTCCTCGGGTCGAACGACGACGGCACCGTCGACATCTTCACCGCGGGCCGCAAGATGCGGGTCGCGGTGCACCCCGAGGTGGATCTCGACGCGCTCGAGCGCGGCCAGGAGGTCGCGCTCAACGAGTCGCTGAACGTCGTCCTCGCGCGCGGTCTCGAGATCTCGGGCGAGGTCGTCGTGCTCAAGGAGCTCATGGACGACGCCCGTCGGGTGCTGGTCGTCGGGCGCGCCGACGAGGAGCGCGTCTGCGAGCTCGCCGGCGTGCTGATCGGCGAGAAGCTACGCGCCGGCGACCACCTGCTCATGGACCAGCGGTCGGGGCTCGTCGTCGAGCGGCTGCCTCGCCCCGAGGTCGAGGAGCTGGTCCTCGAAGAGGTGCCCGACGTGACCTACGAGGACGTCGGTGGCCTCGACGACCAGATCGAGCAGATCCGCGACGCGGTCGAGTTGCCGTACCTGTACGCGGAGCTCTTCCACGAGCACGAGCTCCAACCGCCGAAGGGCATCCTGCTGTACGGCCCGCCCGGTTGCGGCAAGACGCTCATCGCCAAGGCTGTCGCGAACTCGCTGGCCAAGCGCGTCGCCGAGAAGAGCGGCAACGACTCGACGCGCTCCTACTTCCTGAACATCAAGGGACCTGAGCTGCTCAACAAGTACGTCGGCGAGACCGAGCGCCAGATCCGGTTGATCTTCCAGCGCGCACGCGAGAAATCTGAAGAGGGCGTGCCCGTCATCGTGTTCTTCGACGAGATGGACTCGTTGTTCCGCACGCGCGGCACCGGCATCTCATCTGACATCGAGAGCACGATCGTGCCGCAGCTCCTCGCGGAGATCGACGGCGTCGAGAGCCTGAAGAACGTGATCGTCATCGGCGCGTCGAACCGCGAAGACCTCATCGACCCCGCGATCCTGCGCCCGGGCCGTCTCGACGTGAAGATCAAGATCGAGCGCCCCGACGAGGTGAGCGCGCGCCAGATCTTCTCCCAGTACCTCACTCCCGCGCTGCCGATCTCGGAGGACGAGACGGCCCAGCACGGCACGTCGGCCAAGGCGATCGACGCGATGATCGTTGCTGCAGTCGAGCGGATGTACGCCGAGGATGACGAGAACCGGTTCCTCGAGGTCACGTACCAGAACGGCGACAAGGAAGTGCTCTACTTCCGCGACTTCTCGTCCGGGGCGATGATCGAGAACATCGTGCGCCGCTCGAAGAAGCTGTCGATCAAGCGTCAGATCGAGGGCGGGGAGCGCGGCATCTCGACCGACGACCTCGTCGCGTCGATCAAGCAGGAGTACCGCGAGCACGAGGACCTGCCGAACACGACGAACCCCGACGACTGGGCCAAGATCTCAGGCAAGAAGGGCGAGCGGATCGTCTACGTGCGAACGCTCATGTCCGAGGGCGAAGAGGCCACCGGCGGCCGTCAGATCGAGCGCGTCACCACAGGGCAGTATTTGTGACGAGGGGGGCAGGCCCCCCTCGTCGGCTCCCCCCTGCGACCGAGGGCGCGAAACGGTGGATTCCGGCCGGCCAAAGCCGGCCTCCTGCCCTCACAATGGCCGTCTGATCGACCGCTTCAGCGCCAGAAGGCCAGACGCGCGATCCAGGAGCGGCCGCGGCGGCGGCGGTTGGCGACGGCGAGCACATTGGTCATGAGCTCGCCGAAGTCGTCGGGAGCGGCGAGCATCCACGAGTGCGCGCCGGCCACGGTGACCGGCTCGGGATTGCCCAGCGCTTGCAGGAGCGCGTCGAAGGAGTCCGGCGGGATGATCCG
>Ga0268386_10004613_pt1 | contig 10179 bp, 7 predicted proteins | sample RVTome_15_FD_200260 | JGI IMG/M metagenome (GOLD analysis project Ga0268386, IMG submission 200260) | Soil microbial communities from uranium-contaminated site in the Upper Colorado River Basin, Wyoming, United States - RVT150D86... ... | reverse complement strand
GCCACAGCACGAGGAGTTGCCCGAAGCTGTAGGCGTAGCAGTAGAACGGCACCGAGAAGATGTGCGGAATGCCCAGCCACTCGTAGCGGAACTCGGGCTGGACCTCGACGCTCGAGCCGAACTGCCGCTCGAGGTTCTCGAGGTAGAGGTCGCACAGCGCCTCGGTCGGACGGTTCTGCCGAATGGCGGCATGGGCGTCGATCTCGAAGCGGACGAAGAACGCCTGTCGCAGCACCGTGGCGTAGATGTCGTCGAGCGCGCCGCCCAGAAGAGCGCGGCGCGACTGCGGATCCCCCTCCTCGGCGAGCAGCCGCTCGGTGACCAGGAGCTCGGCGAACACCGACGCCGTCTCCGCGAGCGGCAGCGACGGGTGAAACGTGAGCAGCGAGTGCTCGGCCGCGAGCATGCCGTGGAGGGCGTGGCCCATCTCGTGGGCAAGGGTCGCGACGTCGCGCAGCCGTCCCGTGAAGTTGACGTGGACCCACGGCGTGAGGCGGGGCAGCACCGAGGCGCAGAACGCGCCGCCTCGCTTGCCGGCGCGGATCTCGCTGTCGATGTGGCCGCGGTCGAACACGCGCCGCGCCTCGGTCTCGAAGCGCGGGTGAAACTGCGCGAACGTCTCGAGGACGATGTCGACGGCGTCGGCGTACTCGACGCGCCGGTCGCCTTCACCGAGAGGCGCGTAGAGATCGTAGCGGCGCAGGCGCTGGTGCCCGAGCAGAGCCGCCTTCGCCCGGAAGTAACGATGGAACAAGGCGGCGTTCGACTCCGCGCTGGCGAGGAGCGCGTCGACCGCGGCGTCGGGAACGTCGTTCGACAGGTTGCGTACGGCGATCGGCGAGGCATAGCCGCGGAGGCTCACGTTCTCCGAGTGCCAGTCGCGGACCCGGTGCAGGTAGATCTGCCCCAGCACCTTCGCTTCGTGGGCGAGCACCCGCCCCAGCTCCTGGTACGCCTGCTCGCGCAGCACCGCGTCGGGCGACAGGAAGTGGGAGGTCAGCTCGTCGCGCGTCAGCTCCTGGTCCCGGCCGTCGATCTTCATCTTGAAGGTCAGCCGGTTGGTGAGCATCGAGAACACCGTCAGGAGGCCGCCCATGCCGTCGGCGTCCTTGGTGTTGATGAGCTGCTCGGTGGCCTCGTCGAGCGCGTAGCGACGCAGCCGGCGCTGCTCGGCGAGGAAGAACGCGGCATCGCGATCCGCGGTGACGGCGCGCTCGAGCTCGGCGGCGCGCTCTTCGGCAAGGGCCTTCCACCACAGCGTGAAGAAGAGGACACGGTTGCCGAGGACGGTGAGCGCGTGATGAACGTGGTTGCGCAGACCGATCGCCGCCTCGTCCTGGGTGTCGGCCGAGAACCGCAGCCCGGAGTAGGCGCCCAGCACCGTCATCTCCTCGCTCAACGACTCGTAGAGCCGCACCAGCTCGAGCAACCCCTCCCCGGTGAGGTCGTCGAGGGTCGCGCGCTTCGCCTCGAGCGCGGCGACCTTGGCTTCGATCGAGGCGAGCACGCTCGCGACGCGCTCCTCGGTGGCGTCGGGCAGAAGGTCTGCCAGATCCCAGCGGGTCTGGGCGTAGCGCGTCCTGGTATCGGTGACGGTCACCTTGGCCTCGGTCGGTCGATCGAGAGCGTGCCCGCGACGTTCGCGAGCCCGGGACGCCCGAGTATACGCAGCCCGACACCCCGGCGGCCCAAGCGAGACCGTGGCAGCGCCGGGCCCTCGGCTAATGCACGCCGCCGGGCGGCGCAGGGTCGGTCGCCTCCTGGATCGTGCCGTACGCCGCCTCGTAGCGCTCCAGGTTCTCGCGCAGCGCGCGCAGGATGCGCTTGAGGTGGCCCGGAGACGTGATGATGCGGGCCGTCACCACGCCCTGCGGCGGCACCAGGTTGATGAAGTCGAGGATGAACTCCTCGCGGCTGTGCGCGATGCGCAGCAGGTTGGAGTAGCGCCCCTTCTGCTCCTCGTCGCCGATCTTGATGTTGACCGTCTTCGCCTCGCCCGCCATGTCACTCCTCCCGGTCGGAGGGCTCCCACTCGATGCCGCCCTCGAACCACCATTCGTTGCGGGGCAGGTAGAGCCCCACGCCGCGATCCTGCGCCGTCACGGTGAACGCGAAGATTCGGCGCCGGTAGTCGTACGGCGCGCCGTCCCGCGAGTGGATCGCGAGGTCGACCAGGTACTCCCCCGGCGCGAGACGCAGCTCGGGGCAGCGCACGACGACCGTCGCCGCCCCCAGGAGCCGCCGGGGGCGCAGGCCGAGGAGGTCGGTGTTGGTGCCCCAGCACTCGACGCCGCGCGGCGTCGAGAGGCCGATCCCGAACACGAAGTCGCCCAGCTCGCGCTCCGCTCTCACCTCCACCACGAACCGCGCCTCCGCTCCCGAGCGCAGGTGGTAGGTCTCCCTGCCTTCGCCGTCGAGGAGCCGAGCCGTGACGATCTCGGCGGCGCGCGACCCCCAGCGCAGCGTCTCGGCGCCGACGTCGAAGGTCTCGTCCGGCTCCGAGCGTTCCGCCTCGAGCTCTGCGCCGCCGATCGCCGCGTGCTCGCCCCCGCGCGTCGCCGCGGCGGCCGTCGCCGCGGCGGCCGTTGCCGCCGCCTCCTTCGCCTCCTTGTGCTCGCGCCCTTCGGCCTCGGCGATCGCCTCGCGGTAGGCATCGACCACCTGGCGCGGTCGCCCGCTCATGCGGAGCTCGCCCGCTTCCAGCCACAGCGCTCGATCGCACAGCTCTTCGACCAGGTCGAGGTCGTGGCTCACCAGGACCAGGGTGCGTCCGCCGGCGAGAAACTCCTCGATCCGCCGCAGGCAGCGGTGCGAGAACGCGGCGTCGCCCACCGCGAGCACTTCGTCCACCAGCAGGATCTCCGGATCGGTGTGGATCGCGACCGAGAAGCCGAGGCGCACGTACATGCCGGACGAGTAGTTCTTCACCGGCTCGTCGATGAAGTCCTCGAGCCCGGCGAACGCCACGATGTCGCCGTAGCGCCGCTCGATCTCGGCGCGCTTCAAGCCGAGCACCGCGCCGTTGATGAACACATTCTCGCGTCCCGAGATCTCGGGGTGGAACCCGGCGCCCAGCTCGATCAGGGCCGCCACCCTTCCTGCGATCGAGACCGTGCCGGTGGTGGGACGGAGCAGCCCGGCCATCACCTTGAGCAGCGTCGACTTGCCCGAGCCGTTGCCGCCCACCAGCGCGACCGCTTCGCCGGTCGCGACCTCGAACGAGATCGAGCGCAGCGCGCGGATCGACTCCTCCGGACGCAGGTCGCGCACCAGGCTGCGGTCGACCAGCGCGCTCTTCAGCGTGCGGAACGGATAGCCCGCGCTGACGCGGCGGAACGTCTTGCTCACGCCGTCGAGACGGACGGCGACGCGACGGTCGATCACACCGCCTCGATCAAGGTGTCGCTCAAGCGTCCGAAGACCCAGGCGCCGAGCGACCAGGCCACCGCCGCCGCGAGCGCCATCCCGGCCCACACCGCCGGCTCGGGCGGCCGGCCGCGAAACAGGACGTCCTGGTACGCCACCACGAATGGCGTCAGCGGGTTCCACAGGACCAGCGCGCGCAGCGCGGCGTGGGGCACGGCGTCGATCGAGTAGAGGATCGGGGTGAGGAAGAACCCGAGCGTGAGCAGATTCGACACGATGTCCCGCACGTCCTTGAAGTGCACGGCGAGCGCGGCGAGCGCGAGCGACGCCCCCGACACGAACGGCAGTTGCAGCAGGACGACGACCGGGAGGAGGACGATCCACGGACCCCCCACCGGGTGACCGAGCGCGCGGGCGGCGACCAGCGCCAGGACCAGGATCGGGATCGAGAGCAGGAAGTTCACCAGGTTCGACAGCACCGGCACCAGCGGCAGGAGCTCGATCGGAAAGACCGAGCGCCGGATGAGCCCGGCGTTGCCGGTGAGCGAAGCGGTGCCCTCGAGCAGCGACGACGACAGCCACACCCAGGGAAAGAGCCCGCAGACCAGGAACACCGGGTACGGGGACTGCCCCTCGACGCGAGGCTGGAACACCAGGCTGAACACGAAGGTGTAGACGCCGAGCAGCAGGAGCGGGTTGGCGAGCGACCACAGGAAGCCGAGCACGGAGCCGCGATAGCGCGCCTTGAGCTCGCGGCCGGTCATCACCGCGAGCAGGTGTCGGTGCTTCAGCATGCGCTGGAGGGTGATCACTGGCCTCGCTCCGCGTCGCGGGAAGTTTACGGTCAACCGAGATCCGGCGCGCAGGCGGGGCCGGCGCGCAGCGGACGGCGCGTCATGGGCCCTCGCCGCGTCGCCTGGTCGACCGCCGGAGGCGGGCGGAGTACAATCGCTCGATGGCCGACACCAGGACGTTTCGCGTCGCCTGCCCCGAGTGCTCCGCCGATCTGGTGATCGATGCCGCCACCGGAGAGATCCTCTACCACCGCAAGCCGAACCTCGGCCCCGCCGGCGGCAAGTCGTTCGACGCCCTGATGCAGGGGCTCGAGGAGGACCGCTCGCGCGCCGAGGAGATCTTCGAGCGGGAGCGCGCCGCGATGAAGGATCGCGACCGCCTGCTCGAGGAGAGGTTCCAGGAGGCGATGCGCAAGGCGGGCGACCTCGACGACGAGACGCCGCCGCCGCGCCCGTTCGATCTCGACTAGATGGCCTAGCAGGGCGCTGAGAAAGGCAGGCTGTCAGCGCCCCTCTAGGTTCCCATTGGGCGATTCGATCCGGCGGACCGGATCGATCGCCTAGAGGGGCAAGCTGTTCGGCCTGCCCTCGGAGCGCATCACTCTGCGCCGGCGCGGATCCGGCGTTCCACTTCAGGGTTTCGGCATCTCAGCGTAGACCGGCGAGCCGCTGACGGCGACGATGCCGTCCGGCCGGATCGGCAGCTCCCGACCGTCTCGGTCGAAGAGCGCTCGTGGAACCGCGTGCGGCCTCCACTCGAGCCGGTTGTCCGCCGCCGACCAGGCGACGAGCCAGCTCGAGCCGTCGGCGCGTTGGAAGCCGTGTACGCGCAGCGGCGGCGGCGCGGGAGAGGGACCCAGGGCGCGACTCCCCGACAGCGAACGCACCAGGAACGCGAGCGCGCGCCACGACGGGCGGCGGCGCAAGCCAGCGTCGCCGCGCTCCGCCAGCCCGTACCCGCGCGCGACGAGCTGCCACCAGTAGACGCGCTCGACCAGGCCCGAGCCCAGGAGTAGGAGGTGGTAGCGCGCCAGGTAATCCGCCTGGGCCTCCTCGCCCACCGCCACGTGGCGTCCGGCGGGCGAGTGTGGACCCTCGCGCAGCGGCCAGTTGACCTCCGTGATCCACGATGGCCGGTCGCCGTCTCGTGAGGTCTGGATCGTCGCGCGCAGCAGGGCCGCCTTGTCGACGGTGTCGAGACCGGCCTGACGATTCTCGGGGGCGCCCCGCCGATCGACGTAGAGCAGACTCGAGACGACGTCGAACCGCACCCTGTTCTCCGGCCAGTTGAGAGCGATGCAGGTGGCGTGAGGCTCGAAGTCGATGACCGAGGGTCCGAGGAGCCGCATCCCCGGAGCACCACCCAGGATCTCGGCGGCCGCCCCCACCAGCGCCGCGTAGTCGCGCTGGTTCCACACTCCCCACTTGCTGCGGTTGATGGCGTGGCCGACCTGGACGTGCCCGGCGAGCCCGGCGAACCGATCGGCGATCTCGCCGAGTGCGGCCCGCCAGCGCGCTGGATCGCGCACCAGGTCGCGGTTCTGCGCCACCGCCAGCACGACGTCGAGGCCGCGCGCGTGGAGCTCGGCGCAGAGCTCCTGATCGCGGGTGAGACGCTCCTCCCAGGGCTGCAGGCGCAGCAGCACGCAGCGGACGCCGAGCGCCTCGATCTCGGCCAGGAGCTCGGGCCCCGGCGCCGAGCCGCCGTGGACGCCGACTCCGGCCTCGCCGAACGGCTGCGGGCCCTCGTAGAGCTCGCGGCGCAGGACGCGCCAGCGCCCGACTGCGGCCGGAAGGTGGCGCACGAGCACGGCCGCCTCCCGGACGTGGATCGCCGCGTCCCCCGCGCGGGCGTAGAGCTTCGCGGTCCTTCCGGCGTGCAGGTGCGGCTGGTCCGACAGCGGGTCCCACACCACGCGGTCGCGGGTGGCGGCGCCTTCGCTCGGCGGCGGGATGTGCGGATGCGCGCTCCTCGACTTCCAGCCGGCGAGCACGCGCCGCGCGCCCCGCAGTCGGTCCTTCAAGCGATTGCGGAGATGGAAGGCGTGATGGTGAAACCCAAACAGCGCGCGCTTGCCGAACGCGGGGGCGCGTCCGAGATAGAACTCGAGCAGATTCTGCCGGTCGCCCGGACGGTGCAGCGGCAGCCGGGCCAGATCGCGCATTCGCTCGCCGGGCGAAAGCGCCCTGCCGATCCGCGTGCGCCCGAGGTCCACCAGGTAGAGGTCGCCGCCCTCGCCCCCGCTCCAGTCGCCGGCGAGGAGCACGTTCCCCCCCGACACGTCGCGGTGCCAGAGGCGCGCCGCGTGGAGCCGGCGGAGCAGCGCCCCCAGTCGGGCGAGGACGAGCGCGCCGTCGACCTCGGGGAAGAGCTCGCGCTCCCGTCCGGCGTTCATCGCGCGGAAGAGATAGCGCGCCTCGACCGCTCCCTCGAGGTGCACGCTCACGAAGAACGACGGGCCGCGGGGAGCGGTCGACTCCACCGCGGCGACCGGACCCGGCACCGGCACCCCGGCGGCGAGGAGCGCCCTGCTGGCGTCGAAGCTGCGCTTCGCCTTGCTCCCCTTGCGCCGCCGCTGCAGCCGCTGGCGCGCGCTCTCCTCGCGAAACGCCTTGACCACCACAGGCGTCTCGCCGGCGGGCCCATGGAGTGTGGTTCGGTAGACGTAGTTGCGCCCCCAGTGCACGGTCTCTTCGGCGGCCGCCGGATCGATCACTCGGCGCAGCTCGCCGAGCGATACCGGGAACGCCTCCGCCACCTCGGCGCGCAGATCGGCGCAGATGAAGACGCCGGCGCGCGCGTCCGCGTGCTCGGGCCTCGACTCAGAGCTCGAGGACGTCGAACTGCTCATGGTGGAGCTGCGGATCGCCGCGCAGCAGCACCTTGCCGCCCAGCCGGCTCTCGAGGTCGTCGAGGACGGCGCGCTCGTCCCCCTCGAGCGCCGCCACCACGTCGGGATGCGCGCGCAGCAGAAGCCCGCTCCGCGGCGACCGCCGCCGGTGCCTGAGCACCTCGCGGCGCAGGTCGAGGCAGACCGTCGAGGTGGACTTCACGCGCCCGCTGCCGTGGCAGTAGGGACAGGACTGGGCGAGCTGCGTGAGCAGGTCGGAGCGGCTGCGCTTGCGGGTGAGCTCGACCAGACCGAACTCGGAGATGTTGAGCACGCGGGTGCGCGAGCGGTCCCGCTCGAGCTCGGACTCGAGGAGGGCGAACACCTCCTTGCGGTGCTCCTCGGTCTCCATGTCGATGAGGTCGATGACGATGATGCCGCCGAGATCGCGGATCCGGATCTGACGCACGATCTCCCGCACCGCCTCCAGGTTGGTGCGGAAGATGGTTTCCTCGAGGTTGTCGCGGCCGACGAACTTGCCGGTGTTGACGTCGATCGCGACCAGCGCCTCGGTGGGATTGATGACGAGGTAGCCGCCCGAGCGCAGCCACACCTTGCTCTCGAGCGCCGCCTCGATCTCCTTGTCGACGCCGAAGCGTTCGAAGAGACCGACGTCGCGGGCGTCGAGCTGGACGCGGTGCACCAGCTCGGGCTGGCTCGGCGCCAGGAATTCGACCACCTCCTCGTAGAGCTCCTCGCCGTCGACCAGGAGCGCGTCGAAGTCGCCGCCGAAGACGTCGCGCACGGCGCGCAGCGCCAGGCCGAGGTCGCCGTGCAGCAGGCTGGGGGCGCGCGCGACGGCGGCGCGCCGCTCGATCCCGCCCCACAGGTTGGTGAGCAGCGCCACGTCGGCCTCGAGGTCCTCGCGGCTCGCTCCCTCGGCCTCGGTGCGCGCGATCAGGCCCGCGCCCGGCGGCTGGAGCGCCGCCAGCAGCTCGCGCAGCCGGCCGCGCTCGTCCTCGTCCTGGATCCGGCGCGAGATGCCCAGGTGCGGCGACGCTGGAAGGAGGACCAGGTAGCGGCTCGGCAGCGTCACGTGTGCGCTCACCCGGGCGCCCTTGCCGTGAAGGGCGTCCTTGCGCACCTGGACGACGATCTCCTGACCGGTCTTGAGCACGTCGCCGATCGACGGCCGGGACTCGGCCGGTTCGACGCGAGTTCCCGCGTCCTCCTCCTCGTCGATCGGCTCCGCCCCGTCCTGCTCGCCCCGAGCGTCGAGACCGAGCTCGTCGTCGACCACCGCGTCGCTCACGTAGAGAAACGCGTCGCGCTCGAGCCCGAGATCGACGAACGCGGCCTGCATGCCGGGGAGGACGCGCGTCACGCGGCCCTGGTAGAGGTTACCCACCCGACCGCGATGCCGGTGGCGCTCGAGCGACACCTCGGCCAGCCGGTCGTTCTCGAGCACGGCCACTCGGGTCTGGTGGGGATCGCGCTCGATCAGGAGCGTCTTCTTCATCAGCGGTTCACCCAGCGGCGGAAGTCGACGCCGAGGATCAAACCGGTGACGAAGAAGCACCACAGCGTGAACGAGCCGCCGTAGCTCAGGAACGGCAGCGGAATGCCGGTGATGGGGACGAAGCCGATGGTCATCGCCGTCGAATAGAGGATATGGAACGACAGCACGGCGAGCAGACCCACCACGAGAAAGATCGCCTGGCGGTCGCGGGCTCGGCTCGCCACCCGTACGCCGCTCCACAGGTACCACAGATAGAGCCCGAGCACGGCGACCACGCCCACGAAGCCGCGCTCCTCGGCGAGCACCGCGAAGGCGAAGTCGGTGTGCCGCGCCGGCAGGAAGCGGAGCTGGCTCTGGGTTCCCTGCAGGTAGCCCTTGCCGAGGAGCTCGCCCGAGCCCACCGCGATCTTCGACTGGCGGATCTGGTACCCCGCCCCGAGCGGATCCGTCGACGGCGCGAAGAAGGTGCGGATGCGATCGCGCTGGTAGTCCTGGAGCGTGAACACCCAGGCGGCGGCGCCGAGGGCGACCATGGCGGCGAGAGCGAGGGCGACCACCCGCATCCGGAGCCCCGCGAGCCACGCCAGCGCGCCGAGCACCGGTACCAGGATCAGGGCGCCGCCGAGATCGGGCTGGAGCGCGATCAGGACCGCCGGCAGCGCGATCACCCCGATCGCCACCAGCAGCTCGCGCCCGCGCAGGCGGTCGGCGTCGCTCGCGCCCAGGTAGCGCACCAGCACCAGGACCACCGCCAGCTTCATGAGGTCGGAGGGCTGGCCGCCCAGGCCGCCGATCCCGATCCAGCTCCGGGCGCCGCCCGCCTCGTGGCCGAAGAACAGGATGGCGACCAGCGCGAGGATCCCCGCCGCGTAGATGGGGATCGCCAGCCGCAGCAGGGTGACGTGGTTGAGGGCGAAGCCGAGCGCCATCGCGAGCAGGCCCACCGCCACCCAGACCAACTGTCGCGGGAGATAGTCGACGGCCAGCTCGGTCGAGGCGCTGCGCACCACGGTGAGCCCGACGACGGCGATCGCCACGGCGCACACCGGCAGACCCCAGGCCAGGGTCTCGAGGCGCCGCAGCAGCGGACGCTCGTCAGGTATCCCGAGGGACGTTAGCCGGCCCGAGATATCTCTCATAGAGGAGCTTCGCGAGGGGCGCCGCCGCGTCGCTGCCGTGTCCGCCGTGCTCGACGAACACCACCACCACCAGGCGGGCGTCGTCGACCGGCGCGAACGAAGCGAACCAGGCGTGGTCGCGATGCTCGTAGTCGAGCTGCGACGAGTCGATGTGGGTCTCCTGACGGATCACCTGGGCCGTCCCGGTCTTTCCCGCGACGCGGAGCGTCGACATGCGGGCCCGGCCGCCGGTGCCGGCCTCGTTGACCACCGCCTGGAGCGCGTCGCGGATGAACGCGAGGGTCTCCGGCGAGACACCGGCGTCGCCGGTGTCCGGCGGCGCCATGCCGCGCGCGAGGTGTGGGCGCACGATCCTTCCACCGTTGGCGACCGCCGCCATCAGGACCGCCACCTGGAGCGGCGTCACCAGGAGCGGTCCCTGGCCGATCGACACCGAGACGGTCTCGCCGGGGAACCACAGCGTGCCGCGCTGCCGCAGGCTCCACTGCCGGTCGGGCACCAGGCCCGACTTCTCGCCCACGAGGTCGATG
>Ga0268386_10004612_pt1 | contig 10181 bp, 9 predicted proteins | sample RVTome_15_FD_200260 | JGI IMG/M metagenome (GOLD analysis project Ga0268386, IMG submission 200260) | Soil microbial communities from uranium-contaminated site in the Upper Colorado River Basin, Wyoming, United States - RVT150D86... ... | reverse complement strand
CCCCCCGCCGATCCGTCGGTGACCATCCCGCCGCACGTCGACGACGAGCTCGGCCAACACTGGCATCGGTTCAAGAGCAGCGGCGACGACGGAGCCCGCGAGAAGCTCATCCTGCATTACGCACCGCTCGTGAAGTACGTCGCGAGCCGGGTGGCGACCGGACTGCCGGCGAGCGTGGATCAGGCCGACCTCGTGAGCTACGGCATGTTCGGCCTCATCGACGCTCTCACGAAGTTCGAACCCGGCCGCGGGAACAAGTTCGAGACGTATGCGATCCCCCGCATCAAGGGCGCGATCATCGACGAGCTGCGCGCGATGGACTGGGTCCCGCGATCCATCCGTTTCAAGGCCCGTGAGATCGAGAAGGCCCACACCGACCTCGAGGCGATGCTCAAGCGGCAGCCGACCGAGCGGGAGATGGCGGAACGGCTCGGCATCTCGCGCCGGGAGCTGCACGAGGTCGTCTCACAGATATCGTTCGTATCCGTTCTCGCGCTCGACGAGCTGGTCTCGGTCGGCGCCGACCGCGGCGAGCAGGTCTCGTTGATCGACACGCTCGCCGACCGCGGCACCGATCCCACGTCGGGTGTCGAGTCACAGGAGACGCGCGGGCTCCTGGCGGCGGCGATCAACGAGCTCTCGGAGCGCGAGAAGATCGTGGTCACGCTCTACTACTTCGAGGGGCTCACGCTCGCCGAGATCGGAGGGATCCTCGGTGTCACGGAGTCGCGCGTCTGTCAGATCCACACCAAGGCAGTCGGGGGGCTCCGCGGCCAGCTCACCGAGGTGGACTGACCTCGCGACACCGCTCCGGGCGTGACGAACGTCACGGTCGGTCTGCGGGATCGTCGGTAGCGTCGACCAATGCGCATCCGGCGATCCCGCCTCGTCCCGATCATCGTGGCAGCGTCGACGATCTGCACCGTCGCGGCCCCGGCGAGCGCGGCCGGCACCTGGACCTGGCCCGTCTCGGGGCCGGTGATCCGGGCGTTCGATCCTCCCGATTCCCCCTTCGGCTCGGGGCACCGCGGCATCGACATCGCCGCGCCAGCCGGCAGTGTGGCGGTCGCTCCCGCCGACGGGGTCGTGGCGTTCGCCGGTCCGGTCGGGGGGCGTCTGTTCGTGACGATCGACCACGGGGGTGGGCTCGAGTCGACGTTCTCATGGGTCGTGACGCTCGAGGTCCGGCGAGGTGAAGTGGTCGCCGCAGGGCAAGCGGTGGCCACGACGGGCGCGGGACATGCCGGTGACGTCGTTCCCAACCTGCACTTCGGCGTCCGGCTCGACGACGCGTACGTCGACCCGCTGGAGTACCTTTCGGCGCTCGACCTCACGTCCTTGATCCGGCTGGCGCCGCTCGCCGCTTGAGTCCCGCCGTTCGCGCGGCTGCGTCGGGCGTTTAGGATGTCGCGGCCTTGCCGACCTCCCTCGCGCACCTTCACCGGGTCCGTCCTGCCCTTCGAGTGGCCGTGGGGATGGCGTCGGTGTCCCTCGCATCCTGGGTCGGCATCGCATCCGCGCAGACGGGGGGACCGTGGACCGAGTACCAGGGCGGCCCGGCGAAGACGGGAGCGGCCGCCGACGGGCCTGCCCCCGGCTATCGCGTCGCCTGGAGCACGCGGATCGCACCGGGGGGACCCGGCTCCCGCTACGGCCTCTCGGCGCCGATCCTCGCGGGTGACGTCGTCGTCGCCGTCGGACCCGAACAGGTGGTCGGCCTCGACATCGGCTCGGGCGAGCAGGCGTTCTCGGTCGAACGCGACCTCGGTCCGTCGGTCCCGGCCGCCGCGTCTGCCATCGGCGGGAACCCGGCGATCGTCTACACGGAGGGATGGGGTGACGATCCGCCGGCCGCGACACCCGATCCCGAGGCGACCCCGGAGCCCAGCGGGGAAGACGGCCCCGTGGATTCGCACGTCGCCGCGTTCGACCTCGAGACCGGGCGGCCGCCCTGGCCGCCGGTGCAGCTCGACGGCGTGAGCCGTACAGGGGTCACGGTGGCAGGCGATTCCGCTTTCGTGGGGTTGAACGACGGGACGGTGACCGCGATCGACGTCGCCGACGGGAGCATCCGGTGGCAGGAAGACCTCGCGGGCACGATCGGCACGTCCATCGCCTCCGCCGAGGGGCTCGTGTTCGTGGGGGTGCAAGGGGACCGTGACACGCAGCCGGCGGTCGTGGCGCTCGACGAGGGGTCCGGGGAGCAACGTTGGCGTCACGAACCCAGCGCGGCGTCCGCGGTCGTCTCGGCGGTTTCGGTCGGCCGTCAGTACGTGTTCGCGGTCTTCGCGGGTCTCTCCGAGTCCTCGATCGTCGCGATCGGGTCCGACGACGGCGCCGAGCGCTGGAGTCGGCGGGTCGGCGCAGCGTTCGATACCGCCGCACCACCCGTCGTGGGTGACGACGTGGTCGTCACCGTCGACCTCCTCGGACATGCCCGAGCCTTCGACATCGAAACAGGCGAACAACGTTGGGACTTCGCCCTGAACGCCCCGGTCTTCCGAAGCGTCCCGGCGCTTGTGGGATCGTCCCTGCTGGTCCCCACGATCGACGGCGAGCTCGCGGCCGTCGACGTGGAGACGGGCGAGTTGGTGTGGCGCAACACGGGCGACGGGTCGCCGATGCGGTCCCTGGCTCCGACCGGCGACGCGGTGATCGCCGTACGCGCGGGAGCGCGGTCCGGCATCGAGGCGCTCGAGCACGATCCGGACGTGGCGCTTGTACGCGAAGCCTCTCCGACGACCCTCGCCCTGGGCCGCATGCTCGGCGCCATGGCGATCACCGCGATCCCGCTGTTCGCACTCGTGGTGTTCCTGGGACGACCACTCGCCCGGCGCATGGGGCCGGCGTTCCCAGGCGAGCCCCTCGACGACGATGATGAACCGGCGCACGATCCCTGGGAAGAAGAGGACCCTCCGTCGTGACGAACCGGAACAAGCGCTCGAGATCCGGAAGCTCCGGGCCCGGTCGGCCCGAGCGTCGGGTCGCGACGGAGCCAGAGCCGGCGCCTCGCCGGGGATTGCTCGACTCGATCTTCGCTCCCAGGGCGGCCGCTTCGACGTCGATGCCGCGCATCCGTTCCTCGCTGGCCCGCGGCGTGACGGTCGTTGCGGCCACCCCTGCGCTCGCGGCAGGTGCCATCGTCTTCACGGTGCTCGAGTGGCTGGCGGCGCTCATGCTCGGATACCAAGGGCCGTTCGCGCTGTTCGTGAGCGCGCTCGCGTTGCCGCCCGTCGGCACCAGCTTCGACGCGACGCTGTCCACCGCCTTGTTCGGCCTGCAAGGCGGGTTCATCGCGATCCTGGGCTTCGTCGCACTCCGAGCGATCGTGCAGGGGCTTATGGTCGGCGCTATCGTCGACGTGCTGCACGGGTCCCCCCTCGGCCGCTGGACCCTCGTCCGCGCTCTGCGAACCTTCCCGGTCGCGCTCGCGGTCAACCTGGCGGGGGTCGGCCTGCTCACGCTGGCGAGCATCCTGGGGCCCATACTGGGTCCGGCGTTCGGTTTGCTGATCCAGATGGTTGCCCTCGTGGGCGGGGTCTATCTCCTGGGCTTCGCCCCGGTGATCGCGGCGGAGGAGGGGCGCAAGCTTCCCGACACGATGGGTCGGTCGATCCGAGCCGCCCGTATGCCGGGCGCCGGAAACCTGACGCTGGCGGCGATCTACGTGGTCGCGTCGATCGCGCTGCTGGTGGCGCCAGGCAAGCCCGGCTCGGACCTCGGAGTGAATCCGACGGTGGGCGCGTGGTTGCTCGTGCTCGTCGCCAATCTGCTGCAGGTCGCGATGCAGGCCACGCTCGCGTTCCGCTATCTCTCGATCGCCGATGAGGTGCCGGAGGCAGCTCCCAGGCGCCGCCCGGAGCCTCGCGCGCGCGGCCGCCGCTGACCGGTGAACGGCGCCGCCCCGCCCTGGGGGCCCCGCTGTTAGACTGCGTGCGCCGGCGCCGCAGGCGCCGAGCCCACACGCCTGGGGACCGATCGCCGGGGTCCCGCCGCACGACACGCGGGCCGGCGACGGAACGATCCGGGCGGAGGAAGACAACCAAAGAAGGAGGGCCCCGTGCCTGTCGTCACCAGGCGGGAGCTCCTCGAGGCAGGCGTGCACTTCGGCCACCAGACGCGTCGGTGGAACCCGAAGATGCAGCGGTTCCTCTACGGGGAGCGTTCCGGCATCTACATCATCGATCTCGAGAAGTCCCTCGCGGGTCTCGAGGAGACCTATGAGTTCGTGCAGGGCCTCGGCCGACGACGCGGCATCGTGCTGTTCGTCGGCACCAAGAAGCAGGCGCAGGAGGTCGTGCAGGAACACGCCAACCGGGTCGGCATGCCGTACGTGAATCACCGCTGGCTGGGCGGCATGCTCACGAACTTCACCACGATCTCCAAACGTCTCCTCAGACTCCGCGAGCTCCACGAGATGGAGCGAACCGGCGCGATGGACTACTTGCCCAAGAAGGAAGCGATCCGCCTCCGCCACGAGCGCGACAAGCTCATCAGGAACCTCGGCGGCATCCAGGACCTCGAGCGGCTGCCCGATGCCGTCTTCGTGATCGACACGAAGAAGGAGCACATCGCGGTCAACGAGGCTCGCAAGCTGGGCATCCCCGTCATCGCGATCATCGACACGAACTGCGATCCAGACGAGGTCGACTATGCGATACCCGGCAACGACGACGCGATCCGCGCGGTGAGCCTCGTGACCCGGGTCGTCGCCGATGCCCTCGCGGCGGGCTATGGCATGGCCAAGGACGAGGACGTCGAGCGGGTGGCCGCACGTCCGGCCAGCCCCGTGGCCGCCGGCCCGAGATCGACTGCTGCCCCCGCTCGCGTCGAGGAGCACGAGAAGCCGACGGAGGAGGATGCGGCCGCGATCGCGGCCAGCACCGTCTTCGAGCCCGACACCCCCGACACGCCCGAGCCCGACACGTCCGAGCCGTCCGGGCCGCCGGCTGCCGAGCCGGCCGCCGGTGAGGCCCGAGCCGAAGGGGAAGCCGGTACCGGCGCCGCACCGGAAGCCGGCGAACCGGTGGATGCGTCATGAGCTACTCACCCACCGCGGCAGAGGTGAAGAAGCTCCGCGACGCCACGGGCGCGGGCATGATGGACTGCAAGAGGGCGCTGGCCGATTCCCAGGGAGACTTCGATCGTGCGGTCGACCTCTTACGTGAGAAAGGCCTCGCGTCGGTCGCAAAGCGCGCGGGCCGCTCCGCCAACCAGGGGCTCGTCGACGCGTACGTGCACTTCAACAACACCGTGGGCGTGCTGGTCGAGGTCAACTGCGAGACGGACTTCGTGGCCAACACCGACGACTTCAGGCATCTCGTGAAGGATGTCGCGCTGCACATCGCGAGTCCGTCGGCTCCGCGGTTCCTGAGCCGCGACGATGTGCCACCGGCGGAGCTCGACGACGTTCGTCGAATCACCACGGTGCAGGCCGAAGAAGCCGGGAAGCCCGAGAACGTGATCGAGAGGATCGTCGAGGGGAAGATCAACGCGCACCTGGCCGAGATCGTGCTCCTCGAGCAGCCGTTCGTGAAGGACGACTCCAAGTCGGTCCAGCAGCTGCTCGACGAGATCTCGGCGAAGGTCGGTGAGCGTATCGCGGTGCGCCGGTTCGCCAGGTTCAAACTGGGTGAGGCCGGAGGCGACGAGGCGCGAGACGGCGAAGGGTCGTAATGTCTCAAGCGACCAGGCGACCCCGGCGGGACCGGGCGGTCGGCCGAGCGGGAGGGGAAGCATGGACGACGGAGGCACGCCGCGGGCTCAATACGGGCGCGTGCTGCTGAAGCTCTCCGGAGAGGCTTTCGCCCCGGCCGACGCCGAATACGGCATCAACACAGACGCCACCGCCTTGATCGCGCGGCAGCTCGCCGAGGTCCTCGATCTCGGCGTGCAGATCGCCGTCGTCGTCGGAGGGGGCAACATCTGGCGCGGTCGTCAAGCCCCCGGCATCGATCGAAGCCGTGCTGACTACATGGGCATGCTGGCCACGGTGATGAACGCACTCGCCCTCCAGGACGCCTTGGAGAAGATCCACGTCACCACGCGCGTGCAGACGGCGATCGCGATGTCGCAGCTCGCCGAGCCGTTCATCCCTCTGCGGGCTCGCCGCCACCTCGAGAAGGGCCGCGTCGTGATCTTCGCCGCCGGCCTCGGCGTCCCGTACTTCTCCACCGACACGTGTGCCGCTCAGCGAGCGTTGGAGATCGGGGCCGATGCGCTGCTCAAGGGCACGAAGGTCGATGGCGTCTACACCGCCGACCCCGAGATCGACCCGGAAGCCGCGCGCTTCGACGAGATCGAGTACGTCGAGGTGCTGAAGGAGGGTTATCAGGTGATGGACGCGACGGCCATCTCCCTGTGTATGGAGAACAAGCTGCCCATCCTCGTGTTCAACCTGCGGGAGGAAGGGAACATCCGCCGCGTGGTCAACGGCGAACAGATCGGCACGCTCGTCCATTGAAGGAGCATCATGACGATCGAGACCAGCCTCAGCGACGCAGGGCACAAGATGGAGCAGGCGGTCACGCATCTCAAGGACGAGCTCGCCGCCATCCGCACCGGCAGGGCCACCCCGGCGGTGCTGAACCGCGTCACGGTCGAGTACTACGGCACTCCGGTACCGCTGAACCAGCTGGCCTCGATCAACGTTCCGGAGCCTCGATCGCTCGTGGTGCAACCGTTCGACAAGGGCGCGATCGGCGCCATCGAGAAGGCGATCCAATCGAGCGACCTCGGCATCACCCCCTCGAACGACGGACAGGTGATCCGGCTGGCGTTCCCACCCCTCACCGAGGAGCGCCGCAAGGACCTCGTGAAGCAGGTGCATTCGCGCGCCGAGGAGGGCCGCGTGGCCGTTCGCAACGTCAGGCGGCACGCGAAGGAAGGCATGGAGAAGCTTGAGCGAGACGGCGGCATCTCGGAAGATGACCTCGTGCGGGGCGAGAAGGAACTCCAGAAGCTGACCGACCGGCGCGTGGCGGAGATCGACGAGATCCAGGACCACAAGGAGCAGGAGCTCATGGAGGTCTAGTGGCGGGCGACAAGCGCAACGGCGACGACCTGTTCGAGGACCTCGACAAGTTCTTCGCGCCGATCAAGGACGTCGACTGGGACGAGCCTGCCTCGGCGGGCACCCGTGAGCCTCCCGGCGAGGAGCACGTCGCGGTTCGGCGGGAGTCATCCAACGACCCGCAGCCGGCGGAGCCGGCGGTCTCTCAGGCCCCCGAACACGAGGCGGGTCACGAGGACCCGCGGCCCGACGACGAGATGGCCGACGACGACGACTGGTACGACACGTCGGTCCTCGAGACGATCGAGGGCATCGGCTCCGACGGCGACGACGAGACGGATGCCGGAGACGTGGAACAGGTGGTTGCCGTGGGCGAGGCCCACGACGACGAGATCGGCCGGGAAGTCGTCGGCGAGACGGCGGAGCCCGGCCCCGGCCAGGCAGGCCTCTTCGCAGGAGCCGAACACGTCGAAGGCGACGAGGGCGCAGGCACAGGGTGGGGGGGCGACGATGCCGGCGACGAGGCAGATTACGCGGAGGCCACGTTGGTGGGCGACGAGGACGACCTGGATACCGAGACCGCACCGATCGCGACGATCGATGAGCTGATGGGCGGTGTCGAGTCGCCCGACGATGCTGAGCTGGAGCAGGCGACGGAGTACTTCGCCCCGTCGGTGCGTGAGGAGGCCGGCATCGAGCCCGACGAAGTCGTCGGCGGCGAGGGGTCCGTGGGGTGGGACGACGGTTCCACCGTCTCGCCGGAGGTCGGGGGCACGCTGATCGGCGAGCTGGGGCCCGACGAGGTCGAGCAGGACATCCTCTCCGACCTCGGTGCGACCGAACCCGGAACGGAGACCGTCACGGTGGGCGGCGAGGGGCTCGGAGGCCCCAGCTGGCAGGAGCCCGGCGCCGTCGAGGTCGGCGGTGGGGCGGAGCGTCGCGGCCCGGAGCCGGGTGAGCGTGACGTGCCTGCCGCGTTCCTGACCGGCGTCGTCCTCGCGATCGCGGCGCTAGCGGCACTATTGATCGGCGACTGGCTGTTCGGATTGCTCGCGGCCGCCGTCGTGCTGCTCGCGCAAGGCGAGCTCTTCGGCGTCATGGTGAAGCATCACCGGCAGCCGGCGACGGCGGTCGGACTGGTCGCCGGCGCGCTGATGCTTGCTGCCGGCTACTTCCGAGGAGAGGGTGCGGTGCTCGCGATGTTCGTCCTCGGCGTCGTGGCCACGTTCCTGTGGTTCATGGCGGGACCGGCATCCGGCCGCAAGGACGCTGCCGCGAACATCGGCCTGACGGTGCTGAACATGGCCTGGGTCCCATTGCTCGGCAGTTACCTCCTCGTGCTGTTGGAAGGCGACAGCGGCACGGCGCTCGTGGTCAGCGTGATCGGGCTGACCTTCGTCTACGACACGGCCGCATTCCTGTCGGGATCGGTGTGGGGCGGGCAGTTTTTCGAACGGCCGCTCGCGCCCACGATCAGCCCCAAGAAGTCGGTCGAGGGCGTGATCATCGGCACGCTCGTCACGGTAGTGGTCGCGGTGACGCTCGTGACCTCGTTCGTCGATCCGTTCGAGAACCAGCGCATCGAGGCGCTGCTGCTCGGGCTCGTCGTCGCTGCCGCTGCGACGTTCGGGGATCTGGCCGAATCGCTCGTGAAGCGCGACGTGGGCATCAAGGACATGGGGAGTATCCTGCCGGGCCACGGAGGCGTGCTCGACCGGATCGACTCACTGCTGTTCGTCGCTCCGGCGGCGTTCTTCCTGTACCGCATCATCGTCGCCTGAGAAGCCGAGATCCGGCCTCGGGCCTCGTACCGGCGGTTGCGAGCGTTCGGCGCCCCTCGGGGTAGTCTTGAGCGCATGAAGTCGGTAGCGATCCTCGGCTCGACGGGATCGATCGGCACTCAGGCGCTCGACGTCGTGCGGCGCAACCCCGATCGGTTCAAGATCGTCGCGCTGTCGGCGGCGGGGGCGAACCTCGAGTTGCTCGCTGGTCAGATCCGCGAGTTCCTGCCGCCGGTGGTCGCGATCGCCGACGAGGACGCCGCCATCGACGTGAAGCAGAAGATCGGCGGCGTCGTGGGGGTGGAGATCACCGAGGGTCCCGAGGCCGCCGAGGTCCTCGCTGCCGAGACCGAGGCCGACATCGTGCTCAACGCTCTCGTCGGATCCGCCGGGCTCGCCCCAACGCTCGCCACCCTGCAGTCGGGCAAGACCCTCGCGCTCGCGAACAAGGAGAGCCTGGTCGTCGGCGGGGAGCTGGTGACCGACCTGATCAAGGGCGAGCCCGAACGCCTGCTGCCGGTCGATTCCGAACACGCCGCCCTGGCGATGGCGATGCGCGGGGAGCGCCGCGAGGACCTGAAGCGGGTCGTGCTCACCGGCTCGGGCGGTCCGTTCCGGGGATGGACCCGGGCCGAGCTCGCGAAGGCCAGCGTCAAGGAGGCGCTGGCCCACCCCGTGTGGTCGATGGGCCCGAAGATCACGATCGACTCGGCGACGCTGATGAACAAGGGCCTCGAGGTGATCGAGGCGCACTACCTGTTCGACCTCGAGTACTCCTCGATCCACGTGCTGGTCCACCCCGAGGGCATGGTGCACGCCATGGCCGAGTTCCGCGACGGGAGCCTGCGCGCCGAGATGGCCACCCCCGACATGCGCCTGCCGATCCAACTCGCGCTCGGCTGGCCCGAGCGCCTGCCGGCCGGAGTCGAGCCCGTGCCGCTCACGGAACGTCCGCTCACGTTCGAGCCGGTCGACCGCGAGGCCTTCCCGGCGGTCGATCTCGCCTACCGCGTCGGCGGGCTCGGGTCGACGTTCCCGGCCGTGATGAACGCCGCGAACGAGGTCGCCGTCATGGCCTTCCTCGAGGGGAAGATCCCCCTCACGCGCATCGTCGAGCTCGTGCAGACCGTGGTCGACGAACACGAGCCCCCGTCGGTGGTTTCGGTCGTGAACATCGAGCGCGCCGACGCCTGGGCGCGTCAGCGCGCCGCCGAGCTCGCAGAGGAGCGATAGCCCTTCCCCCATGGACCTGCTCGTCGGCGCTCTCATCTTCCTGCCCTTCCTCACGCTGATCATCGCGATCCACGAGCTCGGCCACCTCTCGTTCGCGAAGAAGTTCGGCATGAAGGTCACGGAATACTTCGTTGGGTTCGGCCCTTGGAAGATCT
>Ga0268386_10004611_pt1 | contig 10182 bp, 12 predicted proteins | sample RVTome_15_FD_200260 | JGI IMG/M metagenome (GOLD analysis project Ga0268386, IMG submission 200260) | Soil microbial communities from uranium-contaminated site in the Upper Colorado River Basin, Wyoming, United States - RVT150D86... ... | reverse complement strand
GTCGCCCGGGCAGGGACCCGGGCGACATGGCGATGAGGCGTCAGCCGAAGAGCAGGGGGAGGGGAGAAATGCCGCGGGCGATACGGCACAAGAGTTTGGATTGAAGCGGCATTTCTCGGGTCGCCCGGGCAGGGACCCGGGCGACATGGTGATGAGGCGGCAGCCGAAGAGCAGGGGGAGGGGAGAAATGCCGCGCGCGATGAGGCACAAGAGCGTTGACTAGGGCAGTGGCGAACCCCGCTCCCGGTTCTGGCCGTCGGCCGTCGGCCGTTGGCCGTTGGCCTGTTACCGGGGTGTCGCTTCGACTGCTGGTGGCGTTGGCCGTTCTCGGCCTCGTGCTCGCGGCCTGTGGGGACGAACCGCCATCGGCGTCGCCCTCATCGTCGTCGACGAGTTCCGTCGCGCTGCCGGCCACGACCACCGAGGCCGCCGAGGAGGTCCCGGGCTCGTCCGAGGGCGAGTTGATGGAGATCTCGATCCCCGACGAGGGGATGTCGGTTGCCGATGCCCTGAACGCCGACGCCGGACCGATCGTGGTCTACGGGCAGTTGTTCGACGATGGCCAGGGGCTCCGTTTGTGCAGCGGCCTCACCCGCTCCCTGCCGCCGATCTGCGTGGGGGAGCCGCTCATGGTGGACGGCCTGGACCTTGCGAGCATTGCGCTCGAGAACCACGAAGGCACAATGTGGTCCACCGACGCCGTCGTGCTCGAAGGCGTCATCGATGGCGACACCCTGCGCGACTCGAGGGTGCGGTGAGTCTCCAGCAGTCCAAGGCGCGCTTCCCCTGTCGTTGTGAAACCGCGAACTCTCCTTCGGAATCCCTCTCACCGACCGATCGTTGTACAGTCGAAGCGCGCTCCACGCGCGCCCATGGGGGGTGACGTGGTTTCGACTGTGAGGGTCGAAGCGCCGGAAGCGAGCCGAGGTCCCCGGAGTCCTCGTTAAAGAACCGGGAAACACATACGTGCCGAAGACAACTTCGCACTGGCTGCCTAAATAGCGGCCCGTCCGACCGGAGGGCTCCCCCCTCGCCGGATCCGGGCGACGCAATGGGGGATGCTCCTGCCGGGGTGCCGGGACCGGCAGGTCAAGACGATTCCGGCCTAGGGGGCAGGTCCGCCCGCCGATAGGGTCCTGCCTTCCGAAACTCACTATCGGCTGCGCTCGGAGAACCGGCGTCGAGAGCTCACAGGACCGGGGTTCGACTCCCCGCACCTCCACGACGACGACCAGGCCCGCCTCGATGGCGGGCCTGGTCGTGCCCGCCGCCTTTCTTCCCCAAGGGAAATACCCGGAACCGCCTTCCTGCTTGCAGCGTCGAAGCTGCATGTCACGCATCATCGCCCTGCTCGTCGGCGTCACCCTGGTTGCCTGCGGCGGGCAGAGCGGAGGAGGCGAGACGACGACCACTGTGGCCCGCTTCGCCGTCTCCGGGTACGTGCACGCCGGTCCGGTTTGCCCGGTGGAGACGACCCCGCCCGACCCGTCATGTGCCGATCGCCCGGTGCCCGATGCGGTGATCCTGGTTCGTGACGCCGCGGGCAGCATCGTCGCCGAGGCGCGCACCGCGGCCGACGGCACCTTCTCGGTGGATCTCCCACCCGGGAGCTATACGTTGATCCCTCAGCCGGTCGACGGCCTCATGGGCACCGGCGAGGAGCTCGGGGTGGTCGTGGTCGCCGGTCCGGTACCCGGCCTCGACTTCGCCTACGACACCGGCATTCGCTGATCGAGGATCGATTCTTTGGGCCGGCGATCGGAACGGCTCCAGGACGGGCCGCCCGAACAATGCCTTTCCCAACGGTCACTCCATGACCGGGTCGCCCTCCGGCGACACCACCCACCAGACCCCGCCGACGCCCTGGCCGAGGGTGTCCCCGGGTGAGTCGTCGGGGGAGTAGTGGTACAGGGGCCAATCGTTGTACGTCACCTGCACGGTCCCGTCGTCGCGCTCCACCGTCCCGAGCAATTCGGGGTCGAGGCCGGCTCCCGGGGTGACGGTCCCGACCAGGGGGGGCCAGGTGGCGGCGCAGGCGTCGTAGCAGGTGCTCGGACCCTGGTTGTCGGGCATGAAGACGTACAGCGAGAACCCCGCTTCGTCCACCACGATCTCGCCGAGATCACCCGTTGCCGTGGTCACGATCATCCCCGCGGTCATGGCTTCGACGGTGATCTCGACCGGGATCGCCGCGACGGCGCCATCTGCGGTGGTCCCGGGAATGTCCGTCGTCGTCCCGGACCCCGGGTCGAACTCGTAGATGCCGTTGCCGTTCATGTCGATGTGCACCATCGGCCACACCGTCGCCGATGCCTCCAGCGCCAGATCGAGGACGACGACCACGTCACTGCTCGTCCCAACCGGAAGGAGCTCCGAGTGGCCGATGATCCCTCCGGGTGAGCCGTCGGCGTCGCCGTGGACCGCGATGAACCCTGGTGAGGGCAGGACGACGGAGGCAACCACGATCTGGGTGCCGTCGCTCGTCTGGGGATTCGCCGAGACTGAGGAGGGCCCGGTCAGCACCGGCGCGGTGGCGGTGGTCGTAGTGGGGGCGGTTGTCGTCGCCGCCGGGGCCGCGGTGGTCGTGGTGGTCGTGGTGGCGGCGTCGTCGTCGCCGCATGCGGTCGGCACGAGCAGCAGGGCAGACGCGAGGGCGAACGAGCCGATCGGGCGCATCGATTCCTCCATTGGGTACCTACCCGATAGTACGGGCGGTTCCCCGATTCGGTTCCGGCCGAACCGATTCCCCCTGTGGATGCGTACTGTGCGGGAGCCGGAGGGAGACGGAGCTCGATGATCTCAGGAAGGATGCGCCGGCGGTTCCGGACCGGCGATCCCGAGGCGGTTCGCGCCTTCTACGAGGAGTTCGGGAGGGCGGTGTTCGCCGTGGCGCTGCGCGCGCTCGGCGACAGAGGACTCGCCGAGGAGGCCTTGCAGCAGACGTTTCTGCGGGCATGGCAGGCGTCTTCCCGATTCGATCCCGATCGAGATCCCGGCCCCTGGCTGTATGCCATCGCGAGGAGGGTGGCCATCGACATCCATCGACGCGAGCGCCGGCACGCTGCGGTCGACGAACAGCCCGAGATCGCCGTCCTGCCGGCGTCGTTCGAGTCGACCTGGGAGCTGTGGGAGGTCCGGCTGTGCCTCGACCGCCTTCCGGCCGAGGAGAGGGCCGTGGTTCGTGCCATCCACTATCTCGGTCTCACCCACCGCGAGGCGGCCGAGCTGCTGTCCATACCCATCGGCACCGTGAAATCTCGCTCGCATCGGGCTCACCGCCGTCTCGCCGACATGCTCTCCCATCTCGAGGAGGCGACGGCATGAACTGCCACGATGCCCGGGCCGCCCGCTTTGCCCGCGACCTGAACTCCGAAGCGGAAGCTCATCTTGCCGCCTGTGCCCGCTGCCGGGCGATGTCCGAGGAGATCCGCCGGGTGGGCGACGAGTTGGACGATCCGGCGCTCTGGGAGGAGCCTGGACCGGATGCCGACTCGATGGTCCTCGCGATGCTCGGCGGAGGCGCCTCGTCGCCGGCATCACGGCGCTCCGGCGTATGGTGGATGACAGGAGCCGCCGCAGCCGTCGTGCTGGTCGCCGGCATCGGGGGTCTTCTTCTGGGGCAACGTCACCCCGCCGATTGGACTGCCGTGGTCATCGGATCGGAGTCCGCACCCGATGCGAGCGGCGTCGTGAGGGGCTGGAACATGGCCAGCGGCACGCGGGTCGTGCTCGAGTCCCGCGGATTGGCACCGGCGCCACCCGGTCACCACTACGAGTTCTGGTTCATCGGGGATGGCATGGCCTTCTCGGGCGGGACGTTTCTCGACCCGGCTCGCGTCGAACTGCTCGTGGCGGTGCCGCGCCGCGACTTCCCGACGCTCCTCGTGACACTCGAGCCGACCGACGGGGATCCCACCCCGTCCGACGTGTGGGTGCTGGCCAGTGAAGATTGATTCGGCCGAGCGGTATCGTCGAATGAGAACAGGAGGGGCGATGAATCACATGAAACGTATTTTGCTCGTCGTCGGTGTGGTCGCGCTCGTCGCCACCGGCTGCGGCGACGACGACACGGGGACCACCACCACGTCGCCGGGCGCCGTGATCACCACGGTGACGGCCGGCACGACCGAAGCACCTGACGACACGACCGCAGTGAGCATCTCCGGGTTCGCCTTCGGGCCCGCAGCACTCACGGTTCCCGTGGGCACGACGGTTCGCTGGACCAATCAGGACAACGTGGCGCACACCGCCACCGCCGATGACAGGTCGTGGGATGGTTCCGTGTCCTCCGGCGGCACCTTCGAGTTCACCTTCAGCTCACCCGGAACGTTCCCGTACTTCTGCAAGATCCACCCGACCATGACGGCCACGGTCACCGTCGAGGGGTGATCGGCCGCAAACGGGCATGGGGCCGGCCTGCGGGCCGGCCCGGGCGCGTGCACCCTCCGCCGATCGGGCATGCCTCTCGAGTTGGCGGGAGCCCGGTGACGGCATCACGAGAGCAACAGCTTGTCGAGTCTCCGAGCCGTGACCGCCACACCGATGGCGCCCATCCCGACGAGGAAGCCGAGGTGCCCGGCGATGCTCCAGTCGAAAGAGCCGAGGGTGCATGCCCTGATCAGCTCCACACCGTGGTAGAGCGGCGAGAAGCGGGCGACCAGTTGGAGCGCCTCGGGGTACACATCGAGCGGATAGAAGGTGCCCGAGAAGAGGAACAACGGCAGGGTGACCATGTTCACCAGGTCGAAATCCTGCCAGGACTTCATGAACGTCGTGGCAGTCATGCCCACCGCGGCAAACGCGAAGCCGATGAGCACCGCGGCCGGAACCGCCATCACCGCCCACGGTGAGGCCACGTAGCCGAACACGGTGATGACGATGAGGAAGGCCACCGCGTACAGCAGGCCGCGTCCCAGCGACCATGCGATCTCGCCCACTGCGATGTGTCGCGGCAGCATCGGGGTGGACAAGATGGCGTCGTACACCTTCCCGTATCGCAGCTTGAAGAAGATGTTGAACGTCGACTCGTAGATCGCACCGTTCATCGCCGAGGCCGCCAGGAGGGCCGGCGCCACGAACGCCGCGTATGCCACCAGGCGGCCATCCGGGCCCGGGATGTCGCCGACCAGTTTGCCGATACCCACGCCGATGGAGAACAGGTAGAAGACGGGCTCGAAGAACCCCGAGAAGACGATCACCCAGATCCGCCGGTACACGAGGAAGCTCCGCTCGAGCATCCGCAGGGCGCTTCCCGGTATGAAGGGAGGGACGACGCGGGCATGGAGGGTGGCCGAACCGCTCATTTGACCAGCCGCCCCCGCATCGTCCGTGTGGCGAGAATCGCCCCGAACCCGATGAGCCCCATCAGGTAGGCGACGCTGATCAGGGGGTCGACCTCGAATTCGGTCCCGATGGCCAGCCCGCGGCAGAGTGAGACCCCGTGCCACAGCGGTGTGGCGTACGCCACCGGCTGGATCCAGCCGGGGAGCTGATCGACCGGGAAGAACGTCCCGGAGAAGAGGAACAGCGGTGTGATGGCGAAGCGGAAGAGCGAGGACAGGCCTTGTTCGTCCTTGAGCCGCGCCGTGTAGGCGGTCACGATGCCGGCAAACGCCAGACCGGTGGCGACCGCAGGCGGGATCGCCAGCGCTCCTTCGATCAAGTTGGTGGCGCCGAACGCCGTCATGACGCCTGCGTAGACGATGGTGACGAACAACAGGCGGACCCCGACCCACCCGAGATGACCCGCGACCAGGTCGGCGACGCCGATCGGGGTCGACAGCACCGCGTCGTAGCTCTTGCGCCATTTGATGCCCGCCATCACCGGGAACGACGAGTCGCTGGCCCCGGTCATCATCGCGGTGGCGGCGAGGAGGCCGGGAGCCAGAAACGTCAGATAGGGGATGTCGATCGAGGCATTCCCGGACCCGCGATCCACCAACTCGCCGAGCCCCACCCCCATCGCCAGCAGGAAGAGGATCGGGTTGAAGAAGGTGCTCACCAGGCTCCCGCGGAATGTGCGGCGATAGACCCGTGCCGAAGCCTCCATGACGCGGGCCGGATGGGCGAGGCTGACTCCCAGCATCAGTCGACCAGCGAGCGTCCGGTGAGGCTGAGAAAGACGTCCTCGAGGGTCGCCCGGCGGCTCACCGTCGACTCGGGCACCAACCCGCGCTGGTGGACATCGTCGAAAGCGCGGTCGGCGTCGTCGGTGTAGACCAGTACGCGGTCGGGGAGCGTCTCGACGTGGGAGCCGAGGCCGCTCAGCCTCTCGGCGTGCTCGTCCTGGGTGCCGACTTCGAAGCGGAGCTCGAGGACCTCGCGGGTCGAATGACGCTCGATCAGCTCCCGGGGGGATCCCTCGGCCACGATCTTGCCCTTGTCCATGATCACCAGGCGGTCACAGAGCTGTTCGGCCTCGTCCATGTAGTGCGTCGTGATGATCAGCGTCACCCCCTCTCGCTTGAGGCGGTAGAGGCGGTCCCAGAGGAGGTGGCGCGCCTGTGGATCGAGGCCGGTGGTGGGTTCGTCGAGGAGGAGCAGCTCGGGCGTGTTGATGAGGCCTCGAGCGATGGTCAGGCGGCGTTTCATCCCCCCGGAGAGAGGCTCGACCCGGCTCTTGCGACGTTCGTCGAGCTGGGTGAACTTCAGCAACTCATCGATCCTCTCGTCGATCACCTTGCGGCTGAGGCCGAAATACCGGCCGTAGATGAGGAGGTTCTCGTACACGGTCAGCTCGAGGTCGAGGTTGTCCTCTTGCGGGACGACACCGAGCCGCGCCCGGATGCGGGGGCCATCGGTCGCCGGATCCATCCCGAGCACTCGCAAGTCACCCGATGTCACCGGGGAGACCGATCCGATCATCCGCATCGTCGACGACTTCCCCGCCCCATTCGGGCCGAGAAAGCCGAACACCTCGCCCGGGCGGACCTGAAAGTCGATGTCATCCACGGCGACGAGCTCGCCGAACGTCTTGCTGAGGTGGCGCGCCGAGACGAGCGGTTCCGACATGGCGGCGGCAACGGTAGTAGCCGCCACCGCGGGTGATGGCCCAGGCGCGCCCCGATACCGGCCCAGCCCTCGACCCTGGTGCGCGCACTCAGGAAGTGGAGCCCGGGATCCAATCCTGGAGGCGCTGGTGCTTGGCCGTGGTGACGGCCTGGCCGACCAGGTCGTCGATGGCCTCGGCGACCGCGGCGAGACGCCCGGGCCGTGTGGCGACCGACACCTTCGAGCCCTGTGAGATGTCGCAGAGCTCCCGCGTCCTCGCCGACGCCTCGTAGGTGCCGATCACCTCGGCGCGCCCCCGGATCTCCCGCTTGTCGAGGCCGACGAGCGGCCTGAGCACGGGCATCTTCACCAGACGGTCGAGCGAGGCGAGGTTGTCGAGCGTCTGGGTCGAGACCTGGCCGAGGGACTCGCCGCTCACCAGGGCGCGAGTATCCGGCAGTCCGAGGGCGATCTGCTCCGCGGTGAGGTACATCAGGGCCTTGAGGCCCATCTGCCGCATCCGAGGATCGACCCGTCGGGTGAGTTCGTCGACCAGGGGCTCGATGTCGGCGACGATGAGCAGGGGTTCGGACCCGCGGCCGAACCGCTCGGCGAGCCGATTGGCGATCCCCGCGGCGTGGTCGGCCTGTCCGCATCCCAGCGCGAAGTGGAGGTAGTCGAGGGCGACTCCGCGCCGCGACACCATGTAGGCGGCGACGGGGGAGTCGATCCCACCGCTGAACAACGCCAGAGCCCGTCCCTGGGAGCCGAGCGGCAGCCCGCCCACTCCTGGAATCCGCTCGACGGTCAGATCGGCGACTCGCTCGACGACGCGGACCGACACGGTTATGTCGGGGTTGGACAGGTCGACGAACCCCCCGGCGGCCACCAGGCGCGACCCCGCCGCCACTGCGAGGTCCTGGGAGTTCCAGGAGTGGGTGCCCAGCCGGCGAGGCCTGACGGCGAACGACCGGCCGGAAACGGCTGCGCTCATCCGGTCGGCGATGGCGTCGGCGAGGGACTCCAGATCGTCGGCCGGGAGCCGCACCACACGCTCGACGGCGGCGACCCCGAACACCGACCTGAGGTGATCCGTGGCGTCGGGGTTGGCGGAGTCGATCTGAAGCCGGTGCCCGGCGATCCTCTTGATGACGGTGTCCGCCCCGAGGGTCGCCGAGAGGTTGGCAATGAGGACGCGCAGCATCCGGCGCTGGGTGCGCGCCGACTTGAGGTAGAGCTCCGGATCCAGGGCTGCGACGAGCATGGCGATGCCAGGGGTCGATGGGGGGCTGCTCCTCAGAATACACCGGGGAGTCCTGTGCCGTGACCTCGCACGAGCGAGCGCCACGGCAGGGTCCGCCGCGGGGGTCAGCCGAGCCAGCCGAGGGCCTGGAGCGACCATAGCGCTCCCATGCCCATGGAAATCGTGGCGAGGACGCTCCGGGTCTGCCATGCCACCACGGCGGCGATCACACCGGCGGCGAAGCGATCGGTGCCGAGGTCGAACTCCCCGGTCGCATGAGTGAGCGCCGGAAGGACGAGAGCGGCGATCACGGCGGCCGGGATCAAGCGGAGGACCCGGCCCAGTGCCGGTGGCACCCGCTCCACCCTGTCCAGAAGGGCAAGAAAGGAGAGCCGGATCAGCCAGGTTCCCAGCCCGATCGACCCGATCAGGGCCCAGAGCAGGAGCGGCGAGTGGCTGGTCATCGGGTGACCTCGGAGATGACCCCGGCCGAGATCCCCAGCATCGCGGCGGCGAGCAGCCCCAGGTTCAACGGCAAGCCGATGAGAGCGACGGCCGCCAGTCCGGCGACGACGGCGGCAAGCCGGGTGCCCCGGTCCTTGACCGCCGGGAACAGCAGCGCCATGAAGACGAGGGGGATGGCGAAGTCGAGAGACCATTCGGGGGGCACCCCCGAGCCGATGACCACTCCGAGCACCGACGACACCTGCCAGGTCATCCAGAGTGGGATCGCCGAACCGAAGTAGTAGGCGGCCCTCCCGCCGAGGTCGTCGTCGGTCCGCTGGAAGTGCGCCACGCTGACCGCAAAGGCCTGATCCGTGAGCAGATAGGACCCCAATGCCTTCGGCCAGGCACCAAGCCCCCGAAGTGACGGAGCCAGGGACGCGCTGTACATCGCAAGCCGGGCGTTGATCACGAGCGCGGTCAGCACGATCACCACTGGCGCGGCGTCCCGGGCGATCAGATCCACCGCGGCGAGCTGGGCGGCTCCCGCGAACACGATGGGGGACATCGCGATCGCCTGCACCGGGTCGAGCCCTGCCTCGACGGCGGCGACGCCCACGATCACACCGAATGGGAACACTCCGAGCAGGATCGGGAGAATGGCGGTCACGCCCGAGAAGAAAGCGTCCCGGCGGGCGGAGTCGTCCATCGGGCCGGGAGCCTAGAGGACGCGGCAACCGGCTCGGCATCGGCTGGGAGCCGGCGACCCGTTGGCGGGGCGCGTGAAGCACACGAGTTTCGCTATCGTCGCCCGCGCCCGAACCGCGGAGGCCCGGAGTGCCCGACGACATCTATCAGCTCTGCAGCTCGATCGTCGACGAGACCGTGGACCGCATCCCCACGCTCGGGACCCTGCTGGGGATCCCGGGTCACGACCACGAGTGGAACGACTACTCCCTCGAAGGCCAGCAGGCCGTAGCCGACATGGTCCGGGGACAGCTCTCCCGGGTGAACGCCATCCCCATGCCGGATGACCCGTGGGCGCGCCTTGCCCACCGGGTGGCAGTCCAGGCGTGCTCGGACGAGCTTGCCTGGTTCGAAGCCGAGGAGCACCTCATCGAGCTCAACAGCATCTCCTCGCCGGTCCAAGACATCCGCGAGATCTTCGACCACATGGACACTTCGACGTCCGAGGGCTGGGCCAACATCGCATCCCGGCTCGAGGGACTCGGCGGAGCGTTGCAGGGGTACCGAGAGCTCCTCGAGGCCGGCCGCCGCCAGGGCAAGGCGGTGGCCCGGCGCCAGGTGCTCGAGGCGGCCCGGCAGGCTCGAAATCACGCCGGCGAGGCCTCTTTCTTCAACCGCCTCGAGGGCGAAGCCGCCGAATCCGGGGTCGCCGATACCGCCACCATCGAGCGACTGCAGGCGGGTGCGGCGATCGCCCGTGCTGCATACGGGGCCCTTGCCGGGTATCTCGAAGGGGAGTATCTCCCGAGTGCTCTCGA
>Ga0268386_10004610_pt1 | contig 10182 bp, 7 predicted proteins | sample RVTome_15_FD_200260 | JGI IMG/M metagenome (GOLD analysis project Ga0268386, IMG submission 200260) | Soil microbial communities from uranium-contaminated site in the Upper Colorado River Basin, Wyoming, United States - RVT150D86... ... | reverse complement strand
GATCGACGCCGCGATCAGCGTCTCGACGAGCGGCGGAAACCAGAGCGCGCCCGGCGCCACGTTCAACGCCGAGGCGATCAGCGTGATCGAATGCGCCACGGTGAACGACGTGACGATGAGGATGAGGTCGCGCAGCTGCCGGAATGGGATGACGAGGCACAGAAGAAACAGCAGATGATCGATCCCGTCGAGGATGTGCACGAATCCGAGGCGGACGAAGCGCAGCGCCGCCTGATGCCACCGCGGATCCAGGTGAATCACGCCCGGGTCGCCGCGGTACTCGAACGGACGCACCTGGCCGTCCGGCGTGATGAAGCGAAGCGCCGTCACGACGCGGAGTCCCAGCCGCTCGAAGCCTGGATCGATCGAGAAGCGCGATCGGTCCGAGGCGATCGCCGTTTCGAGCTGGACGTCGAGCAGCGCCTGGTTCCAGTACAGGTCGGTCGTGTCGGGCAGCGGCGGCGCCGCCAGATGCGCCCGCGCCTCTTCGTAGGTCGCGAACCCGCGATCGGACGGCAGCGACACCCTGGCGGCGATGAGGGACAGCGGGGGCAGCGGGCGGTCGTTTTCGTAGGCGGTGAAGCCGTCCAGCAGCCACGTCTGCGCGGCGCCGCGCAGCGCGGCGTCCGCGCGGCTGATCTCCAGATAGCCTGGCGGCCGCGTCGGAAAGGCGACGTCGCGCATCGCCACGAGCGGCACGCGCACGAGCACGCGCAGGCGATCGCCGTCGGGCGTCACGAACGCCTGCACGACCACGTCGGACACGATGTCGTGGGCCGCCGGCCGCGCGATGCCGCCAATCGCGAGAACGGCAATCGCGGCCGCGAGCACGCGTCGAATGGATGTCTTCACCGATTGAAGCTCGAAAAGCCGGTAGTATACTGGCCGCCTCCGCGGAGACGGTGAGCCTATGGACACGACCAGGATTGGTGTATTTGCTGCCGCCGCGCTGGCGCTGGGCCTCGGTACGGCGGCCACGGTTGCGCAGGCGCCGCCCACTTTCACCGTCGAACGTCTCTGGCCGAGGCCCCTGCCCAATCACTGGATTCTCGGCTCGGTCACGGGGGTCGCGGTCGACGCGCAGGATCGCGTCTGGGTCGTGCACCGGGGCGTCGATTCGCTGAACCTGAGAACGGAGGCCGGACTCGCGCCGACCGCCACGGCGGTGGGCGAAACGTGCTGCGCCGCGGCGCCGCACGTGCTCGCGTTCGATCGCGGCGGGAGTCTCGTCGGCCGTTGGGGCGGCCCGGGTCAGGGCTACGCATGGCCGCAGTCGCCCGGCGCGATCGCCGTCGATGCGAAAGGACATGTCTGGGTGACCGCCGCCGGTCCGCCACCGGGCGCCGCGCGCGGTGGCGGAGGCCGCGGCGGCGGGCGTGCCGGCGGGGCGCGCGGCGGCGCGGCGCGTGGCGGTGCCGCGGACGCTCCGGCCCCGAGAGCCGACGATGCGCATGTGCTGAAATTCGACGCGGCGGGGAAGTTCGTGCTGCAGATCGGCAAGCCCGGCGACACGGGCGCGCACGACAGCACGACATCGCTCAACCGGCCGGCCGGCGTCGCCGTGGACTCGCAAGCCAATGAAGTCTTCGTTGCCGACACCGGCAATCGCCGCATCGTCGTCTTCGACGCCGGCACCGGAAAGTACAAGCGGCACTGGGGCGCGTACGGCACGAAGCCGGACGGCACCGATCCAGGCGCGTACGATTCCGCGGCCGCGCCGGCGAAGCAGTTCCGGTCTCCCTCTTGCGTCGAGATCTCGAACGACGGGATGGTCTACGTGTGCGATCGCCTGAGCAACCGCATCCAGGTGTTCCGGAAGGATGGCACCTACGTGAGCGAAGGGTTCGTCGGGAAGGCGACGCTCGGGAACGGCGCGGCGTGGGACGTCGCGTTCTCGCGCGACCCGAAGCAGCAGTGGCTCTTCGTCGCCGACGGACAGAATCACGCGGTGCATATCCTGCGCCGCGACACGCTGCAGACCGTGGCCAAGATCGGCTCCGGCGGACGCATCCCGGGGTTCTTCTACGCCGTTGGGAGCGTGGCGACCGACTCGCAGGGCGCCGTGTACACGGGCGAGACGCTCGAAGGCAAGCGCGTGCAGAAGTTCGTGCCGGGTAAGTAAACGCGGCGTGAGGAATCAGGGAAACCCGAGATGACACGACACCGAAACTACTTCATCGGATCGGCATTCCTGGTCACCCTCGTCGTCCTTGGCGTGACCGAGTGGCAGCTGCGCCAGGCCGCCGCGGCGCAGGACACGGTGGAGGCGCCGCGCTTCGAGGTCGATCCGCTGTTTCCGAAGCCGCTGCCGAACGACTGGCTGCTCGGCAACGCAATCGGCGTGGCCGTCGACGCGCAGGATCACATCTGGATCGTCCATCGGCCCGACACGGTGAACGCGAACGAGGCCGCCGCCGAACAGAAACCGCCTGTCGGCACGTGCTGCCGCCGCGCGCCGCCGATTCTCGAGTTCGATCAGCAGGGCAACCTGCTGCGCCACTGGGGCGGTCCGGGACAGGGGTACGACTGGCCGGCGTCCAACCACGGCATCTTCATCGATCACAAGGGCGCGGTGTGGATCGGCGGCAACACCTCGCCCGACGCGCACGTCCTGAAGTTCACGCAGGACGGCAAGTTCCTCGCGCAGTTCGGCAAGCCGAATCCGAAGCCGACCAGCAACGACCTCGAGAACTTCGGACGCGTCGCGAAGATCTTCGTCGATCCGAAGGCGAACGAGGCGTATCTCGCCGACGGCTACGGCAACAGGCGCGTGGCGGTGATTGACGCCGACACCGGCGTGATCAAGCGCTACTGGGGCGCCTACGGCAACAAGCCCGACGACACACCGCCTGGCGCCTACGACCCGGCCGCTCCCCCGGCGCAGCAGTTCCGCACGCCGGTTCACTGCTCCGAGCTCTCGCACGACGGCTTCGTCTACGTCTGCGATCGCGTGAACAACCGCATCCAGGTCTTCACGCGCGAAGGGAAGTTCGTGAAGGAGCAGTTCTACTTCAAGAAGACGATGGGCGATGGGGCGGTCTGGGACATCGCGTTCTCGCGCGACCCGCAGCAGCAGTACCTGTTCGTCGCCGACGGCAAGAACGAGAAGATCTACGTCATCCGCCGCGACACGCTCGAGCTGCTCACCATGTTCGGGGACGGCGGCCGGCAGCCGGGCCAGTTCTTCGGCGTCCACAGCATCGTCGCCGACTCCAAAGGGAACATCTACATCACGGAGACCTACGAAGGGCGCCGCCTGCAGCGCTTCGTCTACCGCGGAATCTCAAAGGTGCCGAGGGTTCAGGGCGTGGTGTGGCCGAAATGAGTGGAAGGCACAAAAACCAGAAGCCGGAATCGGGACTGAATCCCGACTTCCGGCTTCCATTCTGACTTCTGGCTTCTAACTTCTAACTTGATTCCGCGTCAACCTTTACGCCGCGGCGCTCGCCGGCTTGCCTAGCACCTCGCCGAACACCTGAACCGCCTTCTGCATCTCTTCCATGGTGCCGAACGAGATGCGGCAGTGCGTCTTCTCGAACGGCGGGAAGTCGCGGGCGACCTTAACGCCCTTGGCGGTGCACGCGTCGCGGAACTCCTTCACCGGGCGGCCGACGTTCACGAACATGAAGTTCGCCTGGGACGCCGCGGGCTTGAAGCCGCGGTCGGCGAACCACTTCGTGGTGAAGTCGCGCACGTCCTTGTTGCGCGCGCGCTCGCTGGCGACGAAGCTCGCGTCCTGGGTGATCGCGGCGATGCCCGCGTGCATCGCGAGCACGTTGAGCGACGACGTGCCCGACGCGCTCTCCCAGGCGGAGAGCCGCTGAATCGTCTCCGGGTGCGCCACGGCGTAGCCCAGCCGCAGCCCGGCCATGCCGTACGCCTTCGAGAACGTGCGCGCGACGATGATCCGCGGATCCTCGACGGCGAGCGGAATCATCGTCTCGTGATCGGGGTCGGTGACGTACTCGAAGTACGCCTCGTCGACGAGGATCGTCGTGTCCGGCGAAATGCGGCGGACGCGCGCGAAGAAGTCGCGCGACGCGCGCGCGCCGGTGAACGTCGCCGTCGGGTTGCTCGGGTTGCAGTAGAAGACGAGTCCGGCACCGCGCGCGGCCGACGCGATGACGTCGAGATCCATCTGGAAGTTGGCGTCGAGCGGCACGGCGCGCACCGGGTGGCCCATCATGTCCGCATAGCCGGCGCATTCCTCATAGGTCGGGATGGTGCCGACCATCGCGCGATTCGGCGCCGTGAAGACGTGGGTGACGGTGCGCAGAATCTGCGTCGAGCCGCAGCCGAGCAGGATGTTCTGCGGCGTGACGCCGAGCTTCTGCGCCAGCGCCTCGATCACCTGGCCCGACGCGCCCGAGTAGCGGCCCGGCGCCGCCCCGGCGGGACCGAAGGCGCGCTGCACGGCGTCGAGCACGGCCTTGCCGGGCCCGAGCGGGTTCTCGTTCGATGACAGCACGATGAGGTTCGCCGGCGCCGGCGCCGCCTGCTCCGCCGCCAGCGCCGACCAGACCGCGTTCTCGCGGCCGCGGGCGCCGATCCAGGAGCTCGAGAGCGCCACTCCGGCGGCGCTGAGTCCGGCCGTCTGTACGAATTGACGTCGTGTCAACATGGCTCCTCCTAGCGTCCGCCGCCGCCGGCCGCAACCACGGGCCGGAGGACTTCACGAAACACGGTTGTCGCCCGCTTCATCTCCTCCATCGTCCCGAGAGAGATGCGCGCGTGGCTGTGCTCGAACGGCGGGAAGTCGCGCCCGACGTTGACCCACTGATCCGCGCAGCCATCGCGGAACACCCGCGCCGGCCGTCCGATGTCCACGAAGATGAAGTTGCACTCCGACGGCGCCGTCTTGCAGCCCAGCTCCGCCAGCGTCTTGACGGTGAAGTCGCGCACCTGCGTGTTGCGGGCGCGCTCCTGGGCGAGATGCTGCGGATCGTTCAGCGCGGCGATCGCCGCCGCGACGCCGAACACGCTGATGTTGTACGGCATCTTCAGCCGGGCGAGCGGCTTGATCGTGTCCGCCTCGCCCACCGCGTAGCCGATGCGCATCCCCGCCATCCCGTAGGCCTTCGAGAACGTGCGGACGACGAAGACGTTGGGCGTCGAGAGCGCGAGCGGAATCGCCGTCTGGTAATCGGGACTCGTGACGTATTCGTGGTACGCCTCGTCAATCAGGATCACCGTGTCGGGTGAGATCCGCTTCACGCGCTCCACGAAGGTCTGAATCGTCTTGGCGGTGTGAATCGTGGCTGTCGGGTTGTTCGGGTTGTTCAGGAACACGAGCCCGGCGCCGCGCACGACCGCCAGCATCTCCTCGAGGTTGAGGCGGAACTGCGAATCGACCTTCACCTCGTAGACCGGATGCCCCATGCGGCGGGCCGTGCTCCCCGGGTTCTCGAACGTCGGCGCCGCGGTGACGAGCGGCCGGAAGGGCGAGGTGAACGCGCGGATCGCACTCTTCAGGATCTCCTGCGACCCGGCGCCGAGGACCACGTTCTCGGGCTTGGCCTTGTTCAGCCCGGCGATGGTCTCCACCAGCTTGCCTTCGTTCGGCGTGCTATTGAACGGGTAGCGGCCCGCCTCGGGGAACTTGCCGACAATGGTGTCGAGGACCGCTTTGCCCGGGCCGAGCGGGTTCTCGTTGCTGCTGATGCGGATCGGCGTGACGCCAGGCGGCGGTTCCGGCCGGCCGCCGCGTCCGCCCTGACCGCCGCCCCGGCCCTGTCCGCCCATGCGGCCCTGGCCGCCGCCGCGGCCGCCCTGAAACGCCTGGCCGAAATCGCCGGCCTGCGCGGCTTCGGACCCGCGCGCCGCGATCAGCTCGGCAATGAGCGGCGGGCCTCCGCCCCTGACTAGTCCAAACAACCCGCGGCGTGTGACCGGCATGGCAGTCCTCCTCCGACGCTCACCCGATTGGGGATACGGCTGGGTTTCGGTTCGCAGAATTCTACTCTACGCCTGCCTGGCATCGAACCCGAGATTTTTTCCCCGTCGTCCGTCGGGCGCGCCGGGTTATGGCGCGCCCTGCGGCCCGAGCCGCCCTGGGTACCTACTTCCTTACGTATCGCTTCAGCGCCCGCGGGCCGACCTCGGCTCCGTAGATGACGCCCCTAGAATCGACCGCGACGCCCTCGGCGGCCAGCGTGCCGCGGGTGGCGTTCGAGGGGTCGGGGATGAAGAAGTGGATCTTCCCGTCTTTGCCCTCTTTGACGCTGCCAATCCGAATGCCCCGCTTCCATTCCGGCCGCTTGGGTTCGACCGATCCGGATTCGGAATCGGCCGCGTAGATCATGTCGTTCCGATCGATCCAGAGGCCGCTGATCCGGCTGTACTGCTCCCAGCCGTGGTCGAGGAGGTTGCCGTCCTGATCGAAGACCTGGATGCGGTTGTTCGATCGGTCGGCGACGAACAGACGCCCCTTCGAGTCGAACGCCAGCGAATGCGGCTGGATCATCTCTCCGGGACCCGTGCCGCGTTTGCCCCATTCCTTGATGAACTTGCCGTTTCGATCGAACTTCACGATGCGGTTCGAGGTCGTCTCGGAATTGGAATGCCCCTCAGCGACGAAGATGTCGCCGTTGGCGTTCGTGATCACGTCGTTCGGCTGATAGAACGACGCGGGGTCGGCCGGCTGACCCGGCTGGTTGCCGCCGGCCTTGCCGAGCGCGAGCAGCACTTTGCCTTCCGGACTGAACTTGATCACCTGATGGCCGACAACCTTCGCGGGCGGCGGCGGGAGCGGCGCATCGGCGGCGGCGCCGCGTCCGCGGCGCGGCAGGTTGTCCTGCCCGTCGGTGACCCACACGTTCCCGTCGCGATCGACGTGGATGCCGTGCGGAAACACGAACATGCCGGCGCCGAAGCTCCTGACGAGAGTGCCGTTCTCATCAAACTTGAGGACGACGTCGAGCGGCGACATCTGGCCGGCGGCCTCATCCCGGCAGTTGTTCGCGCCGCAGCGTTCGGCGACCCAGACCGAGACACCGTCGCGATCGATGTCCACGGCGCTGGTCGAGCCCCACGTGCGGCCCGCGGGCATCTTCGCCCAGCCCTCGATCGTCGTGTAGGGATTTGGCGCGTCGTTGGTGGGTTCGACGGCGGCCTGCGCCCGCGCCGGGTTGCGCCAGGGCGTCGCGGCGATGGCGACCCCGGCGATCAGCGCGATCGCGAGACTCACGCGAGCGGCATGCGGCATGACTTCCTCCTTCGCCGGCGCGACGGCACGCTGGGCGCGGCGTGATGGACGTGTGAAGAAGCCATTCTATAGCGGCTGTGGCCCGCCGCCTGAACCAGCAAGCCGATACGTGCCGTGGCTCGGCATGGTCGCATAGCCTTCCGAGACCAGCGCGCGATTCCCGCGGCCGGCTTCGGGCCGCGACAGGCCCGTCACGCGTGCCAGCTCGCCGGGAATCGTCAGGCCGGCGCCCGTCAGAAAGCCGCGGGCGATCTCGCGGAGCGCCGTGTCGCGGTTCACGCGCCGCCGAAGCTCGTCCGGGAATCGGCCCACCGCCAGCGTCCAGAGGTACGTGAAGGGCTGATAGACGACATCGCTCGGCACGACGATCATCGCGGCCTGCAGCTCGTCGATCGCGCGCGTGAGCGCCGCGCGATCCGTGAGCCCTGATGCCTTGCGCAGATCCGGCGTCGCCATCTCCCACTCGCGGCGCAGCACGCCCAGCACCTTCTGCGCGTCCCGGCTCAGCCGCCTTGGTGCCTCCGCCGGGCGCACACCCCAGATGGCGTGAAAGTACGGAATCATCCGCGGCGCCAGGAACATCGTCTTTCCGCGCGCGAGCTTGCCGTAATACACCTTGCCGCGGCGGACGAGGTCGTCTTTCAGGAGCCACGTGTGTGACGCTTCGGGATCGGTCTGCACGCGGCGCGGGAGCACGGCATCGCGACGGCCGCACACCGCGACGTAGAGCGAGGGTCCGGGACGCCGCGCATCGGTCAGACAGGCCGCAAAGCCGGCCTGTTCGATGAAACGCTCGGCATCCCGCGCGGTCTGGATGGCGCGCGTCTCATCCCGCCACCAGCGGATATCGCGGAAGTCCTCGATGTCTTCAGGTATCGCGAGACGCCGGACCACGCCCCGAGGCACGAGGTCATTCTCTCCGGGCTGTCGCGTCAGGGCAGAATCGTGAATGGACGGCGCCCCTTGATGCGAGAGACGGAAAAGTCAGTCCTGTCAGTGGTGAAAACCAGATCCGTGTTCAGTTCCTCGGCAAGGTTGACCAGCGTCGCGTCGGCGCGCGGCAGGAATGCCGCCACGCGTCGGCGACAGCAGGCTGACATCTCTCATCAAGTAACGGCCTGACCCTCCGTGCTTCCTTTGGCCGGCTCGAGGAGTCCTGACAGCCACTCGCGTCTGAGCAGTGCAAGTTCGGCGGACGTCGATGACGGATCGCTGCGGGCGAACAGGCCGGACGCGACGGCCCACATTGCGGGGCTTTGCCCAAGCAGGGCTGTACCGATTGCGTGGTACGCCACGGCGGCGGCCGCGGTCAGCGTCCACAATCCTCCGCCTGAGAGCGCGGACAGCCCGTACCCGATGCCCAGCACCGCCGTGCCATCGACGCCGGCGGACAGACACTGGCGTACGCGCGCTTTCCAGAGCGGCTCCATAACCAGCGTGAGTCGCAGGCGACGAGGGTCATCGTCGAGGAGCGCCGGCGGATCCTGCCCCGGTTCCGGAAACAGCCGCACGAATTCGCGCAGCGTCGGTTCGGGCGGCAACCCAATCGCCGCCGCGTACGCGCGGATGAACGATCGCCGGTAGATGCCGCCGGGCCAGCGCGACAGGTCGCCGCGCTCGAGCGAGGTGAGCAGGAACGGACTGATCTTCGTGGTTTCCGCGACCGATGCAAGCGTCACGCCGTGGCGCTCGCGATGATTGCGGAGGGTGGGGCCGAAAGATTCACGTGAAGTCATTTCACGATCACCGTGGAGGTGGAGCGGCCACGGAAGGTTGGCCTTGCTCGGTTAAGTCGATCGGGGTCGCGTTGAAGATACGCGCATGCGCGTGCAGGCGCAAGACGTTTTTCAGTGCCTTTTCTTCTGCCTTTCCACCATGGCGGCCACGTCGGCCAGCAGCTGCTTTGCGTCGTAGACGATCCCGTCCTTGATCGTGTGCTTGATGCCGCCAACGCGCTCGACCCGGCCAGTCGTGTCGTTCAGCCGTACGGCGCCGGTGCCGTAGAGCACCTTCAGGTTCTGCAGCGGATTCTGGTCCACGATGACCATGTCCGCGAGCATGCCCGCGCGGACGACGCCGAACTCGATTGGCTGGCCCTTCGGCTCGTGCAGCGCCTGTGCTGCGTGCATCGTCGCGCCGCGGATCACCTCGAGCGGGTGGAAGCCGGCTTCGCGAATCAGCTCGAGCTCGTGGATGTACCCAAAACCCCAGGTGTTGTAGATGTAGGCGGCGTCGTCGCTGGCCGTGACGCGCCCGCCCATCTTCTTGTAGTCGTTCAGCAGCCGGAACCAGACCTGATAGAAGCGCCGCCACTCGACTTCATCGGCGGTGGTCCAGTCCCAGTAATACGAGCCGTGGTTCGTCAGGCTCGGCTCATAGAAGTCCATCAGCGACGGGAGGGTGTACTTGTCGTGCCAGTCGGCGTTCCGCATGCGCATCACGTCGCGGCTGGCTCCGTACGCGGTCATCGTCGGGTCGAAGATCGTGCCGAGCTGGGCGTGCGCCTTCAGGTATTCGATCCACTCCGGGCTCCCGGGCTCGTGGATCTTGTCCCAGAGCCGCGCCACCTGGCTGAAGCGCCACTGCTCGTTGTTGTAGTTCATCTGATGCGGCCAGGGCTGGATCTCGTAGTCCTTCAGCAGCGCTTCGAAGTGGCCGTAGAAGTGGGTGACGGTGCCGAGCCCGAGCGTCGCCGCCGTGAGCGCGTTCATCTGCGCCACGCCGCGCTGCTCGAGATGCGCCGTCGATCCCAAGCCCAGCTTCTTCGCTTCGTCGAGCAGCGCCGCCATGATCTCCGGCGGGTAGGCGACGAGCTTCATGCCGTCGACGCCATTCTGCGCGCACCACTGGACCCATTCGCGCGCCTGCTGCGCGTTGGTGACCGGCCCTTTGCCCCATCCTTGTCCGGGGCGCTGATAGTTGAAGATGCGCGGCGCGACGATCTGATTCGCCGCGCTGCGGGTCTTTTCCGACAACGC
>Ga0268386_10004609_pt1 | contig 10183 bp, 10 predicted proteins | sample RVTome_15_FD_200260 | JGI IMG/M metagenome (GOLD analysis project Ga0268386, IMG submission 200260) | Soil microbial communities from uranium-contaminated site in the Upper Colorado River Basin, Wyoming, United States - RVT150D86... ... | reverse complement strand
AATCATCGGCATCCATGTACGCCGGAAACTTGTCGCGAAAAGCCTGAAGTGAGTGTGCATTCAACTCCATCGTTTTTATGGTGTCAATACCTTCGAGGGTGAAAATTGATTCTCCTTTGGGGTTATTAATTGAGGAATGTCCATTGTGCTCAATTCCATTCCCATCCTGCCCGATACGGTTTACCCCGACGGTGTAGCACAGGTTTTCGATGGCTCTTGCTTTCAGAAGGGTGTCCCACGCAACGATGCGCGCTGTCGGCCAGTTTGCGATGCAAATCAGGAGGTCGTACGATAATTTTCGTGTTGTTATGTCAAACCGGTTACGGCACCAAACGGGAAATCTGAGATCGTAACAGACGATAGGGCAAATTCGCCAGCCTTTCCAGGACCCGATCAGGAGGCTTTCTCCGGAGGCAAAGCTTTTTTGCTCACCGGACATTCTGAAAAGGTGTCTTTTGTCGTATGTTTTCAGGTTACCGCCCGGCTCCATCCAGACAAGCCGGTTGTAATACCTGTTGTGGACCTGGCAGATAAAGCTGCCAATCAGGAGCGCACCCGTCTGGTCGGCCATCTGACGCATCCACTTTGTCGTGCGCATGTTCATCATCTCAGCCAAACCGGGGGCATTCATGGTAAAGCCGGTGCTGAACATTTCAGGGAGCACGATCGCATCTGTTTTTGAGCCGATGCGCCATATTTTTTCCTCAAACATGGCAAGGTTGGCGCCAATGTCCTCCCAATGGAGGTCAGATTGGATAACGGTAACATTCAGGTCCTGCATATCTCACTCGCGATCTCGCCGCAAATAAAGGGAATGAAGCGGAGAATTCTAAGAACTATCGGGCCGAACTTTGGTGTCACAACTTCCTCAGGATAACGCAGGCTTCAGCGAGGGTTTCTTCTTTTTTGGCAAAACAGAATCGCAGCAGTTGCTGATTGAGGTGGTGTTCATAAAACACCGAAACGGGAATGGATGCGACCTTGTATTTTTTCGTAATCTCGACAGCCATCTCCATTTCAGGCTTGGAGGACAGCGTTCGGTAGGACACCAGCTGGAAGTAAGAGCCCCGGCTCGGAACAGGCTCGAACGACGAGCCCTTCAATTGGTCCAGGAAGAAGTCTCTTTTCCTTTGATAGAAATCTCCAATCGAACGGTAATTCCCTTCGTCCTTGAGGTATTCCGATAATGCTTTTTGAACCGGCGTATTCACACTGAAGGTGATAAACTGATGTGTTTTTCGAATTTCTTTGGTCAGTTTTTCCGGGGCAACCGTATAGCCTATCTTCCAGCCGGTAGCATGGAATGTCTTGCCGAAAGAAAATACCGCAATGCTTTGCGACCGCAAGCCGGGATAACGCAAGACACTCTGGTGTACGGCCCCGTCAAAGATGATCCGTTCATAAACCTCATCGCTCAATACCAGCAGTCCGTACTTAAGCGCAAGACTTTCCAACGATCTCAGATCATGCCCGGTAAGTATTCTGCCCGTCGGATTGTGCGGCGTATTTATCATGATCATGCGGGTACGCGGCGTTATCCGTTTCTCTACCAGGTCCCAGTCAATGACGAAATCCGGCGGGGTAAGGGCAAGGCGAACGGGTACACCACCGCAAAGCCGGATAGCCGGATCATAAGAATCATAGGAGGGATCGAACAGTATGACCTCCTCACCCGTACTTACAAAGGCCGAAATGGATGAGAACAACGCTTCTGTCCCGCCTGCCGTAATAGTAATCTCGTCTTCGGCATTGACTGGATATCCATAGGTCGTGCCTGCAACACGGGCTATTGATTCCAGCAATTCGGGAAGCCCCGCCATGGGAGCGTATTGGTTGTAGTCTTCGGCCATGTAACGGCCGACGAGATTGCTGAGATTCTTGTCTATCGGAAAGTCGGGAAACCCCTGAGACAGATTTATCGCTCCGTGGTCTATGGCCATTCTTGACATGACCGTGAAGATCGTTGTCCCAACATCCGGGAGCTTTGAATGAAGCTTCATAGATCAGGTAGTTCGGATGACGGCGCCAAAATGCAGCAGGAATCTTTATACTTTATGCTTGATCCTGTATTCCGTTTCAACTTTGCCCCTGGAAATGTCGGCGAGTTTACTTTTTAGCAGGCGCTTCTTAAGTGGTGTCAGGTAATCGATGAACAGCCTCCCTTCGATGTGGTCGTACTCGTGCTGAATGATCCGGGCCTTCAGGCCGTAATAGTCTTCTTCCCTCAGGTTCCAGTCTTCATCGTAATAACGGATGCGGAGTTTTTCCCTGCGCGCAACATTCTCCCGTATGTTGGGTATACTCAGGCAACCTTCCTCGTACTCCCATACTTCGCCCAGCTCTTCGATAACGACCGGGTTGATAAAGACCTTCCTGAAGTCCTGCATGGCAGGCTCATCTTCAAGGATCGTACCATCCACCACAAATAGCCTCAGCGACTTACCGATCTGCGGGGCTGCAAGCCCGATACCCTGGGCCTGTTTCATGGTCTCGAACATGTCCTGGATAAGTTCTTTTGTGTCGGTACTGCGCTCCACATCTTTTGTCGGCTGCCGCAACACCGGATGGCCATAAAGGACAATGGGATAGATCATATTCTGCTGATTCTTAACGACAAAGTTAACGGATATTCGGCAAGTTTTGATCCCCCTCCGGCTGAATCGAAGTAAAAAACAGCTACGGAGGCCCTCGCTAAGAAGTCTGGTGTCCGGAATCCAGAAACCCCTGCAAGATGATCGCAGCGCTGATCTTGTCAAGGTTGGCCTTATCGCGGCGCTGTTTCTTTTTCATACCGCCGTCGATTAAAGCCCGCCGGGCAATAGCGCTTGTGAAACGCTCATCGACGAGGTGGACGGGTCTTCCCGGAAAGTACCTGGCAAGTTCCCCGACGAATTTTTTTACGTATGGGGCGACGGATGATTCTTCGTTGGCCATCGTCTTTGGCATTCCCACTACAAATGCATCGACCGGTTCTTTGTTTACGTATGCCTGCAGGAATTGGATCAACCGGGATGTTTCGATCGTTTCCAGCGGTGTCGATATGATCTGAAGAGGATCGGTCACCGCGATGCCTGTTCTCCGTAGCCCAAAGTCGATTCCCAATAGCCTTCCCAAGTTCTGAATCAGTTTTATTGATCCGTGCGTTGTACCGGACCGTCCGAATAGTTCACAGCCGTATAACCATCAAGTGTGACTACAAGATTCAGCAAGACCGTGCGCGTGATTTCCTATTGATTGCCCCTAAAGAGGTTGTCAGTTGAAACGGACCTTGTCGAAAAAGGCAAGTTTCACCCTGTTCTCCAGCGCCATTGCTTTGGGAAAGAGAATTTCATTTTCAATCCGGGCATGCGTCGTGAGGTTTTTTTCAAAGTCCTTCAATTCCTCAAAGATCACCTTGATATGCAGCGGGGCCGTGCCCTCCAGGGTATAATTTAGGGTAATCTTACGCAATCCACCCATTTCATCATCGTGTGCCTCATGCTCCACGGCAAATTTGTGAATGGAATTCTTTTCCATTTGATAATAGAGACTCGACGGATTGCATCTTCCCTTCAGTGCCCGCTCCAGCAATTTGATGTACGTGAACAGCGTATCCTCTTCTTCATAAATGTGCTGGATAAAGTCCTCAACGAACAGCGGAAAGACAAACTTCAGATCTTTTTCCAGGTTTGTATAATCCGGATGGTTGGCTTTGAAGGATTCGACGAGCCGGGCGATGTACGGAAGCTTATGCTTTATGAAAAGGAAATGGGCATGTTTGAGGTACTCTATGATGAGGTCGATCGGATAAGCCAGCAATGGAAGGTCGGCGTCCTGCACATGGCTGGGGGACTCCATTTCGCGGATCACCTGGTCAATCTTGAGGTTGCGTTCATTGCAGACCTGTTCCAGGGTGCGCTCGGAATATTCATAAAACTTTACGCCGAAGTAATAGAGTACGTAAGCGTGGACATAGTTCTGATCCACCAATTCACTAATGAGCTTATCCTTTAAGGCCAATTTGTCCATACCGCAATGGGTAAAGATAGGCAAACCCCCGTAAAATATGCACAGATAATCAGAGACAAATGAATTCTGTCTGATTTTTGTCAATTTCCTGTCTGTCAACGACTATTTTTGTGGACCCGGCATTATTATGTGGCAAGAATGAATTGGAAGCAGTTTGCGTTGGTAGATACAGGATTGATTGAAATTGGGTATGGAGATTAAAAACACGAAAAATCAGATCAGGCTCCCTATTGTGCTTTGCATCGGCCTGGCGGCCGGAGTCTTTCTCGGGGCCAGCTTCAATCAAAGGACCAGTCGGGATGTTGGGCCGGAAGTTCAGAAATTCAGGGAGGTTCTGAGTCAGATCAGGGATTCCTATGTCGATGACGTAAATACCGGTGAACTGGTTGAAGAGGCCATCCGGGATATGCTGACTAAACTTGACCCGCATTCAGCCTACATACCCGTAGAGGAGCGGGATCGCGCAAACGAAGACCTCAGGGGTAACTTTGACGGCATCGGGATCGAATTCAAGATATTTAACGATACCATCGTGGTGGTCTCGCCCCTGAGCGGCGGTCCTTCGGAGTCTGTAGGGATCGTATCCGGCGATAAGATTATCCGGGTTGACAGCATGAATGTGGGCGGAGTTGGCATCACTAACGAAGATGTAATGCGACACCTGAAAGGACCAAAGGGCACAGAAGTGGAGGTAGGCATCCTTCGCGGCAAGAAAGAACTTGTTTTTAATATTGTGCGCGACAAGATCCCCCAGTACTCGGTGGATGCGGCGTATATGGTTCGCGATGGAATAGGATATATTAAGGTGAGCCGCTTCGCGGCAACAACGTACGACGAATTCACCCAGTCCATCAAGAAACTCAAGGACCAGGGAATGCAAAAACTGGTGCTTGACCTCCAGGGCAATCCGGGAGGCTACCTGAACGTTGCCATAGACATGGTCGATGAATTCATGCCCGCATCCAAAAGAATTGTCTACACCAAAGGCAAGAACAGCCGGTATGACCAGTCGGCCAATGCCACATCAAGGGGTAGTTTCGAGAGCGGTGATCTGATTGTGCTGGTGAATGAAGGAAGCGCCTCTGCCTCCGAAATCCTCGCGGGTGCCCTGCAGGATAATGACCGTGCACTGATTGTCGGTCGGCGGAGTTTTGGCAAAGGATTGGTACAGAGTCCGTTTGATCTGAGCGACGGGTCGGAGATCCGGTTAACGATTTCCAGGTACTACACGCCCAGCGGACGATCGATTCAGAAGCCGTATGACGACGAACAGGAGTATGCCCAGGATATTATCAGCCGCTACAATCACGGCGAATTCTTTCATGCAGACAGCATTCATTTCAGTGATTCCCTTAAGTACCTGACCCTGAATGGGCGTACCGTGTATGGCGGAGGGGGAATTATGCCCGATTATTTTGTCCCGCTCGATACGGTTCTTAATAGCCATTATCTCAACGAATTGTATTCGACTTACGCCATCTTTGAATATGCGTTCTACTACGCTGAGAAGCACAAGGAAGAACTGGAAAAAATGGGATTCGAGAATTACCGCTCCGGATTCCATGTAAGCGATGCGATGCTGGATGAGCTCGTGAGGGTCGGACTGCGGAATAAAGCCCAGCCTGACCGTATTGAATTGAACCAGAAGAAGCAGCTGTTTCGGATCCACCTGAAGGCGCAGATAGCTAAAGGTGTTTGGGGCAACGATGGCTTTTACCCGATCTTTAACGAAACCAATGAGATTTTGCAACAGTCCATTATGTTGTTTGATAAAGCACCCGAAATGGACAGGATGGACATGTAACGATCGCCTGCTGCAAGGAACGTATTTCTGATCCCGAAAGTTATCCGGTAGCATTCGGGATTTTTTTAGGGGTTCGCAGTGACTGAATTTGTAATTTGATTCATTAAACACAGACGTCATGTACTACCATCGCATGGGACGTATTCCTCCGAAACGGCATACGCAATTCCGCCAGCCGGACAACAATCTGTATAAAGAAGAAGTCGTGAGTTCCAGGGGCTTCTCGGGAATATATTCCATTCTCTATCACATTAATCCGCCAACACGGATAAAGGGTGTGGGGCAATCCATAAAATATGGCCCCGGAATTCTCAAAGACTATGGCTTGAAGCAAACGCATCTTAATACCTCCAGAGCAGGATCCACCGGAGAAGATTTTCTGTCAGCGAGGAAGGTACTGTTGGCGAATAACGATTGTTCCATTTCGATCTGTTCCCCCAGCCAATCCGGAATGGATTACTTCTATAAGAATGCGGAGGGGGACGAGGTGATCTTTGTACACGATGGAAGTGGATCACTTATCTCCCCGTTTGGCAGGCTTGAATTCCGTCAGGGTGATTATATTGTGGTACCGCGAACAGTCATTTACCGGCTGGAGTTCAAGGAAGAGCCGCTGCGTTTGCTGATCATCGAATCGGCATCGCCGGTGGAGACTGTAAAGCGGTATCGGAATGAGTTGGGACAACTGCTTGAGCATTCTCCGTATTGTGAGCGTGATATACGCCCGCCTCAGGAACTGATCACGGAAACTCAGCCCGGGGAATACCTGGTGAAAATCAAGAAGCAGGGATTCCTCCACCACTATCATTACGATCACAGCCCGCTGGACCTGGTGGGTTGGGACGGATTCTTATGGCCCTATGCCTTCTCTATTCATGATTTCGAGCCGATCACGGGCCGTGTTCATCAGCCGCCGCCGGTGCACCAGACTTTTCAGGGACATAACTACGTTATCTGTTCGTTTGTCCCAAGGCTTTTTGATTATCACCCTTTGTCAATACCGGCTCCGTACAATCATAGCAATATCGACAGCGACGAAGTGCTCTATTATGCAGAAGGGAATTTTATGAGCCGGCGAGGTATTGAGCGGGGAAGCTTCACACTGCATCCGGGGGGCCTGCCTCATGGACCGCATCCCGGTACCGTAGAGAAAAGCATCGGCGCAAAGGCGACAGAAGAACTCGCGGTTATGATCGATACATTTCATCCGTTGTATCTGACGGAGGAAGCGCTGGATTTTCTGGACAAAAACTATCCCATGAGCTGGACGGAAGAAGGGAATACATTCAATGAAATCAATGCTCCATAGCCATTTGCCTGTTCCTGCATGATATGCCTGTTTTCAAACCCAACGGTTTACTCCGATGACACCTTATGTAGTGCCCATTCAGCTTCGCTGGACAGACATTGATGCCAACAGGCATGTAAAACATTCCTCATACTACGATTTTGGGGCTATCGCGCGCATGAATTTTTTTGTGGCACACGGATTGTCGATGGAGAAGATGAGGGAGTTCAGCATTGGGCCGGTTTTGTTTCGTGAAGAAGCTGTCTTCAAACGGGAAATAAGGTATGAGGATAAAGTAACCATAGATGTGCGAATCGTTAAAGCATCGCCGGACTACAGCCGCTGGAGCCTGCAGCATAAGATCTATCTGGATGGAAATACGGTGGCGGCAATAATAACGGTTGACGGTGCATGGATTGACCTTTCCATCAGAAAGATTGCAGTACCCAATGAGGCAATCAGGCAGGTATTTTTGCAGTTCTACAGGGATGAAAGCTTTGAGCACATGGAAGGAAGAACGTAGGAGTGTATAAAGACACCATGCAGCACCGTATGGATGTGCCGCCGATGATCAAAGGCGCGTCGGTACCTTTCCCGTCCGCGCCTATGCCAGGGCCTGGCTAGGCCTTGGGTTTTTTTCGTTCGCGGCTCAGGCTGAAATACAGGATGGCGCCCAGGAGGTTGAGAAAGATGATGAGCAGCAACCATATTGCTTTGTCATAGGGGCGTTTGAACTTGCTTTTGAGTACATCTACAATAGCGATAATCGGGACAAGGATTGCCAGGGCAATAAATACATAAATGATGATCCATTCAACGCTTACGGGTAATTCGGAAAAATCCATATCTGAAGGTTTATAGAAAATCGGGGACGAAGACCGCTCATTGATGACACGAAGTTGCTCATTGCAGCATCGAAGTTAAGTGTTATTAATCCATTTTTCAATTACCCGGGGGTAGTGAATGTGTTCCAGGTGGTGAACTCTGCCTGCGACGACGTCCGGTGAGTCGTCCGGACGTACCTCGCAGGCAGCCTTGAAAATTACCGGCCCGTCGTCGTAGTCAGTCGTAACCTCGTGGATGGTAATGCCAGTTTCCCGATCACCCGATGCTACCACCGCCTCATGTACCCGCATGCCGTACATTCCTTTTCCGCCGTATTTGGGAAGCAGGGCCGGATGTATATTGATGATCCTGGATTGGTACCGGCGAACCAGGTCTTCCGGCAGCAACCACAAAAACCCGGCAAGAATAACATGCGTAATCGCCAGCCCATTCAAAAAATCCAAAACATCAGTCGAATCGTACAACATCTTCCGGTCAAAAATGACCGCGCGGATGTTGTGCTTACGGGCACGCTCAAGAACGAAAGCTTTTGGATTGTTGCAGAATATAGCGCCTACGGATATAGCAGGATGTCCTTGAAAGTAAGTGATTATCGCCTCAGCATTGGTTCCGTTCCCGGAGGCGAAAATTGCAATTCGGGATTTGGGCATGACGGCAAAGGAACAGAATCTATCCCATTGGGACAAATTTGGGGCAGGCCGGGATTGCGGGGAAGGTGGCGTAGCCGGTAATTCAGACAAAGGCCATGCTGATAATTCCCAGCACCAAAATCAGTTTGCAGAAGGTGCTTAACCAGGTAAATTCCCTTTTCACATCCGCGCGCAGGAGCCAAAAGATCAGCAAGGAAACGGGAATGAAGAGGAAAAGCACAAAATATTCAATGGGCAGTTGAGCATACAGCCTGTTGATCAGAACTACAAGCGCCAGGAATAAGACCAAAATAAAGAAAATGACCCCCTTGGTACGGCGTATCCCCCAGACAATAGGCAAGGTTTTGCATCCAAAGGTGTTGTCTCCCTTAAGATCTTCCATGTCCTTGACTATTTCCCTGACGAGGGTCATGAAAAAGGCAAACAATGAATATATCCATATCAGGCTATGATGCGGATAGAAAAGTGCGTCTACCACCAGAATGCTCAGTCCCGTGAGCAACGCAACGGCAAAATTCCCGATAAAAGGGAGGCGTTTCAGTGAATTGGAGTAAAGCCAGAGGAGCCCTGCGGAGAAAATGTGAACGGCACCAATCCATACAGACAGGTAGATGCCTATAAGAATACCAATACCTGCAAACAGGCTGTGAAGGAAAAGGGCATAGCGTCTGGGTATGGATTTTCCGACAACAACGCGATCGGGCTTATTTATGAAGTCAATCTTGACATCATAGTAATCATTGATAATGTAACCGGAGGCAGCGATCAGCATGGTTGATACCGACAATAGAAATAGTCTGGGATTGGTGATGGCGCCCGTGTCAACGAGATAGGCTGCAGTAAAGTACTGGGCCAGGGCAATGATCAGAAGATTCCACACCCTTGTCAGGCGGAGGAGGGAGGTGATCAGCTTTTTCAATTTCGACTGGCCTGAATCCATAGAAGTCACTGCGCAAAAATAGCGAGTGCATGGCTAAGATTCCTATCCCCAAAGGTTTTGTCCGGGCTGAAGTGCATTAAGGGCCCGAATAGCGTATTGAAGATACTGCCCCTATTCAGAGCTTCACGGCAAGCCTGCCAAGGAAATTAGTGCCTGCCTGCGGGTAATAGTAGGGTACGCCACCGGAACTGTATCCGTTGGAGGCATACCGGGTATTGAACAGGTTGTTGATCAAAAGACTCAATTCGATACCCTTCGTTCCAGAAGGACGGAGTTGCCAGGATATCCTCAGATCATTCACGAAGTAGCTATCAAGCACCAGCGATTCATTTTCCGTATTGTCAAGGTATTGCCTGCTTACGAATTTTGAAAGCAAGGTGACATCGAGCGCATCAAGCACGTGGAAGGTGTACTGACTACCCACAATCCATTCGGGGGAGAGAATAATGGTGGTATTCTCCATCCGGCTTTCGTTGTTTTCATCTTCCCAGATAAAGTCCCTGTTTTGATTCCTGCTCCATGTCGCAGTTATATTCCAGTCAAAGCGGGAAGCAATGCGGAAGCCTCCTGCAAATTCGATCCCTGTCCGGTAACTTTTGCCCACATTTGATCGTATTGGATTTCCGACATTGTCGAGGGCGCCCGTC
>Ga0268386_10004608_pt1 | contig 10183 bp, 8 predicted proteins | sample RVTome_15_FD_200260 | JGI IMG/M metagenome (GOLD analysis project Ga0268386, IMG submission 200260) | Soil microbial communities from uranium-contaminated site in the Upper Colorado River Basin, Wyoming, United States - RVT150D86... ... | reverse complement strand
ATACCCCCAGCGCGCCGGCGACCAGGATCACCGGCATGTGCACGAGCAGTACCGTGTACCAGCCGAACGCCAGTCCGCATGCAACGACGAAGGCCAAGAGCAGACAATCGTTCAGCAGCACGCTTGCCCACTCCTTCCTGAAAGACCACGGCAGATCATATGGAAACCGATGCTTGATCACGAACTGATACGTCGGCCCCAGCCCGAGCAATACGGGCATGCTGCGATAGCGCCGGTACCAGAAGCGGCTCCATCGGGAGCGCGCTCGATACTCCTTCAGGGTCAGCGTACGCACGTCGCCGAACTCGCGACGATCGAGGTTCCCCGAGGTGCCGTGGTGGATGGCGTGGGTCTTTTTCCAATAGCCGAAGGGAAACAGCGTGATCAATCCGAGGCAAGCGCCCACCCACCGGTTGGCTCGCCTGCTGGCGAAAAACGAGCCGTGCCCGCAATCGTGCTGGATGATGAACAAGCGCACGTACAGTAAGGCGGTCGGCAGCGCGAGGAGCAACCAGCCATAGCTCCCGCCAGCGCGCAGATTCTGTGCCATCAGAATCCACAAGAGCACAAAAGCCGGCAGTGTGTTGATCAGTTGCCAGAGCGCGCGGCCTGATGATGGCTTCGCGAAACGCGCGCACAACTGGCGCTCGTCGAGTGTGTGGCTTGCGGTCATCGGGCACCGAGCTGCTCAGGGAAGGTGCGGGGCAAGTTTTCCGCGGAGCTCGCAGACGTGTCTGTGCGCTCGCGTACACTGGAGGCGCGTATCTAACCGGCGGCACAAGCGGATCTCTCGCGTCGCAAACAGGAATCAGATCGGGACTGAAAGCTTTCCTCGACGTGCAGTGACCGCACCAGTACACTGCACCCGCCAGGCGTGTTGTCCCAACACGCGCTCCTGCACCCTCAGCGCCAGGCGACCGTACTCAAATCGCCGTATTGGCGCCTCGCTTGCGGCGCAAGCTCACTCTCGGTGTACGCCGATCTTCTTCCACGACGCAGAGACCGCGAAGCCGCTGCGTCGCTGTCATTGACTTACGCCGCCCTTGCACGGTTGCGGCGAGGGAATCATCACCATGGACATGACGCTATCCATCCGGCCCAGAGATTTCGAGCCGCTCCCGGCGCGCTGGCCCAACTGGGCCGGCGACATCACGAGAACGAGCCGGCACGAGATCTCCGACACCGATGTCGAGCTCGATGAGCTCAGGAGCAGGGTGTCCGCCGCGCAGTTACGCTTTGTGGCAGCCATGGAAGAGCTGGCAGGTTGATTCAGGGGACAGGTTTTCCGTTCGCTACCGCACATACCAGCGTGCGGAAAGGCATTAATCTCCACCGCTGAATGATGCGCGGGCGCCTATCCCGCGCTGACCACAGCCAAAGTCGGGGAAATCTACGGCACAGGGTTAGTGCCTCGTTCTGCCAGGCCAGGGACGAACTGGCGGGACGGCCCCAAGGATTCGTCCGCAATCCCGGGCGAAGACCAGCGCCAATTCCGTCCTGCACCCAGACTGCTGGCGCAACAGCCGGATCTGATCGTTGACGTGCAGTCCTGACAGGTCGTCGCTTGTCTCCGACGACTCGTGCGAATTCCGTGCCCGATGGCTGCAAGTGCGAGCGTTCGCTGACGCACAGACGCCTGCAGATCGTCCACCCCATACTCCGATGAGTGAAGGAACCGTCATGAAATGGAGCAGAGACATGCGTGAGACATCCCGAGCACATCCCGGCCAGCGCCTGTGCGCTGCGATCGGCGCAGCAGGCGTGCTGATGCTCGCCGCCGCATGCGCGTCCATGCCACCGGCGCCCGATGCGTCGCTGAATGCGGCGAAGATGGCGATCTCGAACGCCGAGAGGGCGGACGCGAGTCACTACGCCGGCGCCGAGCTGGGCGAGGCGCGGCAGAAGCTCGCGTTGGCTGATAAAGCCGTGGCACAGGAGGACATGATCCTGGCCGAGCGCCTGGCGGACGAGTCGCGCGTGGAGGCCGAGCTCGCGTTCGCCCGGACCCAGGCGGCGAAGGCGACAGCGGTCAACAAGGAAATGGACCGCGGCGCCGATGCCCTGGTGGAGGAAATGGAACGCGCAGGAGGAGAGCGATGAACACCCCGATTCGTCACAGGTCCCGTTATCTGGGTAAGGCGCTCATGGCCGTGGTCGTGTCATCGCTCCTGCTCGCAGGCTGTGCGACCGCGCCAGTCAGCCCGGAAGGCGCCGTCGATGCACGCGCGAAGCTGACCACGTTGCAGGCCGATCCAGATCTGGCCGGCCGCGCACCGGTCGCGCTCAAGGCGGCCGAGGCCGCTGTACGTCTCGCGGAGGAACCGTTACTGAATGACCCAGCGCTCGGCGCGCACAGGGTCTACATCGCCGAGCGCAAGGTCGAGATCGCGATTGCGGAGGCCTCGACTCGGTACGCAGAGGAACAACGCGCGAAGCTCGGTGAGGAGCGCGCGCGTGCCCGTCTCGACGCGCGCACCCGCGAAGCCGACATGGCACGAGAGGATGCCGACGCGGCGCGCGTTGCGGCGGCAGACGACGCCGACGCGGCGCGTGTTGCGGCGGCAGAAGCGGCGCAACACAGCGACGAGCTGCAGCGGCAGATCGATGCGCTGCAGGCCGAAGCAACTGATCGCGGGCTCGTGCTGACACTCGGCGATGTGTTGTTCACGAGCGGCAGGGCCGACCTGAAGGCCGGCGCCACGAGCAACCTCAACCAACTGGTCGCGTTCCTCAATGAGTACTCGAACCGCAATGTCGAAATCGAAGGCCATACGGACAGCGTCGGCAGCGGCGACTCCAACCAGGGGCTGTCGCAGCGGCGTGCGGATTCAGTGAGAACCTACCTGATCCAGCAGGGTATCCGCCCCGAGCGTCTCACCGCGTCGGGAAAGGGTGAGCACCAGCCGGTCGCGGACAACGATTCCGAGAGTGGCCGCCAGCAGAACCGTCGTGTCGAGGTCATCATCGAGAATCCGCCGGCGATCGCGCCGCTCACGTCGCGGTAATGAGACCGAGTTCACGCAAACACTCGAATGCAGGCATACGCGGGAAGCCGCCGGCAGGCACACGGCGCAAGCCCTGATCGCGACGCACGTGAGCTCTGTCGGCGGAGCGCTCGCTGGTTTCGCGAATCGAGCCGGCTCCAAAGCGGACCAACCGACTGACGGCTGACCCGATCGACGTGGCGGAAGGGCGGCCTGCAACGTGCTTCAAGAGGCGCTGCGATGGGTCGCTTAACCGGACATCGCACTCATATCCTCGTAGCGGCGGGCATCAAGCGGCAGCCACAAATTCAGGACGGTTCCGCCGGCACCCTCGACGCCCGTACAGGTGCAGGAGAGCGTCGCCGCCAATTGCGTCGCGAAGCCGCGGATGAGATTCATGCCGAGACCATCCTTGCGGCCGCTCGACGACATTCCAACACCGGTGTCCGAGACTTCCAGGATCACTGCCTCGCTGGTGTAGCGCAGATCCACGACGATCTCGCCGGAGGCGCCATCCGGAAAAGCATGAATATAGGCGTTGGTGATCGCTTCATTCGCGAACAGCGCGAGCGGAATGGCCTGATCGACTCCCAGGCTCACCTCCTCGGCGAATACGCGCAGTCCGACTCGAGCCGACAGTTCCGAAAATGATTTCTCGAGAGCGCTGGCCAGCGCGCGCAGCAAGGGCGGCATCGCGATCGTTCGGCCGGGCGTCGCTTGCAGGCTGAGCATTTCGTGCACGACGGCGAGCACGTGCAAGCGATCGAATGCCTGCCTCAGAGCCGCCTGTGCCTCGGCGCAGCATGTCGCGTGAGACTGCATTGACAATGAACTGGCCGCGATCTGCAACGTGTTCTTGACACGGTGGTGCATCTCCTGCAGCAGCGCCTCCTTGAACTCGAGCGCACGGGCGAGTTCGCTCACGGCAGTCTCGAGCCGGTCGCATCGGCTGCATTCCCGACCCAATCCGTAGATGTGTGGCGCGGCTCCGGGCGCGTGCGGGTGCAGCGCTTGCACCGACTGTCTGTGGTCTGGATCAGGATTCCCACGTCCGAGCACGGTTCTCTTCGAGCGCAGGGTTGCGTCTACTTCTACCAGCGAGAGTTCGGGCGGCGCCGTGCCGCTGCCAGACGTGTCCATACGTTCCAGACGCTCCGGACGCTCGACAGCGGCCAAGTGGTCACGTGTGATGCTCCCACCTTCGTCTTCCCAGGTGCCGATGGCATCCCGTTGGACCATTGCACACGACGACCGGGATCCGACGGCGATCGCGCCGGCTTTGGGGCCGTCCGGCCCGCAACCGATTGCCCCGCGTTGGTCGCTCAGGTGGTGCCGGCTGTCTGCGGCGTTTTCGCGAATCATGACCGTCCCCGATTTTTGCGATTGTGCGATTTGACTCTCGAATAACACTGTGCCGCGCGGAGGCGGTAGTCTGTGCGGTAGTGAACAGAACGGGGCTCGTCGGAGCGGGAACTCGTGGCCTGGATGGCTCTCAGGCGGCGGGCTTTATCTTGATGCCAACTGAGGGTTCCGCGCATGGCAACGATCATCGGTCTCTCCGGCAGTTTGCGTGGCGGTTCGTACAATGCCGCATTGCTGCGCGCAGCCGCGGCGCTCGCGCCCTCCGGAATGGCAACGGAGATCGCTTCGATCGCGGGTATTCCTCTTTACGACGGCGACCTCGAGCGCAAAGAGGGGATCCCGCATACCGTCGCGGCGCTGAAGGACCGCATTGCCGGAGCTGATGGTCTGCTGCTCGTGACGCCGGAGTACAACAACTCCATTCCCGGGGTCTTCAAGAACGCGATCGACTGGCTGTCACGGCCACCGAAGGACATCCCGCGCGTGTTCGGCGACAAGCCGGTCGCGATCATGGGCGCGACACCGGGTCGGGCCGGGACGCGTCTCGCGCAGGCCGCGTGGTTGCCGGTGCTGCGCACGCTCGGCTCGCGTCTCTGGACCGGCAAGCAGCTCTATGTGGCCGATGCCGGCGCCGTCTTCGATGCGAACGGTGAGCTGACCGACCAGAGGGTCCGAGGACTGCTCGAAGAGTACATGCGGGGTTTCGCTGCGTTCGTCACGATGACCGCAGCGTGAAGGAGTCGCGCCCGGCTCAACCTAGCGATTCTGATCCTGCAGCCGGCGATATTGTCCGAAGTGCCGGATCGCGTGCTGCGGTTTGCCGGTCAGTTCGTAGAGACGCGCCAGGTTGTAATGACAGTCGGCGAGGTCAGGGTCCTCGGTGATCGCTGTCTGGTAGACCTCGAGTGCCGGCCCGATTCTGTCCAGCTCCTCGAGCAGCACGCCGAGGTTGTAGAGCAGCACTGCGTCGGTTCCGCACTCCGTGAGCGCGCGGCGATAAATGCGCTCGGCCTCGTCGAGCTCGCCGTTTTCGTGCAGCAGGCGGCCCCAGTTGATCCACGCCGCGATCAGTTCGGGATCGAGGCTGACGGCGCGCTCGTAAGCCTCGCAGCCCGCGCGCCAGTCGCTGCTCTCGAGCTCGAGCCCGGTAAGGAAACATTCGTCGGCATCTGCCGACTTCGAGTCGTGTTGCTGGGCGGACGCCTCTGTGCGCTCGATCACCCGTAACGTGCCGTTCTCGACCTCGACGTCGAAGCTGAGCACGTACTGTCCATCGTCGATCCGGAACTGGTTCGTCCCGTCGCGCACGACGACACGGTCTCCGACCGCGCCGATGCTGAGGCCGGACAACGGAATCGTCTCCGGCAGATGCTCGCGCAGCTGAGCCAGTGAGCGCTTGATGCGCCGGCGCGGCACCTTCGCTTCGATGAGCGCCCGGGCGGCGCGCAGCACGATCAGGTCCTGGAACGAAAAGCGGTACTCGCGACGACTGCCGCGCGTCGGTGTCACCGAGCCGACTTCGATCAGACCCCGAATCGTACTGCGCGACAGCCGCAGGACTCGTTCGACGTCCCGCACGCTGTAGGACTCCATGATGAAATCCGGATTCAGGTTACCGACGGCTGGCCTTGCGTACCGTCTTCGCAGGCTTCTCGACACGCTTTGCCGCTTTGCGGGCACCGAGCTTCGTCGTCGACGCTCGCGCGGTCTCGGTCTTGGACAGACTGGCGCGCAGCGCCTCCATCAGATCGATGACCTTGCCGCCGGTTTCGGGTGCAGCTTCTGACACGGAGATCTCCTGGCCTTCCACTTTCTTATCGATCGCCGCCTGAATACGCCCGCGCACGTCGTCAGTGTACACGGACGGATCGAACCCTTCCGCGGTCTGCTGGTCGATCAGCTGCTTTGCGAGCTTGAGCTCCGCCGCTTTGACAGCCGTCTGCGGCACCTCGAGCTCGCCGACCGGTCGAACGTCGGCCGCGAAGAAGAGCTGCTGCATCGCGAGCACGTTGTCGATCGGCCGGATCACGACGATGTGCGCCTTGCCGCGGCTCGCCCAGCGGCCAACGGCACAACGCTGCGACTCCTTCAGCGCTTCGGTGAGCAGGCCATAAGGCTTGGCCGCGCCCTTATCGGGTGCGAGATAGTAGGTCTTGTCGAAGTACACCGGGTCGATCGACTCGATCGGAACGAACTCCGAGATCTCGATCGAATGCGTGCCGACTTCCTCGAGCGCCTTGATCTCCTCCGGCGTGAACGACACGTACTGGTCCTTCGCGAATTCGTAGCCCTTCACCATCTGATCGCGCTCGACCACCACGTCCTCCTTGATGCAGAGGTACTGCTGCCGCAAGCGCGAGCCGCAGTCCTTGTGCAGCAGGTTGAACGAGATCGCGTTGCCGGATTGCGTCGCGCTGTAGAGCTTGACGGGAATCGCGACGAGCCCGAAGGAAATCGTCAGCGACCCGATAGAACGTGCGGCCATGACTGCCTCTTGTGTCGTTTCATTTGCGATCAGTGCTGCCGAATGCCTGGGCAAGACTCTGCTTCGAGTGGCGCACATCATGCCATCGGTCGCCAGTTTTTTCCAAGCGGGCCAGAACGTTAGTCAACGTAAAGTCGAACGGTTCTGCGGCTTCGAGCTCCTCCCAGGTCAGGGGCATCGACACCGGCGCGCCCGGCACGCCGCGTGGCGAATACGCGACATTCAGGGTCTTGCCGCGCACGTTCATGTTGTAGTCGATGAAGATCTTGCCGGTACGCTTCTCCACGCCCCACTCCATCGTGATCTGCGCTGGGTGCATCTTGAGCAGGTGCCGACCGACGAGCTCGCAGAGATGACGCGCCTCGTCGAACGTCACGGTGCGCTCGATCGGCACGAACACATGCAGACCCGTCTTTCCCGATGTCTTGACCACCGCATCGAGTGACATCTCCGTGAGCAGATCCCGCAGCCAGAAAGCGACCCGGCGGCCGCCCGCGTAACCCTTCTTGTTGAGTTCCGGTTCCGCGCCCTGCGCTTCCTTGCCGGAGTAGATGTAGGGATCGAGATCGAACACCAGGTAGTCGGGGTAATTGAGCACCGACGCTTCGAGCGCCGCGAGCGAACTCGAGTAATCGGTGCTCGTTGCGATCGCGTCGTCCTCGACCCGAGCGCGTGAATGCCAGACGTGAAATTCGAGCGTGCCGTTCTGACCCAGCCACAGCAACGTCGGCAGATTGTTGGCGAGGATGTAGGCGTGCTGCTCGTTCTTGTGTCCGGAGAAGACGGTGACGGTTTCGATGAAATCCGGTCGCGACTGCTCCCAGTGCTTCTGGTAGAACCGTTCGCCGTCGATGCCCTCGGGCATCCGGATCATCGTGAGGGGCCGATCCTCGAGGTGCGGCAGCATGTAGGGTGAGACGGCCGCCAGATACTTGAGATGATCCCGCTTCGTGAGGGCGGGGTGGCGCGCGCGCGGTGCGGCCGGCCAGTACACCCGGTCGAGATTCGTGAGCCGGATCTTTGCTCCGTCGACGACGAGGTCGATCCGGTTCGCCTTCTGCTCGAGCTGTTCGAGCACCGTCGCTATTGCATCCCGGGCCTGGCTCGTTGTTGCGACGCGCGTCGCTTCCGCCTGCGGCCCGCTCGATACGTCCCGGATCGCGACGTCTTCGCGGACGCGTACGAACACTGGCGCCCGCAAATGACCGTCGGGTGTCCATTCGCTGAAACTCACTTCCACGACGGTTCTGGGATCGAGCCATCGCGTGGGCCGGTGCAGATCCGGCTGCGTCGCAAATGGCGAGGTCTTGCGTTCGAGTGCAGCGAAGCGCTTGCGGAGCGCGCCAACCACGGCATCGTCGAGGCCGGAGCCGACGTGACCTGCATAGATCAGGCGCTTGCCTTCCCAGTAGCCGAGCAGCAGCGCACCGAGCGGCGCCCGCGCCCCTTTGCCGTGCGTGTAGCCGCCTACGATGAACTCTTCCGTGCGCACACGTTTGAACTTGATCCATGAGCGCGAGCGTTTGCCCGGCTCGTAAATGCTGTCCTTGCGCTTGGCGACGATGCCCTCGAAGCCACTCGCGAGCGCGGCAGCGTAGAGCTGCTCGGCGTCCTCGGAGACGTGCACGAGCTGGACGTGGGGCGAGAGCAGTAGACACTGCGAGAGATAGCGTCGGCGATCGACGTAAGGCGCTTCGCGCAGATTGATGCCGGCGAAATGCAGCAGATCGAAACAGAGCAGCAGGGCGGGGGTCTCGCGCCCGGCCCGGGCGACCTCGTGGGCCGTCTTGAGCTGAGTGCGGTTCTGCAGTGCGTTGAATGAAGGTCGTCCGTCAAAGCCAAGTGCAACGATCTCGCCATCGAGGATCATCCGGTCCACGGCTTGCTCGCGCAGCGCCGCGACGATCTCGGGGAATGCCACGGTCAGATCGATGCCGCGCCGCGACTGCAATCGCACATTCGTGCCCTCGACGAAGGCGCTCGCACGATAGCCATCGAGCTTCGGCTCGTAGAGCCACGCCCCTTGCGACTGCGGTTGCGTACCCGTGCTGGCGAGCATCGGTGCGAGTTTCTCAGGCATCGTCTCAGTCGGGCCGGAGGGCGTCAGCCGGCCAGCATTGAGCCGCTCGAAATGGTCGCGGTCGCTGAGTCCCTCGCACGTGCGACCTGACAGCACGGACTCATGCTGGGCCAGCAGAGCGCCGTTACCGGCAAAACGGTCCTTGTGCTTCAGCAGCAGCCACTGCTTGGGCGTCGAGGTCCGCACGAGTGCGAACGAACCTTTGAGCTTTTCGCCGCGCACAAAGAAACTGAGCTTGCCCTGCTCGAGCGCCTCGCGCGTGCGCTGCTCGGCGGCGTCGCGATCGCCGAAGTCATACTCGTCACCTTCATCGGGCGTGTAGACCCCGCAGTCCCAGACGATCACGTTGCCTGCACCGTACTCCCGGGCGGGGATCACGCCTTCGAACGATGCGTACTCGAACGGGTGATCCTCCACCTCGACTGCGAGGCGCTTCTCACCGAGTTCGAGCGTCGGGCCCTTCGGGACGGCCCACGACTTGAGCACACCGTCGAGCTCGAGCCGCAGGTCGTAGTGCAGCCGTCGCGCCGCGTGCTTCTGCACGACGAACAACAGCGGTCCAGTGCGGGCCGCCGGCACCTGCGGCGCAGGCTCCGGTGTGCGGGTGAAGCTGCGCTTCGCGTCATAGCGTTCGAGGGAGCCCCGGGGACGACTGCGGCGCGTGGCCATGCCTGCTAGGACGTACGCTGCCCGGTCAGCGCAGTCACCCAGCCCGCAAGCGCATCGAGCATCTCGGCGCGAACTTCGCGATCAGTGCGCCCGGCCCGTGCAGGCACATGGAACGAATGGTCCGCATCGTGGAGTCGAGTCAGCGTCGCTCGGCCACCGAGTTGCTCGACGAGGCGCTCGACCAGGCCGATGTCGGCGAGGCGATCGCGGGTGCCCAGCAGGAACAGCATCGGGATCTCGACATCGTGCAGATGGTCGCCACGCGTGGTCGCGGGTTGACCGGCGGCATGCAGCGGAAAGCCGAGGAAGACGAGGCCCTGCACACCGGGCAGCGGCGCGAGCGCCTGCGCCTGCGAGGTCATACGGCCGCCGAAGGACTTGCCGCCCGCGACGAGCGGCAGCGATGGAACTCGCTCGGACGCCGCATGCACCGCAGCCCTGACCGTCGCGTGACAGAGGCGAGGCGGATCCGGCCGCTTGAGTCCCCGTTCCATGTACGGAAACTGGAACCGCAGCGTCGCGACCCGCCGAATTGCGAGCTCCTGAGCCACAGTCGCCATGAACGTGTGATCCATTCCCGCGCCCGCGCCGTGTGCGAAGACG
>Ga0268386_10004606_pt1 | contig 10184 bp, 10 predicted proteins | sample RVTome_15_FD_200260 | JGI IMG/M metagenome (GOLD analysis project Ga0268386, IMG submission 200260) | Soil microbial communities from uranium-contaminated site in the Upper Colorado River Basin, Wyoming, United States - RVT150D86... ... | reverse complement strand
TGATGCGCACCAGACCGTCGCCACGCTGCTCCACGCGCTCCTGCGCGACCGGAGGTCGCAGCACGTAGCGCAGCAAAGCCTCCCGCCCCCCCGAGTCGAGAGCGCCCGCCCGGGTCGCCGCGTGCAAAGTGAACCCATCGAGCGACGCGCACAGCGGCTTGTCGTAGGCCAGAGCCTGCGGCTCGAGGAGCGCGAGGCGGCTCACCCACTGAGGCCCCGCCGGCAAGGTTGAAGAGGAGCCCGCGAAGAAGCGCCGCTCTTCCGCGAGTTGGGCGCGGCTCATCGCGAAGGTCTTTCATGCCGACCCGCTCAGGTGTCGCAAGTGCGGGGGGAAGCTCGAGATCGTGGCCTACCTCCACGACACCGCCGCCATCAAGCAGGTCCTCGATCACCTGGGCCTCAGCCCACCGGAGGACTCCAAGCCTCCGCCGGCCGTGCACGAGGTCGTGCGCCTGCCGGTCGATGAGGAGGGCCGTGAGGTGGAGGCGCCCTGAGGGCCGCCGGAGTTCGCTTGACCACCTCCCCCGGCGGGGGAGTAGTCTGCCTCCGCAACGGGTGACCAGCGGTGGGAGAACGCTTCGCGGCGGGCCTTGCCGCTCAGGCCACGGTTGAGGCGGCGTCCCCGTCAGGGCTGCGGAAGCAAATGCCCACAGGTTCCAGGCGCGGACGCCAACCGCCTGAGACCGCCGCCCTCCGACCGCCCCGAGATTCCCCTTGCTTACCGAGTGGAGGTGATGCTAGGCTACCCTCGGTAACCGAGGAGAGCCGGCATGAGCAAGCCTTCCGACTTGGTCCAGGGCACCCTGGACCTCTTGATCCTCAAGATCCTGACCCTCGAGCCGCTCCACGCCTGGGCCATCGGGCAGCGCCTGAAGCAGGTGTCCGGGGAGGTGCTGCAGGTCAGCGACGGTTCCCTGTACCCGGCCCTGCACAAGCTCGAGCAGGAAGGCTGGATCACCGCCACCTGGAAGCCGAGCGAGAACAACCGCCGCGCGAAGTACTACACCCTGACCCGGCCGGGCCGGCGCGCCCTCGAGCGGGAAGCCTCCAACTGGAGCCGCCTGTCCGCCGCGATCTCCCAGGTGGTGCGGCTGGAGGAGGCGTAACCCTTGTCCTTCCCGCGCTGGCTCTATACCGTCCCGTTGCGACTGAGGTCGCTCTTCCGGCACCGCCAGGTCGAACGGGAGCTGGAGGAGGAGTTGCGCTACCACCTCGAGCGGCGGACGGAGGAGGCGATCGCCGCCGGCATGAGCCCGGAGGATGCAGGCTACGCCGCCCTGCGCGCGATGGGGGGCCTCGAGCAGCGAAAGGAGGAGTGCCGCGACGCCCGGCGCGTCAACATCGTCCACGACGCGCTCCAGGACCTCCGCTACGCCGGCCGCATGTTGCGCCGCGGTCCCGGCTTCACCGCCTTCACCGTGCTCTCCCTCGCCCTCGGCATCGGCGCGAACGTCGCGATCTTCGGAGTCTTGAACCAGGCACTGCTCACCCCGCCGACGGCCTTCGAGCCCGATCGTCTGGCGGAGGTCGAGCTGGGCCGAGCTCGGCAGGCCTCGTTCCCGGACTTCCTCGATCTGGCCACGAGCGGCATCTTCCCCGCCGCCGCCGCGTACTCCCAGGACCAGGAGAGCTGGAGTCACGGCGAGCGCGGCGAGAGCGTCCACAGTTGGATCGTGACCGGCAACTACTTCGAGATGCTGGGGGTAAACGCCGGCCAGGGTCGCGTCTTCACGGTGGCGGACGCCTCCGCCGACCCACTGCTCGTGGTCGTGAGCCATCGGTTCTGGGAGCTGCGCATGGAGGCCGATCCACGGGCGGTCGGCGGCGCGATCTCGTTGAACGGCCGTCCGTACACTCTGCTCGGCATCCTTCCGCGGGAGTTTCGACCCCTGACCGGACCGGTCGAGGTTCCCGAGGTCTACCTGCCCGTGAGCGCGGCCTCGCTCGGCCCGCTCGACGAACGGGGGCGGCCGCGGGTCTTTCCGATCGTGCGCCTGCCCGACGGCATGACCCATCGCCAGGCCGAAGCCGCGCTCACGCCCCTGGTGGCCCGGCTGGACCGCGAGTACCCCGACCCCACCCCGCGACTCTCCAAGCCGGTGCGCGTGGAGGGGGTGGGTAGCGCTGAGCGGCTCCAACGCCACAACCCGGAGCTGTGGATGCTCTGCGGCGCGCTGCTGGCGCTTTCCGGTCTCGTGCTCCTCATCGCCTGCGCCAACGTGTCCGGCCTGCTGCTCGTCCGCGGGGTCGCACGCCGCCGCGAGATCGCCATGCGGCTCGCGATCGGCGCGAGCCGGGGCCGGCTGGTGCGTCAGCTCGTGACCGAGACCCTCGTGGTCGCCCTCCTGGCCTCCGGCGCTGCCGTCATCCTGAACGTCTGGGCCACCACGATCCTGAACCGGCGACTCATGTTCTCCACCGGCACCGTCCCGTTCGAGCTGATGCCCGACCTCCGCCTGCTCGGCTACCAGCTCGGCGTGGCCTTGCTGGCGACCCTGCTGTCCGGGCTCTGGCCGGCATTGCAAGCCACGCGGCCGAGCCTCGCGCCGGCCCTGGGGAACGACCGCGCCGGGTCGGGGCAGCGTCCCTCGAGGCTGCGAAATGCCCTGGTGGTCGGGCAGGTAGCGACGTCGTTCGTGCTCCTCACCGTCGCCGCACTGTTCCTGCGGAGCCACGTGGTCTCGAGCCGGAGCAGACTGGGCTTCGACATCGAGAGCACGGCCGCGGCCACGGTCAAGCTCCCGCGTGACCGTTATGCCGGGCGAGAGCAGCCTTTCATGGAAGAGGCGGTCGCGAAGGTTCGTGCGCTCCCGGGGGTCGGCTCGGCCAGCGCCGCGGCGCTCCTTCCGCTGAGCTTTGCCACCGCGGGGGCTGCCGTCCGGCTGGCCGAGAACGCCCCCGAGACGGCGACCCACACCTACTTGAACGTGGTCGGCCCCCACTACTTCCAGACCCTGGGAATCCCCGTCCTTCTCGGTCGGGAATTCGCCGATCAGGACCGCGAAGGCGCCCCCGCGGCCGCGATCGTGAACCAGGCCTTCGCAAGGAGGCATTCGCCGGATTCCCCTGCCCTGGGCCGCCACCTCGTGGTCGCGGACGGAAGGGAGCCACTGATGGTCGGGATCGTCGGCGTGGTCGGCGACGCCAGGTACCTCTGGCCTGGAGAGGAACCGCGGCCGCAGGTGTACCTCTCCGCCCTCCAGACCCAGCGCGTCCGTCGGGTGAGCGCCCTCGTGGTGCGGACGCGGGGATCGCCCGCTTCGGCGGTGGCGTCGCTGAAGCGGACGCTCCAGGGCCTCGAGCCCCTGGCCGACGTGCAGGTCACGACCCTGCGCGCTCACGTCGACCGGGCCTTCTGGCCGAGCCGCATCGGGGTGGGGGTCCTGGGCGCCCTCGGGGCCCTTGCCATACTGCTGGCGACGATCGGGCTCTTCGGGGTGATGTCCTACGTCGTCACCTCCTCCCGGCAGTCCATCGGCGTGCGGATGGCGCTCGGGGCGACGAGGACGCGTGTCCTGGGGTTGATCCTGGGGAACGGCCTCAAGCTCGTGGGCTTGGGAGCTTCCCTCGGCCTGGCCCTGTCCCTGGTCGTGCCGCGCCCCCTGGCCGCGTTCCTCGCCGCCGGGGTGACCCCGAGCGATCCGCTCAGCCTGGTCGCCGTCTCGTTGCTGGTGGCCATCGCCGGAGCCGCCGCGAGCCTCGCTCCCGCCTGGCGGGCCAGCCGGCTCGACCCGATGCAGACCCTGCGCTGCGAATAGGCGCTCGAGCTTCCGCCTACGGGGCGGTTACTCGCGCCAGTTCCGTCGCGTCTTTCCTGTCGTCCCGCGGCTCCGCCGCCGCGCGAGCCAACGTCCACAGTCGAACGCGCTCGGGATCCACGCGGAGCAGGTCCGCGAAGCAGCGGATCGTCCCGTCCGGATCCGAGCCCGGGACCTGATCTTTGCTCTCGCGACCCTCCGTGCTCACGGAACGAGGCGCACGCTCGAAGCTCGGCTAGCGAGGCCCGCGCGCCTTCGAGCTCGTGGAGCTTCTCATTCCAGCGCCGCTCCAGCTCCAAGGCCACCAGCAGATTGCGCGGGAGCGTAGGTAATACAAGGACGGTTCGCCGTTCAAGCCGCATCGTCGCGGGCGGCCAACCCCTACCTTCGGCCCCCCCCGATCGCACCCCGGCACGTTCGCTCGGCTCCACCCCGGGGTTCTCCGTCGCCCCGACCCCGCGGCGCGGGCAGACCGCAGCGCCCCGTGGTCCCCCCACGCTGTAGCACCCCCGTTACGCCACCTCGTCTGCCCCGCCGCCGCGCCCGCCGCCCTCGTCTTCCTCACCGAGCACCTTAAGGCGCAGCACGCGGCTCTTCCAATACGGCGGACCTCGCCCCGGCGAGCGCGGCGGTGCCTCGGTCGCCTCGCCCACCGGCATGACGGGTCAGCCTCCTGAGACCGCGGGGATGATCGCGATCTCGTCTCCGGGTGAGAGCGGGGTCTCGAGCCCGGACAGGTCGCGCACGTGGGACGTGTTGACGAACAGGTTCACGTGACGGCGAACGGCGCCCCTCTCGTCGCAGATGCACCGATGGAGCGCGGGGTGGCCCTTCTCCAGCCCTTCGAGCGCGGCGCGCACGGTGGCCGCTGCGACCTCCAGTTGCCGCTCTCCCCCGCAGTACGGACGGAGCGCACCGGGCACCTGGACCTTGACCGACACGCCGCCAAGCATATCGCTCCCGCGTCCGCTGATCGCCTTCGGTGAGTCGAAGCGCCTACTGTTCGGGGACGCTCCATCTGCTCCCGACATCCTTCGCGCCGCGAGCGGGGGGAGGGCTGTGGCGTGCCGGCGAGCTGGGAGTGACAACTGCAGCGACGAACTGCCGCGGCCGGCTCCCGCCAGGCCTGGAGCCGGCCCGCGGCGTTCTCTACGAAGCGAAGTCGTTCGACGTCATGTCGATCGTGATCAGGAAGCCGTTGGTCCCCTTGAACTCGAAGGCGTTCGGGCCCACGCGGTAGGCTTCGACTTCGTTGGGCGCCATGATGAAGCCGTCGTTTCGGGGCGCGCCCCAGTACTTCAGGTTACGGATGACCACCGGCTCGTCGGTCATGCCCCGGAACTTCTTGAGCCGCACCTCCGCCGTCTTGCCTCCGTCCATCAGCGCGACGGCTCCCGTCGGCGTGATCTCCCACGTATCGATGGACGCCTCTGCGGTGCTGAAGGACCGCCATTCCACGGGGAAGAGGCGGCCCGCGACGACTGCAATGGCGTCGCGCTGGGCCTTGGTCAGCCCCTTGTCGAAGTAGAGGACGCCCCAGTCCAGCTGGCCCTTCGAGAAGTCGCCCCCGAGGTCGGTGGCCACCCAGAACTTCGCCCCGTCGAGGCTCGTCTGGCCGAAGTGGCCCTTGTTGATCTTGTAGGCCAGGTTGGCCCGGCAGAAGTGCGCGCTCCCGTGATGGTTATGCTCGCCCGGGGTGGAGTGAGCGGCTGGCCTGGTGTTGAAGTAGCACTGGCAGAACATCGGGCAGCTGCAGGCCTCGATGGCGGTGGCGTTCACCGCCCATTCGGCTTTGGCCGGCGTGGTGGCCGGGATGACGACCGCGGGGCCGGCGACCAGCGCCGCCAGGCTCGCGACCAACGTGTAACGCATCGCTTGACCTCCTTCCTCTTCTCTTGCGTTTTCGCCCGCTCGCGTGATCAGTCGGGCGTCTGATCGACAAACACCATCAGGATCGCGTCCGAGTCGCTCTGGCCGACGGAATCGGTCACCGTGAGGGTGACATGCAGACGTGGCTGTTGGAGCCGACGACGCCGGTGCAGGTGGCGCCGCCCGGCGCATACTCGTGCGCGAGCTCGGTCGGCGGGGCGCTCCAGGTTCCGCTGGCGGACGTGCCGTCGCCGAAGTCCAGCGACCAGCTCGCGATGTCGCCGTCCGGGTCGCTGCTGCCGATGCCCCGGAGGTGGACGGTCAACCGGCACAGCGAGGGATCGCTGAGACCTCCGCAGCCCCAATGGAAGAAGCGGGACTCGCTGCCCCCGTTGTCCGGGATCTGTCCCGGGCCCGTCCAGGCCGTGCGCGGGCTCGACTGCTCGCAGAGGAGCCCGCCGGAGGAGAAGTCGTAGCAGGTCTCCAGCGTCTGGTCGATCGGCGGCGTCTGGATCTCGATCAGCGCCGTCGGCGCGCCGTTGCTCTGCTCGCAGTCGAACTGCTCGCTCGTCGTCCCCGACTTGACGATCGCGAACTGGATCTCGTCGCCGGTATCGCCGTCGACCGTGTAGTCATGGCCGCAAGTGCTCTCGTCCTTGACCACGCGGCCGTCGACGTAGTGGAACACCACGTGCGAGATGTCCTTGGTCGAGTGGGCGGTGAAGTCCCGGCACGAGTCGGCGAAAGACGCGGTGATGGTCGCGGCGCTCCTGCGGCCCCGCGGGCCCGCCAGCGCCGAGGGCGCGGCCCCCCACGAGGCAAACACCGCGACCAGGGCCCAGGTGACGACTCCGCGCGCGGCGAAAAGCCGCCCCGCGTTCAGCGCGGTCGGCTCGGTGACGAGCATATGAACCTCCTCCTTCCCCGTTCTCCCTTGCCTCATCCTCCCGCCCTCATGCCGCGCCACTGCGGGGGAGCCACCGGCCTGCGGCCACCACGAACTCCCCCGGGATCTCGTAGCGCTTCCCCACACGCCAACGGCCGGTCCACTCATGTCGGATCGAGACGGCCCGCCTCTCGGCGGCTACCGGCTCGATCCGTGGCTTTGCGCGCTGAATCCCTCACGCGAGACCTTGGCGTGCCAGTTCACGAATGTGCCGCTGGGATTCTCCTTCCAGGCCCAGACGTGCAGGGTGTAGAACGCCGGAAGCCCGAACCGATTGGGGCTCTCGAAGAGATGGAAGAGCTGTCCCATGAGCTCCGGCGGGGCGGGGTTCGTCGCATGCCAGTCGTCCGCGAGAACCAGATAGTCGGCGCCGATGAGCCGCAGGCGTCCAGTCGACGTCGGCCCGTAGAATCACGATCTTGGGACGCCTGGCGTCCAACGCGGGGTCCATCACCAAGTCCATGTTCCGTAGTGGAGCCCCATGGCTCCCAGGTCGGATCCACTGACGCACCCGAAATGAAGCGCGTAGCCGGCGGCCTCGGCCACCGACACATCATGGAAGCGCCTGGTCGCCTCACGCACGACCTCGACGAAGGCGCCCGCCGGAGTTCTGTGGCCGGGCTCTGCAGAGTGATGCGCCGATGCCACCTCCGGCGTCTGGCCCTCGCTCGCCGGCGCGGGCGAGGGCCACAAGCCCGCCAGCACGAGAGCACAGACCATGGAATATCGGGATCGCGTCGGGATTGCGTGTCTCATAGAGCCTCCTATCATTAGATCGGCGAGCGCGCGGTCCTCGGGACCGCTGCCGCCGCTGCGCCCCGCATGGCCATCGTCGGCGCCGGACGAGGGCTCTGGTCGGGAAGGAGTTTCAGCACATCTCGTCCCTCCTTCGCGGCTCAAGCCCGGCGAGCCACTAAGGTAGAATCGAAGGGCGGTCGGCGTCCTTTGAGAACGCCGGCATGTTTCTGAAGTTTTCCTGAACTCGCGACCAATGGCCGAGACCGGAGTCCGACGCGCCTTTCGGTTCGGGTCGTTTCAGCTCGACATCCGGGAGCGCCGTCTTTCCCGCGGTTCCGAGGTGATCCCGCTGCGGCTGAAAGTGTTCGAGACACTCCGCGCGCTGGTCGAGAACGCCGGGCGCCTCGTGACGAAGGAGGAGCTGCTGGACGCGGTCTGGCCGAACACGACCGTCGAGGAGAACAACCTCAACCACAACGTGTCGGTGCTCCGTAAGGTGCTCGGGGAGAAGGCGACCGGCCAGCGGTTCATCGAGACCGTCCCGCGTGTGGGTTACCGCTTCTCGGCCGCGGTCGAGGTCGCCGAGCCGCGCCGCGTCGCCCATGCCAGCATCGCCAGCGGACCGCCGATCGTAAAGGTCTCGAACTGGCTGACGCATACCACGTTCGTGGGCCGGGAGCGCGAGCTCGCAGAGCTCAGCGCGCTTCTGCCCGGCTGCCGGCTGCTCACGATCATCGGTGCCGGCGGCTCGGGCAAGACGCGGCTCGCCTGCGAGGCGGCTCGGCGCGTTCAGGGCGCCTTCCCGGACGGCGCGCGTATGGTGGCGCTCGCGTCCATCGGCTCGCCGGAGCTCGTCGCGCAGGCGGCGCTCGAGGCGGTCGAGGCGCTCGATGCGGCCAACCGGCCGCCGCTCGAGGCGCTCGCCGCGGCGCTGCGGCACAAGCGCATGCTGCTCGTCTTCGACAACTGCGAGCACCTGATCGGGGAGGTCGCGGGCGTCGTCGGGCTCCTGGTGGAGCGGGTCCCCGGCCTCCACGTGGTCGCCACGAGCCGCGAGGCGCTGGGGCTCGCCGGAGAGCGGGTTTGGAGCGCCCCGCCGCTGTCGCTGCCTCCCGCGCGGGGTCTGTCGCTCGCGGCGGCCGAGCGCAGCGACGCGGTGCGCCTCTTCGTCGAGCGAGCATCGGCGCGCGACTTGCGCTTCGCTCTCGGCGAGGCCAACTACGAGGCCGTCGCGCGGATCTGTGCGCGGCTCGACGGCCTGCCCCTCGCGATCGAGCTCGGTGCCGCGCGCGTCGCCGCCTTTTCCGCGCACGAGATCGCCCGCCGCCTGGACTCGAGCTTCACGCTGCTCGCGGCGGGCGGGCGCGGCGGGCTGCCGCGGCATCAGACGCTGCGAGCCGCAGTCGACTGGAGCCACGAGCTGCTCGAGCCGGCGGAACGCGTGCTCTTCGCTCGGCTCGCCTGCTTCCGCGGCGGCTTCGATCTCGACGCAGCCGAGGGCGTCTGCGGCGCAGCGCCGCTCGCACTCGACGGCGTCGCGCTACACCTCGCCCGGCTCGTGGACAAGTCGTTGGTGGCGAGCGAGCGCAGCGCTGACGACACGCTGCGCTACCGGGTACTCGAGCCGCTCCGGCAGTACGCAGACGAGAAGCTCGCCGCCGCGGGAGAGGCCGAGGCGATTGCGCGCCGCCACCTCGAGCACTACCTGGCCGTCGCCGAGCGGGCCTATGCGGAGCGCCTCGAGCGCGCGGAGTCCTGGCTCGAGCGGCTGGAGCGCGAGCACGACAACCTGCGCGTGGCGCTCGCGTGGGCCGACGCGCACGAGCCCCAGCGAGCCCTCGGCCTTGCCGGCGCGCTCGCCTGGTTCTTCCACCTCCACTCCCACTTCTCCGAGGGCCGACGCTCGCTGCGCCGCGCGCTCGAGCGGCCGCACCAACGCTCGCGCGACGCCGCTCGCGCCCTGTCGGGTGCGAGCCAGCTCGCCGCCTCGCAGCGGGACCTCGCCGAGGCCCTCGAGCTGGGCCATCGGAGCCAGGACCTCTGGCACGAGCTCGGCCACCGCCGCGAGGTCGCGCTGGTGCTGGAGACGATCGGCTGGAGCCGCTGGGCGGCCGGCGACGAGGCCGGGGCGCGCGCCGCGTTCCGCGAGCAGCTCGAGATCCACCGCGAGCTCGCCGACGAGCGGCTGGCCAACCGCGCCCAGCTCAACATCTGCCAGGTGCTGGTCGGCGAGGGGCGCGTCGACGAGGCGGAGCCGATGGCGCGCGCGGGGCTGGCCGTGGCCACGCGCTGCGACGAGATCCGCGACGTCCACAACGCCCACCACTTCCTCGCCGATTGCGCGCTCATCCGTGGCGACGTCGCGACCGCCCGTGAGCGCTACGCCGAGAGCCTGCGCGCCGCGCTCCGCTACGGCGACCGGCTGGAGTCGTGTTACGAAATCGAGGGCGTGGCGATGGCGCTCGCAGGGCAGAGGCGCGACGAGCGGGCGCTGCGCCTGGCCGCCGGGGCGGCCGCAGAGCGCGAGGCGCTCGACTCGACGCAGACCGAACCCTTCTGGGAGGAGCTGAAGCGGCGCTACCTCGACGCCGCGGCCGAGCGGCTCGCGGGCGGCGCCGCCGCGGCGCGCGCCGCGGGGCGGGCGCTCGGTTTCGAGGGCACCGTCGCGGAGGCGCTCGACCCCGGCGCTTGAGCGCGGAAGGGTAGAATCGGACGGCCACGGGCGTCCTTGAGAACGCCGGCATGTTTCCGCAGGAGCGTAGGAAATACAAGGACGGTTCGCCGTTCAAGCCGCATCGTCGCGGGCGGCCAACCCCTACCTTCGGCCCCCCCCGATCGCACCCCGGCACGTTCGCTCGGCTCCACCCCCGGGG
>Ga0268386_10004605_pt1 | contig 10184 bp, 4 predicted proteins | sample RVTome_15_FD_200260 | JGI IMG/M metagenome (GOLD analysis project Ga0268386, IMG submission 200260) | Soil microbial communities from uranium-contaminated site in the Upper Colorado River Basin, Wyoming, United States - RVT150D86... ... | reverse complement strand
GAACTGGCTCGACATGGTGTCGCGCACCTCGTTCGGTCAGGATCACAACTTCGCCGTTTCCGGAGCCGGTGAGAGGAGTGACTGGCGCCTGTCGGCCGGCTATCTCAACCAGGATGGCATCGTTCGGGGCACCACGACCGAGCGGATCTCGCTCGGGTTCAATCTCCAGCAGCGTCTGTTCGAGGACCGGCTGGATGTGCGCGCGTTCATCAAGGGTTCGCGCGCGGACGACCGCTTCACGCCGGGTGGCGTGCTCTCCAACGCGGCGCAGTTCGGGCCGACGCAGCCGGCGTTCGATCCCGCGCGGCCGTCCGGCCACTATGACTGGCCCGGCCCGGGCGGGGACTTCAAGGCCTTGCAGTCTCCTGATAACCCGATTGCCATCCTCGATCTTGCGACGGATCGCGGTATCACCTATCGCAGCATCGGCAACGTCCAAACTCGGTACCGGGTGCCTTTCCTCGAGGGTCTCAGGGCCAACGTCAACCTCGCCTATGACGTGGCCCGGACCGACCGACAGACCTTTACGCCGAGTGTCCTTCACGCGCAGCAGAAGACCGGGAACGGCGGCAGCGATTATCGCGCCAACCAGAGCCAGACGAACACCACGTTCGACACCTACCTCGACTACCTCGCCCCGCTCAGTTTCGTCCCGGGCACGATCGACCTGACGGGCGGGTACTCGCACGGGTGGTCGCATGCCGAGTATCCCTGGTATCTGGCCAATGGCCTCTCCACCGACCTCCTGGGCGGCAATGGCGTCACCTCGGCGCGGACGGTGCAGAACTTCCAGGACATCCAGGAAAGCAAGCTGATCTCCTTCTTCGGGCGGATCAATTACAACCTCAACGACCGCTACCTCGCGTCGGTGAGCCTCCGCCGCGACGGCTCCTCGCGCTTCGGGGAGGGGAACGAGTGGGGCACCTTCCCGGCCGTGTCGGTCGGGTGGCGGCTCTCCGAAGAGCCGTTCATGAAGGGCCGGCTCTTCTCGGACCTCAAGCTGCGGGGGTCATGGGCCCGCACCGGCAACCAGGCGTTCGGTAACTATCAGCAGTACGCGGCCTACCTGCTTGGCGACGCGCAGACGCAGGCCCAGTTCGGTGACACTTTCATCCCGACGATCCGGCCCGGCGCGGTCGACCCGACGATTCGGTGGGAGACCACCCAGGCGTGGGACGTCGGTCTCGACTTCAGCTTCATGAGCAACCGGCTGAGCGGTGCGATTGACTGGTACACCAAGAACACCGAGGACCTGATCTTCCGGGTGCCCGTCGCCGCCGGCACGAACCTGTCGAACTTCGTGACCACCAACATCGGGAGCATGAAGAACCGGGGCGTGGAGCTGACCTTGAGCGCCCGCCTGATCGAAGGCGGCCGCAGCGGCCTGGGCTGGAGCACCGATTTCACCGCTTCGCACAATACCAACGAGCTGACCAGCATCAATCCGATCGCCGGTTCCGTCTCGCGGATTCTCGTGGGCGGCATCGCCGGAGGCGTGGGCACCAATATCCAGGTCCTCCAGCCGGGTGTGCCGATCAACTCGTTCTACGTCTACGAGCACAAGCTGGGGGCCAACGGGCTCCCGATCTACGCCGAAGGCGCGGGCGCCGATCTCGCGATGTACGTGGACCAGAACGGCGACGGGACCATCAATCAGGACGACCGGGTCGCCTCCCGCGACCCCGCGCCGAAGTGGATGCTGGGTCACTCGTCCTACTTGAGCTACGGCAAGTTCGACCTGAGCTTCACGCTGCGGTCCTACCTGGGGAACTACGTCTACAACAACGTGGCCTCGAATCTCGGCACCTATGCCGAGGTCACGCGCGACTCGCCCTACAACCTGCACACGTCCGTGCTCGAGACGGGCTTCGAGACGCCGCAGTATTTCTCGGATTTCTATGTGGAGGACGGGTCATTCCTGCGCATGGACAACCTGACGGTGGGCTATAACCTGACGTACCGGGGACAGCCCGTCCGCCTGTTCGGAACCGTCCAGAACGCGTTCACCATCACCGGTTACAGCGGCGTCGATCCGACGGCCGGGCTCATCGGTATCGACAACAATATCTACCCGCGCTCGCGCACGTTTACCGCCGGCCTGAGCCTCAAGCTCTAAGCGCGGCCATGGACTCGATCATTCGAGAGAGGAAGCACACATGAGCCTCAGAACCTTGACGGCGCGGGCCGGTGCCCTGCTGCTGATGGCCGTGGCCGGCTGTACGGACCTGACGGTGGAACCGAAGAGCACGGTCACCGAGACCAACATCTTCAACGATATCAGCTCGTACCGGGCGTTCATCGCGCGAGTGTACTCGGGGCTGGCCATCAGCGGACAGCAGGGGGCCGCCGGACGGCCGGACCTCGATCCGAGCTTCGACGAGGGATTCTCGCAGTACGTGCGACTCTACTGGTCGGCGCAGGAGCTGCCGACCGACGAAGCGGTCATCGGCTGGAACGACGCGGGCCTCCCCGAGCTCAACACCCAGTCCTGGGGCGTGACCAACGGGTTCCTCGTCGCGATGTATTACCGGATCTTCTTCCAGGTCGGCATGGCGAACGAGTTCCTCCGCCAGACGACCGACGAGAAGCTGACCTCGCGGGGCCACACCGGCGCCGCGCTCCAGGCTGAGATCGCGACGTACCGCGCCGAAGCGCGCTTCCTGCGCGCCTTGACATACTGGCACGGCCTCGACCTGTTCGGGAACATTCCGCTGGTGGTCGAGACGGATCCGCTCGGCTCTACCCCGCCGGCGCAGGCGACCCGTCAGGAGATTTACGACTTCGTCGTGAGCGAGCTGACCGATATTCAGGGCTCCCTCCCGACCCCCGGCGCGGCGAGCTACGGCCGGGCGACCGGCCCGGCAGCGTCCATGCTGCTGGCCAAGCTCTACCTGAACGCAGGCGTCTACACCGGCAGTCCGAATTATGCCGGCGCGCTGACCGCCGCCCAGGCCGTGATCTCGGGTCCCTACAGCCTGGACGACAACTACCGGGACATCTTCCTGGCCGACAACCACACCTCGCCGGAGATCGTGTTCGCCGTGCCGCAGGACGGTTTGAGGACCCAGACGTGGGGAGGCGTGACTTTCTTGGTCCACGCTTCATGCGGCGGCGCCATGAACGCGACCTTGTACGGGATCGACGGCTGCTGGGCGGGACTCCGCCTCAAGCCGCAGGCATATGATCGGTTCGCCGCCGCCGACCTTCGAGCCGCCTCCTTTTTCACGACCAACCAGACGGTCACGGTGGCCGAGATCGGCAACTTCAACCACGGGATCGCGGCGCCCAAGTTCGCGAACGTGACCTCGACCGGGGCAGCGGGCTCGCACCCGACGCACGTCGACACGGATTTCCCGATGTTCCGGCTGGCCGATGCCTACCTGATTTACGCCGAGGCCGTGCTCCGCGGCGGCGGCGGCGGCAGCCAGACGCAGGCGCTCGACTACGTGAACGCGCTCCGGGCGCGCGCATACGGGAACACGAGCGGCAACATCACGGCCGGTGAGCTCACCCTGGATTTCATTCTGGACGAGCGGGGCCGAGAGCTGCTCTGGGAGGCCCACCGCCGGACCGACCTGGTGCGGTTCGGCCGGTTCACGGGCGGCAGCTATCTGTGGTCGTGGAAGGGCGGCTCGCAGGCCGGGGCAGCGACCGGGGCGCATCGCGACCTGTTCCCGATCCCCTCGAACGAGCTGGTGGCCAACCCGAACCTGACGCAGAACCCGGGATACTGAGCGAGGGAGGGGAGTTAGGGAGTTAGGGAGTTAGGGCGCTAGGGAGAGGGGAAGGCGGCACGGCTGTAGCTTTAGCCATGCCGCCTTCTCGCGTTCGTGCCGTCCTGCTCCTGCTCGCCGCGGCCTGCGGGGGCGACCTTCCATCTCCTCCCGGTGGAGGGAACCCCCCGCCGGTGGCCAGGCCAACGCTCCCTGAGACCTACCGGCCGAGCGGCCACATGGCGGCCGGTGACGTCTTCGTCCATCTCTTCGAGTGGAAGTGGACTGATATCGCCGCCGAGTGCGAGAACGTGCTGGGCCCCGCCGGATTCAAGGCGGTGCAGGTGTCTCCGCCGCAGGAGCACAGCCTCGAGCCGCCGAACTATCCCTGGAGCCAGCGCTACCAGCCGGTGAGCTACAGCGTCGAACGGAGTCGCTCAGGCACGGGAGCGGAGCTCACGACCATGGTGAGCCGATGCAGGACGGCCGGGGTGGACATCTACGTCGATGCCGTGATCAACCACATGACCAACTTCCCGAGCCCGGGAACAGGGAGCAACGGAACCACCTACACCAAGTACAGCTACCCGGGTCTCTATGCTCAATCCGACTTCCACACGCCCTGCGCGCTCAACAACTACCAGATCGCGGCCAACGTGCAGGATTGCGAGCTGTTCTCGCTCCCGGATCTCCACACCGGGCTCGCCACGGTGCGGCAGACGATCGCCGACTACCTGCTCATGCTGGCCCGGATAGGGGTGGCGGGATTCCGCATCGACGCGGCCAAGCACATCCAGCAGGTAGAGCTCAACGACATCCTCGGCCGCGTCAACGCTGCCCTGGCCGGCGAAGGACGGCCGTTGCCCTACTTCTTCCTCGAGGTCATAGCCGGCCCAGGCGAGGCGTTGTCGGAACGCGACTATTTCGGCGAAGGGTACAGCTCAGGCGGCGCCACCGACATCACCGAGTTCACGTTCGTGGGCGTGGGCGACAAGTTTCGCGGTATTGGCGGGCAGCGCATCGCGCAGCTCAACCCGAACGGCTCGGCCGGGAACCAGTTCTCACCGACCGCGTGGGGGCTCATTCCCTCCGACAAAGCCGTGGTATTCCTGCAGAATCACGACAGCCAGCACGAGTGCGGCATCGGCTATAGGGACGGCAATATATTCCGCAACGCGAATGTGTGGATGCTGGCACAGCCGTACGGCTACCCTTCGATCTTGTCCAGCTATGCGTTCAACTGCCCCCTGGGGAACACGATGGGTCCTCCGTCCGATCCGGGCGGGCTCACCCGGGACGTGACCTGTGCATCGAGCCTCGAGACCGCCGCGGTCGGGCAGTGGGTGTGCGAGCACCGTGACCCGTCCATTCTGCACATGACGGCCTTCCGCCGAGCGGTCGCGGGCACGGCGGTCGGCATGTGGTGGGATAACGGCGCCAACGCAATTGCGTTTTCACGGGGAGACAAAGGCTTCGTGGCCATCAACAACGAAATCAACGGAGTGACCGCCACCGTCGAGACCAGCGTGCCGTCGGGAACCTATTGCGACCGCCTGACCGGCGGGCTCGCCACCGGCGGCTGCGTCGGAACGTCGGTCGCGGTCGATGCCGGCGGCATGGTGCAGCTCAATCTCCCGGCCAGGACCGCAATCGCGATCGACATAGGAGCACGGCAATGAGGTCAACCCTGTGGGCGGTAATCGCCGTCATCGCACTTGGTTCCTGCCGGGACACCGCCCCGCCGCCACTCAGCCAAATCGCAGGACCGGAATGGACCCGCGGAGCGGTGTGCTACGAGGTGTTCATCCGCTCCTTCGCCGACAGCGACGGTAACGGGGTCGGCGACCTGAACGGGCTCACCGCGAGGCTCGACTACATCAACGATGGCGATCCGGCCTCGCAGACCGACCTGGGCGCCTCCTGCATCTGGCTCATGCCGGTGGCGGAGTCGCCCAGCTATCACGGCTACGACGTCAGCGACTATTACGCGGTCGACCGGGAGTACGGCACCGCCGAGGACTTCAAGCGATTCGTGGCGGAGGCGCACCGGCGCGGCATCAAGGTCCTGGTGGACATGGTGCTGAATCACGCCTCGAGCGAGCACGCGTCGTTCAAGGCGGCGCTCGTGGACACCGCGTCGCCCTATCGGGCCTGGTATCGGTTCTCGCCGACGCAGGTGGGGAAGGGCCCCTGGGGCATGGAGGCGTGGCACAAGTCGCCGGCGCGGGACGAGTACTACTACGGCGTGTTCTGGCACGGCATGCCGGACCTCAACTACGAGACGCCCGCCGTGCGCGAGGAGGCGAAGAAGGTCGCCACGTTCTGGCTTACCGAGATGGGCGTGGACGGGTTCCGGCTGGACGCGGTGCCCTATCTCCTGGAGGAGGGGAGCTGCCTCTCGGGCTGCCCCGGCACCCACGCGTTCCTGAAAGAGTACGCCGAGCACATCGACAGCATCGCCCCGGAGGCGTTCACGGTGGGAGAGGCCTGGGGCCGAATCGACACTGTTCTTCCCTATTACCCCGATCAGCTCACGTCGTACTTCGCGTTCGAGCTGTCCGATTCACTGCTCTCTGCGGTTCGCAACGGCTCGGCGGCAGGGTTGCTCGGCGGGTTTCTGAGACTACAAGACACGCTTCCGGCGTATCGCTGGTCGCCGATCCTCACGAACCACGACGCCAAACGCACCATGAGCGCGATTGGCGGAGGGATGGACCGGGCCAAGCTGGCGGGCACCCTGCTGCTCACGCTGCCCGGCCTGCCGTACGTGTACTATGGCGAAGAGATCGGGATGACAGGCGACAAGCCGGACCCGCGGCTCCGGACCCCGATGCAGTGGAAGCCTGGGCGGGGAACCGGCTTCACCACCGGAACCCCCTGGTCGAGTGCGCAGCCGGATTCGATGACGATCACGGTCGAGGCGCAGGACGCGGACTCTGCCTCCCTGCTGAGTCTCTACCGGCGGCTGATTCACCTGCGGAAGTCGAACCAGGCGCTGGGCATCGGGCGGTTGATCCCGCTCAGCACGGGCAATCCCGCAGTGGCCGCCTACCTGCGCCGGGAGGGCGATCAGGCGGTGCTCGTCGTGGCCAACATGACCGGCGAGGAGATCTCCGGCATCGCGATCGGGTCCGACCCCGAGACGTTGCCTCCGGGCACCTACGAGCCGCGGAGCCTGCTGTGGGGGCCAGCCGGCGCCGCGCTGGAGGTGGGCTCCGATGGCCGGCTGGCGAGCTACGAGCCGGTTCCCGGCGCGCTGGGCCCGCGGGAGGCGCTGGTGCTGGAGCTCGTTCGGCGCTAGGCGCGTTGGTTCACGCGGAGGTGCGGAGACGCGGAGGGGGGAATGACGCCTCTCCATTACCGTCGCGCCAGCACCGCGGTCCCGTGGGCAGGCAAGGTCACGGTTTCGCCGCTCTGCACCCGATTCGAGAGCAGATCCCGAGCGCCGTCCACGCGGAACCCGGCAACGGTGAGGGTCACTCCGCGGGGCCGCGCATTCACCAGCACGAGCGCGTCGCCGCGGAGGTACGCGATCACGTCGGCCGTGGCGGTGGTCTCGACCGGCCGGAAGTCTCCCGACACGAACGCGGAGTCGGTTCGCGCCAGGTCCACGACCCGCCGGTAGAACGCGCGGGCGCTGTCGGCGCCCGGCTGGCTCCACTCGACCGGATCCCGGTAGAACAGGCGGAGCGTCTGCGGGCTCTCGACCTCCTGCCCGTTGTAGAGCAGCGGACGGCCAGGCAGCAGCGCCATGGCGACGAAGGCCGCGCGGGCCCCTGCCGCACCTCCGAAGAGAATCACCGGCGGCTGGTCCCAGGCCGTCTCGTCGTGGTTGGTCGCGAAGCGGAGCCGCGTGCCGCCGGCGGGCATGCGCGCGAGCTCGGCGAGCTCGCTCCGGACCAGGGTATCCGCCCGCGCGCCCCTCCACACCGCCTTGAGCCGGTGATACGAGTCCCAGGCATAGCTGAGATCGAAGCCGAACCGGTGCATCTTGAGATCGCCCCACTCCGCGAGGAGGAGGATCTTCCGGGGCACCGCCGCGCGCAGGGCGGGCACCGCTTCGCGCCAGAAGTCGTCCGGGACGAAGCCGGCGACGTCGACCCGGAACCCGTCGATGCCGAATTCCGTGAGCCAATAGCTCATCGCGGCAATCATCTCGCGCCGCAGCGCCGGGTTCTTGTAGTCGAGCTGGGCGACGTCGGTCCAGTTGGTCAGCTCGCCCTTTTCGTTGCGCGGGACGGTGAGCCCGCCGGCACTGTCGCGCACATAGAAGTCCGGGTGCTCCCGGACCCAGACATTGTCCCAGGACGTATGATTGGGAACCCAGTCGAGGATGAGCTTCATGCCCCGCGCGTGCACTGAGTCGATCAGCGTCCTGAAGTCCGCGGCGGTGCCGAACTCGGGGTTGATGCCCCGGTAGTCGCTCAGCGAATAGGGTGAGCCGAGCGGCTCCTTGCGGTTGAGGACTCCCACGGGGTAAATCGGCATGAGCCAGACGACGTCGGCTCCGGTGGCCTGGATACGGTCGAGCCCCTGGGTGACGCCGGGGAGGTCACCCGCGGGGGAGAAGTCGCGGACGAATACCTCGTAGATTGCGCTGCGCGCCACCCAGGAGGTGTCCGGTGCCAGGGCGCTCGCCGGGGCCTTCGTGGGCCGGGCGGTACAGCCGGCCGCCAGCGAAAGACAGGCCGCCAGGGCGGCGAGGCGAATCCGCATCTCCAGTCACTCCTGCATCCGAGGGTTGCCTGATGGCCAATGTAGCGATCAGCACAGCAATCCTGCTTGGCCTGGTGACATTGACCGCGGCGGCCGGCCCCGCCTCTGCCCAGCGCCAGCGTTTCTCGATGGATCCGGGCTGGCGCTTCAATCTCGGCGATCAGCCCGGTGCGGAACGACCGGGCTTCGACGACCGGACCTGGCGCCGCCTGGATCTGCCGCACGACTGGAGCATCGAAGGGACACCCCGTCAGGACGCGCCCGGCGGCGGGCGCGTGGGATACTTCCCGACGGGGCTTGGCTGGTACCGCAAGGCGTTCCGCCTGCCGGCCGGTTCGCGTGGGCGCCAGGCCTGGCTCGAGCTCGACGGCGTCCACATGAACAGCGACGTGTGGATCAACGGCGCTCACCTGGGCCGGCGGCCGAACGGCTATGTGAGCTTCGCCTACGACATCACCAGACACCTCGTGGCCGGGGTGAACGTGGTGGCCGTGCGAGTCGACAACTCGGCGCAGCCCAACTCGCGCTGGTACACCGGCAGCGGCATCTACCGGCATGTCTGGATCACGCTGGTCGATCCGCTGCACGTAGGACACTGGGGCACGTTCGTGACCACGCCGCGCGCGGACTCCGCAGGCGCCGACGTGGTGGCCAGAACGCGGATCGAGAACGACCGCTCCGACCGGCGCCGGGGTGTGCTGCGCTCGGTCGTGCTGGACAGCACGGGACGGGAGCTGGCACGCTCGGAGACCCCCTTCACGCTTGCCCCCAGGGAGAAGGTCGAGCTCGAGCAGCGCCTGCAAGTGCCCTCGCCGCGGCTCTGGAATCCGGAGACACCGTACCTCTATGAGCTCCGATCGGAGGTGCTGGACGGCGCACGCGCCGTCGACGCGGCAACCACCACGTTCGGCATCCGCACCATCGCGTACGACAACGACGAAGGCTTCCTGCTGAACGGCCGCCGAGTCAAGATGCGGGGCGTCAACCTGCATCACGACGCGGGCGGCCTCGGCGCGGCGGTGCCGGAGCGGGTCTGGGAGCGCCGGCTCGAGCTGCTCAAGGCCATGGGCGTGAACGCCATTCGCACGGCCCATAACCCGCCGGCCCCGGAGTTCCTCGATCTCTGCGACCGGCTGGGCTTCCTCGTCATGAACGAGATTTTCGACGAGTGGACCATCGGCAAAGTCTCCGAGGGCTACCACAAGCACTTCGCCGAATGGTCGGAGCGCGACGTGGTCGACTTCGTCCATCGCGACCGGAATCACCCCTCGGTCGTGCTCTGGAGCGCGGGGAACGAGATCGGCGAGCAGACCACGCCGGATGGAGTGCAGGTGCTGCGCCGGCTGCTCGACATCTTCCACCGCGAGGACCCGACGCGTCCGGTCACCACGGGCAACGACAACATCGCCGCCGACGGCCGTCCGGCGACGCTCGACTTCCTCAACGCGCTGGACATCGTCGGCTACAACTACGTGGACCGCTGGCGCGAGCGGCGGGAGCTGTTCGCCGAGCAGGACCGGCTGGCCCATCCGGAATGGAAGCTGATCGGCACCGAGAGCGGGTCGATCTTCCAGAGCATGGACGAGCGGTACTCGCTCGGCGACGACCCGGCGGTGGTCCGCGCCAATTACACCAGCGGGATGATTACGGCCGAGCGGCTCTGGAAGTGGGTCGAGCTGCGGGACTGGTTCGCGGGCAATTTCATGTGGACCGGGATCGACTACCTGGGAGAGAGCACCTGGCCATTCCGGGGAT
>Ga0268386_10004604_pt1 | contig 10184 bp, 10 predicted proteins | sample RVTome_15_FD_200260 | JGI IMG/M metagenome (GOLD analysis project Ga0268386, IMG submission 200260) | Soil microbial communities from uranium-contaminated site in the Upper Colorado River Basin, Wyoming, United States - RVT150D86... ... | reverse complement strand
CGCCTTCCTTGCCGGAGCTGTTGAACGACATGTACAGGCCGATGCCGTCGTCGATGAAAAGATGGAGATAGGTATGAAACCACTGCGTGTCGCCGCCGTGCGAAACAACGCGGCGCCCGTTGTAGTTAGTTTCGTAGAACCCGAGCATCATCCGGTTGACCTCGGGCAGAACCGTGAGCGGGGTGTTGTGCATCTGTTCTGCCGTGTCAGGCTCGAGAATCCTGTTCGAGCCGTAAGCGCCTTTCTGCAGGTGCGCGATCATGAACTTCGCCATGTCCACGCCAGGCGAGGACATGCTGCCTGCCGGCGCCGGCCCCACTATCTCGAACGGCCTGGGAGGCTCTGAGGCAAGCGCGTATCCTTGTGACATCTGCGGAGCGAGACGCTCCGGCAGCGGCTGGCGGAAGGTGGAGTGCATCATCCCGAGCGGCTCGAAAATGTTCGCATCCAGGTAATCATCGAACGACATTCCGGACACGCGTTCGACGACATAGCCGGCGAGGGCGGTCGCATAGTTGGAATACGCAGGCATTTCGCCGGGCGGAAAGATGCGCTCCGGCACCCAGCGCTTCAGGTGCGCGCTCAAGGCGATGACGTCCCTTCCGACGCCCATCAACCCCTTCGCCTGTTCTTCGAAGCCGGGGGTATGGGTCATGATGTTGCGCATCGTGACCGGCGTACCGTACCGCTCCGGAATCTCGAAATCGAGGTAAGTGTTGACGTCGGCATCGAGGTCCACCCGGCCCTGCTCGACCAGCTGCATGACCGCGGTCCAGGTGACGAGCTTGGAGACGGAGCCCGGACGAAATAGCGTCAGGTCCGGGTCGACCGGCTTTTTCTCTTCAACGTCGGCGTAGCCGTAGCCCTTCTTGAACAGCACCTCGCCGTCCCTGACCACGACGACCACGCCCCCGGCGATATCCCCGCGGGGCAATGCATAGGTCATGAAGCCGTCGAGCCACGTTTCGACGTCGCCGGGCGTCAGCCGCGTCTCCGGAGAATCGATCGCATCCTCCGGCGACTCGATCTCGTCCTCAGGTTGCGGCGGGGCGAGAGCCGGACTCTCCTGCGCCATGGAATGCGCTGCCGGGAAGAATACGACGATTATTGCGGCCAGCGCAGCGAAAACGTGCATTGAAACCCCCTGTGATGACCGTCTTTGTGATTGTCCTATTCCGGCAATAATAGTCCTGATTGGAGAATGGTCAACCCCCGGAGGGGGAAGACGGAGGTCAGGAAGCTCTCTTGTCCCGTGTTTTGCCGGCGTTCTCGGAAACTTCGTCGCCGTGCAGTTCCAGGAGCGACTCCATCAATCCTTCATCCGCGCTGGAGCAGACGCCAACTACGGTTGCCTCATCGCAACCGTCAGCGGCCACGTACGCGTGCCCCATGTTGGAATCGAGGTAAATCGACTCGCCGGCCCTGATGACCACGGGATCGTAGAACTCCGTGTGCACTTCGACGCTGCCCTCGACGACGAAAATGAATTCCTCGCCGGAGTGGTGGACCAGGTCGCCGAATTCACCGACGCTTTTCGCTCGGATGCGCGTCACGAGGGGGATCATGCGCTTGCGGCGCAGCTCGGGGCAGAGAAAGTAGTAGTCGTAATTTTTGGTGTTGACACGAATTGCGGTGTCCGTGCTCCCGATACTCCGCCGCGCTGTAACCGCCGTATCCGCGCTGTCTTCCGGTTCGGCAAACAGCTCCGACATGCGAATCTTCAATCGCTGACTGACCTGCTGAAGCTTGTCGTAGGTCAGGGTAAGTCGGTCGTGCTCGACCTTGGCCAACGTCGACAGCGGAATGCCGGTGCGCTCGCTCATCTCTTTCAGGGTCCAGTCGTTGCGCATGCGCAGGCCGCGAAGCAGGCGTCCCAATGTAGGCTTGTCTGGTTTCATTCGGGTCTTTTCCAGCGTTTGTCCCAGCGCTTGTCGGTGCAAGCGAACATAAGTGTAACGGGAAGTCGCGGGATGGCCTACCTTCACGCGGACCTGGCGTCCGGGGACCGAGTCCGTACTCCGTCGATCCCTCCTTCGGGCGCAGCCCGACCGAAAGCCGAAAGGGAAGCGATGCGGCTGCCGGGGCAAAAGATGCCCCTGGCTCGCCGACCAGTGCTAGTGCACCCTAGCGCTTGCCCTTCAGTTTCTGCGCCGCGCGATAACGGGCTTCAGCCTCGGCCAGCTCTGCCTGCGCCCGGGCGAGGTCGGTCTGGTCGGAGATGCCTTTCAGTGCCTCTTCGGCGTGCTGTTTGGCGGACAGCGCCGCAGCTTCGTCGAGTTGTTCGCCGCGGAGCGCGGTATCGGCCAGCACGGTCACGAGGTGCGGCTGAATTTCGAGCATGCCGCCGGTGATATAGAAAAAATGTTCCTTGCCGTCCGTATCCTGTACGCGAACTTCACCGGGCTTCAGCGCCGTCAGCAGCGGCGCGTGCCGAGGCGCGATTCCGACTTCGCCCATGCGCGCCGGCGCATACACCATGCTGGCGTTGCCGGAGTAAATCTCGCCCTCGGCGGAGACGATGTCGACCTGGATCGTGGCCATGTTCAGTCCGTGCCTATTGCATGGTCTTGGCGCGTTCGACGGCTTCGTCGATCGTGCCGACCATGTAGAACGCCTGTTCCGGCATGTGATCGTAATCACCGTTCACGATGCCACTGAAGCCGCGGATCGTCTCCGAAAGCTGCACGTACTTGCCGGGCGAACCGGTGAAGGTTTCGGCGACGAAGAACGGCTGCGACAGGAAGCGCTGTATCTTGCGCGCGCGGGTAACGGAGCGCTTGTCGTCTTCCGAGAGTTCGTCCATGCCGAGAATCGCGATAATGTCCTGCAGCTCCTTGTAGCGCTGCAATACCGCCTGGACGCCTCGCGCGCAATCGTAATGTTCCTGCCCGATGACGTTCGGGTCGAGCATGCGGCTGGTCGAATCGAGCGGATCGACAGCGGGGTAAATACCAAGCTCCGCGATCTGCCGCGACAACACCAGCGTGGCATCGAGATGCGCGAAGGTCGTCGCCGGCGACGGGTCGGTAAGGTCGTCCGCAGGCACGTAAACCGCCTGGAACGACGTGATCGAGCCGGTCTTGGTCGAGGTAATGCGTTCTTGCAGAACGCCCATTTCGGCGGCAAGCGTCGGCTGGTATCCCACCGCAGAGGGCATGCGGCCAAGCAGCGCCGACACCTCGGTGCCTGCCAGCGTGTAGCGGTAAATGTTGTCGATGAACATGAGCACGTCGCGGCCTTCATCGCGAAACGCCTCGGCCATGGTCAGGCCGGTCAGCGCGACGCGCAGGCGGTTGCCCGGCGGCTCGTTCATCTGCCCGTACACGAGCGACACCTTGTCGATAACCCCCGACTCCGTCATCTCGTGATAAAAGTCGTTACCCTCGCGAGTACGCTCGCCGACGCCTGCGAACACCGAGTAGCCCGCGTGCTCCGCGGCGATGTTGCGAATCAGTTCCATCAGCGTCACGGTCTTGCCGACGCCGGCACCGCCGAACAGCCCGATCTTGCCGCCCTTGGCGATCGGCATGATGAGATCGATGACCTTGATGCCGGTCTCCAGCAGCTCCGTCGCGGCCGCCTGCTCTTCATAGGTTGGTGCAGGGCGATGGATCGGCATGGAGATCTCGGCGCCGATTTCGCCCTTGTTGTCGATCGGCCGGCCGAGAACGTCCATGATGCGGCCGAGCGTTTTCTCGCCGACCGGAACCGAAATATAGGCGCCGGTATTGCTGACGCTCATGCCGCGTTTCAGCCCTTCGCTGGGGCCCATTGCGATCGTGCGCACCACGCCGTCGCCAAGCTGCTGCTGAACTTCGAGCGTAATGCCCCCTTCCTCGATGATCAGCGCGTCGTAGATCTTCGGGATCGAGTCGCCGGGAAATTCGACGTCCACCACGGCGCCAATGATCTGTACGGTTGTACCGGTGCTCATTCTCTTATACCTCTGGTTCGGCGCTCTTGACCGCCGACATTCGTTAACTTGAATTCCCTAGCCTGACACTGCCGCTGCGCCGCCGACGATCTCCGAGATTTCCTGCGTGATCGCCGCCTGACGCGCCTTGTTGTAGGCGAGTTGCAGCTTGTCGATGATTTCGCCCGCATTATCCGTGGCGGACTTCATCGCAACCATCTTCGCTGCCATTTCGCAGGCGAAGTTCTCGACTGCCCCGCGATAGACCTGCGACTCGATGTAGCGCATCAGCACGTCGTCGAGCAGTTCCACGGCGTCCGGCTCGTAAATGTAGTCCCAGTGGGCCTGCAGCTTTTCCTCGCCGAGATCGATGGAGCTGACGGGCAACAGCGTTTTTACGTCCGGCTTCTGGCTCATGGTGCTGACGAACAGGTTGTGCACCAGGAACAGCCGGTCGATCCGGCCTTCGCTGTAGGCGTCCAGCATGATCTTGATGGAACCGATCAGATCGTTGACGTGCGGACGATCGCCGAGATGGGTCGCCGTGCCGACCACGTTGCCGCCAAGCCGCCGGAAAAACTGCACGGCCTTGGCGCCCACCAGTGCCAGGTCGACCTCGACGCCTTCCCTGCGCCAGTGCGACAACTCGCCGATGACGACCTTGAACATGTTGACGTTGAGGCCGCCGGCAAGTCCCCGGTCTGTCGAGATCACGATGAAACCGACGCGCTTCACTTCGCGCTCTACGAGAAACGGATGCTTGTAGTCCGGATTAGCGTGCGCGAGATGGCCGACGACGCGGCGAATGCGCTCGGCATAGGGGCGCGAGGCCTCCATCTGCGCCTGCGCCTTGCGGATCTTGCTGGCCGCAACCATTTCCATCGCCTTGGTGATCTTCTGCATGTTTTTCACGCTTCGGATCTTGTTGCGGATTTCTTTTTCGCCTGCCACGTCGGTTTCCGGCTCCTTGATTCTGTGCGGAGGGTCGCGTCAATACGCGCCTTTCTCTGCAAATGCTTGGCAAACCTGCTTCAACGCAGCCTGGATTTCCTCGCTGTAATCGCCGCTCTCGTTGATTTCGTCGAGAAGTTCCCTGTGATTGGCCCGCGCGTAATCGTGCAGCGCGGCTTCGTAATCGGTGACTTTCGCGACGTCGACTTTGTCGAGGTAGCCCTCGTTTACCGCATACAGCGACAACCCCATTTCGGCCACTGACAACGGCGAGTACTGCTTTTGCTTCATCAGTTCGGTAACACGTTGTCCGCGCTGCAGCTGACGACGCGTCGTTTCGTCCAGGTCCGACGCGAACTGCGCGAACGCGGCCAGCTCCCTGTACTGAGCGAGGGCCAACCGAACGCCGCCGCCGAGCTTCTTGATGATCTTTGTCTGCGCGGCGCCGCCCACGCGGGAAACGGACAGACCCGCGTTGATCGCAGGCCGGATACCGGCGTTGAACAGGTCCGTCTCGAGGAAGATCTGTCCGTCGGTAATCGAAATCACGTTGGTCGGTACGAACGCAGACACGTCGCCGGCCTGCGTCTCGATGATCGGCAATGCCGTCAGAGATCCGGTCTTTCCCTTGACCTTGCCACCGGTGAATTCCTCGACGTAATCGGCGTTGACGCGCGCGGCGCGCTCCAGCAGGCGTGAGTGAAGGTAAAACACGTCGCCGGGATATGCTTCACGGCCGGGCGGGCGCCTTAACAGCAGCGATACCTGCCGGTAAGCCCAGGCTTGCTTCGTCAGGTCGTCGAAGATGATCAGGGCATCCTGACCACGGTCGCGAAAATACTCGCCCATCGACGTACCCGAGTACGGCGCAATGTATTGCATGGCAGCGGAGTCGGATGCTGCCGCGGCCACGACGATCGTGTGTTCCATCGCCCCTTCCTGCTCGAGCCGTCTTACGACCCCTGCAATCGAGGAGGCCTTCTGTCCGATGGCGACATAGATACATTTAATGCCGGTGCCGCGCTGGTTGATGATCGTATCGACGGCGACGGCGGTCTTGCCGGTCTGGCGATCGCCGATGATCAGCTCGCGCTGGCCGCGGCCGATGGGCACCATGGCGTCGATCGACTTCAGGCCGGTCTGCACCGGCTGGTCGACCGACTTGCGTGCGATGACGCCGGGAGCGACTTTTTCGATCGGCGCCGTTTCCTGGCTTTCGATCGGACCCTTGCCGTCGATCGGCTGGCCCAGCGAATCCACCACGCGGCCGAGCAGGCCCACGCCGATCGGCACTTCCAGAATGCGGCCCGTCGTCTTGACGGTATTGCCTTCGGAAATGTGCTTGTAGTCGCCAAGGACCACCGCACCGACCGAATCCTGTTCGAGGTTCAGTGCCAGACCGAAAGTGTTCTCGGGGAACTCCAGCATTTCGCCGTAACGGGCGTCCGCAAGCCCGTGGATGCGCACGATACCGTCGGTCACGCCGATGACCGTGCCGACGTCGCGCGCCTCGGCGGCCGCTTCGAAATTCTGGATGCGCTCTTTGATCAGCTGGCTGATTTCGGAAGCCTTGAGTGCCATGTTCCTTTCCTTATTTAAGCGATCAGCGCGTTCGACAGGCTTTTGAGCCTCGATCGCAGCGAACCATCAATAACTATGTCACCGGCGCGAATCACGGCGCCGCCGATGAGGCTTTCATCCAGTTCGGTCTCGAGCCGCACCTTGCGTCCCAGGCGCTTACCGAGAGCCCCGGCAATTACTTTTTTCTGCGCATCATCGAGCCTCGTTGCCGACGTCACGGTAACGTCTATCGTGTTCTCGACTTCCGCTTTCAGCGTGTCGAAATGTTTCGCAATTTCAGGGAGAACCGCGATGCGCCCGTATTCGAGCAGGAGCTTCAGGAAGTTTCGTCCTTCTTTCGCCTGGCTCGCCAGAATGTTGTCTCCGGCGCCTGCCGCACCGATGAGCCCCGTCAGAAACGACAGGCGCTCATCGTCGGTCAGCAAAGGGTTTGCCAGAAACTTGGCGACGCTGCCGTCCGCCATGACGTCGCTGGCCACGTTCAGCGCCCTGGACCATGCGTCGAGGGTGCCCGCCTCGCGCGCCAGATCGAACGCCGCCTCCGCGTAAGGTCTTGCGATTGTGTGGTTATCTGCCATGGTCGCCGACTATTCCAATTATTCCGGTGCCCTGCTCAAAGCTCTGACGCGAGCCTGGCCAGGATGTCTTCGTGGGTCTTCGGGTCGATCTCGCGCATGAGAATCTTCTCGGCGCTGGCGACGGCGATCGCGGAAACCTGACCGCGCAGCTCTTCGCGTGCACGATTTACTTCCTGTTCCATCTCGGCGCGAGCTGCTGCAAGCTGCCGTTCCCGTTCCTTCACGCCGTCGGCCTTGCCTTCGGCAATGATCTCGTTGGCCCGTGCGTGTGCCTGGTCGAGGATGCCTGTCGCCTGTTTTCTGGCATCAGTGATCATTTCGGCGGCTTCCGCTTTTGCACTGTCGAGGCTCTGCTGTCCGCGTTCCGCGGCAACGAGCCCGTCGGCGATTTTCGTCTGCCGCTCTTCGATGGCGTTCATCACCGGCGGCCATATGAACTTCATGCAGAACCAGACGAATACGACCATCGCGAACGACTGGCCGATCAGGGTCAGATTGATATCCACTTGGGACTCCTCTGTTCCGGGGCTGCCTGGTTAGCCGGCAACCGGCGCCATTGCGTCTCGCAGTTGCCCGATGAACGGGTTGGCAAACGCGAAGTACAGAGCAATACCGACACCGATCATGGCTACCGCGTCGAGCAGGGCCACCACCAGGAACATCTTGGTCTGCAGCATCGGCGCCAGTTCCGGCTGCCGCGCCGCGCCCTCGAGGAAGCGGCCACCGAGCAATCCCATACCGATGCCGACGCCGAGCGCGCCCAAGCCGATCAGAATTGCGACGGCAATCGCAGTAAAACCAATAACAGTTTCCATCAATGTCTCCCGTAGAGGATCAAATCAACAATCAATGCTTCTCAGATGCCAGGCTCAGGTACACGATCGTCAGCATCATGAAAATGAACGCCTGCAGCGTAATAATCAGTACGTGAAATACAGCCCACAGGAAATGCAGGGGCAGCTGCCAGATGCCGAGTATTGCGATGAGGATGAAAATAAGTTCGCCTGCAAACATGTTGCCGAACAGTCGCAGCGACAGTGAAAGCGGCTTGGCGAGCAGCGACACCGATTCGAGAATGAAATTGAACGCAATGATGAGCGGCGCCGCGATCAGACCCAGCCCTTTCGTCGGAGGTGCAATCGGATGCAGGGTCAGTTCGCCGATGAAGCCTCCCAGCCCCTTGTTCTTTATGGTGAAGGCGACGATCAGCACGAACACTGCGATGGACATGCCGAAGGTTATGTTCACGTCCGTGGTCGGCACGACCTTGAGATACGGAATGTCGAGGTAGTTTTCGGCGACGTACGGCAGCCAGTCCACCGGGATCAGGTCCATCAGGTTCATCAGGAAGACCCAGATGAAAATCGTGAGCGCGAGCGGGGCGATCAGTTCGTTTCTGCCGTGGAAAGTGTCGCGGACGCTGGTATCGACAAAATCGACCAGAATTTCGACCACTGCCTGAAGTTTGCCGGGCTTGCCGGCGGTTGCTTTTCTGGCCACTGAGCCGAACAGCCAGACGAAAACCACCCCGAGGAAAACCGAAAAGAACATCGAGTCGACGTTCACGGTCATGGCATTGCCGGCACAATGGTTCCATACCCATTCGCCGTCCGCCTTGCAGACCTGCAGATTCTGCAAGTGGTGCGTGATGTATTCGCCGGTCGTCCGGGCGCCTTCAGTCGCCATTCCTGTTACCCGTTGTCCCTTTCCTTTTGTCGAACCGGTTGTCGCCCCGGCTTCCGCCCTGCGTCATAAAGCCTGCAAATGTCGCCAATTGCGCCGCAATGAAGCCGGCGAACAGCGCCACTGCTGCGAGCGGTCGCACAAGCAGAAACACCGCGCCGAACATCAGCACGGTCAACGCCAGCTTTCCCAGTTCCCCAAGATAAGCGGCCCGAAGCAGGGCGCCCGCTCCGGGGTCGCGACGCGGCAGCATGAGCCTCGCTGCCAGAAAACCGTTCGGGAGAACCGCCGTCAGGCCGCCGAGCAGTGCCGAGTAACCTGATACGAACCCGTTAAAACCCCAGAAAAGTGCGGCAAGCGCCAATGTCAGTCCCGTCTGTGCCAGCAAAACCTTCTTTACCACGGAACTGCCGTTCGAGGCTCCGGAGTTCTCGTCCGCCTCGCTCATCCTGTCTCGCATGCCTCCGGCAACAAAAACGCCACGACCCTCGGCTAACCGGCGGTATGTGGCGTTCTGAGTAAGTACTTTCCAGGCGGGTCTTCGCTGAGCCCGCGCATTATAGTGTCCGGTATGGTGCAAGGCAACCGAAGGAAGCACCGTAAACCTCGTGTCTGCCGAATCTTGATGAGGGTTTCGGGCGGGATTTCAATGTCGCGGGGCCGCTGAAAAGCACGCTTTAGGAGCCCGCCCGCCCGCCATGGATGGCCGGAGTGCAGATTACGCAGGGAGCAGTCATCTGCCGACCGCCATGGATGGCGGGAGTGCAGATTACGCAGGAGCATTCATCTGCCCGCGGGCGAAAAACCTTATCGAAGATCGCCCGCGAGGGCGGGCTCCTACAGCGCTCATAGAATGCGTCGCCGCAACCTCCGGCGGCGGCTTACCGGATGTGCTTGAGTATCCCGTCGAGCTCGTCCAGGCTGTGGTACTCGATCAGGATTCTGCCCGATCCCCTGGCCGTGTGGTCGATCCGGGTCTTCGCGCCCAGCTTTTCCGTAATCTCGACCTCGAGGCCGCGCACATCGGCGTTCGCCGCCGGTTGCCGGGCTTTCGCCCTTTTTGTCCCGCTGCCTTCCAGCATGCGCCGTACGAGACGTTCGGTATCGCGCACGGACATGCCGTTTTTGACCACCTGGCGCGCGGCATCGAACTGCTGTGTGCCGTCTTCGATGGAGAGCAGGGCACGCGCATGCCCCATTTCGATCTGTCGCGCTTCGAGCATCGGCTTGACCTTGTCGGACAGGTCGATGAGGCGCAGCAGATTGCTTACCGCGGCACGTGAGCGGCCGACGGCTTCGGCCGCTTCCTGATGCGTCAGGTCGAACTCCCGGATCAGACGGTCCAGCGCCCGGGCCTCCTCCAGCGGATTCAGGTTCTCGCGCTGGATATTCTCGATCAGGGCCATCGCAATCGCTGCGTCGTCCGGCACTTCGCGAATGATCGCCGGAATTTCCTGCAGGCCCGCCATCTGCGCCGC
>Ga0268386_10004603_pt1 | contig 10185 bp, 10 predicted proteins | sample RVTome_15_FD_200260 | JGI IMG/M metagenome (GOLD analysis project Ga0268386, IMG submission 200260) | Soil microbial communities from uranium-contaminated site in the Upper Colorado River Basin, Wyoming, United States - RVT150D86... ... | reverse complement strand
TGGTCGAGCGCCGCCTCCCCGCGGGGGCCCGCCTCGAGCACGAAGCGCGCCGACCACGCGTCTCCGCGGGAGTGCCGGCGGAACCGGCCCAGCCGGAGAGCCTCGGCGTCGATCTCGCCCATCGCGTTCACCATCATAAGTGACGAGCGGGGCGGTCCGGAGTTCCGTGTCCCCCGTCACACGACGGGTGGATTCGGGGCCGGCCCGGCGCCGCCGGAGCGCCGGGCCGCAGCGGAAAGGGCCGAAAGCGGGCCCGCCGGCGCGGAGCGCGCGATATACTCGCGGCTCCGACCGGAGGGCGGACTGGTGGCAGCTGGCTACAAAGTGAGGATCAGCGACGGCAGCGAGATCGGCCCGATGGATCTGGCCGCGCTCAAGACCTGGTACGCGCAGGGCCTCCTCGACGGCGACAGCCCCGTCATGCGATCGGGGACGCGCCAGTGGGTGACCCTGCGGACGCTCCCCGAGTTCCAGAAGGCGGCCGGCCGCTCGCCCGGGCGCGCGAAAGCGAAGGCGAAGGAGAGGATAGAGATCGACGAGGACGACGCCGCCGAGGGCTACGACTGGTCGGGTCCGACTGCGCTCGACGGGATCCGCGTGCGCGTCGCCGGCGTGGTCCTGCTGCTCCTCGCCGCCGGCTTCGCCTTGCTGGCCTGGCGCCCCGACGTCGCGCTGCCCGCCTTCGACGGGGCGCCGTGGCTGCAGATGGCGCTCGGCGCGTTCGCGCTGGGCCTCGCCCTGGTGCCCGGCTGGAACTTCGCCCGTCGGCTCGTGCGCCTGCTGCTGCTCCTGTGCGCGTTCGCCCTGTTTCCGCTGACGGGGATCCTGATCGCCCAGGGCGAGCGCGACCTCGCGCTGCTCGCCCTCGTCTCCGCGTGGCTGATCGTCTCGGGTCTCATCGCGCTGCTGTCGCCCCAGCTCGGGTGGGTCGGTCTGGTCCTCGCCCTGCTCCCGGTGGCCGCGGGCGCCTACGGTGCCTTTCGCTTCGGCCGCGCGCCCGAGAGCGAGGAGGTGCAGGTCGCACGGGAGTGGAGCAGCTCCGAGCGCCGCTTCAGCGACGACACGATCGGCCTCGTCTTCGACCCGCCGGAGGGGTGGGTGGTCCTCAAGCCGGGAAACCCGCTCGTCCAGGCTCCCGAGGGGAGCCGGGTGACGATCGCCCAGCCGCGCCTCGGCGGTCTCGGCTACCTGCTCGCGGAGCCCGCGCCGCACGGAGTGGCCACGGCGGACCAGTACCTGGATCGCCTCCTCGCGCGACGCCGGGAAGAGCGGCCGGGCCTCGAGGAGAAGGAGCGGTCGAACGCCATCATCGGCTCGCTCGCCGGCCGCCGGCTCACCGCCTCCTGGACGGACGACGAGACGGTCCAGCGCGACCTCACCGTGGCCGGGCAGGACGGCTGGATGAGCTTCGCCCTCGTCGCGTGGATGCCCGAGGCGACCGCCTCACGCCCCGGCGGACTCGAAAGCCTCACCCAGGCCCTGAGCGCGCGCGGCATCCTGGCCGGTCGGCTGAGGACCGCGGTCCAGGCCGTCGTCGACGAGGTGCCCCACCTCAGCCCGCCCGTCGCCGAGCAGCTGATGGCGCAGAGCGAGGCGCGGGTCCTGGAGCCCTCCCAGGCTTTCCGTCGCTCCGTCGCCGCGCTCGCGAAGCTGCTGCCCTCGCTGACGCCGGCGGAGACGCGCGAGATCGGCCGCCTGTCGACCGCGACCTACGCGGGACTGCCGTGGGCGCAGCGGCGCGACCTCGCCAGCTACATCGAGAGGGTGCGCCGGGGCGACACCACCGATCCCGAAGAGGACGCCCGCATGGCGGAGCTCATGAAAGCCGCCGAGATGCGTCTCTCGCCCGACCAGCGTCTTCGGCTCCAGAGGTACTACGAGAAGGCGGTGCGCGCCGGGTCCTGAGCCCGCCCGGAGGGCAAGCGGTGCGCCGGCGCGGTGGCCCTCCTCCATCGGGAATGCCCTTTGGAGGAACCCTCCCCCGGCCCACCCGGGCCGGTCGAGAGCAGCATTCTCATTTGAGCAACTGCATTTTAATCAGTTAGTTAGTAACATTGACTTTTTGGTACGGATTAAGTATCGTGTGGAGAGTCGTCGAGAGCGGAGCGCCCTGAGCGCTCCCCCCACGGACTAGGGAAGGCAAGACCACGGATGCTCGAGATCAGCAACCTCCACGCTCGCGCCGGAGACAGGGACATCCTGAAAGGCCTCGACCTCGCGGTGCGCGCCGGCGAGGTGCACGCCATCATGGGGCCCAACGGCTCGGGCAAGAGCACGCTCGCCCACGTGCTGGCGGGGCGGCCGGGCTACACGGTGACCGAGGGGAGCGTCCTGTATCGCGGCCGCGACCTCCTCGCGCTCGCTCCCGAGCAGCGGGCTCGCGAAGGCGTCTTCCTCGCGTTCCAGTACCCGGTGGAGATCCCGGGAGTCAGCAACGTCTACTTCCTCAAGGCCGCGCTCAACGCGATCCGGGCCCACCGGGGAGAGAGCGAGCTCGACGCGGTCGAGTTCCTCTCCCTCGTCGGAGAGAAGGCGAAGGACGTGGAGATCGACGAGGAGCTCGTCAAGCGCTCGGTGAACGAGGGTTTCTCGGGCGGGGAGAAGAAGAGGAACGAGATCTTCCAGATGGCGGTCCTCGAGCCGACCCTCGCCATCCTCGACGAGACCGACTCCGGCCTCGACATCGACGCGCTGCGGATCGTCGCCGAAGGCGTCAACCGCCTGCGGGCAAAGGAGCGGGCGATGGTCGTCGTGACCCACTACCAGCGGCTCCTGAACTACATCGTCCCCGACTTCGTCCACGTGCTCGTCGAGGGGCGCATCGTCCGCTCGGGCGGCAAGGAGATGGCCTTCGAGCTCGACGAGAAGGGCTACTCCTGGCTCGAGAAGGAGCCCGTGACGAGCGGGGCGCGCCCGTGAGCGCGGTCGCGGTGGAGAAGGACGTCTACCGCCTCGCCTTCGACCGCCTCTTCGACCCGGGGGAGACAGGATGGCTGCGCGAGAGGCGGACGGCCGCGATCTCCCGCTTCGTCGAGAAGGGCTTTCCCGGCCCGCGCGACGAGGCGTGGCGGCACACGCCGATCGGCCCCCTGACGCGGAACCGCTGGGAGCCGGCCGCTCCGTCCGCGCCGCCCGCGGCGGAGGCTCTGGCGGCCCTCGCCCCCCCCGAGATGAGCGGGCTGCGGGCGGTGCTGGCCGGAGGACGACTGGTGCCGGAGCTGTCCCGGCTCGACGGCGGGCGCGGCGTCGAGGTCCAGGGGCTCGCCTCCGCCCTGCGCTCGCGCCCCGATGAGCTGGAGCCCCACCTCGGGCGGATCGCCGGAGACGACGCGAACGCCTTCTCCGAGCTCAACACGGCGTTCGCCGTCGACGGCGTCGTGATCACGGTCGAGCCGGGGGCGGTCCTCGAAGACCCGCTGCACGTGATCCACGTCGCGGCCCCCGACGAGGGCTCCGCTGTGCTGTCGTGCCCGCGGCTCCTGGTGGTCGCCGGCCGGGGCAGCCAGTGTCGCGTGGTCGAGACGTACCTCGGCCCCTCCGGGGCCCCGCACCTCACGAGCGCCGTCACCGAGGTCGTGGTGGGCGACAACGCCTCCGTGGACCACTACAAGCTCCAGCGCGAGGACCCGGGCGCCTTCCACGTCGCGACGCTCGCCGCGCGGCTCGGCCGCGACGCCCGTTTCGCGGACCGCTCGTTCACCCTCGGGGCGGCGATCGGCCGCAACGACATCGACGTGCGCTTCGAGGGCGAGGGCGGCGAGTGCCGCCTCGACGGCCTCTTCGTGGTCGACGGCGAGCGCCTCAGCGACACCCACTCGCGGGTCGACCACGCGCGTCCGCACTGCTCGAGCCACGAGCACTACAAGGGAGTGCTCGACGGGCGGGCGCGCGGCGTCTTCCACGGCGTCGTCGTCGTGCGGCCCGGCGCCCAGAAGACCGACGCCTCGCAGATGAACCGCAACCTCCTGCTGTCGCGCGAGGCCCTGGTGCACTCGACGCCCCAGCTCGAGATCCTGGCCGACGACGTCAAGTGCCGACACGGCTCGACCACCGGGCAGCTCGACCCCGCCGCGCTCTTCTACCTGCGTTCGCGGGGCATCGGCGAGACCGAGGCGCGGAGCCTCCTGACCTGGGCGTTCGCGAGCGACATCGTCCTCGGACTGCCCGTCCCCGCCCTGCGCGAGACGCTCACCGGGTACCTGCGGCGGCTCCTGCCCGGCTCGGCGATCCTCGGGGAGGCCGTGGCATGAGCTCCCCGGCGCGGACGACACCCGCCGCCCGCCTCGACGTCGAGGCGGTCCGCCGCCAGTTTCCCGTCCTCGAGGTGACCGTCCACGGCAAGCCGCTCGTCTACCTCGACAGCGCGGCCAGCGCCCAGAAGCCCCGCGCCGTAATCGACGCCGAGCGTGAGGTCTACGAGCGCTACTACTCGAACATCCACCGCGGCGTGCACAGCCTCTCGATGCTCGCGACCGACGCCTACGAGAAGGCCCGAACCCGGGTCCAGCGCTTCCTGGGCGCGGCGGAGAGCCGCGAGATCGTGCTTCTCCGGGGCACGACTGAGGCGATGAACCTCGTGGCCCAGAGCTGGGGCCGGCGCAACGTCGGCGCCGGCGACGAGGTGCTCATCACCGGCCTCGAGCACCACTCGAACATCGTGCCGTGGCAGCTGCTGTGCGAGGAGAAGGGGGCGTCGCTGCGGGTGGCGCCGATCCTCGACTCCGGCGAGGTCGACCTCGAGGCGTTCGAGAGGCTGCTCTCCCCCCGGACCCGTCTCGCGTCGGTCTCGCACGTCTCGAACGCGCTCGGCACCGTCAACCCGGTCGAGCGCATGACGGAGATGGCGCACGCGGCGGGCGCCGTCGTGGTGATCGACGGGGCCCAGGCCGCCCCCCACGTCCCCATCGACGTGCAGCGGATCGGCTGCGACTTCTACGCCTTCTCCGGCCACAAGGTCTACGGCCCCTCCGCGACCGGCGCCCTCTACGGCCGCGCGGCGCTCCTCGAGGCGATGCCGCCGTGGCAGGGCGGGGGCGACATGATCTCCTCGGTCACCTTCTCCAAGTCGACCTGGAACGAGATCCCGTTCAAGTTCGAGGCGGGCACGCCGAACGTCGCCGGAGGCATCGCCCTCGGGGCGGCGCTCGAGTGGCTCTGCGGTCTGGGGCTTCACGCGGTGGCCGCCCACGAGGGCGAGATGCTGCGCCTTGGCACCGAGATGCTCTCGGAGATCCCCGGCCTGCGGATCGTCGGCACGGCGCGGAAGAAGGCGAGCGTTCTCTCGTTCGTCCTCGGAGATGTCCACCCCCACGACATCGGGACGGTGCTCGACCACGAGGGAATCGCGATCCGGACCGGCCACCACTGCGCGCAACCGGTCATGGACCGCTTCGGCATCCCCGCCACCGCCCGGGCCTCGCTCGCCTGCTTCAACGACCGCCGGGACCTCGAGGCCCTCGTCCGCGGGCTCGGCAAGGTCCGGGAGATGTTCGGATGATGGACCTGCGCGAGCTGTACCAGGAGGTCATCCTCGACCACAGCAAGCGCCCGCGCAACCGGCGCGAGATGCCGGAGGCGAACCGTCGCGCGGAGGGCTACAACCCGCTGTGCGGCGACCGGGCGACCGTCTTCCTCCACCTCGACGACGGGATCGTCCGCGACGTCAGCTTCGAGGGCTCGGGATGCTCGATCTCGACCGCCTCGGCGTCGATGATGACGGAGGCGCTGCGCGGGAAGAGCGTGGCCGAGGTGGAGGCGCTCTTCCAGCGCTTCCACGAGCTCGTCACCACCGGGCCCGAGAAGGCCGCGGGGCCCGAGCTCGGCAAGCTGGCCGTCTTCGGGGGAGTGCGCGAGTTCCCGATGCGCGTGAAGTGCGCCTCGCTCGCCTGGCACACGATGAGGGCCGCCCTCGAGGGCGGCGGAAGGGCGACGACGGAGTAGCGGCCATGGTGACGCGCGAGGCCCGAACGCTGTCGCGGGACGTGCAGGTGGCGGCGATCCCGTACGGCGACCGCATCACGCTCGCCGCCGGGACCACCGTCTTCATCACCCAGGCCCTCGGCGGGTCGTACACCGCGATGACCGACCACGGCTATCTCGTCCGGATCGAGGGCACCGACGCCGACGCCATCGGCGAGCAGCCGACCCGGGCCATGACGCCGGAGGAGGTGGGGAGCCGGAGCACCCGCGAGCTGGCGTGGGACCAGCTCAAGTCCTGCTTCGACCCCGAGATCCCGGTGAACATCGTCGACCTCGGGCTGGTCTACAAGTGCGAGGTGGAGGCGCTTCCCGAGGAGCGCGGGGAGAAGGTCCGGGTCGAGTTCACCCTCACCGCTCCCGGGTGCGGGATGGGGGACTTCCTCCGCCAGGACGTCCAGCAGAAGCTGCTCGCGATCCCCGGCGTCGCCGAGGCCGACGTCGAGGTGGTCCTCGACCCGCCCTGGGACCAGAGCATGATGTCCGACGCCGCCCGCCTCCAGCTGGGGCTGATGTAGTCACATGAAGCTGAGCTCACAGGAGGAGTACGGTCTGCGCTGCCTGCTCCAGATCGCCCGGGCCGGGGAAGGGGCGAGCCTCACCATCGCCGAGGTGAGCGAACGCGAGGGCATCTCCGCACCCAGCGTCGCGAAGATCATGCGGCTCGTCCGCCGGGCCGGCCTCGTGCGCTCGACGCGGGGCAAGGCCGGCGGCTACAGCCTCGCCCGCCCCGCCTCCCAGGTGCGCGTCCTCGACGTACTCGGAGCCCTCGGGGGACGGCTCTTCGACGCCGGCTTCTGCGACCGCCACGCCGGGATCGAGCGGGCCTGCCTCAACACGTCGGACTGCTCGATCCGGCCGGTGCTGCGACACATCCAGGCCGCGGTCGACTACGTCCTCGCCGAGCTCACCCTGCAGAGCCTCCTCGCCACCGAGCACGAGGTCGCGACGGCGATCCACCCGCGCGCGGTGCTGCTTCCCCTCGCCTCCCGGCTGTCGTAGGCGGGCGGAATAGGCCGGGGGCGGGCGGCGTTTCCACGTGAAGAGCGGGTGATCCCATCCGCGGGGGTCTCGAGATCAATGAAGCTTCGACTCGCCGTCTTCGCGACCTCTCTCGGGCTCGGCGCCGCCTGGCTGTCCTGGCCTCCTCCCCCCGCGGCCGGCAGCCCTGCCCCGCCGCCCGAGTCGGTGGCGACGGCCACCTTCGCCGGGGGCTGCTTCTGGTGCATGGAGCCCCCGTTCGACAAGGTCCCCGGGGTCGTCTCCACGACCTCCGGCTACGCCGGCGGCGAGATGAATAACCCCACCTACGAGCAGGTCTCCTCGGGCCGGACGGGTCACGCCGAGGTCGTCCAGGTGGCGTACGACCCCTCGAAGGCGACCTACGAGACGCTCCTCGAGGTCTTCTGGAGGAACGTCGACCCGCTCGACGGGGGAGGGCAGTTCTGCGATCGGGGTCGTCAGTACCGCACGGCGATCTTCTACGAGGGCGAGGCGCAGAAGCAGGCGGCGGAGGAGTCGAAGCGGGAGCTCCAGGCCTCGGGGCGCTTCGACAAGGGCATCGTCACCGAGATCGCGCCCCTCGACGCCTTCTACCCGGCCGAGGACTACCACCAGGACTTCTACCGGAAGAACCCGGCGCGCTACAACATGTACCGCTTCGGCTGCGGCCGCGACCGCCGGCTCGAGACGCTGTGGGGCAAGACGGAGCACTGAGCGCCCGCTGAGCGGGGCCGCCCCGCCGGTCGCGCCCGCCCGGCATAGAATCGGGCGGTCATGCACGAGGTCCGGGTCGCGCTCGTGGGCTTCGGCAGCGTCGGCCGCGCGCTCGCCCGCCACCTCCGGGGGCCCTACGCGCGAGCGCTGCGACGGATGGACGTGCGGCTGCGCGTGACCGGCATCGCCACCGCCCGCCACGGCCTCGCGATCGATCCCCGCGGCATCGACCTCGGGCGCGCGCTGCGGCTCGTCGCCGGGACCCGGCCCCTCGACGCGCTCCACCGGGGGGCGCGGGTCCCCGACGTGCGGCGCTTCATCGCGGCGGTCCCCGCCGACGTGCTCGTCGAGATCACGCCTCTCGACCCGCGCCGCGGCGAGCCCGCCGTCTCCCACGTCCGCCAGGCGCTCGGCCGCGGCCTGCACGTCGTGACCGCGAACAAGGGGCCGGTCGCGTTCGCCCTGGGCTCCCTGCTTTCTCTCGCCCGCCGTCGCCGGAGGCGTCTTTTCCACGAGGGCGCCGTGATGGACGGGACGCCCGTCTTCTCCCTCGTGGAGCGCTGCCTGCCCGGGTGCCGGGTCCTCGGCTTCCGAGGCACGCTCAACAGCACCACCAACCTGATCCTCTCGCGCATGGAGGAGGGGATGACGGCGAGCGCCGCGCTCGGGGAGGCGCGGGCGCTCGGAATCGCCGAAGCGGACGCCCGTCACGACATCGACGGATGGGACGCGGCGGTCAAGGGCTGCGCGCTCGCCAACGGGCTCATGCGAGCGTCGGTGCGGCCGGGGGCGGTGAGCCGTCGAGGGATCGGCCGGGTGACGCCCCTCGACGTGCGCCGGGCGCTGCGCGTGGGGACGCGGCTGCGGCTCGTCGCGCACGGCGTCCGGGAGGGAAGACGGGTCCGCGTGAGCGTGGGCCCGGAGCGCGTGCCCTTCGGCGATCCGCTGTCCGGAGCCGGCCCCGACGCGGCCCTCGTCCTCACCACCGACCTCATGGGGGAGATCGGCGTCCTCGAGCGCGGGGCGACGGTGGACCAGACCGCCTACGCGCTGCTGTCCGACGTCGTCCGCGTCGTCCACGGCGAATGAGAGCGCGGCTCGTCCCGCCGGGCGTCACTCAGGTCTCGGGTCGGCGCGGGCTGCGGGGCCTCACGCGAGCTGCCGGCCTCGCCGGGCTCCCGGCTCCGCTGCCGTCGCCGGCCGGTCCGGCCGAGGGCAGAGCCGGCGGGCGCTTCGCCGGACCTTACGGGAGCCTCCTGGTGGCGCCGGCCTCCTCCCTGGTGATCTCGGTCACGACCTCCCGGCCTCCGCGGTTCTCGACGAGGAGAGTGACGTTGTCACCCTGCTGCACGCCGGCGAGCTCGCTCCTGGGCTCGACCTCGAAGGTCTTGCGGCCGCCGGGGGTGAGCATCACCTCGACGTGGCCTCGACCCATGTCGAGGCTGGTGACGACCGCCTTCTGCACGCCGGGGCCGCCCGCCTCCCGGGTGATGCCGGTCACGACCTCGCGCCCTTCGCGGCGCTGGATGAGCAGGGTGACGCGGTCGCCCTTCTGCACGCCGGCGAGCTCGCTCCCGGGGTCGACCTCGAAGGTCTTGCGGCCGCCGGGGTCGATCATCACCTCGACGTGCCCGACGTTCATGTCGACGTTGGTCACCACCGCCTCCTGCGGGGTGCCGGGACCGCCCAGCGCGGGCTCGAATCCGACCTCCACCACCTCGACGTGCTGGATGAGGTCGGTGCCGTCCTGGCGCGCGAAATGGATGTACATCGGAGCCCGGAGGTCGGAGAACTTCGGGTTCGGGAACTGGTCCTTCTTGTCCGTGAACTCGACGACGCAATCGCGCGCCACGGTCCAGGTCTTCACGCGCCCCTGCGGGCTCTTGATCTCCATCTGCATCCTGTTCCAGTCCGTGGAGACGATGTTCCCCCGCTCCTTCACGACCGCGTGAGCCGTCCCGCCCAGCAACAGGGCCGCCGTCAGAAGCGGCGCCACCGTTCGCCAGTTCCAGTGCCTCATGTGCCTCACCCTCCCAGCGGCAAACGCCGCGTTCCTCTCCAAACCTCGGGATGCAACCACGATGCCACCCGCCGCCCACCGGACTTCTCGAAGCCCACCGGGCACGTCGCCCCCAATCGCCGGAGAATCCCAGCTGTCCTCCGTTCCCGTTTCTACGTAAGTACTGCGCCGCGTTACCAACGACGCGGGGGGGATTCCCCGCGGCAGGGCAGGTTTCCCCTGAGCGCGCGCGCCCGACCGGACTCCCGCGAAGTCGACACCCGCGGGAGTGGCCTGGACGACGACCTCCACCGGTGATAAGTACCTTCCGCCGTGAGGAGGGGCGGACGGGCCGGCCCGCGCCGGTCGCCGCGCGCGGAAGGAGGACCGCAGATGGACGCCACGACGAGCCTCGCCCTCTGGTCGCTGATCGGGGCGGCCGCCGCGACCGAGATCAAGGTCAGCCAGGCTGGCTATCCGACGCGGGGAGAGAA
>Ga0268386_10004602_pt1 | contig 10187 bp, 9 predicted proteins | sample RVTome_15_FD_200260 | JGI IMG/M metagenome (GOLD analysis project Ga0268386, IMG submission 200260) | Soil microbial communities from uranium-contaminated site in the Upper Colorado River Basin, Wyoming, United States - RVT150D86... ... | reverse complement strand
GCTCAAAATCGTTGCGGGCAAGTTTTTGCGGCTGACCCCTGAGCGGGCCCAGGAATTTTATGCCGTTCACAAAGAGCGGCCGTTTTTCTTCAGCCTATGCGCGTATATGTCCTCCGGTCCGATCTTTGTCTCGGTGCTCGAAGGCGAGAAGGCAATCGCGAAGAACCGGGAGATCATGGGCGCCACCGATCCCGCCAAGGCGGCGGCGGGGACGGTTCGTAAAGACTTCGGCAAGGACGTCGAAAAGAACGCGGTGCATGGCTCCGACGGACCAGAAACCGCGGCTGACGAAATCGCCTTCTTTTTTAGGCCCAACGAGATTCACAGTTACTGAGAGCTTGTGGCTGAGTGAGGGGTCCGTCATGCCCGCGTAAGCGGGCATCCAGGGGTGGTGGGGAGGGTAATGCGTCAAAGCCTGGATTCCCGCTTCCGCGGGAATGACAAAACGGGAACGTCGTCAAATTGGAGTCCGCAGCTATGAAACCTTGCCTCGAAAGCAAGCGAAGTTCGATGACGAAAACGTTGAACCTTGAACTTTGAACTGACGCGTTCACGCGTGCCGATGAAGCCGAATATAAAAGATTTGAGCTTCAAGGAATTTGCAGCCCATCTCTCCCAGCAGCGAGAGCCCGTTTACCGCGCCCAGCAGGTCTGGCAGTGGTTATTTAAAAAGCGCGCCAGCGCGTTTGCAGAGATGACCAACCTGCCGGCGTCGTTTCGCGCCTGGCTCGGCGCAGAGTTTGCATTGAACCGGCTCGGCATTGTGCGCCGGCAGGAGGCGCGGGACGGCACGGTGAAGTTCTTATTCGCTCTCGCCGACGGCGAGATCATCGAAAGCGTGCTTATTCCCGAAGCCAAACGGTTGACGCTGTGCATCTCAACCCAGGCCGGCTGTGGCTTTGGCTGCGCCTTTTGCGCCACCGCGACGCTTGGTCTCAGACGGAATCTAACCAGCGGCGAGATCGTCGATCAGGTGCTCGAGGCGAGCCGGGCCCTCGCGCCGGAGGCGCGAATTACTAACGTGGTATTGATGGGAATGGGAGAGCCGCTGGCCAACTACGGCCAGACCTTCAAGGCCCTCGAAATCATGACCGATACCAACTGGGGGATCGGCATTTCGCCCCGGCGCATCACCCTTTCCACCGTCGGCCTAGTGCCGCAAATCTATAAACTCATGGAAGAAACCAGCGTGAATTTAGCGATCTCGCTGCATGCCCCGACGGATGAATTGCGTGCCCGGCTTATGCCCGTCAACCGGAAGTATTCTCTTGAAGCACTAATGGATTGCTGCCGAGCCCTGCCGATTCCAAGACGCAAGCGTATTACGTTTGAATATGTTTTGCTGCGCGGCGTCAACGATTCCGTACAATGCGCCCTCGAGCTTTGCCGGCTTCTCTCCGGCATTCGCTGCAAAGTCAACGTAATTCCATTCAATCCCCATCCCGGCAGTATTTTCCAAAGGCCCGGCGACGCGAGCATCGAAGCATTTCAACAGGCGCTCCACCAACGCGGCGTCCAGGTTAATCTCCGTCGGCCCCGCGGCGACGACATTGCCGCTGCCTGCGGGCAGCTGCAAGGAGAGGAACTGGGAAAGCGGCGCGCGCGGCCCATGCTGGCCGCTGAAGCGTAAACCGAGCGTTATGGTCAGGCAGATCTTCGGGGTCATCGGCGGCACCGGCCTTTACCAGATGGGGGGGCTGAGAAACGTCCGCGAGGTGGCAGTCAAAACCCCCTTCGGCGCGCCATCCGATAAGCTCATACGAGGAAGGTTGGGTGGAGCCGAGCTGATATTTCTGCCGCGCCATGGGCGCGGTCACCGCTTGCTGCCGACCGAGTTGAACTTTCGCGCCAATATTTACGCCATGAAGAAACTTGGCGTCGAGCGGATTGTATCCGTGAGCGCCGTGGGCAGCCTGCGCAAGGAGATCGCGCCAGGCCATCTGGTAGTGCCCGACCAATTCATCGACCGCACCACCCAGCGCCCGAGCACGTTTTTCGGCCGGGGCGTGGTCGCCCATGTGAGCCTCGCCGATCCGTTCTGCCCGGAGCTATCCGCGCGGTTGGCGAACGCAGCCCAGGCCGCCAACGGCACCGTGCACCGCGGCGGCACCTATCTCTGTATGGAGGGACCGCAGTTTTCAACCCGGGCCGAATCGCGACTCTATCGCGCCTGGGGCGCCGACGTGATCGGCATGACGAATCTGCAGGAGGCGAAGCTGGCGCGAGAGGCGGAAATCTGCTTCGGCACCTTGGCCTTGGCCACCGACTATGACTGCTGGAACGAAGAGGCCGGCAATGTCGAAATCGACCATGTGCTGAGGATCTTGTCGCATAATGTTGAGCTTGCCAAGAAAACCATTCACAATGTCATTGAAGCGGTGCCGGCGATCCGCTCCTGCCAGTGCGCCGGCGCGCTCAAAAACGCGATCGTAACGGAGCGCAAAAATATACCGAAAAAGGTTCGCGCCGAATTGCGGCCGATAATCGGCAAATACTTATGAGTGTTCTGGTGGTTGGGACGGTGGCCTTCGATTCAATCGAGACACCTTTTGGCTCGGCGGAGCGCGTCCTGGGCGGCTCGGCGGCCTATTTTGCCCTCGGGGCGAGCTTATTTGCGCCCGTGCGCGTAGTGGGGGTTATCGGCGGAGACTTTCCCCAAGAGTATATCGATCTTTTCACGCAGCGAAAGATCGACATCGAGGGGCTGCAGAGGGACCGTGGCGAAACCTTTCACTGGCGCGGGCGCTATCACGAGGACATCAACGTGCGCGACACCCTGGAGCTGCACTTGAACGTGCTGGCCGGTTTTGTGCCGCGCCTGCCGGAGCGCTATCGCCAGTCCGAGTACGTATTTCTCGGCAACATCGACCCGGCGATGCAGGCGCAGGTTTTGGACCAGATCCGTGCTATGAAACTGGTGGCTTGCGACACCATGGATCACTGGATTCGCGAGAGCCCCGAGGAGCTGCGCAAAGTTCTCAAGCGCGTCGAGATGCTGGTCATCAACGATTCCGAGGCGAAACTTCTGAGCGGCTACAGCAATATCGTCCAGGCCGCCCGAGCAATTCTCAAGATGGGACCGAAGGTGGTCTTGGTTAAACGCGGAGAATACGGCGTGCTGCAATTCTCCGACGGCTCTATTTTCGCGACGCCGGCCTATCCGCTGGAGGAAGTTTTTGATCCAACGGGCGCCGGTGATTCCTTCGCCGGAGGATTTTTGGGGCAATTGGCCCGCTCCCGCGATCACAGCGAGGGCGGCCTGCGCCGCGCCATCGTTTATGGTTCGGTGGTTGCGTCGTTCACCGTAGAAGATTTCGGAGTCAAGCGGCTGGCCAGCGTGGAGTTGGCGGCAGTTGAAGAGCGCTTTCAGAGCTTCGCCAAGCTCACCGACTTTCACTCCTGAGCCGATGGATCTGTCCATAGTCATTCCCGCTTACAACGAGGAGGAAAACGTCGAACCGCTGGTGCATGAAATCACGTCGGTCATGAATCCGCTCGCGAAGAGCTATGAGATCATCATCGTCGACGACGGCAGCTGTGACCGGACGTTTGCGATACTCGCCGGTCTGCGCCGGCAAACCCCCAATCTGCGCGCCATCGGGCTCAAGCGGAATTTCGGCCAGACCGCTGCGCTGGCCGCCGGCTTGACCCACGCGCGAGGTGAGATCGTTGTGCTCATGGACGGCGACGGCCAAAACGATCCGGCGGACATCCCGGCCATGCTGGCGGAGTTGGATGCGGGCGCCGACCTCGTCTGCGGCTGGCGCTTTCAGCGGCGAGATCCTTTTCTCCGCCGCCGCTTGCCGTCGCTGATCGCCAACCGGCTTATTTCGTGGGCAACCCAAGTCAAGCTGCATGATTACGGCTGTACGTTGAAGGCGATGCGCAAGGACGTGGCCGCTCACTTGAAGCTTTACGGTGAAATGCACCGCTTCATTCCGGCAATCGCTTACGAGCGGGGCGCGCGCATCGCCGAAATGAAAGTGCATCATCGGCCCCGGCTGCGCGGCGCTACGAAGTATGGAATCGGCAGAACGTTCCGGGTGGTTCTCGATCTGTTGACGGTGAAATTCCTGATCAGCTATTCAACCCGCCCGGCGCATGTTTTCGGCCCCATCGGGGTCGCTAGCCTTGGTCTGGGGTTTGTCATCGGCGTCTATTTGAGCGCGCAAAAATTCATCTACCACCAGGACATCGGCGCCAGGCCTCTGCTGCTCCTGGGTGTCCTGCTCATTTTTATCGGCTTTCAATTCATCACTATGGGACTTCTCGGCGAAATGCTGGCGCGCACCTATCACGAATCCCAGGGCCGGCCGGTATTTGCGATCAGGGAGATACTCGAGGAGACAAACGGCGCATGAAGATTTCGGTTGTGGGTACCGGGTACGTGGGATTGGTGGCGGGGACCTGTTTCGCGGAAGGCGGCAATGACGTGGTCTGCGTCGATATCGACGAACGGAAGATCGCTGCTCTAAACCAGGGCGAGGTGCCGATCTATGAGCCGGGTTTGGAAGAAATGATCCGGCGCAACGCCGCGGACGGACGCTTAAGATTCACCACGGATATCGCCCCGGCGGTCAGAGCGTCGCAAATCATTTTCATCGCGGTGGGCACACCGCAGGGACGGACGGGCCATGCCAATCTCGAATACGTCCAGGCCACGGCCAGGTCCATCGCAAAGTACATGAATGGACGCAAGATCATCGTGACCAAGAGCACAGTTCCGGTGGGAACCACGGACAGGTTGCGCAGCCTCATTAAATCCGGGACCAAGCATCCGTTCGCGGTGATATCGAATCCCGAGTTCATGAAAGAAGGGGCGGCGGTTGAGGATTTCATGAAGCCGGATCGCGTGGTGCTCGGCGGCGATGACTTCAGGGCGATCGACAAGCTCAAGGAGCTCTACGAGCCCTTCGTGCGCACTGGCAATCCTATCATGGTGATGGATGCGCGCAGCGCCGAGATGTGCAAATATGCCGCCAACGCCATGCTCGCCACGAAAATCTCGTTTATCAACGAAGTAGCCAGGCTTTGCGAAACGATGGGCGCGGATGTCGGGGAAGTGAGACGCGCGATCAGCATGGACCGGCGCATCGGCCCCTATTTTATTTTCCCTGGGGCCGGCTATGGCGGCTCCTGTTTTCCCAAAGACGTGCGCGCGATGATCAGCATGGGCGGGAACAAAGTCGAAATGCCGCTCTTGCGCGCCGTTGAAAGGGTCAACGAAAAGCAAAAGCGCCTCCTGGTTGACAAGGTCAAGGGGACTTTCGGCACGAAACTGAAGGGACTGACCTTTGCTGTTTGGGGCCTGGCATTCAAGCCGCGCACCGATGACATGCGCGAGGCGCCGGCCATTACGGTCATCAACGCATTGCTCAGGGCAGGGGCCAAAGTGCAGGCTTTTGATCCTGAAGCGATGCCCGAAGCGAAACGGATTTTCGGCGAGCGAATTGGCTATGCGGAGCACAACTACGATGCTTTGAACGATGCCGCGGCGCTGTTGATCTTGACCGAATGGAATGAATTTCGCCGTCCGGACTTCGGCCGCATGAAGCAACTCTTGAAAAACCCGGTGATTTTCGACGGGCGCAATATCTACGAGCCGACGGACCTGAAGAGACTCGGCTTCAAGTATTTTCCAATCGGGCGGAAACATGGCTAAATACCTGATTACCGGCGGCGCCGGCTTCATCGGCTCGCACCTCTGCGAGAATTTTCTCAACCACGGCCACGAAGTCCTGTGCATGGATAACTATTCGACGGGAGCCAACGAGAACATTGCTGCATTCCTCAAAAATCCGCGCTTCCGCTTCATCGATCACAACGTGAGCCGTTATATCGAAGTCCAAGAACCGCTCGATTACGTCCTCCATTTCGCGTCGCCGGCGAGCCCGGTGGACTACCTGGAGTTGCCGATTCCGACCTTGAAGGTGGGCGCGCTGGGGACGCATAACACTTTGGGCCTGGCCAAGGCCAAGAACGCGGTTTATTTGCTGGCGTCAACCTCTGAGGTCTACGGCGATCCGCTGGTCAGGCCGCAGAGCGAAGAATACTGGGGCAACGTCAACCCCATCGGCCCGCGCGGCGTCTACGATGAAGCCAAGCGCTTTGCCGAAGCGATGACCATGGCCTATCAGCGCTACCACGGCCTGAACACCCGCATCGTGCGCATCTTTAACACCTATGGCCCGCGCATGCGCATGCGCGATGGCCGGGTGGTGCCGAACTTCATCACCCAGGCGCTAAAAGGAGAGCCGCTCACGGTTTACGGCCAGGGCGAGCAGACGCGCAGCTTCCAATACGTCGACGATCTGGTAGCGGGGATCCAGAAGCTGCTCGAGTCCAATGAGAATTTACCCGTTAACATCGGCAATCCCCAGGAAATGACGGTCCTTGAATTCGCCAAAAAAGTCATCGAGCTCACCGGTTCGAAGAGCCCCATCATATACAAACCCCTGCCGCAGGATGATCCGCAAGTGCGCCAGCCGGATATTACCAAAGCGAAGCGAGTCCTTGGCTGGGAGCCGAAAGTGGCACTGGAACAAGGATTGGCGCTGACCATCGAGTATTTTCGCCGAAAGCTCGAGCAGGGGAAAGTATGAAGATCGTCGTTACGGGAGGGGCGGGATTTATCGCGTCGCACATCGTCGACGCTTATATCGGGGATGGGCATGAAGTGCATATATTCGACGATTTTTCCACCGGGCGGGAGGCCAACGTCAACGCCAACGCCATAGTTCATCGTCTCGACATTGCCAAGCCGGATGCGGTGAAACTCGTGGCCGACATCAAGCCGGATGTCTTGAACCATCATGCCGCGCAGATGGACGTGCGCCATTCAGTGGCAGACCCGGCCTTCGATGCGCGGGTCAATATCATCGGATTCGTGAATTTGCTGCAGGGATGCGCTGCGGCGGGGGTAAGGAAGGTGATCTTCGCTTCCTCGGGGGGGGCCGTCTACGGCGATAGGGAGCCGATCCCGGCCGCCGAGGATCATCCCACCGAGCCGCTAAGTCCCTACGGAGTGAGCAAGCGAACGGGCGAGCTATACCTCGGCTATTACCACGCGGCCTTTGGGCTGCCCTACGTGGCGCTGCGCTACGCCAATGTCTATGGGCCGCGCCAGTCGAGCAAAGGGGAGGCTGGGGTGGTGGCAATTTTTATCGATCGGCTGCTGTCGGGGGACTCCCCGATCATCAACGGCGACGGCAAGCAAACGCGGGATTACGTTTACGTTGGCGACGTGGTAGCCGCCAATTTGGCGGCGTTGCGGACCCCGTTTGCCGGCGCGGTCAATATCGGCACGAGTCGGGAAACCGATGTGGTTACGATCTGCCGGTTTCTGCGCGCTGGTATGGGAAGCGGTATCGAAGCAACCCACGGCCCGGCCAAGCCCGGCGAGCAGCGGCGCAGTTGCCTGGCCGTTGGGTTAGCAGCCAAGGTCCTGGGATGGAGGCCTACGACGCCGCTGGAGCAGGGACTGCAAAAGACCATCGCGTCGTGGAATCGGACGCGCGGACAATGAATCCAGAGCGCATTCGGAACTTCTCGATCATCGCCCATATCGACCACGGTAAGTCGACCCTGGCCGACCGTCTGCTGGAATTCACCGGCGCGGTGAGCGACCGCGAAAAGACCGCACAGATTCTCGACAGCATGGAGCTCGAGCGGGAGCGGGGCATTACCATAAAGGCGAGTCCGGTATGCCTGCGCTACCGGGCCAAAGACGGACAGGAATACAAGCTCAATCTCATCGATACGCCGGGCCACGTCGATTTTACCTACGAAGTGTCGCGCAGTCTGGGCGCCTGCGAGGGCGCGCTGCTGGTGGTGGACGCGGCTCAGGGCGTGGAAGCGCAGACCGTGGCCAACGTGCATATGGCGCTCGATCATGATCTGGCGATTCTTCCCGTGATCAACAAGATCGATCTGCCGAGCGCAGACCCCGAGCGGGTCAAGGCGGATATCGAAGAGGTCATTGGCCTGGATGCTTCCAACGCGATTCTCGCCAGCGCCAAGGAGGGCATCGGGACAGAGGAGATTCTCGAAGGCATTGTGGGCCAGTTTCCGCCGCCCCGGGGCAAGCCCGCGGCGCCTTTGCGCGCGCTGATCATCGACAGCTGGTTCGATCCCTATCATGGCGCCGTCGTCATGATGCGCGTCTTCGACGGCGGCGTGCGTAAGGGAGAGCGCATTCGCATGATGTCCAGCGGCCGGTCCTTCGAGGTCACACGCCTGGGTGTTTTCGCTCCTGGACCCGTGGAAGTTGGCGAGCTTGGCGCCGGCGAGGTCGGTTTTCTCATGGCGGGCATCAAAGAAGTGTCTGAGACCAGCATCGGCGACACGATCACCCTCGAAGCGGCGCCGGCGGCGGAGCCCCTGCCGGGATTCAAACCGATGAAGCCAATGGTATTCAGCGGTTTGTATCCCACCGAGGCGAACCAGTATCAGGGTTTGCGCGACGCCCTCGAAAAGCTCAGGCTCAACGACTCGTCGTTTACCTATGAACCCGAGACCTCCCAAGCGTTGGGCTTTGGGTTTCGCTGCGGCTTTCTCGGCCTCTTGCATATGGACATCGTGCGCGAGCGGCTCGAACGGGAATTCGCGTTGAGCCTGATCACGACGGCCGCCACGGTCGTCTATCGCGTCACCAAGACCAGCGGCGAAACGCTGCTCATCGATAATCCCGTGCGCATGCCGGCGGAAGGCGAGATCGAACAAATCGAAGAGCCGATAATCCAGGCGTCGATTCATTTGCCCCAGGAGTTCGTCGGCAGCGTCCTCGGCCTGTGCGAGGAAAAGCGCGGCACGCAAAAGGAGATTCGCTATCTCGGCCCCAAACGGGTTATGCTGGTCTATGAGTTGCCGCTCAACGAGATCGTTGTCGATTTTTACGATCGGCTGAAATCGATGAGCCGGGGCTACGCTTCGATGGACTACGAGATTGCTGGATACCGGACCGCGAATCTGGTTAAACTAGATGTACGCATCAACGGCGACCTGGTGGACGCCATGTCGATGATCGTGCACCGCGACAAGGCCTATTACCGCGGCCGCGATCTCGTGCAAAAGATGCGGGAGCTGATTCCGCGCCAACTCTTCGAGGTCGTGATTCAGGCCGCCATCGGCAGCCGCGTGATCTCGCGGGAAGCGGTGAAGGCGCTGCGCAAGAACGTCACGGCCAAGTGTTATGGCGGCGATATCACGCGCAAGAGGAAACTTCTGGAACGGCAAAAAGAAGGAAAGAAACGCATGAAACAAGTCGGCAAGGTGGAAATTCCCCAAGAGGCCTTTCTCGCCGCGTTGAAAGTGTAGGACGAAAGGATCATGGCTTCCGAAAAAGCAAGCAAGACGACAGAAACCGGCGCGGTGGCGGGACAGCCGGTGGCGAAGACCAAATCGACGTTCCGCGAATATGCGGAAGCGATCGGCATGGCGCTGCTGCTGGCGCTGTTCATCCGGACCTTCATCGTGCAGGCGTTCAAGATCCCTTCGGGTTCGATGATTCCGACGCTCGCGATCGGCGATCACATTCTGGTCAACAAGCTATCCTACGGCGTGCGCATTCCCTTTTGGGAGGAGTACCTCGTCGAGTTTCAAAAGCCCCGGCGCGGCGACGTTATCGTTTTTATTTTTCCCGAAGACCGCACCAAGGATTTCATTAAACGAGTGGTCGCCGTGGGCGGCGACACAGTGGAGATCAAACAGAAGAAAGTCTACATCAACGGCCAGCCGGTGGCCGACACCCACGCTTATTTCAAAGATGGCGCGCTGGCGGGAGAGATTCAACCCGGGCAGAATAATTTTGGCCCCCGCACCGTTCCCGAAGGCCACCTCTTCGTCATGGGCGACAACCGCGATAGCAGCCACGACAGCAGGTTTTGGGGTTTCGTCAATCTCAGCGACGTGCGCGGCAAGGCGTTCTTGGTCTATTGGTCGTGGGACGGCAACGACCGCTGGGTCCGTTGGGAGCGGCTCGGCAGCCTGATTTACTAGACGGCATTCAAGGTTCAAGGTCCGCCCCGCCAAGTCGAACCCTAAACTCCGATGTTGAACGGCGCGCCGAAGGCGCGTTACCTTGGACGTTGAACTCAATTGGGAGCATTCACGATGAAAAAACACTTGGTATCGATGATCTTCTCATGTCTATTGCTGCTCCTGGTGCTAGTGAATATATTATTGGCCTT
>Ga0268386_10004601_pt1 | contig 10187 bp, 4 predicted proteins | sample RVTome_15_FD_200260 | JGI IMG/M metagenome (GOLD analysis project Ga0268386, IMG submission 200260) | Soil microbial communities from uranium-contaminated site in the Upper Colorado River Basin, Wyoming, United States - RVT150D86... ... | reverse complement strand
CGGTGTCGGCCTGCTGGTGGTTGTTCGTGACCGCCACCGAGTAGAACTCGCCCACGGAGCCGTCGCCCACGAGGATGCAGGAGGGGTACTTCCAGGTGATGGCGGAGCCGGTCTCCACCTGGGTCCACGAGATCTTCGAGCTCGCGCCCGCGCACTTGCCGCGCTTGGTCACGAAGTTGTAGATCCCGCCCTTGCCGTCCTTGTCGCCCGGGTACCAGTTCTGCACCGTCGAGTACTTGATCTGCGCGTCGTCGAGGGCCACGAGCTCGACGACCGCCGCGTGGAGCTGGTTCTCGTCGCGCATCGGGGCTGTGCAGCCCTCCAGGTAGCTCACGTAGGCGCCGTCCTCGGCGATGATCAGCGTCCGCTCGAACTGGCCGGTGTTCGAGGCGTTGATCCGGAAGTAGGTCGACAGCTCCATCGGACAGCGCACGCCCTTCGGTACGAAGACGAACGAGCCGTCGGAGAAGACCGCCGAGTTCAGGGTCGCGAAGAAGTTGTCGGTGTAGGGCACGACGCTGCCCAGGTATTTGCGGACGAGCTCGGGGTGCTCCCTCACCGCCTCCGAAAACGAGCAGAAGACGACGCCGGCCTCCTGGAGCTTCGCCTTGAAGGTCGTGGCCACGGAGACGCTGTCGAACACCGCGTCCACGGCGACGCCGGCGAGCCGGGCCCGTTCGTGCAGCGGCACGCCGAGCTTCTCGTAGGTCTCGAGCAGCTTCGGGTCGACGTCGTCGAGGCTCTGCGGCCCGTCCTTCTTCCCCTTCGGGGCGGAGTAGTACGAGATGGCCTGGTAGTCGATCCGGGGGTAGCGGATGTGCGCCCACGTCGGCTCCTTCATCGTGAGCCAGTGCCGGTAGGCCTTCAGCCGCCACTCGGTCAGCCACTCCGGCTCGCCCTTCAGGGCCGAGATCGCGCGGACGACGTCCTCGCTCAGACCGGGAGGCAGGGTCACCTGCTCGATGTCGGTGACGAACCCCGCCTTGTAGTCGCCGCGGGTCAGGGCTTCGATGGGCTGCTGGCTGTTCATGGGAGCTCCGGGGCTCCTGTCGGACCGGATGGTACGACGAGGAGCGGCCTCACCCACAGCCTAGGCAATCTGGACGAAAAAGTCAACATTTGGGACCTCTTTCCTGTTCGCGGGCTGGAGCGGGGGTCGTGGAACCGCGAGTCGTGGAGACGATCCGCGGAGTCCTCCAATCGCCCCACGCACGCGGAGGCTCCGCCTCGAGGGTCTCGTTCGAGAGAAACGGCCCGAAGACGCCCGCGACCCTGCGGGGCGCCGGCGCTCACGACCGGCGCTCAGCCGACCACGCGAAGGACGCGCAGGGAGCTCGCCGGCTCGTCCCACTCCGCGCTCACCGTGCCCACGGGGGCGAGTCCCAGGTACTCCGCGGGATGGGCCGACGCCATCGCGACGGCGGCCTCGAGCGGAACCCCGGCGAAGCGGACGGTGTGGCCGATGGCGGCGTCCATCCGCAGGGCGGACCCGGCCAGGTTCGGCGCGCCCGGAGCGGCGACGCGCCCCGTGGGGCTGAGCTCGACCTCCTGGCCGCCGAGCGTGTAGAGGCCGGGAGGCATCCCGGCGGCGGCGATGGCGTCGGTCACGAGGATGCAGCGGGCGGGCGTCTTCGCGCGCACCATCGCCTTCACCGTCGCCGGCGGCAGGTGATGGCCGTCGACGATCAAACTCGCTCGCAGGTCGTCGGCGGCCAGCTGCTCCCAGATGACGTTGGGGTGGCGCGGAAGCATCTGCGCGCAGCCGTTGCCGAGGTGGGTGGACAGCGAGGCGCCCACCCGCACGGCGTCGGCGATCCGGCCGCCGCTCGCGGCGGTGTGGCCGATCGCGACCCGCACGCCCGAACCCACGAGGTGCTCGACGAGAGCGAGCGCGCCGGGGACCTCCGGGGCGAGCGTCACCAGCACGATGCGCCCCTCGGCCGCCTCCTGGCGACGCCTGTAGTCGTCGATGTCCGCGTCGCGGACGAAGGCGCGCGGGTGGGCTCCCCTCGCTCCGTCCTCGGGAGAGATGTACGGCCCCTCCATGTGCAGCCCCGCGATGGCGGGGTGCGCCGCGCGCGCGAGCGTCCGCGCGCACGCGGCGAAGTCGTCCCCGCTCGAAGTGATGAGCGTCGGCAGGAAGCGGGTGACGCCGGTCGCGCGAATCGCCTCGACGGCCTCGAGGACCCGCTCGGCGACGAGACCGGGGTCGCCGAAGTCGACTCCCGCGAAGCCGTTGACCTGCAGGTCGACGAAACCCGGCAGCTCGACCGTCACGGGGCCGCCGGGCGTGCTCCCGCGCCCGGTGGCGGACGCGGCGCCGGGCCTCGAGGCCCACACGGAGGCCGCCCCCACGCCGAGGAAGCGCCGGCGCGACACCGGAAGGGCGTGAGGAGCAGCCTCGTCGGCGGTCCGTGCAGTGTCGCGGCGCGAGCGAGCACCGGGGCTCGCCGGCCGCGGGGGGAGGGCTTCGGCCACCGGCGAGTCCGCCTCAGAAGCGGACGCCGAGCATGAGGACGACCGGGGCCGACCAGCGGCCGCCGTCGTCGTCGATCGTCTCGAAGCCCGCCACCGCGTTCTGCTGGGTCGGCTTCGTCTGGTAGCGCAGCCCGGTCTCGAGGCCGACGTAGGCGTTCTCGCCGAGGTCGAAGCTGAAGCCGATGTCGGCCCCGAACACCCCGACCGTCGAGGCCTCGTAGAGCGGGATGTTGGAGATGGACGAGCCCTCCTCGGGCACCGCGAACGTCACCAGCATCGAGTGGGTGAGCCGTACCCCGGCCACGGGGCCCAGGTAGGACTTGAGGCGCGTTCGCGAGGCCAGGTAGAAACGGTAGGCGACCTCGACTCCCCACTCCTCGTACTCGCTCAGGAACGCGAAGAGGTCGGCGTCTGCGGCCTGTCCCGCCGCGATCCCCTCGTTGTCGACCTTGTAGTACGTCCCCTTGGCGACGAGCTCGCGGTCGGCGGCGACGCCGTACCCGAGGAGGACCTGGCCCCGGATCTCGGGGCGGTAGGCGTCGCGGTAGCTCCGGCGATCGATTGTGACGGGAAGACCGATGAGCGTGCCGCTCGCGCTCTCGAGCACGTCGCCCGCGATCTCGGTGTCGGTGCCCGCCTCGATCGCCAGCGTGAAGCGCCCCTCGAGGTCCTGCGCACCGGCCGAGGCCGTCGCGAGGAGCGCTCCCAGGGTCGCCGTCATCCACGAGCTTCGAGCGTTCATGTCCGAGACCTCCCCGCCCCGCGTCGCGGGCGCGCCGGGGTGAGTGTAGCGCAATCTGGTACTCTGGCCGGCCATGCCGATCGAACCGCCAGGGGGCGTGCTGTGGGACCTCGACGGCACCCTCGCCGACTCCTCCGAGCACCATTTCCAGGCGTGGCGGGAGGCGCTGGCCGTCCGCGGCCACGAGCACACGACCGAGGAGTTCGCCCGCTCCTTCGGCAAGCGCAACGACCTGATCCTCCACGACCTCCTGGGCAGCGGGCTGAGCGCGGAGGAGGCGTCCCGAATCGCCGAGGACAAGGAGCGGCGCTTCCGCCGGCTGGTGCGCGAGCGCGGCCTCCGCCCCCTGCCCGGCGTCGGGGAGTGGCTGGAGACGCTGCGGGCGGAGGGTTTCCGGCAGGCGCTCGCCTCCTCGGCGCCACCGCCCAACATCGAGGTCTCGCTCGAGGCGCTCGGGCTCGATCGCTATCTCGACGCCATCGTCTCGGCGGACGAGGTCGCCCACGGAAAGCCCGATCCCGCCATCTTCCTCGAGGCCGCTCGGCGGCTGGGCGTTCCCCCGCCCCGATGCATCGTCGTGGAGGACGCTCCGGCCGGCCTCGAGGCCGCGCGGCGAGCGGGAATGAAGTCGGTGGGGATCCTCTCCGATCACCATCCGCGGCTCGAGGCCGACGTCGTGGTGGCGTCGCTCCTGGACCTCGCCCCCGGTACGCTCGAGGCGCTCGCGAGGGGCGAGTGATCCGCGGCGCGGCTGTCTACCTCGACGACAGGTGCGACGACTCGGCGACCGTGCTCACGACGGACGAGACGGCCTCGGCGGTGCCGCTCCGCGCGATCGAGGCGACGGCCGAGCGCTGGGGCGCCGGGGGGGCCCCCTCTCCACTGGGCAGCGTACGCAGCAACGCCTCGATCTCGCGCCATGCTTCGGCGCGGCCGAGGATCTCGTCGTGCCCGACGCCGGGGAGGACCACCAGCCGGTGCGGGGTGGAGAGCGCCGCGGCGACGCGGCGCGAGTGCTCGGGCAGCGTCTTGCGGTCGGACGCCCCGTGGAGAAGCAGCACGGGGGCCTCGATCCCGGCCGCGAGGGCCACGGGCGAGGCCTCCGCGGGCGGGAAGCCCGCCCGCTCGCCGGCCGCGCCCAGGACCGCCTCGACGTAGGGGGCCGGCAGCGACACCCAGCCCGCCCGCTCGCGGACGATGGTGGGCAGGTCCGCGAAGGGCGACGCCGCCACGACGGCGACGACCCTCCGGTCCACCGCCGCGGCCTGGAGCGCGATCGAGGCGCCCAGCGAGTGCCCGATCAGGATTGCCTCCCTCGCGCCGAGCGCGTCGAGGGCGCGGCCGACGTCGTGGCGCTCGAGATAGCCGTAGGTGCACGCGTCGCCCCCCGAGCGCCCGTGCGCCCGCCCGTCGAAGGCGAACACGTCGTAGCCGCGGCCCACGAGACGCTCGGCGACGCCGATGCCGGACTGGCGGTTGTCGGCGATGCCGTGGAGGTAGACGACGAGCCGGCGCCGCTCCTCCGTCCCGCGGAAGAGCCATCCCTCGAACCTCTCCCCCTCGCTCGCGAAGGTCACCGTCTCGTGGGGCAGGCGGGGGACGCGGGTCACCGGCCGCCGGAAGGGATGCAGGATGGCCTCCGCTCCCCACTCCGCGGGAGCCCGGCCCGACCAGACGGCGCCGACCACGCTGCCGAGGGCCAGGAACAGCGCGGCCAGAGCGCCGAGCGCCCACGGCCGGACCCGCCGGCGACGAGACCGCATGTCCCACTCTAAGGTCGAACCGGACCGGTCGCGAAACCGTCCCCCTTCACGGTGGACGAGCTTGCCCCGCGGCGAGGGGCGTCGGCCGCTCAGGGCAACGACGCCGAAGGACAGCAGGAGGGTTCGTCGGAGACCTGGCCTCCGCGCGCGCGGCCGCCGACGCCACGGCCGTTCCGGGTGAGAGGAGGCTACCGGATCGTCAGCGCGGGATCGCCGAAGAGGTGGTAGACGCTCAAGAGCTCGGGCATGAGCCCGCGGTCGGCGTAGGCGCTCTGGGCCGCCAGCAGGGCATCGCCGAGCCGGGGATGCCCCCCGGACTCGATCTCGGAGAGCAGCACGTGGTGGTACTCGTGGGCGGCGGCGTTCAGCGAGAGGCCGCTCGGCGAGAGGGCGGCGATGGCCCCGCGCCCTTCGGCCTTCACGAACGCCTCCGCCAGCGAGTCCATCGACGGGACGTGGAAGAACCCGTTCAGGCAGCTCAAGGTCAGGACGAGCGGCTGCTGCTCCTGGGGTGAGAGCGTGGGCAGATCCCAGCTGTTCCAGACGTTCTCGCTCGCCCACACTGCCGTTCCGCCGTGCCCGACGTAGCTCAGGATCCCCAGCCCCCCGTCGAGCGCGGCGGCGATGCCGAGCCTCGCCCCCCCCGTTCCGACGTCTCGCAGGTAGATCCTCCTCACCTCGCGGCCGGCGAGGACGGTCGCGGCGATCTCGTCCGCGTCCGCCTCGAAGTCGCCCCCGGTGTCGGCGTTGTCGGCCACCAGCACGGCCGGGCCCCGCAGGTCGCGGCCCGCCGCCTCGAAGGCCACTACCTTCTCGACCAGGCGTGTCGCCTCGACCAGGTCCGCGGCGGGCAGCCGGCCCACCGCCAGGTCCGGCAGGAGGTCCTCGCCGTTCACCGCGGCCAGGGTCGGGTCCGAAGCGGTCCAGAGGTAGCTCGTCCTCAGGAGCGGGGTCGGCACGCGGTCCTTGACGCCCGTCTTCAGATGGTTCCTCGGGTCGTAGGTCGCGTCCCCCAGGAGCACCACGTAGCGGAGCGAGCTCGGTCCCCAGCTGTGGTACGCGTGCTCCAGGAACCGCCGGATCGCCTCCGCGGACGGCTCCCCGTGGCCGAACTCCGCGAAGACCTCCTCGAGCTCCACCGCCTCCGCCAGCAGACCCTGGCCGCGGCGCAGATCGACGAGCGGTCGCGCCGCGGGGAGGAACTCGCGCGGTCCGATCAGCAACCACTCCGCCCGCGTGCTCGCGAGCCGGCTCGGCACCGGCTTGCGGACGAGGGCGGAGAACGCCGAGGCCTCCTGGACCACCAGGTAGCGCCTCTGCGCCTCGGCCCGGAAGACGACCTTGCCCCCGGTCGACGACGCGCCCGACACCCAGGCCGGGACGCCCGTCACGTCGACCACGTGCGCGTTTCCGTGGAGACCCGTCACCGTCGCCGCTCCCGAGTGCGCGAAGCCGCCTTCGATCCGTCCCTGCTCCGCCACGAGGGCCCGCGGGTAGCCGACCTCGAACCGGTTCAGGAACACCATGGAGTAGGCGGCCTCCGTATCTCCCACGTTCTCCAGCTCGAGCGTGTTCGAGCCCTCCCGCAGGACGCCGGGCGAGACCTCCGCGTCGATCACCTGCCCCACCCGGCCGCCCCAGCGCGCCTCCCCCACCGGGACCCCGTTGATGCCGACCCTCACGTGGTGATCCTCGTCCGCCTCGAAATCGCTCGCCCCTTGCAGCACCACCCGCAGCCGGCCCGGCGTCGACGTGGCGGCCAGCCCGCTGACGCCGAATCCGTAGCTCTTCGCCGCCGGGGACACGAGGGCGTCCCACAGCCACAGATCGGCCGCCTCCAGGAGCGCCGCCTGGTAGATGCGGTTCTCTTCCCGCCGCTCGGTCTTCATGTACTCGGCGACCGGGGCGCCCCGCGGCCGCCCATCCACCACTCTCATCGAAAGGCCGGGACGGCCCACCTCCAGCTCGTAAACCGTCTCCCCGGACGGGTTCAGGTCGCCTCCGCCCGCGAAGTACAGGACCGACCCGGGCCCGAACTGCGCCCGCGCCGGCTCCACGCGGAAGGGCACGCTCTCGCCCTGGCGGGACAGACGCAGGCCAGACACGAGCACGGCCCGTCGGCTCGGCCCGAAGACGTCCTCGAACGGAACCCGATAGAGACCGGCTTCCCCGGTCACGAGCCGGGCCACCACCCCCTTGCCGCTCCTCGGGCGGGACGGGTTCCGGCGCAGGCCGCGGGCTCCTCCTTTCGACCTCTCGCTGCGGTCCACCCCCACGAAGTCCAGGCGCACCCGCAGGCGGCGGGCGAGCACCGTCCTCCCGCTCGCGGGGTCGTAACGCAGGGGCGCGAGCTCCACGCGCGCCTTCTTCGTCTCGCCCTGGAACACGCTGTCCAGCAGGCGAGCCCATTGCCGCGGGTACAACCCCCGGAGATGCCGCGCGGCGAGGGGACGCCGCGACCGGCTCGGCGCGACGACGCCCCTCGCGTCCACCCGGATCTCGGGCGCCCCGGCCGCCCCGACTTTCAACGTGGTGAAGCTCCGCACTCCCATCGGCCGCACGGAAGTGATCCGCACGCGCCGCCCGGCGAGCGCCTCCACGAGGGCGAGGCGCACCGGAACGTCCGGCGCCCCGGGCACCCCCGCCGCCTCATAGCCCGGCACCTCGAGCCGCACCGTCCCGTCGCCTTCGCGAACGGCGTCAAAGCCCCTCGTCACCAGCTCCAGCACCACGTGCCTCCGGCCCCGCTCCACCACCCGCAGCGTGCTCGCCTCCGGATCCCCGAAACGGGCTCGAGCGGGGGGGACGGCCTCGCCGGACCCCGAGCCTCCCTCGTCCGGCTCGGGATCGCAGGCGGCGCAGTCGTCCGCGCCCGCCACCGCCGAGACCGGCCCGTGTGACGTCGTCCGGCCCGAGGTCTCGACGTCCTCGAGCCGGTAGAACCAGCGCGTGCCCGCCTCGAGCCCGGTGTCCCGGTAGCTGTAGCTCGCGCCGGTGGGCGACGAGCCGAGCCCCGGGATCAGGGACGTGGTGACGCGGTCGTAGGGACCTTCCGCCGACGTGGCACGATGCAGGTGGAAGCCCAGGTTGTGGAGCTCCGAGGCCGTCTCCCACCGGAGCTCGATCCCCCCCGGCGTGCCGCGCGCCGTGAAGGACAGCAGGCGCACCTCCGTCAGCGGGCTCACGTCGTCGGCCCCGATCTCCCACGGCAGAAGACGCACCAGACCGTCGATGTCCCGCCGCATGAAGCAGCTCAGGTCGGCGCCCGCGTCCTGGGCCGCGCTGAGCGGTGCGCTCGTCCGCAGGTGGAAGTCCTCGGAGCCGGGTGTCGTGTCGACGAAGTTGACGCCTCCGACGCCGGTGAGGGGGACCGAGTCGAGGCCGCCTCCCGCCGGGCTGTGGGCGACGCCGGTCGTGTCGCCGGCGAGGTTGTTGCGGCTCGCCGCGTTCACGCTCGGGACGCCGAAGTCGCCCGAGGCGTTGCTGTGGGAGATGTTGTTGCTCACCGTCACCGGGGTCCCGCCGAGCGGGGCCGCCGCGCTGATGCCCGGCGCGGCGGTCGAGGTGGTCCCGAAGACCGTGTTGTTCAGGATGCGCACGCTCGAGGTGGCGTCGAGCGGATCGTTCACACGGATCCCCCGGCGGACGAGGTAGACGACGTTGTTGTGGATGTCGACGTCGTGGCTCGCGCCAACGACCTGGATGCCCCGATCGCCGAACTCGTGGACCAGGTTGTTGCGGATCACGACCCGGCCCGTGGACGCCGGTCCGACCTCGATGCCGTCGGCGAGGTCGCCGCCGTTGCGGATCTCGAGCCACTCCACCGTGACGAAGTCGTCGCGGACCTCGACGCCATGGCTGTCCGTCGTCGCCCCGCCCAGGTCGAGGATCACGCCGGCTCCCAGCGTCCCGTTGTGGCGGTTGCCGTGATCGGCGGTGAGCGTGATCGTGTGGAAGGGGCCGGTCGTGGAGCCGACGATCGTCAGCACGTCGTCCCCGAGCGGGGCGACGGTGTCGACGTAGACCTTGTCCTTGTACACGACGCCGACCTCGCGGCGGTCGTCGGCCACGAAGCTGCTCGAGGCGACGGGAGGATCGGGCCCGCACGGGCTGCCCCCGCCGTCGATGCAGTCCTCCCACGAGGCGAGGTCCGCGAACTTGCGGTTGATGCCGTAGGCCAGCCCGGAGCCGGTCACCGTGGACGCAGAGTCGAGCGTGAGCTGCGTCTCGGAGTCGACGGAGAGGACCGTCCCCGTGAAGCCGCCGAACGTGACGGTGTCGCCCCGGCCGCGGTTGGCGGTCCTCCAGGCGGTGAGCGCCCCGGTCACGACCGTCGAGCCGGCGTTGGCGGTCACCGTCCCGGCCGTATAGGGGGTCGCCGTGTCGCCGATCGAGCGGTAGCGGGTCGGCACGACCTGCTCGGCGCCCTCGACCACGAACCGGTTGGCGGGCACCCCGCACGTCGACGTCGACGGGCAGTCCGCGTTGTCGAACGTGGTCCGGATCCAGCCCGCCGAGCGGGCGATGCTCGAGACCCTCACCTCGTCGAGGCGGCCGTCGAGGGGCTGGGCGAGGTCGTGCCGGATTGCCATGCGGGTCTGGACGCCGGGGTTGTGGTTCACCGTGCCCGCCGTCGCGGTGGGCGTGCCGGCCACCCCGTCGAGGTACATGGTGAGGTCGGTCGTGGTCTTTACCGCGGCGAAGTGGTGCCACTGTCCCGTGAAGACCGTGGCGCCCACGCAGGCCTCCGCGTCGCCGGGCTCGCTGCCGTCGTAGGAGATGTCCGCCCTCAGCCCGAACGGGCAACTGAGGTCGTAGACGACCCGGTAGTCGAGCTCGGTGAAGTTCTCTCGCGCGAAGAGAACCGGCTGCGAGCCGAAGTCGTCGAACCAGGCCCAGCCCTCGATGGTGAACGTCTCGCCGAGCGGCGGGAAACCCGACTCGAAACCGATGTAGTCGTTCCCTCCGTCGAAGTCCTGTCCTCGAGCGATCTTCCCCGCGACGCGGCCGTTCTGCCGCTGCGTCCCGTCGAGGCCGTTCACGGTCGAGTCCTGGTGGATGGCCCCGCTCGCCTCGTCGGTCACCTGCTCGTTGAGGTGCCACACGCCGACGTGGCTCGCGTCCCAGACGTTCTCCGGAGTGCCCTGGGTGCACCCGATCTCGGGGTCGCCGTAGTAGAGGACGATCGTCTCGTCGGCGGCGGT
>Ga0268386_10004599_pt1 | contig 10189 bp, 7 predicted proteins | sample RVTome_15_FD_200260 | JGI IMG/M metagenome (GOLD analysis project Ga0268386, IMG submission 200260) | Soil microbial communities from uranium-contaminated site in the Upper Colorado River Basin, Wyoming, United States - RVT150D86... ... | reverse complement strand
TCCAAGGACGTCGCCGCCCAGTGCGACGTGCTGATCACGATGCTGCCGAACTCCCCTGATGTGGAGCAGGTGGCGCTCGGGCCCAACGGCATCCTCGAGGGGGCGCGTCGCGGCCTGATCGTCGCCGACATGTCCACGATCTCGCCGATCGTGTCGCAGAAGATCGGCAAGGCGTTCGAGGCCAAGGGCGTGGCGATGCTCGACGCGCCGGTGTCGGGCGGCGAGAAGGGCGCCATCGACGGCGCGCTGTCGATCATGGTCGGCGGCGACAAGGCCGTGTTCGAGCGTGTGCTGCCGATCTTCCAGGCGATGGGCAAGACGATCACGCTGCTGGGGCCGCTGGGGTTCGGCGGCTTCACCAAGCTCGCCAACCAGATCATCGTCGCCGTGAATCTCACGGCGCTGGCCGAGGCGCTCACGCTTGGCAAGAAGGCCGGGCTCGATCGCGATCTGCTGCTCACGGCGCTGGCAGGCGGTCTGGCAGGCTCGAAATGCCTCGAGCAGAAGCGACCCAATTACCTCGCGAACACCTACAACCCCGGCTTCAAGATCGACCTGCACTACAAGGATCTCGGGCTCATCATGGAGTCGGCGCGGGCGCTCGGCGTGCCGCTGCCGGCGACCGCGGTCGTCCAGGAGCTCTTCAACGCGCTCCGCGTCAAGGGACGCGGCGGCCTCGACCACTCGGGCGTCATCACCCTGCTGGAAGACCTCGCGGGCGCCTCGTGAGGGCCACCGTCGACCGGGCGGGCCTGGATCCGCAGGGGCGGCTGCCCAAGGTCCACATCCGGCGCGTTCGCAAGGGTGACCTCTCCAAGATCCGCGACGTCTTCGAGCAGAGCTTCGGCGACTTCCTCGAGCGCCAGCTCGGGACTCGGCCGCGCCAGGCCTTCAACGGCGCCCAGTACGTCCACCACCGCTGGCTCATGGAGCCGTGGGGCTGTTTCGTGGCCGAGGAGGACAACGGCAAGATCGTCGGTGCCGCGCTGGCCGTCACCTGGGGCACGGTCGGCGTGCTCGGCCCGGTGGCGGTGCTCACCCACTACCATAACCAGACGATCGCCCAGCAGCTCATCCGCGCCGTGCAGGAGTTCTTCGACGAGAACAAGGCGACCCTGCACGGGGTGGTCACGTACCCCCACAGCGCCAAGCACCTGGCGCTGTTCCACAAGTTCGGATACCGGCCCAAGTCGCTCACCGCGATCATGAGCCGGGCGCTCGACCGCCGGGGGGCCCGCCCGGTGCTGCCCAGGCCGTCCAAGGGCTCGCTGACCGTGCGGCGCTTCTCGAGCCTGGAGGAGACCAAGAAGAAGGCGGCCCTGCAGCGCTTCCATCGCATCACCAACGCGATCTGCCGGGGGATGGACCTGGGCAAGGAGATCGAGATCGTCGACGGCCTGGCCCTGGGCGACACGCTCATGCTCGAGCGCGGCGCCGACGTGGTCGGCTTCGCCGTCTACCACACGCCGGGCGTCAGCGAGGCGCCCACCGGCGCCCTCTACGTGAAGTTCCTGGCCATCGACCCGCGTCACCGCAAGGTCGAGTACCTCGAGCAATTCGTGTCCAGCATCGAGGACCTCGCCCACGAGCACGGTCTGACGCGAGTGATCGTGCCGGTCTACTTGCGATACTGGCTCGCCTACAGCACTCTGGTGAAATGCGGCTATCAGATCGACTTCACCATGCTGCGGATGGAGAAGGGCAAGCCGGAGGACTTCGAGGACTCCGCCGACCTCGTGCTCGACGACTGGCGTTGATTTCGCCGCGGCGCTGGCTGCTGGCGGCCGGCCTGGTCCTGGCGGTCGCGACGCCGTCGGCCGCTCACTCCCTGCTGCTGGAGTCCGTGCCGCCCGCCGGCGCCACCCTGACGGGACCGCCCCGGGAGCTGATGCTGCGCTTCAACAACCGCATCGAGAAATCCCTGTCGCGCGTCCGCCTGCTGGACGAGCGGGGCACCGCCCAGCCGCTGGCTGTTCCGGTGACCGGCGGGACGGCTGACCGCTTGACAGCGGTCGTCCCTCCGCTGGCGCCCGGCCGCTGGCGGGTGGAGTGGCAGGTGCTCTCGATGGACGGCCACGTCGTGGCGGGCCGCTTCGAGTTCCTCCTGGCCCCGTAGCGCATGGCCGGGTTCGCTGACGTCCTCCTGCGAGGCGCGATGCTCGTCTTCGCCAGCCTCGTGCTCGGCGGCGTGGCCTGGACCCGCCTGGTGCTGCGCGCCCGGCCCGGGACCGTGCCGACCCTGCCGGCCACGCTGGCGCTGCGGGTCGCTGCCACCGGGGCCGGGCTGATCACGCTCGCCCAGGTCGGCACCCTGCTCGTCGCGCTCACCGCTCTGCAGAGCGCCGACGCGCGGCCGCTCGGCGACCTGTTCACCACCACGTTCGCCCGCACCGCGCTCGTGCGCATCGCGCTGGGCCTCGCGGTCGGCTGCCTCGCGCTCCGCCTGTCGCGACGCGAGGCGGGGCCGCTGGCCTGGCACGCCCTGAGCGCCGGCGCTCTCGCGCTCGTCGCCACCTCCGCCGTTCTGAGCCACGCCGTCGCTCGCGTCGACGGTCGCCTGATGCTGTTGCTGCTCGACGCGGCGCATCAGGTGGCCGCGGCCGTGTGGGTCGGTGGCCTGGCGCATCTGACGGTGTATGCGGGGTTCCGGGCGCGTGAGGGGCACCGGCCCAGGTCGGTTGGCGCGGGGGCCGCGAGGACGGCGGGGGACGTGGATGGCCTGCTCGAGAAGGGTGCCGGATCCGGCACCTTGCGGCATGCCGTTCGCGCCAGGAACGTTCCCCGTGATTCGTTTCGCGACGACGTCGGCGTCGATGACGCCGTGGTAGTCCACCGGTTCTCGAGTCTCGCGTTCGCATCGGTGGCGACCTTGATCGTCGCGGGGCTTCTCCTCACGTGGCTGTACGTGAGGGACTGGGCGGGACTGGTGGGGACGGCGTACGGGGTGACGGTCCTCAGCAAGGCCATCCTGCTCGCGGCGATCCTGGGGCTGGCCGGTCTCAACTTCCGGGCGGTGCGGCGGGCGGGTGCCGCGGGGCGCCCGCGGCTGCTGCGGCGTGTCGAGGTCGAGCTGGGGCTCGGCATCACGGTCCTCTTCGCGGCGGCGTCGCTCACGTCGCTGCCACCCGCGGTGGACGTGACGACCGACCGCGCGACGGCCGCCGAGGTGATCGAGCGCTTCCGGCCGACACCACCCCGGTTGACCAGCCCCCGGGTGGCCGATCTCGTCGCGGAAGCCGAGCCGCTCCTGGCGCCCGTCACGCGGCGCGAGGCGGTCGAGCGCGCCTGGTCGGAGTACAACCACCACTGGGCCGGGTTCTTCGTGCTCGCGATCGGTCTGCTCGCCGCGCTCGAGCGACTCGGCGTGCGGGCCGCCCGCCACTGGCCGCTCGTGTTCCTCGGTCTGGCCGGGTTCCTGCTCCTGCGCAGCGATCCCCGGACGTGGCCGCTGGGGCCGACTGGCTTCTGGGAAAGCCTCGCGCTGCCCGACGTGCTGCAGCACCGCGCGTTCGTCATGCTGATCGTGGCCTTCGCCGTGTTCGAGTGGATGGTGCGCAGCGGGCGGCTGCCCGTCCGGCCGTGGGGCTACGTGTTTCCGCTGCTGTGCGCGTTCGGCGGAGGGCTGTTGCTGACGCACGCGCACGCCATGTTCGATATCAAGAAGGAGTTCCTCACCGAGGTGACGCACGCGCCGATCGGCCTGCTGGGCGCATTCGTGGGGTGGGGGCGATGGCTCGAGCTGCGGCTGCCCGACGCCGGCCACGCCCCTGGGTGGTTCTGGACCGTCTGTCTGATCGCGGTGGGGCTGATCCTGATCGTCTATCGCGAGGCCTGAGGGCGGGACGATAGCATAATGGGCGCCATGATCGGCGGATACGCCACGGCCGAGGGCACCACCCGGTACCGTGAGCGCCTTGCGGGCCGTGTGCCCGCCGCACATTTCCGCGAGCTGGCGGGCGCCGCGTGGGCCTCGTCGATCGGCATCGGCACCTATCTCGGCCGCGAGGACGACGCCACCGACGCGCTCTACCAGAAGGCGATTGGCCGCGCGCTCGAGCGGGGGGTGAACGTGCTCGACACGGCGGTGAACTACCGGCATCAGCGCAGCGAGCGGGCCATCGGAGCCGCCGTGGCGGCCGCCGTCCGTGGCGACATCGGTCGCGACGAGGTCGTGGTGGCGACCAAGGGCGGCTTCGTTCCCTTCGACGGCGAGGTTCCGAGCGATCCCGGCGCCTACTTCCAGGCGACGTACGTGCGACCCGGCATCATCCAGCCTGGCGAGGTGGTTGGCTCCCACTGCATGACGCCGCGTTACCTCCGCGACCAGCTCGATCGCAGCCGCACCAATCTCGGCCTGCAGACGGTCGACGTCTACTACGTGCACAACCCCGAGACCCAGCTCGACGAGGTGCCGCGCCCCGAATTCCTCGCCCGCATACGCGAGGCGTTCGCGGCGCTGGAGGAGGCTGGCCGAGAGGACAAGCTCCGCCTCTACGGCGCGGCGACGTGGAACGGCTTTCGGGCCGACCCGACCGAGCCGGGCTATCTCTCGCTCGCCGAGCTGGTGGACGTCGCCCGCGAGGTGGGCGGCTCCCAGCACCGCTTCCGGGTGGTCCAGCTCCCGTACAACCTGGCCATGCCGGAAGCCTTCACCCGCGCCAACCAGAAGGTCGAGGGCGTGTTCGTCAGCACGCTGGAGGCCGCGCGCCGGCTGGGCGTGTACGTCATGGCCTCGGCGTCCGTCTACCAGGGGCAGCTCACGCGTGGGCTGCCGTCCGTCGTCACCGACTACCTGCCGGGCTTCACCTCCGATGCCCAGCGCGCGATTCAGTTCGTGCGCTCGACGCCGGGTGTCGGCACGGCGCTGGTCGGCATGAAGACGCTCGACCACGTCGAGGACACCGCCGGCGTGGCGGCGACGTCTCCGATGCCCTGGGAGCAGTTCAAGCGGCTCTTCAACGAGGCCTGAGGCGATCTTGGGCCACTCGGGGCCGCGCGGAGTGGCGCCGCCGGACCGGCGTTCGAGCCCGCCCGGTCGGCCGCGAGGCCGTGATCCGCGAGGTGCGGAAGGAGACCGGTCATCGAATTCGGATCCGAGCCGGGCGCGGCCGGCTTCGTCCGGCAGGAGGGTGCCCAGGTGATGCGACGGGTTCATCATGTCGGAATCGTGGTGGAGCGTCTCACCGACGCCTACGCCTTTTACCGTGACGTGCTCGGCCTGCCCCTGGTGCGCGAGGCGGAAATCGCCGATCAGGGGGTGCGCGCCGCGCTGCTGACGGCCGGCGAGAGCGAGGTCGAGCTGCTGGAGCCGCTGGGCCCGGCCACGCCGGTGGGGCGTTTTCTCGCCAAGCGGGGCGAAGGGCTGCACCATCTCTGCTTCGAGACCCCGGACGTTGCCGCCTCGCTGGCGGACCTGCAGGCGCGGGGGGTGCGGGTGCTCGACACCAAGCCGCGCCCCGGGCTGGCCGGGCAGATCGCCTTCCTGCATCCGAGCGCCTGCTCGGGCGTGCTCGTCGAGCTCGCCACCCCCGCGGGCCCGCCCGCCGAGGAGTCGCCCTCGCCGCTGCGACTCAAGCGCTTGGTCATCGGCAGTGACGACGTCCGGGCCACCGCCGACATCTTCCAGTCACTGTTCGGCTTCGCCGAGGTCGCGATGAACGGCGGGCCGCGCACCATGCTGGCCGTCGGCCGCGGCACGCTGCTGGTGGTCCCGGCCCGCGAGGTCGGTGGCACCGCCGGCATGGTCGCGCTCTCGTTCGTGGCCGAGGACTTTTTCGCGCTCACCGCGGCGCTGCGCCGGGCGGGGACGCCGCGGCTCGACGGCACCGGCGAGGTCACCGTCGAGCCGGCTGCCAGCCATGGCGTGCACCTGCACATCAGTCGGTACATGTTCCCGTGACCGAGGGCGCGCGCAGCCAGCCCCGACGACCACCAGTCTCGACCACGCCAGTCGCCGATGCCGGAGAGGGTCGATCCCGCGTCGGCGCGCGGATGGAGGGCCGGGGCCGGCAGCTCGATTGACTGTGGCCTCGTTGGTGAGAAGATTGAGCTCGAACCAGACGGCCGCCATGCGCTACCGACGCCTGCACGTCCGCTATGCCATGCTCGCCCCTTCGGGACAGGCCTGGCCGTACGGCGACATGTGGCCGCCCGACCATCTGCGGATCCTCGTGCAGACCTGCTGGCGGCCCGACGCCGACCTCTACGAGACCGTGGCGACCGTCGAGGCCGCCATCGAGCTGGCCGGCGTCGACGAGGACGAGATCGACATCCAGCTCTTCGACGATGTGCTCGTCGTCGAGGGGCGCCGTCGACTGCCTCCGGCCGCCGCCGAGGCGCTCTACCACGCCGCCGGCATTCGTCAGGGCGGTTTCCGGATCGCGCTGCCGCTGCCGGCGCGCGTCGACCCCGAGCGCGTCGAGGCGCGCTACGACCGCGGTCTGCTGCGCATCACGTTGCCCAAGCGAGTGGAGGCTGAGTGATGGCAGAACCCGCGGGCGTGGGCGAGATCGCCATTCCGGACGTGCTGCCGATCTTGCCGCTGCGGGATGGTGTCGTCTTTCCCCAGACGGCCGTGCCGCTCGCGGTCGCCCAGGCTCGCTCCGTCCGTCTTGTCGACGAGGTCATGCGCGGCAACCGGCTGCTGGCACTGGTGGCGCAGCGCGATCCGCAGAAGGAACCGGCGAGCCTGGAGGACATCTATCCCGTCGGCACTGCCGGCGTGATCCACCAGCTCGCGCGCGGCGCCGACGGGAGCGTGCGGCTGATCGTGCAGGGCCTCGAGCGCGTGCGCCTGCTCGATCTCGTCGGCACCGACCCGTACCTGGTGGGGCGCGTCCAGCCGGCCGGGGACCAGATCGTGACGGGCCCGGAAGTCGACGCGCTCCGACTGGCGGTCGTCGAGATCTTCGGGCGGCTGGTGGCCGTCTCTCCGGAGCTGCCGGACGAGCTGGCGGCGAACGCTCCGAGCATCGGCGATGCTCGCCAGCTCGTCTACTTCGTCGGCTCGGTGGTGTCGCTGGGCGCGGCCGCCCGGCAGGAGCTCCTCGAGCTGGACCCGATCACGGTCAAGCTGCGACGCCTGGTCGACCTGCTGCAGCGCGAGCTGGCCGTGCGCGAGCTGGGCCGCAAGATCACCAGCGACACCGAGGAGCGCTTGACCAAGGCGCAGCGTGACCACTACCTGCGCGAGCAGGTGCGCTCCATCCAGCGCGAGCTCGGGGACGAGGAAGGAGGCGCCGGCGAGATCGCCGAGCTGCGTCGCAAGCTGGACGAGGCCGGCCTTCCTGAAGAAGCCCGGCGCGAGGCCGAGCGCGAGCTCGCACGGCTGGCCAACCTCTCGCCGGCCTCACCCGAGCACGGGATGATCCGCACGTACCTGGAGACGATGACGAGCCTCCCGTGGGCGAGGCTGGACGGCGGCACCATCGACATCCACCGCGCTCGCGAGGTCCTCGACGAGGATCACTACGACCTCGAGAAGGTCAAGGACCGGATCCTCGAGTACCTCGCCGTCAAGAAGCTCCGGCAGGAGCGGGCGGGGCGGACCGCCGAGCCGCCGCCGGTGACGGGCGATATCCCGGCCCGCGAGCCGATCCTCTGCTTCGTCGGCCCGCCTGGCGTGGGCAAGACCAGCCTCGGGCAGAGCGTCGCCCGAGCGCTGGGCCGGAAGTTCGTGCGCCTGTCGCTGGGCGGTGTGCGCGACGAGGCAGAAATCCGTGGCCACCGGCGGACCTACATCGGCGCGATGCCGGGCCGTATCGTGCAGGGCCTGCGCCGGGCCGAGCGCCGCGACCCCGTCTTCATGCTCGACGAGATCGACAAGATCGGCGCCGACTGGCGTGGCGACCCGGCCGCGGCGCTGCTGGAGGTGCTGGACCCCGCCCAGAACCACACGTTCGTCGACAACTACCTGGGGGTGCCCTTCGACCTGTCGCAGGTGCTGTTCATCGCCACCGCGAACACGCTCGACACCATCCCCGGGCCCCTGCGCGACCGCATGGAGATCCTCGCGCTGTCCGGCTACACCGACGACGAGAAGGTCGGGATCGCGCGCCAGTACCTGATCCCCAAGCAGCTCGCCGCCCACGGGCTGATCGCCGACGAGCTGGTCCTCGAGCCGGAGGCCATCCGGCGCATCGTGCGCGCGTACACGCGCGAGGCGGGTGTGCGCGGCCTCGAGCGGGAGATTGCCACCGTGGTGCGCAAGGTGGCCCGCCAGCTCGCCGAGGGTCGGCAGGGGCCGTTCCGGGTCACGGCTGATACGCTCGCGGAGTTTCTCGGTCGGCCCCGGTTCTTCGACGAGGTCGCCGAGCGCACCGGCCGGCCCGGCGTCGCCACCGGGCTGGCCTGGACGCCGACCGGGGGCGACGTGCTGTTCGTCGAAGCCACGATGATGCCGAGCTCCGAGGAACGGTTGCTGCTGACCGGGATGCTCGGCGACGTCATGCGCGAGAGCGCCCAGGCCGCCGTCTCCTACGTGTGGTCGAACGCCCCGGCGCTCGGCATCGACCCCAAGCTGTTCGAGGGCAAGACCATCCACGTGCACGTGCCGGCCGGGGCGATCCCCAAGGACGGTCCATCGGCGGGAGTGACGATCACCACGGCGCTGGCCTCGCTGGCCAGCGGGCGGCCGGTGCGCAGCGACGTGGCGATGACCGGCGAGATCACGCTCCGGGGCAAGGTGCTGCCCGTCGGCGGGATCAAGGAGAAGGTGCTGGCGGCGCACCGGGCGGGGCTGCTGTCGGTGATCCTGCCGCATCGCAACGAGCGGGACGTCGAGGACGTCCCGGCCGAGGTCCGGCGGGACATCCACTTCGTCTTCGTGGAGGACGCTGCCGAGGTGCTGCGTCACGCCCTCACGCCGGCGGCCGATCTGCACCGGGTGGCGTGAGGGTAGGCGGACTCGTGCCCTCTGTCGACGACTCCAGCAGAGAGCGCTTCCTCCCCGGTGCTCCCCGCGATCAGAACGCCTCGGGCGCCGCGGCGACCGCGTCCAGCTCGCCGCGGGTGTAGGAGCCGAGGCTTCGGAAGTCGAGGTCGGTGTAGTTCTTGATCCAGCGCATCGCGATGGGCACGGCCTTGCGGTAGCGCTCGCGCATGGCGGTGTCGGCCGGGCGCCGGCTCAGGATGTCGTCCAGCTCCGCGGCGAGGAGCCGCTTGACGAGCGCGAAATCGTGCGTCGCCGCCGTCCCCGCGGTCGTGCGGGCGGCGTGGCGGATGCGCTGGGCGATCTGCGCCACGGACATACGGCCGGTGGCGAGGTCCTCCATCAGCGCCGGGTGCACGCCCGGCTTGCCCTCGAGGCTGTCGATGCCCTTGGCCCCGCGGCCGTTGAGCCAGCCCTCGATGTACTCGATGAGCATCCGGGCGTTGCGCCGCGTGCCTTCCACGGTGATGGGCCCGGCCGGCACCTCGATCTTCACCGGGTACCGGTCGGGATCGGCCATCGGCGGCGCCGGCTGCCATCCGGAGGCGATGAGCTGGCGGAACGGATCGGCGGCGGTCTTCATGTGGAAGATGTGGGCGACCCAGGCGCGGATGAAGCCCTGCGCCGCCTCCCACTCCTTGTCCGTGCGGATGGCCTCGGCCGCCGCGCGGTTCACCTCGGGGTCGGGGCTGGGCAGCGCGGTCGCCATGCCGCCGATGGGGACGGCGCCGCGCTTGAGGCACACGGCCACCAGGCGCCGGAAGATGTCCGCGATGAACGGCGTCGTCTTGACGTCGACGCCGAAGCGATCGGGCCACACCGAGCTGGGATCGGCCATGACGTACTCGAAGATGGAGGCCTTGAGGTCCCAGCGGGCGGCGTTGAGGCCGGCCGCGTAGGGGCCGAGCTCGTAGAGCATCTCCTCCATCTCGTACACGCACGGCAACGACTCGACCAGCACGATGGCGCGGATAGTGGCGTCGGCCAGCCACGGCAACCGCGCGCGGCTCAGATCGAAGAGATCGCGATAGAGGCGCGCCTCGGCGGCGAACTCCAGCTTGGGGAGGTAGAAGTAGATGCCCTGGCCGCGCTCGGCCTGGGCGCGCCCGGCGTGGAAGAGCGTCAGCGCGGTACCGAGCACCGCGGCGTTCACCGGCCGGCCGTCGACGGTGACGTCGGGCTCGCCCAGGTGGATGCCGCGCTCGCGGTGCATGAAGAACGGCAGCTCGCCGGGAGCGATCTTGTACTCGCGGTTGCGGG
>Ga0268386_10004595_pt1 | contig 10191 bp, 7 predicted proteins | sample RVTome_15_FD_200260 | JGI IMG/M metagenome (GOLD analysis project Ga0268386, IMG submission 200260) | Soil microbial communities from uranium-contaminated site in the Upper Colorado River Basin, Wyoming, United States - RVT150D86... ... | reverse complement strand
AGGATCTTTCCATCGGCTGTGACGCGCCCGCGAACGGTTCCCCCGATGTCAATGGAGACATCGAACTGCCGGGTGGCGCCGCTCACTTCGGGGACCGCAAATCGGATCGACGGGAATCCGTACGGCATCGCCGCCCCCTGCCTGCCCATCGTCACGACGCGCCGCGTGATTTTCTCTCCATGGCTGTTCGTGTGCATGACCCAGATCTCGTACTCGAGCATGGCGTCAGCCAGGGCGGCATCCTCCTTGAAGGCTGCCGATACGTCCAGCGACACGGCCCGCGTGCTGCAGTCCCTGGCCGCGGGGTCGCGTGTCAGGAGATCCAACACGTGGCGATCTCCTTCGTTCAGAGTGAGCTGCTGTGTCCCGCGGGCCACGGGACGGTCCGCCGCGCCCGTCCGGAAGCGTGCCCAGTCAACCTGCATTTTGTGTTGTCCGTTCGCATATTCAAGCGGCGTGACCGCGATCCTCCAGACGTGGGCGTAGCGGGCGACCAGATCCTGCAGCGTGCTGGAGGAATAGCCGCCGATCCAACAGATGGATGTGTCGCCCCGCGCGAGGTTACCGGCCACGAGCAGCAGCGTGAACGGCTCGCCCACGGCGAAACGCCTGGTGTCGCCCGCCCAGCCGCCGATCCGTCCGGTGTTGTCGATGTTCTTGAGGTACACCGACACCTGAGGCTCGCCCGGAAGGCCCTGAGCGCTGGCGGCCGTGGATCCCGGACCGCTGCCGAGGACCATCCCGAGAGCCGTCACGACGATTGCTGTGCGCACGTGAACCTCCTTCACGGCATGGATTGCCAATCCACGCCGGGTTCGAAGCTGATGATTCGTGTCGGCTGCGGCGGTTCCGCGAGTCGAGGGTGAAGAGGCCGCGGCAGCAGCCAGCCCGCTAGAAAGATCAGGACGAGCAGCGCGGCCACCGCGCCGACGGGCACGCGCCGGTTCAGCCAGCGTTGATCGCGCCGGAGCGCAGCCAGCGACGCCGGCAGCGGCGCGGTCTCGCGTCGAACTCCGGCGCCCAGCCGCGCGAAGTCCACGAGCGCCGCGCGCGCGGCCGGATCGGCCAGCGCGGCCGCGAGCGCGCCGGGATCGACGGCCTCTCCATCCCACAGCACCGACATCGTTTCAATGTGGCGTTCGGTCATGGTCGTACCCTTCGAATCGGATTCGCCGTTTCGGACAACGCCGCGCGCAGCGCCTGGCGCGTGCGGTACAGCCGCGCCCGCACGCCCTCCACGCTCACCGCGCATGCCTGCGCGATTTCCTCGTAGGTCAGCCCGCCGAGCTCCCGCAGCAGAAACACCTCGCGGTCGTCCTCCGCCAGGCTCGCAATCGCCTCGTGCAGATCGAGGGCGGCGGCCCGGTCCGGGAGCGTAGAGAGATCGGCATCGCTGACATGCGTGTGCCGGCGGGCCATGGCGCGCAGGTGATCGCGGGCGAGGTTGCGCGCAATCTGAAAGATCCACGCGCGCTCGCGGCCGTCCGGCCGGTACGAGGCGCCGAGGGCCCGCACGAACGTGTCCTGTGCAAGCTCCTCGGCCGCGGCCTCGTCGCGGAGGAAGCGACGGAGGAAGCGATAGAGGGGCTCACGGTAGGTGGCGAACAGGCACTCTACGAGTTCGCGCTGCACCTCGGCTCCTGTAGGGGGAAACGAGGGGGGAGGGGGAAAGTGTCGTCGTGTCGTGCCGGGTGCCGGGTGCCGGGTGCCTGGTTCTTGGTGCTTGGTGCTTGGTGCTTTCGCGCCTGGTGCAGGGTGCAGCACCGCACTAAGCACCAGGCACCCAGCACCGTACCTGGCACCCGGCACCAGGCACCCGGCACGGACGTGATCGCACTCTACAGCTTCAACTCGTAATAGACCAGCGGCACCCCGCGGAAGGTCTTCCGGCCGACCTGGGTGAAGCCGCACTTGGCGTAAAAGGGGCCGGCGCCGGCCTCGTTGTCGTAGGCGTCGAGGCGGATGGCGTCGGCTGGCCACTGGCGGGCCACGGTGGCGGCTTCGTTCAGCAGCTCCCGCCCGAGCCCCTGCCGCTGCCTTTCGGGCTGGACCGCCATATCGGTCAGATACAGCGGCCGTCTGGACTTCGCGTAGAAGGCACGATCGATCGCCCACGGCTTCTTCGTCGCCAGACGAAGCGTAGCCACGATCTGCCTGCCATCGCGCGCGACGAGCACGCACGAGGTGCGGACCGCCGCCGCCACGCTGCGGTCGGTGACCTCGAACGACCAGTGCCCGCGGCCGTGGAGCCGGGTGAGCTCGCGCGCCACCGCGGTTCGGAGCGCTGCAATCTCCGCCGCGTCGGACTCCGCCGCCCGTGCGACCGACACGCTCATGCCGCTCGCGGCCGGACGGCCGCTACCGCTCGGGCTGCCGGTCGTAGACGGCGACGTTGACCACGCGACCGCCCGAGGCGTTCGTGCCGGTCATCGTAATCGTCATCATGTCCCTGGCCCTGTTCACGACACGGCTGTAGGTCTGCACGACACGCCCGTTCTTCCTCAGGAAGCCCTCGGCCTTTCGATCGTCGAGCCGCTTGACGGATATGGTGTCGTAGTCCCCGGCCTGCGGCCCGACGATCGTGACGGGCGCGGTCGCGCCATTGTAGGTTGCGGTGTAGGTCGTGCTGGTGGGGTTGTCCTTCGCATCCACGCCTTTCGCCATCAACTTGAAGCCGTCGGGCGCCGGCTCGATCACCACCGTTTCGCGCTTCGGAGCGGGGCTGGTGAAGCTGGATTTGGCGTGGTTGAGCCGCCAGGTTCCCACAGCCGCATCCTCCTGCGCGGCGAGAGCACAAGGAACGGCAAACATCCCGAGAAGCAGTGCACGTGCAAGTGTCCTTCTGTTCATAGGCCTCCCTGAATCGGCGTCCGACCCCACGCGATGTCGGGGTCCGGCCCCGCGGCACATCTGCCAACCCTACCGACCGCCGCCGCTGCTCGTCGTCGTCACCCGCGTGGGCGGCCCCGTCTTCTTGAACGGCGGCCGTTTCGGCGCGGGCGGCGGGTTCTTCTTCAGCTCTTCCATGACGACGGCAATCGCGCGCTCCAGTTGAGGGTCGCGGCCGGCGATCACGTCGGCGGGGGTTTGTTCCACCTCGATGTCGGGCGGAACGCCCTCGTTCTCGACGACCCACCCGTCCTCGGTCCAGATGGCCAGGTTGGGCGCCGTAATGCCGCCGCCGTCCATCAGCACGGGAAACCCGAGAATTCCGACCAGGCCGCCCCACGTCCGCTTGCCGATGATCGGCCCGACCTTGAACTTGCGGAACATCCACGGCAGCAGGTCGCCGCCAGATCCGGCCGTCTCGTCGATCAGCATGGCTTTGGGCCCCTGGATGGACGCCATCGGCGTCTTCAGGTCGGCGCCGTAGCGCATGGCCCAGTAGCTGACCAGCGGCCGCTGGAGGATATCGATGTAGTAGTCGGCCACCTGGCCGCCGCCATTGAAGCGCTCGTCCACGATGATGGCGTCCTTGTGGGCCTGGGGATAGAAATACCGCTTGAAATAGGTGTGGCCGGCGGTCGAGGTGTTCGGGACGTAGACGTACGCCACACGGCCCTTGGTCGCCTCCTCGACCTTCCGCAGGTTGCCGTCGACCCAGTCACGGTTGCGCAGCGCGGCCTCGTTCGCCACGGGCACCACCTGCACGGTGCGCGAGCCGCTGCCATCCGGATTCGGACCGACGGTAATCTCGACGATCTTCCCCGACGTGTTTTCGAATGAGGCGAAGAGGTTCGCCGGCGGACGCAGATCGCGCCCGTTCACGGCCAGCAGGTACTCGCCCGTGCGCACGTTGACGCCCGGCTCCGTGAGCGGGGACCGCAGCTGCGGATTCCAGTTGAGGCCGCCATAGACCTTCTTGAACCGGTAGCGGCCGTTCGCAATGTCGTAGTCGGCGCCGAGCAGGCCGCCGGGGATCGGGCGCGATTCCTCGGCCGAATCGCCTCCACCGACGTTGTGATGGCCAACCGACAGCTCGCTGGACATCCACTGCATGACGCGATTGAGATCGCTGCGCGTGGCGACATGATCGAGCAGCGGCGCGTACTTGTCCCGCTTGGCCTTCCAGTCCACGCCGTGCATGTTCGGGTCGTAGAAGTAGTCGCGGTTGATCCGCCACGCCTCGGTGAAGATCTGCTTCCACTCGACACGCGGATCGACCTTCACCTCGATGGTGTCGGTCGCGATCTTCCCCGCGTTGGGCTCGATGCGCGCCTGCGTGGAGACGATGAACCAGGCGTCGCGCTGGGCGTAGAGCAGCTTCTTGCCGTCCGCGGAGAGCACGTAGTTCGTGGCATCCACGAGCGGGTCCACCTTGCGCTTGTCGAGGTCGAACCGCTGGAGCGACGTCTTGCTGTCGGCCCGCCGGAGGAAGTAGAGCTGTCCAGCCGTGCCGGCCTGGAGATTGAAGATATCGCCGGCGGGAATCGGCATGTCCAGGATGCGGTACTGAATGTCGTCGAAGTCGATGCGGAACGGATCTGTCTTCCCTGCAGGAGGCTTCTGCGCCGGCGCCGACGTCGCGCCCCCGCCGTGAGGGGCCTCCGCGGCTCCCGGTTTCAGCTCCTCCTCTTTCTTCTGCTGCGGCGGCTCCTTGTCATCCGGCTTTCGCGGCGCCGCGGGCCCCTTCTCCTCGTCGCTCTCTTTCGCGAGCGGTGACGGCAGATCTTTCCGGAGCACGACCAGATACACGTTGCGCGTCTGCCGCATGTCGGCGTTCGACATCGAGAACCAGTCGAGCACCGGGCCGGCATCGGTGGACGCAAACAGGTACAGGTACTTTCCGCTGGCGTCGAACACCGGCTCGGTGGCCGCCGCCAACCCGTCGGTAATCGGGAACGACTTCCCCTGATCGATCGAGTGCGCCGACACCGCCATGACGAGCGGCCGCGTATTGATCGTGTAGGCGATCCATTTCGAATCGGGCGACCACGTGTGCCGGATCTGCGACGCGGGACCGTAGGTGTGCTGCGACGCCACGAGCGCCGACTTCCCGGACTTCACATCGACCCAGTACACGCCTTGCGAATTGTCGGTATACGAGATCTTCTGACTGTCCGGCGCCCAGACCGGGTTCTGGTAGAAGCCGTGCCCCTCCACCTTGACGACCTGCGGCGCGCCCTTGCCGTCCTGACTCCGGATGTACAGCTGGTACTCGCCGGATTCATCAGAGAAGTACGCGATCTTCGTCCCGTCGGGAGACCAGACGGGACTCCGCTCGTGCGCGGCCATCGTGGACGTGAGGTTGCGAACGTCGCCTTTCTCGGCCGGCACCGTGACCACCTCGCCGCGGAACTCGAAGGCCGCGCGGGCGCCCGACGGCGAGAGCGCCGCGCCCCGGATCCACCGCGCCCCGCGCGCATAGCGAGGACGGGTCTCGCGCAGGTCGGACGCGACGGCCAGCGTGAGCTTCTGCGCCGACCCCTTCGCCGGGTCGAGCACGTGCAGATAGCCAGCTTGTTCGTAGACGATCTTCCCGGCGCCCGCCTTTGCCGAAATCACAGGGAAATCCTGGTGACGCGTCAGCTGGCGCAGGTCGCGCGTCCTGGTGTCGTAGCCGAAGATGTTGAATTCGCCGTTGCGGTCCGAGCGGAAATACACGGTGTCCCCGATCCACATCGGATCCGCATCGTTCGCGCGCGTCGGCGGCTGCGCGATCATCTCGGTGGCGTGCGACCCGGAGGTGTAGAGGGTGATCGTGGAGACCGTGCCGCCGCGATACCACTTCCACTGTTCGAACCGTGGCCCGAGCGGGTTGTAGGCCATCCGCGTCCCGTCGGGCGAATAGGTGGCCACGTGCGCGTTCGGGATGGGCAGCTGCGACGCCATGCCGCCGTCCACCGGCACGGTGAAGAGCTGCCGGTATCGGGTCGTGAACGTCGCGCGCGCCGACGCGAAGAGGATCGATTTCCCGTCCGGGGTGAAGCTCTGGACGATGTCCGCGCCCGGATGCCACGTGAGCCGCGTCGGCCTCCCGCCGCCAGTCGGGACGGTATAGACGTCGGTGTTCCCTTCGTATTGCGCGCTGAACGCAATGAGGCGGCCGTCGGGCGAAAACGCCGGGTTGGACTCGACCCCATCGTCGCTCGTCAGCCGGCGGACATCGGACCCGTCGATCTGCGCGGACCACAAATCACCGGCATAGACAAAGGCGACGTGGGTGGCGCTGATGGCCGGCTGGCTCAACAGCCGCGTATCGGAGGTATTCACGTTGGCCCTGAGCGTGGTGCCCACGATCGCGGCCAGGCCAAGGATGAGGCCGGCAAGACACGCTTTCTTCATGTCAACTTCCTTGCGTTGGCTAGAACTGGCGAGAAGGAACGGAAATTGTACTTCGACAGGAGGAGGTTGTGTCCAAATATAACATCCAGATCGTGCCGGGTGCCGGGTGCCGGGTGCTGGTTCGCTGGTGCTTGGTGCCGAGTGCTTGGTGCTTGGTGCTTGGCGCTTCGCGCCTCGTGCCGAGTGCTCTGCCGCGAACTTCCAAGGGCGGTGATGTTCATGCCCCTTCAGCAATTGTGGTGTTTCCAGCTTAATACTGGCACCGCACCGGGCTGCCACCTTTTCCTTTCTTGACGTGGGGAAGCTTCGATTGCAGCAGCGCGGTGGTGGTCTTTATCGCGCGTTCGGAGAGCGACCAGACCAGTTGCCAGTCCTGTTCGGTGAAGTAGCTCCGGCTGCGCGCGTGCGTGAGGCGCGATCTGACCTCGCCAAGCTCGCCGCGGGCCATCCGAAGGTAACGAACGAATTCGCCGGGGGTCTACCGGACGAATCCCTCGGCGATCAACGCGGGCGCATTCTGTGCCGCGTCGCGGATCTGCCTCCGGAACTCGGCGTCGGTCAGGCATTTCCCCGAGTCCGTCAACCGGAACACGATCTCGCACAACTCGGTGCACAACTGCCAGGCGACCAGGTCCTCGTAAGTCTTTGCAGTGGCCATGCCGGCAGCAGAAGCATTCGCCGGGCCAGCCCAGGTTCACAACAAACAGGCCGGAATCCGGAGTGCGCTGCGCCCTCGAATGCAGATTGGGCCACAGGTCCCCGCTCGAACGATCGCAGAATCTGCCGGCACCGAGCACCATGCACGCAGCACGGGGCACGAGGCGCGAAGCGCCCAACACCAGGCACCCAGCACCCAGCACCAGCGAACGAGGCGCCCGGCACCCGGCACCGGGCACGATGAAGTGCTACCATTCGAGCCGGAGGTTCCGCCATGCCCAGGCCGTTCAGCAGCCTCTCTGCCGCGATCGCGGCCATCCTGTTCATCGCCGCGGCTCCCGAAGCGCGCCAGCCGCCGCAGGCCGGCCGCGCGCTCACCATCGAGGATTACTACCGGGTTCGATCCGTCGGCAATCCGCAGATATCGCCCGATGGACGATGGGTGACGTTTGCGGTGACGACGCGGGTCGAGGAGGACAACTCCACCGAGACGCAGGCGTGGGTGGTTGCCGCGGATGGCGCGTCGAGACCGTGGCGTGTGCTCCACTACGGCCGCGACGTCCGCAACTCGCGGTGGAACGATGACGGCCGGCTGGAATACGTCGCCGAGCGACGGTCGTGGACGGTCGATGTCGCGAATCCGGCGGTGCCTCCACGGCCAGGCGCGAATGTGGCCACTCCGGCGGAAAGCGGGAGTGGCCGGGGCGGACGAGGCGGGGGTGGACGCGGAGGCGGCCGCGGGCGCGGTGTCAGCATCGCGAGCGCCGACGGTCAGTGGGTTGCCCGAACGGCCGACCGCGACTGGTCGCCGACCGAAGATCCCCGCGCGGGCGATTTCGAGCGGCGCCACGACGAGCGCTTCAGGGGGGTCATCTTCGACTGGAAAGATTTCCAGCGCGACGGCCAGCCGTTCCCGACGCCCAATCCCGTCGCCGGACCCGGCCAGCGCATCGAGGTCCATCCATCCGGCGCAGGCGAACGACGCGTTCTCGTGGACATGGATCTCAGGCCGGGCGGTCTCGTCTGGCACCCGAACGGCCGGCTCATCGCGTTCACGGCCGATCCCGACTGGCGCGACGAGCTCAAGTACAGCAGCCCGGACCTGTGGACCGTCACCATCGACGGCAACCTGACGCGCCTGACCGACGACGGGTACGTGCACGGGAGCGTCGGCTTCTCGCCCGACGGCAGGTTCATGTCATACACGCGGTCGTTCGGCACCGACATGATCATCGCGCAGAAGCTGAATCACGGCGGCCCGCGCGACTTGTACGTCCGGCCGGTGGATGGCGACGACCCGGTCAACCTGACGGCGAACTGGGATCTCGATCCAGGCAATGCGGAGTGGTCGGCCGACAGCCGCTTCCTCTACTTCACCGCAGGCATCGGGGGCGAATCGCACCTGTTTCGCGTGGCGGTGCCAGCCGGCGGGGTCGAACAGGTCACGAAGGGACCGCGCCGCCTGAACGGCATTTCGTTCGACAAGTCGTTCACGAAGATGGCCTACACCGTCGGCGTCCATCACGCGCCGCCCGACGTGTATGTTGCCAACATCGACGGCACCGGCGAGCGCCGCCTCACCGACATTCACAGCACGATCGGCTCGGAGATCGCATTCAGCAGGGCCGAGCGCCTGCGCTGGCCGAGCGACGATGGCACCTCGATCGAAGGCTGGCTGATGTTCCCGTATGGCTACGATCCCTCGAAGGGGCCCTATCCGCTCATCGTCACGAGCCACGGCGGCCCGCATTCGGCGACCGGGTATTCGTTCGATTTCAAGGATCAGTTCTTCGCGGCGAACGGATACTTCGTCCTCGATACGAATTTCCGCAGTTCCACGGGCTATGGCGACAGCTTCAAGTGGGCCACGTGGGGCGAGTGGGGCACCAAGGACGGCCAGGACGTCATGTCCGGAGTGGATTACGTCCTGAAGCGCTATCCGATCGATCCCAGGCGCGTCGGCCATACCGGCCACTCGTATGGCGGCTTCATGACGAACTGGCTGATCACGCAGTACCCCGATCGCCTGGCGGCAGCGGTGTCCGGCGCCGGCATCTCGAACTGGATCAGCGACTACGGAACCGCCGACATCTATCGCACGAAGGAGACGGAGTTCTTCGGCCCGCCGTGGGACCCCGACGCACGCGAGCGCATGATCAAACAGTCGCCGCTGACCTATGCCGATCGGGTGAAGACGCCGACGCTGTTCGTCCACGGCGAGCTCGATCAGCGCGTCCCGTACGAGGAGGCCGAACAGATGTACTTCGCGCTGAAGCGGCGCGGCGTCCCGGCCAAGATGATCCAGTATGCCGGCCAGCCCCACGGCATCGGCGGCCACTGGAACAACGTCCACCGCATGCTGAACGAGCTGAAGTGGTGGGACAGATACCTGAAAGCGACGGGAATCAAGACGACGTCGCAGTGAGGGCGCTCACGTCAACTCCCGGCCGCCCAACTCCAACTCCCAAGGGGATCGATGCTTCGGGTATCTTGGGCACTGGGAGTTGGACCCGTGGGAGTTGGGGACGGATTGGCGCAGCTCTTCCGTCCCCCTTGACGCGCACGGACCTGCGCGACTCTGATAGACCCATGCAGACTGCACTTGTAATAGCCGCCGGGGTGCTGTGCGTGCATGCGAGCGCTCTCGGCGCGTTCGCACAGACGGCTGGAACCGCCGGACGAGGGAACCGGACCGCGCAGAGCGCCAGACCCGCCATGACGATCCAGGTCACGGACTTCAGTGGGAACCCGCTGGCCGACGTCTGGGTCAGAGCCTCCGGTCCCGTGGAGCGCGAACTCGCCACCGATGAGAATGGGTTCGTGACGTTTCGGACGATGTCGCCCGGAACGTACCGGATCCGGTTCGAGCACGACGACTTCGTGACGCTCGAACGGGAAGTCGCGCATGCCGCGCGGCCGTCGAAGGTCAGCGTGGCGCTCAACGCGGCGCCCGCGAAGCCCGACCCGCCCGCCGAGCCGCCGCCCCCCGCCGCGCCGGCGCTCCCCCCGGCTGGTCCGCCCACGTTTGTGTCGATTCCTGAATTCTTCGAGAAGAACTACGTCGGATCCGCGCCGTCGCTCGTGTCGCAGGTCGGCTGTGTGCCGGCGGCGACGGCCCAGCTGCTGCAGCTGCGCGAACCGCTGAACGATCACGCGCATCCCGACGCGGACGAGGTCATCTACGTGGTCGCGGGCGAAGGCACGCACCGAATCAACGGACGCGACGTGCCGCTGGATGCCGGCCTGTTC
>Ga0268386_10004594_pt1 | contig 10191 bp, 8 predicted proteins | sample RVTome_15_FD_200260 | JGI IMG/M metagenome (GOLD analysis project Ga0268386, IMG submission 200260) | Soil microbial communities from uranium-contaminated site in the Upper Colorado River Basin, Wyoming, United States - RVT150D86... ... | reverse complement strand
CACAAGTCCTACCGGCCGTTCGTCCCTTGCACCGCAAGATGCTCTGTATTTGGACGCTATCATGGCAACTGTGACAAGACGATTTGGGGATGCAGTTAATGCCTACAATGAGATCGCCAAACTCACCCCGGACGAAGGTCCCGTCTATGTCGATCTCGGTTATGCCTATGAGAACGACGGAAAGACTAATCAGGCGCTCGAGAATTATTTGAAGGCAATCACGTTAAATAGCGGGCAATATGCAACCGCCTATCTGCGCGCCGGAATCGTCTACAACCGTAACGCAGACACGAAGAATGCGACTGACATGTTTGATAAGGCGGAAGAGTTATATCGCGCAGCAAGCAACAGCGAGGGTCGGAATGAAGTGCTCCGGCAGCGCGGAATTCTGTTTCGAAACAATGGCGAATACGAAAAGGCTAAGGGGCAATTTCAGGAGTCGCTTGATGCCTCGCGAGCCATGGGCAACGAAGCCCAGCAGATCACTGCGTTGATAGATCTGAGTTATCTCGCCTCCACGCGCGGCTTAGTCTCAGAGGCTGAGAATTATGCTCAACAAGCGGTAACCTTTGCTCAACAGAAGCAACTTGAGAATTTGACCGCGAGCGGCCTGTTGGAACTCGGCAACGCATTCTCAGCTAAAGGCGACTATGAAAAGGCGGAACATTATTTCAAGCAGGCTATTCAGTTTGCTCAAGTTAACAAAGGCCGCCTCGGCGAAGCAAAAGGATTGACGAATCTGGGTGGTCTATACATTCAAACGTTGCGGATCGACGACGGTCTGCGAATGGCGCAGCAGGCTCTCGAGTTTTTTCAACAGGAAAACTATCCGCGACTTGCCGGTACTTGTCTGGTTCACATAGGTCGAGGCTACCGTCGCAAGGGCGAGTATGCTGCGGCGGAGCAAGCACTAAACCAAAAACTTGATCTGGCAAAACAGAGCGGTAGCCAACCGGCTATCGCGGATTCCCACGTCGAGCTTGGCGCTCTTCTGTTGGACCAGGAGCAGCTTCCAGCTGCGTTGGAGCAGTATGGCAATGCCCTTGAGCTTTATGGGACTACAAACAATTTCCGCGTCGCGTTTTGTAATGCGAATCGTGCAAAAATCCTGGCGCGGCTTGGCCGTTATGTCGAGGCCAGAGAGCTGCTCGTCGAAGTTTTCAAAATTACAGCGGAGTCCAAAGGCGCTTTCCTGGGATTGGTGCCCGAACTTCATCTGATTCAGGCCGAGATGAGTATCAGCGAAGGAGACCTGAGCCAGGCTATTGCATCCAGCAACGAAGCTATAAAGACAGGTGGGCCGAAATCTGGTGTCGCCATTCAAGCGCAATACCTTTTGGCCTTGGCAAAGGCGGCTTCGGGCGGGCGAAACGACGCGCAAAAACTTTGCGATGAATCGATTAAGGCTGGGTCGAACGCGAGCGACTTTGGTTTGCACTCACGTACGCTGCTAGCCTGCGCAGAGGCCGCTTTGAAAGGAAATGATCCCAATACAGCACTAACATTGGCGACTCAAGCTCAGGAAAAATTCGCCCGTGGCGAACAATTGGAATCCGAGTGGCGTGCCTGGATAATTGCCTCCCGCGCCAACAAGAACTTAGGTGATAACAACAAAGCGCAGGAACAGATGACAAAAGCGGAGGACGCACGGTCCCGGCTGGAACAAAAATGGGGAACCGACGCTTTTAAACAATACGCTAATCGGCCTGATATTCAGGTTTACTTTCGATAACAACGTTGATCCACCTGGCTCAACTCCCAATAACGCAAGGAGCTCAGAATATGTCAGACACAACAAATGATCCTCAGCCGATCGACCCCCCAGTGAACACCGGCGGTGGCGGCACCATGTCGACCGAGACTGAAGACACCGAAACCACAGACGGTGCTGAAACCATCGATCCTCCAGTAAATACGGGAGGCGGCGGTAGCGCATAGGCGTTTATCGAGCAAAGGCGTCCCAGGGCCTTTGTAATTGACAATTGAATAGTGCATCCACAGATTACGCAAAATCTGTGTAATCTGTGGATTACAATCCTTTCCCTGCAATCCAACCTTTCACAACTTCCTTCGGATCTCGCTTGTTACCGTCAATCTCGAAATTCAACCGGCGCATCTCTTCAGTCGATATTGCATTGGCCAACTTAGACAAAACCTCCGAAAGCGCCGGCACGCGCGCTAAAGAATCCTGGCGCACCAGATAAACGGCCTCGTACGGAGGAAAGTAGCGACGGTCATCCGCAAGCTGCGCAAGATCGAGCGTGGCAATACGCCCCTCAGTGGAATTCCCGGCGATCAAATCAACCTGATTCGACGAAAGCGCGATATAGGTCAGCGATAAATCCATCTCGCGAACTTCTGCGAATTTCAATCCATAGGTTTTCGAGAACCCAGGAAAGCCATCAGCGCGCGACATGAAGTCCTGACCAAACCCTGCGCGCCACTGCGATGCGTGCGGCACAGCATCGGAGATCGTCTTAAGGTTTAGCCGTCTTGCTTCAGCACCACGCACAAGTATTGCGAACGTGTTTTCGAAACCCAGCGGCTCGCTTACCTCGACGTTAAACTTGCTCGCATACTCCCGCTTCACCTGTTCATAGACAGCTCGTGAATCGCTAATCGGTGCGTGATGAAGTATTGAGGTATAGGATGTTCCGGTGTATTCGGGATAGAGATCGAGAGTGCCACTAATCATTGCTTCATGCGGAAGATTCCCACCCAACTCAAAGCGTCTTTCAACTGAAACTCCGCGCGCCTCGAGCATCTGCGCAACGATCTCAGCGAGTAATGCTGATTCAGTAAAATCCTTCGACCCAACAACTACGCGGCCCTCAATATAAGAGGTCGCACCATCTCCGCTACGCCAGACTGCAAAACCCCCGAGAATCAAGAACAAAGCTCCGGCAGCCAGCGCCAGTACTTGCTTTACTGACCCTCCGCCGCTACGTTTCGCGTCGAAACTGAATCGACGTTCGAGCAAACCCAAAAAGAAATCCGCAGCGAGGGCTAATATCGCTGCCGACAATGCTCCCGCGAGCAACAGGTTGTTGTCGTACTGCCGCAGGCCGCGAAAGATGTAAACACCCAGACCACCCGCACCGACGGCCGCAGCAATTGTTGTGACTCCCACCGAAATCACCGTGGCTACACGAATGCCGGTGACGATCACGCCCATCGCTAACGGAAGTTCGACCTGTCGCAGAATCTGGCCACCGGTCATTCCCATCGCGACCGCGGCTTCTCTGACGCTTGGCTCAACGCCGAGTATTCCAGTGACAGTGTTACGAATGATCGGCAACAACGAATAGAGCACCAACGCGACCAGAGCAGTCCGCGATCCGATTCCACCAATGAACGGAAGCGGAATCAAAAAGCCAAACAACGCGAGACTGGGAATTGTCTGCATCACATTCGCCAGGCCCAGCACTGGACCACGCAATGCTCGATAGCGAGTTAATGCAATTCCCGTCGGTATGCCGATGATCACCGCCGCTAAGATGGCGATGAACACGAGCACAACGTGCTGCCTGACCAATAGCAGCAGCTCGGACCAGTTGAGCTGGAGAAACTGCCAGAAGTTCACTGCTTGCCTCCGGCTTTGTGGTCAGTTACGTCCAGAGTATCAAGGTAAGCGCGCGCCTGCGGGTGATCGGAGGCGAGAAAGCGATCCGGCGTTTCCAGTAACACGAGGCGACCTTTATGCATGAGCCCGATGCGTCTCGCGAGAATCAATGCTTCGCGTACGTCGTGCGTTACGAGGATCGCAGTCTTACCCAAACGTGTGGCCAGATCTCCAAATTCACGCTGCAAACTCGCTCGAGTGAGTGGATCAAGCGCACCAAATGGTTCATCGAGCAAAAGCAGCGGTGGATCTGCGCCCAGAGCGCGTGCAACGCCGGCGCGCTGTCGTTGGCCTCCGGATAATTCGTGCGGGTAACGGTCTGCAAAGCGATCCGGTTCCAGCCCGACGAGATTCAATAACTCACGAACGCGCTCGCTTGTGCGCGTTTGATCCCAAGCTGAGAGGGCAGGAACGAGACCAACGTTGCGGGCGATTGTGAAGTGGGGAAACAAGCCGCCTTCCTGAATCACGTAACCAATGCGCCGTCGCAACGCGATCGGATCCCAGCTTGTTGTTGATTTTCCTTCAACCAGGACCTCACCGGCGGATGGTGTCAGCAAACGATTGACGAGCTTTAGAGTCGTGGTCTTTCCGCAGCCCGACTCGCCTAACAAGACAAGTGTTTCGCCTCGTTCGACCGTCAGGTTCAGGTCTGAGATTATGGCTGTGGAACCAGCTTTTAGTTTGCCAGGGGTCGGTAGCGAGAAGTTGACGTTGTGAAACTGGACCAGTGAATTATCGGCAACATCGCTCATCTGTTGTATTTCTCTGCGTAACCTCTGCGTAACCTCTGCGTTACTCTGCGTTACTCTGCGTTGAACTCTTTCTTCGGCTCACTTTACCGCAGAGACGCAGAGTAACGTTACGCAGAGAGAAGACGTTGATTTCAGTTGGCGAGCAACAGATTACTGCTAAAGCGTTCTTGTGAGTCGAGCCATGTATGCGCGAGTTCGAAATCAGTTGCGGCGGCCAGTTGTGCGATTCCCGCCTTGTCGTACTTGTAAGAGTTTTCAGTATGAATCAGCTCGCCAGCGGCGAATTCGATTTCGAGATCGAGTTTCTTGATGCGCACTTGTTGGTTGATAAGACTCTCGATAAAAATTTCGATCCGGCCCAGCGCCTCGTTGTAGTAAGCCCGATGTTGGAACGAGCGCAAGTCGAAGGTTCCTCCCAACTCGCGATTGATCCGGGCCAGCACGTTTAAGTTAAAAGCGGACGTCACGCCGAGCGCGTCGTTGTAAGCGGCTTCCAAAACTGCCGGATCCTTTTTCAGATCCGCGCCTAGCAGCAGTGCGTCACCTTTTCGAAGAACGCTGCGCAACGCCCGCAGGAAGCGAAGTGCTTCCTCGAGATCGAAATTGCTGACGTTTGAACCCAGGAAAAGCGCCAAGGTTCTGGGCCGTGGTTTTTTTCCGAGTTCTGCGAGGCCGGCAAAGTAGTCAGCCGCATACGCCTCGATTCTGAGTCGCGGATACGACTGAAGCAGGATACGAGAACTGCTCTCCAGCGCCGACGCGGAGATATCAACCGGCATAAACATCAACTCGGATTGTCGTCTGAGAAGGGCTTCGATAATGAGGCGCGTCTTGGAGGCGCTGCCGCTGCCCATCTCCACCAAAGTTTTCTGGCCCTCAATTGAGGCCGCTATTTCGTCCGAATAGCGTTCGAGTATCTCGTTCTCGGCGCGAGTTAGATAGTATTCGGGCAGCAGGCAGATCGCTTCAAAGAGCTGCGAGCCCAGTTCATCGTAAAAGTACTTTGGCAAGAAGCGCTTGGGCTGCGCTGACAATCCCTTTCGGACGTCTTCTGCCAATCCCGCAAGCGGATCTCGCTTGACGAGGTTGTGAATGTACAGTCGTGGGTCTCGGATGGGTTCTGACTGTGCCACAGTCGCAACATGATAACTTATGTGCCATGGATATACACGGATCGACACAGATCAGAAATAGGTCTTTTTTCCGATCCGTGAATATCAGTGTGAATCTGTGGCGAATATCGGTGTAAATCTGTGGCTCCGCTTGACCACTCGCGTTCGGGCGGGCAAGATCGCTCGGCAATGTTGTTCAGTAAATTTGTACCACTAATCCTCTTATTGCTAGCGGGTTTGTTTGCACCTGTATTTTCCCAGGGTTTTAAACAGGAGCTCGAAGCGCCGGAAAAAGTTTCGCTTTCGATCAAGAATCTTGACGGAAGGGTGAGCGTTGTCGCGTCTGAAGAGCAACAGAAAAAGGTGACGGTCGAGGCGAGATCCGCCGGGTCGCCGATCGATCCCGAAGACGTCAAGGTCGAGGCGAAAGGCGGCGTCATCCGGATCGACGTGCGCCCACGAGGAGAGAAGAATCGCATCGATCTCGTTGTGACTATTCCAACGCGCTCCAAGGTTGAGGTGGAAGGGCAGGCTGGCGCTGTGGATGTAATCGGCAGCGTCGAATCCGCGGCGGTGAAAACGGATACCGGAACGATTCACGCAGACGTTCCGCTCGAGGCCGTCAAGTTCAACTTCACGTGGGAAGCAAGCCGGCCGCGTTACATGAGCGACGTCGAATTACCGCCGGTTCAAGAGAAGGCGGGCGGGATCTTCAAGCTGTCTGGCAGGCTCGGCGAGAAGGACGCGAAGAAGGAAGAACTCGTCGCTCTGGACTTTCGAACCCAACGCGGCGTGGTGCTCTTAAACATCGATCCGGAAATGGCGCCGAGCGATCTGCGTGAGCGGCCACTGACAGAAGCCGCGCGGGCGATTGTTCGCAGCGGCGACAGCCAGCTTGTCGAGGCCATTCGTAAAGTGTCGCCGAAGATGTTTGGCGACTATGCGAAAACGCTCCCACCTCCCGAGAAAGAGCCTTCGTTAGTCAGGCGCTCTCCGCCAGGACAAATCGTGAGTTCGGTCGCGCCGCAGTTGATGCGATTCACTGCCAGCGTAACGGATCGCAATGGACGTGCAATCGGAGGTATGCGCGAATCTGATTTCATGGTTTGGGAAAACGGCGTCGAAAGGCGCGTGACCAATGTTGCTCCCGCCAATGAGCCTTTCAATCTCGTATTGCTGTTGGACGTATCCGGCAGCGTTCACGAGCGAATGGATTTTATTCGCAAAGCCGCACGCGACTTTCTGCATACGACCAGCCCGCAGGATCGGATTTCCATCATCAGTTTTCGAGACGACATTCAGGTGATTTCGGATTTCAGTACCGATCGTCAAATGCTGTCGCGGAAGTTGGACGAGATCGACGCCGGCGGCGGCACATCTCTTTACGACGCTCTTGGGTACGTTTTGAGCGACCCGCTCAAGCTGCTTCGTGGAGAACGAACCGCCATCGTCGTGATTTCTGACGGCGACGACAACAAATCGTTCCTTCCATTCCCGGCTATTCTGGAAGCGCTACTCGAGTCAGGCGCGCTCGTTTACCCGTTGTATGTGCCTTCCGGATTGATACCGGAATCGAGTGTTCCTAAGCCGGAGATCACAATCGATCCTTTGCGCACGCGCTATCTCACGCTGACCACGCGCGCGGAAGAAGAAGGACGCAAACTCGCTGCTGCTTCCGGCGGAATTTACTATCAAATTCGCTGGCTGGAGGATCTACAAAAGGCGTACGACGACGTCGTGGCACAGTTGCGATCGGCGTACACAATAACCTACGCATCGAATTCAGTCTCCTCATCACCCAGAGTGCGTGTGCGAACCAACCGCGATGGCGCTTCCGTGAGGCTGAGTCCGGTAGTGGGATTGAACAATACTCCTTAGAAGTTTTCTCTGCGCAACCTCGGCGTACTCTGCGTCTTCTTAGGAACTCGTCGAAAAAGCCCTTATTTTTCGACGTTTTGAAAGTTTCGTCCAATTTATCTGCACGTCGAAGACGAGCAGGGAAGCTCTGCGGTGAGAAAGCCGACAAACCGCAGAGACGCAGAGGACGCAGAGAATACGCAGAGTTGAGAATGAACCAACCGCTATTCAACGCGCTTTTCGATGAAACTGAACGAAAGCCGTTAACTGTCTCTCAGCTAACGAACTCGATCCGAATCGCACTCGAGTCGCGCTTTGCGTCCGTTTGGGTCGAGGGTGAAATCTCCAACTTCAAAGATCACTCGTCCGGTCATTGGTATTTCACGCTCAAAGACGAAAACGCCCAGTTGCGAGCCAAGTGCTTTCGGTCGACAAATACTCGCATCCGTTTTCGACCTGCCAACGGCTTGAAAGTTCGCGCTCGTGGAAAACTTTCGGTCTATGCACCGCGCGGAGAATACGAACTGGTTGTAGATGCTCTCGATCCCGTCGGCGCGGGTGCCCTACGCATTGCCTTCGAACAACTTCGCGATCGCCTCCAGAAAGAAGGGCTGTTTGCCAAAGAACTAAAACGACCGCTGCCGGTTTTCCCGCGTCGCGTCGGAATAGTCACTTCGCCTACCGGAGCTGCAATTCGCGATATTCTGAACGTGATTTCACGACGCACACGAACAGTTCATGTTCTGTTTTCACCAGCCCGAGTGCAGGGCGATTCTGCTGGTCCAGACATTGCGCGCGCGATCCGGTTCATAAATCAGTATCACGAAAGGGCTATGCGCGAAGGGCGTGAAGCTGATCTCGTTGACGTTCTGATCGTCGGACGCGGCGGTGGTTCTACGGAAGATCTTTGGGCTTTTAACCAGGAAGAGGTTGCGCGCGCAATTCGCAAGTCTGTGATTCCGGTGATTTCAGCAGTGGGCCATGAAACTGATTTCACCATTGCAGACTTCGCCGCCGACCACCGGGCAGCGACACCTTCAGCCGCCGCCGAGATAGTCGCAGCGCGTGAAGATCAGATCTGCTCAGATCTCGAACATCTCGGTCGTCAACTTGTGCGGTTAACTCGATTCCAAATAGTTAACCTTCGAGCCAGAGTTCAGGAACAAGCGCTGTCACACGCCTTTGACGAAGTGAAATCGCGATTGACTACCGCACGGTCGCGTTTGGACGCAGCCTCATCAGCGTGTGGCGGGGCAATGGAGACCAAACTTCAGGAGGGACGCGAAAGGTTGGGGCTCGCTGCCGCTTCGCTTGACGCCCTGTCTCCGCTTGGAGTATTGCAACGAGGTTATGCGATAGCGCAGGATGCCTCCGGCAGACTGTTGCGCGATGCGGCATCGGTGGCCCTGGGCGACGCCGTTAGCGTTCGGTTGGCGAAGGGAAAACTGAAGACGCGAGTCGAGGCCACGGATGAACACGGATAAACATTAGTCAGAAAAATCTGATGCGTAAGCGCATAGTAATCAATCTGGATTCGCCGAGCGGAAGTGCTCCACACCGTGGTCGAGCAGCCGGCGGCAAACGCCGGCGATGGCCGAAGGTTCTGGCGATCATTGCCGGTCTGGTTTTAGTTGTCTTCGTTGCTGCGCTGGTGGGCGGATTCCTTTGGTGGCGACATCACCAAACGACTCCTGCGTACACGCTGACACTGATGATCGACGCCGCACAGCGCAATGATCTGGCGGAGTTTCAAAAGCGAATCGACGATGAAGAGATCGCGAACAACATGGTCGCGAGCATTAGTCAGAAAGCTGCTGGTCGTTATGGTTTTGCGCTCAGCAGCTCCATACAACAACAGATCGACAAAGTTATGCCGACGCTCTTGCCTCGTTTGAAACAAACTATTCACGACGAAGTTGTGAAGGAAATAAAAGAGTTTGCCTCGAAGTCAGAACCACGTCCGTTCATATTTCTTGTCGTTACGGTTCCGTCTTTGGTGAAGGTGACAACGGAGGGCGACACAGCTAAGGCAACAGCGGCAATGAGCGATCGCACGATAGAGCTGACGATGAAACGCGACGCGGAACGCTGGAAAGTCACCGAATTCAAGGATGACGTTGTGGTCCAACGAGTGGTCGACAGCGTGATGAAAGACTTGCCGGCGATTGGAAGCATCGACTCCAATAGTCCATTACTTAAGAAACCTGCGCGTGGCAGGCGCGCGCGTCGAAATAGATAAATCAGGAGAGCCGAGGCCGCTAGATGAAAAATGGTCAAGAACAAGGCCGGACGTTTGAAGCTTCTCTGGAGGCGCTCGAACAGATTGTTCGTCAATTGGAAGACGGTGACCTGCCACTCGAGAAGAGCCTCGAGTTGTTTGAGCACGGTATTCGACTCGCGCGGGAATGCCAGGACCGTCTGAGCCAGGCTGAACGACGAATAGAGATTCTGCTGCGCGATAATCAGGGAAGGCCGGTCGCGACCGCGTTCAAGGAACAGCCGGGTGAAACAATCGAAAGTAACGCAGGCGAAGATGAAAATGCCTTCTGAAGTTTCCATGCAAAACACCCTCGAACTCGAGAGTCTGTTGGCGGGCAGTCGTGCGCTTGTGGAAGTTGAACTCAACAGCCTGCTACCGTCGTCTGCCAGTGCTCCTGAAAAAATCCATCAGGCGATACGCTGGAGTGTGTTCGCAGGAGGCAAGCGTTTTCGACCAGCACTGTTGCTGGCGACAGGCCAGGCGTTCAGCGCATCCGTCAGCGATTTAATCAGGACCGCATGCGCGTTTGAAATGGTCCACAGCTACTCACTGATCCACGACGATCTTCCGGCCATGGACGACGAT
>Ga0268386_10004593_pt1 | contig 10191 bp, 10 predicted proteins | sample RVTome_15_FD_200260 | JGI IMG/M metagenome (GOLD analysis project Ga0268386, IMG submission 200260) | Soil microbial communities from uranium-contaminated site in the Upper Colorado River Basin, Wyoming, United States - RVT150D86... ... | reverse complement strand
GGACGACGCTCCGGCTCTGCTAGACTGCGAAGACGATGCCGCCGCTCCTGCGGGTCGCGCCACCTCCGGACCCGGAGGTCGACCTCGAGACGGTCTACGACGCGGTCATCGTGGGCTCCGGGGCCGCCGGCGGGACCGCCGCCCACGTCCTGACCGCCCGCGGCCTCAGGGTGCTCCTGCTCGAGGCCGGACGCAAGCTCGACATGCGGAGCGAGCTGAAGTCGATGGAGTGGCCGTACGACCACCCGCGGCGCGGCGAGATGCCCCCCGACCGCCACGCCCTCAGTTTCAACGAGTACACGATCCGCCAGCCTCCCTACGCCGAGGGCAGCCCGTACGGGCGCGTGCACTCCTACGTCCAGGGGTGGGGCGGGTCGGACTACAGCAGGAACATCGTCGTGGACGAGAAGGACCATCCCTACACCGGCACCCGGTACGCCTGGGTGCGGGCCCGGTGCCTGGGCGGCAAGACCAACATCTGGGGACGGCTCGCCCTGCGGCTGTCGGACCTGGACTTCAAGGCCCGCTCCCACGACGGCTACGGCGAGGACTGGCCGATCGCCTACGCGGACGTGGCGCCCTACTACGACAAGGTCGACCTGTATCTCGGGATCGCGGGGCACCGGGAGAACCTCCCCCACCTGCCGGACAGCCTGTTCCAGCGGACGAGTCGCCTCAATCCTTCCGAGCTCAGGCTGCGCGGGGCGCTGAAGAGGATGGGCCGCGTGCTCACGCCCTACCGGGCCGGCGTCACCACCGACGGGCTCAAGCACAACAAGTACCGCAGCCGCTGCCTGGGCCGGGGGGCGTGCGCGCGCCGGGCGGGAGGGTGCGACATCCATGCCGCCTTCGACTCTCCCACCGGCTTCATCCTCCCCGCCGCGGACACGGGACGCCTCACGCTGCGGACCAACTCCACCGTGCGCGAGGTTACCGTGGATGCCGCGACGGGCAGGGCCCGCGGCGTCGCCTTCGTCGACACCGAGACCGGGCAGGAGCTGGAGGCGCGAGGACGGGTGATCGTGCTGGCGGCCTCCACCCTCGAGTCCACCCGGCTGATGCTGCTCTCGCGGTCGCCAGCACGCCCCAACGGGATCGGGAACTCCAGCGGCCACCTGGGCCACAACTTCTGCGAGCACGTCATGGGCCCCGGCGTCCTGGGGTTGGTGAAGGACATGGTGGGCAGGCCGCGCACGCTGGACGACGGCCGGCCGGGCGGGTTCTACATACCGCGCTACCGCAACCTGAGCGACCGCCACTCCCGCTTCATCCGGGGCTACGGGTTCGAGGGCGCGGGCGGTGCCGGAATGTTCGCGGGCATGGCCACCCGGACGCCCGGGTTCGGGGCGGGGTTCAAGAAGGCGGTCCGCGACCAGGCCGGCGCCTACGTCCACATTGGCGGGTTCGGCGAGGTGCTGCCGCGCTACGAGAGCCAGGTGGACCTGGACCCGCAGGTGAAGGACCGCTGGGGCATCCCCGTCCTGCGCTTCCACTACGCCTTCGGGGACAACGAGAAGAAGATGTGCGAGGACATGGCCGACACCGCCCGAGAGATGTTCGAGGCCGCCGGGATCGAGGTCCTCGAGGTGGACCGGAAGGTCCTGACCGAGGGCTGGTCGATACACGAGCTGGGAACGGCGCGCATGGGTGGCGACCCGAAGACGTCCGTCCTGAACGCGTTCCAGCAGTCGCACGACGTGAAGAACCTGTTCGTGGTGGACGGCAGCAGCCACGTCAGCGCGTCCTGCCAGAACCCGACCTGGACGATCATGGCCCTGGCCTGGCGCTCCTCCGAGTACCTGGCCGACGAGCTGCGGCGGGGCAACCTGTGAGGCGCCGCGACGCCCTCAAGATCGGCGGCGGGGCGGCCCTGGCGGCGCCGCTCGTCCGCGCCGGGTCGTCGGTCGAAGCCGCGCTGGGGTCCTCGCCGCCGCCGGCGCCACGCTTCTTCTCCGCCGACGAGATGGCGCTGGTGGACGAGCTGACCGAGATGATCGTCCCCGCCGACGCCCACTCGGCGGGCGCACGGGCGGCCCAGGTCGCGTCATTCATCGACGGGCGGCTCGCGGACGCGTTCCTGCCCGCCGACGCCGAAGTCCGGCAGCGCTGGCGGAACGGCCTGGCCCGCGTCGAGTCGCTGTCCCGCGAGATGCACGGGGCGGGCTTCCTGGCCTGCCGTGCGGAGCAGCGCACCGCGGTGATGGCGCGGATGGCCGCCAACGAGGAGGCTCCGAAGGCCCCGGAGGAGCTTTTCTTCCGCGAGCTGAAGGCGCAGGCCGTCCGCGGCTACTACACCTCGAAGATCGGAATCCACGACGAGATGGAGTACAAGGGCAACACGCTCCTCGCCGAGTTCGCCGGCGAGGTGCCGTCGGACTGACGAGAGGGCCGTCGACGGCCTCCAGGGTCGACGGTCGAAAGCGAACGCCCGGCCGCCGACGGCTTCTCAGCGGGGCGTGGCGACCGGGACCGTGGTGAGCGCGCCCAGCGCCGCCACCAGCCAGAGGTAACGCGCTAGCGCGCCGCGGTCGCCGGCGGGGTGGCCGTGGCCCCCCATCGCGGCGCGGGCGGCCGCGGCGACGAACAGCAGGATCAGCAGCCCCTCGTGGGTGACCCACCACGCGGCGGCGAGCGCTCCGGCAGCGGCCCAGCGCTGGCCACCGGAGAGGGAGCGGAAGCCGCGTCCGCCGTCGAGCGGGCCCAGGGGGATCAGGTTGAAGAGGTTCAGCAGGGCCGCTGACCGCGCGACCGCCGCCCAGGCTCCCCAGCCCGTCGCGAACGCGACCATCCAGGCCGCCGCCGCCGCGTAGAGTCCCCACATCGGACCCGCGAGCCCGACCCGCGCGTCCTCCCGCGGCTCCGCCGGGTACTGCTCCATCCTCACGAACGCCCCCAGCCCCGGTACGAACATCGGCGCGGTGGCGCGGATCCCGTAGCGGGAGAGCGCGAACACGTGGCCCATCTCGTGGACGTACATCGAGGCAACGAGGCCCAGGGCGAACTTCCATCCCCACACCGTCCAGTAGACGCCGAACGAAGCGAGCGCCGAGACGAGCGTGGGCGCCTTGGTCAGGCCGAGCAGGAGCAGCTTCGCCTTGGTCAGGACGAAGACGACGACGAACTTGAGCTTCCAGACGATGAGCCCTGCCGCTCCCAGCGGGGCGAGCCATCGCGCCCAGGCAGAGCCCGGCGGCGGGGCCGCGGGCACGTTCGACTGCGCCGCCCCGTCCACTTGACGGCTGAGCGCCAGGACCTTCGCGGAGACGGTCTCGTGCTGCCGGGAGCCGGCCGGGAGCAGCTCCAGCGCGGTTCGCCACGCCGCCAGCGCGGCCGGTCCGTTTCCCCGGGCAGCGGCGTCCTCAGCCTCCGAGGCGAGGGACCGCAGCCTCTCGGCGTGGACGAGCCGCCCGCAGCTCGGACACGCGAGCAGCGACCGCCCCAGCTCCGAGCCGCACTCGGGGCAGGGCACGGCGCCCTTGGGCGCGGTCTGCGGCGCGCTCAAGAAGCCGGGGCCGGGGGCGGCGAGCCGACTCGGAAGGGTCCTTCGATCTCGAGGGGCACGCGGCGGTTCGTCTTCCAGGCTTGCCAGAGAGCGAACCCGATGATCAGGACTCCGATGATGTTCTGGAAGCCGCCCAGGAAGGGCGCGGCCAGCGCGAGGGCGAGAAGGAGGCCCAGCGCGACGAGCAGGCCCCCCGCCGATACGGCCGGCGCTCCCGCGGACGCCTCTCCGGCCGGAGATCCCGGCGCCGACACGGGCGTAGCCCCGGCATCAGCGGCCGGAGAGGCCGAGGCCGCCACCCCAGGCGGCGCCTGGTCGCGGATGGCCTTGACGATGTCCGGGACGTACTGGGCGCAGATCCCCACGTAGGTCAGGACGACGGCCAAGACCTGGTAGAGCGGCCCGCCGCGGCGCTTGGAGCCGGCGCGCACCGCGCCGCCCACCATCAGTCCGACCGCGATGGCGATGATACCGACCTCGTAGCCGGTCGTGGCCCTCACCGCGTACCAGATCGCGGATCCGGCCAGCGCGGCGATGCCGCCGAAGACGGCCGCGGCGACGAACCGCCCCGCCCCCGAGCCGGAGGACTGGTCGAACTGCGCCTGCAGCTTGCAGCGCTCGCACACCGGCTGCCCGTTGATCTGGTAGTAGGCGCTGACGAGGGGATTGCGGCACTGGCCGCACTCGGCGGGTCCGCGCCGCTCCGTCCCGAACTCGGCCTTGTCGAACTGGAGGGCCCCCGGGGATGTCCCTTCGCTCATACCCACCTCCGAAAACGCGCGCGGATTGTACCCGCAATGGTCCGGGCGGACGGCCGGATCGAGCGTAGTAGACTGGCGCGGGTGATGAAGCGCACAGTCGCGGGCGTGGGGGCGGCCGGCGCGCAGGTCCGGGCCCTCATCGATGCCGCCGGCGCGGGAACCCTGGCCGAGCGGATGGACCGCGTTTCTGCCCGCCTGCTGGGGCGGCCCTACGTGGAGAACCCCCTCGGCGGGGGTCCCGGCCGGCCGGAGACGCTCCGCGTCTCCCTCAGCGGGTTCGACTGCGTCACGTACGTCGAGACCGTCCTGGCGCTGGCGCGCTCCCGCGATTCCGAGGAGTTCCTCCGCACGCTCCGGCGGATCCGCTACCGGGGTGGACGTCCGGCCTGGTCCACCCGGAACCACTACATGACGGGCTGGGCGAGGGAGAACGCCGCGCGCGGGCTGGTCCACGACCTGACGCTCGGGCCGGAGACGGCGGTCAGGGAGCGCACGCTGTCGATGGTCCCCGGGATCCCGGCCCGCAAGGCGCGGGTCCGCTGCTTCCCCAAGGCGCTGCTGTGCCGGATCGGGCCCCGCCTCGCGACCGGCGACCTGGTCCTGTTCGCCTCGACCCGCAGGCGGCTCGACGTGTTCCACGTGGGCCTCCTGGTCCGTACCGGTGCCGGGCTTCGGCTCCGGCACGCGGCGCGGTCGGCGGGCAGGGTGGTCGAGCAGCCGCTGGCGGAGTTCGCGGCCGCGCGGCGCATGGCCGGCCTCATCGTGCTCCGGCCGGTGGACTCTCGCTCGGCCCGGCCGAGGCTGCGCCCCGCGGCGAAGGCGACCGCATGAGCGCGCTCACCGCCGTCCTGCCCTTCGAGGGCGAGGCGACGCTGCCGCTGCTCGCATCACTCGCCGCGAGCCCCGCGGTCTCGGCCATCCAGGTGTTGGATCGGGGGGGGGCGGCGAGGCTCGATGCGTCGGCGTACCGGGACAAGCTCCGGCTGATCCCGGGCGAGCTGCTTACCGGGGCGGGGATCCGCCGCGTGTTCTCGGAGGCGCCGACCGCCCACGTCCTGCTGGCGCTCCCGGGTGGGGTGGTGAGGCTGGGCCAACGGGGGCTGGAGCGCCTGCTGTCGGTGGCGGAGGACGCCGCCGCGGGATGGGTGTACGCCGACTTCCGGGACGAGGCGGACGGGAAGGTCACGGAGCACCCGCTCATCGACGCCCAGATCGGCAGCCTCCGCGACACGTTCGACTTCGGGTCGCTGGTGGTGGCTTCCAGGTCGGCGGCGGAGGCGGCCTGGGCGGCCCACGGTGCCCCGGACGAGCTGCGCTGGGGCGGGCTCTACGACCTGAGGCTGAAGCTCTCGCTCGCCGCGCCGGTGGTCCACATACCCGAGCCGCTCTACGACCGCGTGCCCCTCGACCGGCGCGCGACCGGCGAGCGGGGGTTCGACTACGTGGACCCGGGCCGGCGCGACTACCAGCGGGAGATGGAGGACGTGGCGACCGCCCACCTGAAGCGGATCGGGGCCTTCCTTCCCGCCGAGTTCGAGCCCCTCCCCGCCAGCCCCGGCGGCTTCCCGGTGCGGGCCAGCGTCGTGATCCCCGTGCGGAACCGGGCGCGCACGGTGGAAGACGCGGTCCGGAGCGCCCTGGGCCAGCGGTCCGGCTTCGACTTCAACGTGATCGTCGTCGACAACCACTCCACCGACGGGACGACCCAGGTGCTGGCCGACCTGGCGCGCCAGGACCGGCGGGTCGTCCACCTGGTGCCCGCCAGGACCGACCTGGGAATCGGCGGCTGCTGGAACGAGGCGGTCTACTCGAGCCACTGCGGCGAATACGCGGTGCAGCTCGACTCGGACGACCTCTACGCGGACGAGAGCACGCTCGAGCGGATGGTCGCCTGTTTCGCCGAGGGTCCCTACGCCCTGGTCATCGGCTCCTACACCCTGGTGGACTTCGACCTCCGGCCGATCGCGCCGGGGCTCGTCGACCACCGCGAGTGGACGCGCGCGAACGGCCGGAACAACGCGCTTCGGGTGAACGGGCTGGGGGCCCCGCGCGCGTTCTTCGTGCCCGTCCTGCGGGAGCACGGGCTGCCCGACGTCAGCTACGGCGAGGACTACGCGGCGGCGCTGCGGATCAGCCGGCGCTACGAGATCGGGCGGCTCTACGACTCGGTCTACCTGGCCCGGCGCTGGGAGGGCAACTCCGATGCCGCGCTTCCGTTGGCCACCGCCAACCGCTACGACGCGTACAAGGACCGGATACGGACGGTGGAGGTCCTCGCCCGCCAGCGTCTCGGCCCCGACGCGGGCGGCCCGGAGTGAGCGGCACCGGGGGCTGGGCGCCTCGCCTGCTCGACGGCGTGCACGATGGCGAGGGCTCGGGCCGGCTGGCCCCCGCCGCCGCCGACCTGCTGCGCCAACAGCGGGCGGACTGGCCGCTTCTCGCCGCGGGATACCAGGCGCTCGGGGACGCCCAGGTGCGTCCTCTGCGCATCCGGGACTCGCAGGTGTTCGTGCAGCACAACCCCGGCCGCAGGGGGAGCACCACTGCGGACGTGGCCGCCGCTGCCGCGGGCGAGCGCCCCTGCTTTCTGTGCCCCCAGGCCCTGCCGCCGGAGGAGAAGGGGGTGCCCTTCGGAGCGGACCTCGTCGTCCTGTGCAACCCGTTCCCGGTCCTGGACCGGCACCTCTCCGTCGTCCACCGCGAGCACGTCCCACAACGGCTGGCCGGGCAGACCGGCGCGCTGCTGGACCTCGCCGTCGGCCTGGGACCCGAGTACTTCGTCCTCTACAACGGCCCCCGCTGCGGAGCCTCGGCGCCGGACCACCTGCACTTCCAGGCCTGTGCGCGGCTGCTGCCCGTCGAGGCGGACGCCGCCAACCGCCCCCTGGCTCCCGTGCCGGGCTCCGGCGGCGGCTGGGTCCTGCTCCGCCCCGAGGAGTGCGGGCGGAGCGTCATCGTCTTCAGGGCGCGGGCCCGCGATACCCTGAGCCGGTGGATCGAGGCGGTCCTGGCCGGGCTGCCCTCGCCGGACGGGCGCGAGCCCCTCGTGAACCTCGTGTGCGTCGCCGACCACGACTCCCTGGGGGCGTATCTCTTCCCCCGCGCGCGGCACCGTCCGGCGGCGTTCTACGCGGAGGGCGACGAGCGGCTGGTGGTGAGCCCGGGAGCCATCGACATGGCCGGCGTGGTGGTGGTCCCGGAACGGCGGGACTTCGAACGGCTGGACGCCGCGGGTCTCGCCGCGATCCTGCAAGAGGTCACGCTGCCGGGTGACGAGGCCGCCGCGGCCGCCCGGCATGTCCGTCGATCGCCGGCCGTTGGATAATACCGGCATGAAACGCTTCGCCGCCGTCCTGCTCCTGTTCCTGGCTGTCCCGGGGGCCGCGTGGGCCCAGCTCAAGGAGACCCGTCGCCTGGACGCCTGCCGCGAGGTCTTCGCGGAGGCGATGGGCGTCAAGGAGGGGATCCCGTCGGACCTGCTCGAGAAAGCCGAGTGCGTGGCCGTGGTGCCCGGCGTCAAGAAGGCCGCCCTGGGCGTGGGCGGGCGCTTCGGCTATGGGGCCATATCCTGCCGGACCGACCAGGGCAGAGGCCCCTGGAGCCCGCCGCTCATGGTGAGCCTCAAGGGTGGGAGCCTCGGGTTCCAGATCGGCGGTCAGGAGACCGACCTCGTGCTGCTGTTCATGAACCAGAAGGCGATCGACTACCTCCTCCGCAACAAGTTCACGCTCGGGGCCGACGCCTCGATCGCCGCCGGGCCGGTCGGGCGCAGCGCGGCGGCGGCCACCGACGCTCAGATGCGGGCCGAGATCCTGAGCTACTCGCGCAGCCGTGGCCTGTTCGCCGGGCTGTCCCTGGAGGGCGCCGTCCTCAAGCAGGACGAGGGGGCGAACGAGCGCGTGTACGGGGAGAAGATCCGCGCGCGCGACCTGCTCCTGGGGAAGGGCCGAGAAGTGCCGAAGGCGGGCAAGGGCTTCGTCGAGGCCCTCACCGAGTTCTCCCCGCCCCGCCGCGCCCGGCGCTGAGCGAGCCATGCTGACCGGCACCGCTCGCGAGGCAGCGGCGGAGTTCCTGGGCACGGTGCCAGGGGGCCTGCTCGACCAGGTGGTGGGCACCGCCCTGCTGCTGCTCCTCGTGTTCGCCCTCGGCGACGTGGTCGGCGGCTTCGTCTACGACGGGCTGATCACCCGCCACCACCCGCGGGCCGCGGCCGGACGGGAGGCCGTCTGAGAGGCCCCGGCCCCACGCTTCGAGTGGGCCTCATCGAGGGTGCCGCATCGGCACGCGTGCGCCTCGAGGGCCGGTTCGTCCTCGGCGCCGATCCTGCGGGCGGCACGCCCCTCGAGCCCGGAGAGTACGCCGCAGCCCGTGAGGGCGGCGCAGTCGTCCTCCGGGGGGCCGTCGAGGCCCGCGGACCCGCGGCCCTCATCTCCCCGCTGGACGTCGAAGCGAGCCGACTCACCGTGCACGACGTCACCATCGGCAAGGACTTCCACTGGCAACGCCGGCAGTCGCAGGGCTTCCAGGGGGCGCTGCGCGTCCTCGCGGGTCGAGAGGGACTCACGGTCGTGAACGAGGTCCCCCTCGAGCCGTATCTCGCGAGCGTGATCTCCTCGGAGATGAGCGCTGCCGCCCCGGTCGCCCTGCTCGAGGCCCACGCGGTGGTCTCGAGGAGCTGGCTGCTCGCCCAGCTCCGAGCCGCGGCTCCGCCGGATGCGGTTCCGCCGAGCGACGGCTCGCGGGGCTCCGCCGCGGTGCGGCGGGGCGTGTCCCGGATCGAAGATGGCACCGAGGTCCGACGCTGGTACGACCGGGAGAGCCACGAGGCGTTCGACGTCTGCGCCGACGACCACTGCCAACGCTACCAGGGCGTCACCCGGGCGTTCTCCAGGTCGGTGTTCGAGGCTGTCGAAGCGACACGCGGCCAGGCCCTGGTCCACGAGGGAGCGGTGTGTGACGCCCGCTACTCGAAGTGCTGCGGCGGCCTGACCGAGGTGTTCTCGACCGCCTGGGCCGACGAGGACGTGCCCTACCTGCAGGCGGTCTATGACGGGGCCGGAGCGCCGGAGGGAGTCGAGCTTCCCTCGGCCGGGCCCGCGGCCGCCGAGGCCTGGATCTTCTCCTCCCCCCCCGCGCACTGCAACCGGACCGAGCCCGAGTTCCTGGCGCGCATCCTGCCTGGCTTCGACCAGGAGACGCGCGACTTCTACCGCTGGGAAGCGGTCTACGCCCAGGACGAGCTGTGTGAGCTGCTTGCGGCGGCCGGGCTGGACACGGGCGGGGTGCTCGGCCTCGACGCGCTGGAGCGCGGTCCCTCGGGCCGGATCCGGCGGCTGCGGGTGCGGGGGGAGAAGGGGACGTGGATCGTCGGCAAGGAGCTGGAGATCCGGCGGACACTCTCGCGCTCCCACCTCTTGAGCTCGGCGTTCGTGGCGAGGTTCGAGGGGGAGCGCGCCGGTCTGCCCGCGACGGTCCGCCTCACCGGGGCGGGGTGGGGCCACGGCGTCGGCCTGTGCCAGATCGGCGCCGCCTCGATGGCGGACCGCGGCGCCGGGTACCGCGAGATCCTGGGCCACTACTTCCGCGGGGCCGAGCTGCGGACACTGTACTGATCCGCCCACGGGACGGATGGGCCGACGGTGCGCCAGCCGTACGTCTCACGGTTGAATTGCTGAGGACGTGGCAGGGGTCAGGAGCGCCCGCCACGAACGCGGGGTCCTGGACACGAGCACGGCGATCATGTCGCAGCGCCTCGAGGGTCGAGGGTCGGGTCAGCTGAACGCGCCTGACGAGCGCTAAGCATAGCCAAGGACACTTGAAATCTTGACGGCGGCAGCGGTCAGCTATCAGCGATCAGCGGTCAGCTTCTGGAAAAGGCCGGTGAGCATGCGCTTGACTTCGGTGGCCTGCTGCGCGAGCTCGGTGTAG
>Ga0268386_10004592_pt1 | contig 10191 bp, 11 predicted proteins | sample RVTome_15_FD_200260 | JGI IMG/M metagenome (GOLD analysis project Ga0268386, IMG submission 200260) | Soil microbial communities from uranium-contaminated site in the Upper Colorado River Basin, Wyoming, United States - RVT150D86... ... | reverse complement strand
AAGGTCGTGTACCTCTCCGGCGGGAACCAGCAGAAGGTCGTGCTCGGCAAGTGGCTGGCCGCCGACGTGGACGTACTCGTGATGGACGAGCCCACGCGGGGGATCGACGTGGCGGCCAAGGTGGAGATCTACGAGGAGATGAACCGGCTCACGGCCAGGGGCTCCGGCATCCTGATGATCTCGTCGGAGCTGCCCGAGGTGCTGGGGATGAGCGACCGGATCCTGGTCATGCGGCAGGGCCGGATCGTGGCCGAGATGGACGCCACCGGCGCCAGCCAGGAGCAGGTGTTGCGCGCGGCGCTGGGGCAACCCGCGTGAGCTCCGGAGCCTGGCTCGCGCACAAGGGCCGTCAGGTCGGCACGCTCATCGGGCTTCTGCTCCTGGGCGGGCTGCTCTCGATCCTGAGCCCGCACTTCCTGACCGTCTCCAACCTGCTCAACGTCCTCGAGCAGACCTCGATCAACGCGGTGATCGCGGTGGGCATGACATTCGTGATCATCTCGGGGGGGATCGACCTCTCGGTGGGCTCGATCGTGGCCTTCTCCGGCGTGCTGCTGGCGAGCACGCTGCAGGCGCCGCTTCCCGCGCCGCTCGCGATCGCCGCCGGCCTCGCGGCGGGCGCCGCGTGCGGCCTGGTGAACGGTCTGCTCGTCACCCGCGGCCGGCTGCCTCCCTTCATCGCCACGCTCGGGATGATGAGCGTGGCGCGCGGCGCCGCGCTCGTCTTCACCGAGGGACGGCCGGTCTCGGGCTTCGACGCCGGCTTCCGCTCGCTCGCCACGGCGCGCGTGCTGGGCATCCCGGCGCCCGTGCTGGCCGCGGCCCTCGTCTACGTTCTCGCCCACCTCTTGTTGAGCCGCACGCGCTTCGGCCGCTACGTCTACGCGATCGGGGGCAACGAGGAGGCGACACGCCTCTCGGGAGTGGCGGTGCGCTTCCACAAGACCATGGTCTACGTCCTGTGCGGGGTGACGAGCGCCCTCGCCGCCGTCTTGCTCACCGCCCGGCTCAACTCCGCCCAGCCGATCGCGGGCATCATGTACGAGCTGGACGCGATCGCCGCCACCGTGATCGGGGGCACGAGCCTGCTCGGCGGCTCGGGCTCGCTCGGCGGTACCCTGGTGGGCGCGCTGATCATGGGCGTGCTGCGCAACGGGCTCAACCTGCTCGGCGTCTCGTCGCTCCTGCAGCAGATCGTGATCGGGATCGTCATCATCGTGGCCGTGCTCGTGGACTCGATGCTCAAGCGACCGGAGAGATGAAACCATGAAGATCGCGCGACCGGCGGCGTTCGTCACGGCCCTGCTCGGGCTCGCTCTCGCGGGCTGCACGAAACCTGCTCCCGACCCCAACGCCCCGGCCAAGCCGCGGGTGGCCCTCGTGCTCAAGACGCTCAACAACCCCTTCTTCATCGACATGCAGAAGGGCGCACAGGAGGCGGCCAGGCGCCTCGGCGTCGACCTCGTGGTGCAGGCGGCGGAGCGCGAGGTGGACGTCGACAAGCAGATGCAGATCATCGAGAACCTGATCCAGACGGGCGTGCAGGCGCTCTGCATCACCCCCAGCGGCTCGAAGGAGGTCGTGACCGCGATCGCCAAGGCGAACGCGGCGAAGATCCCGGTGGTGATCGTGGACACGCGCGTGGACGTGGCTGCGGCGGCCGAGGCCGGCATCCGCCTCGACGGCTTCGTGGGCTCCGACAACTACGAGGGCGGCAGGGTGGCGGGGGAGTACCTGCTGCAGGTCACCGGCGGAAAGGCCCGGGTCGGGCTGCTGGAAGGCATCCCCGGCCACGAGACGGGCGACTCGCGCCTCAAGGGCTTTCACGACGCGGTGAAGGGCGCGCCCGGCGTGAAGGTCGTCGCCTCCCAGACCGCGAACTGGGAGCGCGACCAGGGCTTCACCGTCTTCCAGAACATGCTGCAGGCCCATCCCGAGATCGACGCGCTCTTCGCGTGCAGCGACATGATGGCCCTCGGCGCGGTGGAGGCGATCGCGGCCGCCGGCAAGACGGGGAAGATCCGGGTGATCGGCTTCGACGCGGTGGACGACGCGCGCAAGGCGATCGCGGCGGGGACGATCCTGGCCTCGGTGGCGCAGTTCCCCTCGGAGATGGGGCGGCTCGCGGTCGAGGACGCGGCCAAGCTGATCCGGGGAGAGAAGACGGATGTGGAGCAGAAGGTCCGTATCGAGCTCGTGACCAGGGCCACGGTATCGGGGAGCTGAGATGACCGCCACCCGCAAGAAGCCCGGCATCGGCCTCATCGGCCTCGGCCGGCTCGGGCGCGTGTACGCGCGCGACCTCGCTTCGCGCATCCCGGAAACGCGCCTCACGGACGACGAGCCCCAGAGCTGCCGCCAGCCGCCCGCCAGGGGAGAAAGGCCGGAGGACGCCGACTTCTGGAGGCTGGGCCTGATCTTCGGCCTGGTGTCTGCTCCACCTCGGATGAGCGCCGCCGCCCCCTCGCGACCGGCGGGAGGGGCGAGGTGTGCCGCACCGTCGCCACGATCCTCGGCCGGGCCGTCGCGATCGAAGGCGCCGCCGCCGTCGCTCACTCGGACGGCAGGCGCCCTTCGATCTCCTGGACCCGGCCTTCGAGCTCGCCGAGACGGCGGCGGAACTCGAGAACCTCCTCGCGAAGGTCCTGTCGGTCCGAGTCGTACCGGTCGAGCCGTGACTCCAGCCGCTGCACGGCCTCCCTCAGCGAGGCTATCTCCACCACGAGCCGCCCGACCGTCCCTTTCAACTCGGCCACGTCGCTCTTGAGAGTGCCGACGTCCGCCTCGAGGCGGGCCATTCCCGCCTTCAGCATCTCGTACTCCTGCTCCAGGCGGTCGAGACGCTGATGGACGGCGTCGAAGCGTCCGTCGAGGTCGAGCCTGAGCTCGCGTCGCCATTCGTCCATCCGCTCCATGAAACGCTCCTCCATCCGAGCGAGAGCGGTCAGGATCGGATCTCCCGTGGTCATGTTCATCCTCTCGTAAGGCCCAACGCGGGAGAGAGCGGGGGCGTGAGGAACAGAGTCTACACCGACGGCAGGCGTCCCGGGTCCAGACCGAGGCCATGGCCGCGGCGACGCTTCCCGCCGGCGTCGAGTGTGTTCCGTCACCGAGGTTGTGTCAGCGACGAGAGATGACTGGGTTGTCTCGGCGGGCGGGACCCGGCGAGGACGCCGCTGCTCTCGCAGCTGCGCGCCCGCAGCCGGGTGACCGCCGGACCGCCCCGAGCGACCCCGATCGGAACACGACTTCCGCGACACGACACTAGCGGGCCTCGCGCTCAGTCCTTCTTGTGGAAGACGGAGCGCCCAGGAGCAGGATGAGGCGACCGTCCTCCCGCTCCCGGAACTCGGCCGGTGACCTGAGCCCGTCGCCGTGCCCATCATCACGACGCCGAGGCCGAGATCGGGGATGAACACCGATCGCCCCGGAGACTGGTAAGCTCCCTCCCCGTCGGTACTCCCGAGGAGGGCTCGCCATGCGCCAGGGACGGGTCGTCGTCTTGCTCGCCGCGTGGCTCCGGGGATGCACGCTTTCGATCCTCTGCGGCGTGGCCCTGGCCCTCGCCGAGCCGGCGGGGGCCGGGAACGCCGAGGTCGTCGAGGGGATCTTCTACCTGGACCGCACGCCGGTCTCGATCACGATCCAGGACGGCCTCATCCAGCGGGTGGAGCGCAAGGACTCGCTCGACGACCCCGCGCGGGGAGTCGTGTACGTCGCGCCGGGGTTGATGGACCACCAGGTGAACGGGTTGCTCGGGATCGGCTTTGCCGACGACGACCTGACCGTCGAGAAGGTCCGCCGCGCGACACGAAGGCTCTGGGAGGCGGGCGTGACGACATACCTCCCGACCCTCACCACCAACAGCCGCGAGGTGCTCGAGCGGAGCTTCGCGGTCCTGGCGGAGGCGCTGCAGGATCCCGAGATCGTGCCATCGATCCCCGGCTTCCACCTGGAGGGGCCCTACATCTCGCCGGTCGACGGCTACCGGGGCGCCCACCCGGAGGAGTGGGTCCGGCCTCCCGACTGGGAGGAGTTCATGGCGTTCTATCGGGCATCCGCCGAGAACATCATCCAGGTGACGGTGGCGCCGGAGACGGCCGGGGCCCTCGAGTTCATCCGCAAGTGCCGCCAGCTGGGCATCGTCGTCGCCATCGGCCACCACAACGCCCCCGCCGAGATCGTCCGGCAGGCGGCCGACGCCGGCGCGTCGGTCTCGACCCACCTCGGGAACGGCTGCGCCAACACGATCCATCGGCACGACAACCCGCTCTGGCCGCAGCTCGCCGAGGACCGCCTGCACGCGAGCCTCATCGCCGACGGATTCCACCTCCGGCCGGAGGAGGTGTACGAGCGGGAGGGCCGGGCGGTCGTGGTCACCCCGCAGGGCATGATCCGCCTGCCCTCCCAGGATGTCCTGGCCGGATCGGCGGCGCGTTGCTCGTCAAGGGCGTCGGCAACGTCATGCGTTTCACCGGGTGCTCCCTCGCCGAGGCCTTCCACATGGCCTCCCGGAACCCGGCCCGGCTGTTCGGCCTCCGGGACCGGGGGGAGATCGTGCCCGGGATGAGGGCCGATCTCGTCTTCTTCGAGATGGTGGACGGCGAGCTGGAGATCCAGAGGACCATGCTGCGGGGCCGGACCGTGTATGCCCGGCCGTAGCGTGTCGCTCGGCGGGAGCGCGCCGCCCGTCACCACGGGGCGCGCTCGATATCGGGAGGTCGAGATGAGCCACCGCAAGAGGGAGATCGATCGACGCCAGTTCGTCCGGGAGGGATCGACGCTCCTCGCCGCCTCGGCCGTGCTGCCGCTCGCCTTCCCCGGGCCGGGTGACGCGGCGCAGGACGCGGCGCAGGACCCGTCGCGCCGGCGCCGTCTCGCGCTCGTCGGCACCGGGAGCCGCGGATCGTCGACCTGGGGGCGGTCCCTGGTGGAGTCGCACTCCGAGCACGTCGAGCTGGTCGGGCTCTGCGACATCAACCGCAAGCGCGCGGAGTACGCCCGGCGGTACATCGGTCTGGACCTCCCGGTCTACGAGGCGCGGCGGTTCGAGACGATGGTCCGGGAGACCCGGCCCGACGCGGTGATCGTGGTGACGACGGACTGCTTCCACGCCGACTACGTGGTCGCCGCGCTCGACCTCGGGTGCGACGCGATCTCGGAGAAGCCCCTCGCCACGGAGGTCGGCCAGTGCCGGGCGATCCTCGAGGCCGAGAAACGCTCCGGCCGGCGGGTGATCACCACGTTCAACGCCCGCCACGGCGCCGCCAGCGAGGAGATCAAGAAGGTCCTGATGTCGGGCGAGCTCGGCCGGATCATCTCCGCGGAGTTCCACGAGTACCTGGACGTGGAGCACGGGGCCAGCTACTTCCGCCGCTGGCACGGCAAGAAGCGCTTCTCGGGGTCGCTCCTCGTCCACAAGGCGTCGCACCACTTCGACCAGGTGAACTGGTGGCTGCAATCCGAGCCGGCCGAGGTCCACGCCTTCGGAGGGGTGGAGTTCTACGGCGGGAACGGGTCGTTCCGCTCGCCGCGGTGCCGTGGCTGCGCCTTCCGGGAACAGTGCGACTTCCACTGGGACATCATGGGGAGCCCGCGGGACGTGGAGCTCTACGTGGAGTGCGAGTCGGAGGACGGCTACTTCCGCGACGGGTGCGTCTGGGACAATGCCATCGACACCTACGACGCGATGACGGTGGAGGTGCGCTACGACGACGGGACGCTGCTCAGCTACTCCTTGAACGCGTACATGCCCTACGAGGGACAGTCGATCGCCTTCAACGGGGAGAAGGGTCGTCTGGACGTGAGGGTCTACGACCGGCAGCCGTGGGAGGTGGAGGGCGCGGCGGAGCTCCGCCTCACGAAGATCTTCGGCGACACGAAGACGTGGGTCGTCGGGAGAGGAACGGGCGAGCACGGCGGGGCCGACCGCAAGCTCAAGGACTCGCTGTTCGTCCCCGGCACCGCCGACCCGCTCGAGCAGCGGGCGGGCAGCCGGGCCGGCGTCCTGTCGAGCCTCGTCGGCATCGCCGCGCGCACGTCGATCGAGACCGGCGCCCGGGTCCGGATCGACGAGCTGCTGGAGATCCCCCCCGCCTGGCCGGCGTAGGAGGTCTACTCGTACCGCAGCGCCTCGACCGGATCGAGGCGGGAGGCCTTGACGGCGGGCACGAGCCCGGCGAGGACGCCCACGAGAACGAGAATTGCAGTTTGGCGGACATGGTCCCGATCACGGTGAACCGGACGCCGGCGATGCGCACCGTCTCCCCGATCGCGGGCCGCCCCGCGAAGAGCTTCCTCTGGAGCCGCGAGCCCAGGAACACGACCCGCCGCCGCTCGAAGAAATCCTCGGGGCTGATCCAGCGGCCCTCGTTGGGCACCTCGTTGCGGATCTCCCCGTACTCGGGGTAGACGCCCCGGATCGCGGTGTTGGCCGCCCTCTCTGCGTACGAGATGTTGAGCCACCGCACGGTCTCGAGGCTCACGCGCTTGACGAGGGTGGCCTCGGCGAGCATGACCTCGCGGTCGGCCTTCTCGAGACGGATCGGACGCCCGGCCCGCTCTCGCCCCGCCTGCTCGCTCGTCTGCCCCGGCCAGATCACGACCGCGCTCTTGCCGAAGGCGTCGAACGCCCGCAGCCGGCCGATTGCTCGTTCGTCGGCCGGCCGATTGCCCCCGAGGACAAGGCCGCCATCAGGACATCGCGGCGTATCTCGTGAAACCGCCCCCACCGGGCGGCGCACATGCCCCCGGGCTCCCGCCCACCAGGCAGAAGCGGCCGTCCCGATCGTCTCCTTCGCTGTTCAAAGGGGTCCCGGCGCTCTCTGGCGATGCGCTCCGTCCGAAGCCGCGGACGAGTCGAGTATAGGCGACCGCTCAGGGGGGCCGTTCCCGCTTCGGCCTGGCCGGCCCGACCCGGCCAAACGGACCGTTGACCACGGCTCCGGCCGGGAGATAGCCTGCCGCCGCCCGGGTTGGTCCCAGCAGCGGCGGGCCCACCCGATGGCCTTCCGAGGAGAGACCGCATGAGCGCAAAGTCGAAGCCGACGAGTCGCCGCACGTTCCTCAAGAGCACCGCATCGGCGGGGGCCGCCCTCGCGGTCGCCAACCGGGCGCCCGCCGTGCTGGCGCACGCGAGCCCCAACGACGTGATCGGAGTGGCCTCGATCGGCGTGGGGACGCAGGGACACCGGCTGCTCCAGGCCGTGCAGGCCGTGCCCGGCACCGAGGTCCGGGTCATCTGCGACCTCTACACGGGCAACCTCGACCGGGCCCGGGGCCTCTGCAGCAACGACGCCGCGCGCATCGTCAAGGAGTGGGAGAGGGTGGTCGAGGACCCCGACATCGACGCCGTGATCATCGCGGTGCCGGACTTCTGGCACGCGCCCATCACCGTGGCCGCGGCCCGGAACCGGAAGGACATCTACGTCGAGAAGGGCTGGTGCACGAACCTGGCCGAGGCCAAGCAGATGCGCGCCGCCGTCAAGGACAACGGCGTGGTGATGCAGCTGGGCCACCACATGAACAGCGTCCCCGCCATGCACAAGGCCCGGGAGATCTTCCGGTCGGGGGCGCTCGGCAAGCTGCCGCTCGTGCGGACCTACATCGACCGCACCAACGCGTTTCCCGAGTGGCAGTTCTACACCGACTACTCGATCCAGGAGTGCCCGAGCGACGCGTCTGCGGAGACGATCGACTGGAAGCGCTTCGTCGCGAACTCCCCCCATCCCGACCGGCCCTTCGACCGCGAGCGGTTCTTCACCTGGCGGCGCTACTGGGACTACGGAACGGGCATCGCCGGCGACCTCCTGAGCCACATGTGGGACGCCGTCAACATGGTGATGGAGATGGGCATCCCCGAGACCGCCGTCACCCAGGGCGGGAAGTACTTCTGGAAGGAGGACCGGGAGGTGCCCGACATGTGGCACGTGCTCTTCGACTACCCGCAGAAGGAGCTGGCGGTCACCTTCGGCTGCAGCTTCCACAACCGGCACGTCGGCGAGCTGATCCAGTTCCTCGGGCGCGACCTCACCATGGAGTGCGCCAGCGAGATGTGCCGCACCTACACCCCCGACTGGAAGCCGGGAGGCTTCGAGCGGATGATCGCCTCCCGCCAGCTCGCGGAGAAGACCCGCGAGGCGGCGCGGGAGATGGGCGTCGAGGCACCCCCCACCGCCGTGGCTCCCGACTACAGCTTCCACGAGGGGGAGCTCATCGTCTCCTCCCACATGCAGAACTTCGTCGACTGCGTCCGCTCCCGCGAGCGGCCTCGCTGCGACGTCGACCGTGCCTTCGAGGAGGCGGTCACCCTGATCATGTCGGTGGAGTCCTACCGTCGCCAGACGAGGGTCCGCTGGGACCCGGTGAACGAGTGGATCGTCTGATCCGGGTCGCCGTCGCCCTCTGATCGAGACGCCGGGACCGCGACCGCGTTCCCTCGAACCGCGACGCGGACCCGCGGGAGCGTCGACAACCCGGCGCGGGACCACACACGGCTGGCGTGACGCCGAACGGCGGTCGGAGCCCCGGGAGGGGATTGACGCTCACGACAGCTGATCGAGGATCGAGAGCGCCTTCTCCACGATCGGGTCGCCGTCGGCGGGCTCAGAAGAGCTTACGAGCATGAGAAAACCCGAACCAGGGAATGGGGAAGGGTCGTCGCCCGGCTCTACGTGCAGCGCATCGACACGCTCTACGCGGCCGAGAACGCACAGACTCTTCGCGCGCTTCAATCGCTGCGTTTTCAGGCGCTGACGGGCCAGCGCAAGGGCCAGTACGCGGTTGACCTCGGTCCAGCGTATCGACTGATCCTGGCGTTCCAGGACAGGGCCATGACCGTCGTACAGGTGGAGGAAGTGAGCAAGCACCATGACGACTAGGCGAGCGTGGCCGGACGTCGCGATCCCCCCCGGAGAGACGCTGGCGGAGGAAATGGCAGCGCGAGCCCTGTCCCAGAAGGCGCTCGCGCTCAAGATGGGCCGCCCGGTCCAGGTGGTCAACGAGATCGTGCTGGGAAAGAAGCAGATCGTGGCGAGGACCGCTCTAGACCTGGAGGCGGCTCTGAAGATCCCGGCTGAGTTCTGGATGAACCTGGAGAGGTCCATCGACCGGCGTGACACGCCTGGACGCCTTCGATCACCGCCCTTGAGACGCACGGTATGGTAGTATTCCCTTGGTATGGCGACGACCAAGGTCACGTTCACGCTCGACCAGGAAACGCTGGCGCGCCTGCGCACCGCGGCGGAGCGACTGGCCATTCCCAAGAGTGCGGTCGTGCGGGAGGCGATTCGTGACTTCGGCGAACGCGCGGGCAGGCTCGGCGATACGGAGCGCCGGCGACAACTCGACGCGTTCGATCGCCTGGTGCCCGTGATCCCGAAGCGCTCGCGGGCCGAGGTTGAGCGGGAGCTCGCCGCGCTTCGGCGCGCGCGCCGTGCGGGCGGACGCCGGCACGGGACCCGCAGTCGCGCCGTGCGTTGATCGTCCTCGATACCTCCGTCCTGATCGACGCGCTCAGCGGACCGCGCCGCTCGGCGGCGAGCTTGCGCCGTGCGATCGCGGCCGGTGAGCGCCTGCTGGTGCCGAGCCTGGTCCTCTACGAGTGGCTGCGCGGGCCCCGGCTTCCCGAGGAGCTCGCGGCTCAGGAAGCGCTCTTCCCAGCCTCGATCGCCCTGGCCTTCGGCCCGGCCGAAGCCGCGCGCGCGGCCCAGCTCTACGTCTCGCTTCCGAAGGGCCGGGGCCGTGAGATCGACCTGGCCATCGCGGCCTGCGCGCTGACCCTCGGTGCCCGCCTCTGGACGCTCAATCGCCGCGACTTCCAGGACGTGCCCGGGGTCCAGCTCTACGAGGCCCGCTGACGACCGGGCTCAAGCCCCGTGCCCAGGGCCTATGAGGCTCCGCGACCAGTCCGATCCCTGCCGACGGCTGCTCCTGCGGGAGTTGGACAACCCCCACTGTGGGAGAATGCCAGCGGAACAGCGATGGACTCGGCGGGCGATCTCGACCGGCGGCTGACCGCGGCCCTTCAGGGGGTCGAGGCCGAGGGAGTGGTGTCGGCGTATCTCTTCGGCAGCCACGCCGAGGCCCGGGCGCACCGCGAGAGCGACGTGGACGTGGGCGTCCTGCTCGACCGTCGAGCGCTGCCCAGCGCCCGGGACCGCTTCGAGGCAGGGCTTCGCCTCTCCTCGCGCC
>Ga0268386_10004591_pt1 | contig 10192 bp, 8 predicted proteins | sample RVTome_15_FD_200260 | JGI IMG/M metagenome (GOLD analysis project Ga0268386, IMG submission 200260) | Soil microbial communities from uranium-contaminated site in the Upper Colorado River Basin, Wyoming, United States - RVT150D86... ... | reverse complement strand
GGCGTTCAAGGACGTGTCCGCGCTCGAGTTGGGGGCGCAGGCGGCCCGGGCCGCCCTCGAGCGCACGGGCACCGCCCCTTCCTGGATCGACCACGTGGTCATGGGCAACGTGCTCCAGACCTCGGGGGACGCCATCTACGGCGCCCGCCACGTGGGGCTCCTCGCCGGGGTGCCGGTGGAGGTCCCCGCCCTCACCGTCAACCGCCTGTGCGGCTCGGGGCTGCAGGCGGTGGTCTCCGCCGTCCAGATGATCCGCCTCGGCGAGTCGGCGATGGCCCTCGCGGGGGGGATGGAGAACATGACCCAGGCCCCCCACGTCGTCCGGGGGGCGCGGACCGGCTTCCGGCTCGGCGAGGGCAAGCTCGAGGACAGCCTGATGGTCGCCCTCCTCGACACCCGCTGCGGCCTCTACATGGCCGAGACCTCCGACAACCTCGCCCGCCAGCACGGCATCTCCCGGGAGGCGATGGACGGCTACGCGCTGCGCAGCCAGCAGGCGGCGGCCGCGGCGGCCGAGCGGGGCGTCTTCCGCGAGGAGATCGTCCCCGTGGAGGCGCCCCAGGGGCGGAAGACCGTGCGGGTGGAGAAGGACGACCACCCGCGCCCCGAGACCACGCTCGACGGCCTCGCCGCCCTCAGGCCGGCCTTCGGCAAGGACGGGCTGGTGACCGCGGGCAACGCGAGCGGGATCGTGGACGGAGCGGCGGCGCTGGTGGTGGCGAGCCGGGAGGAGGCCGAGCGCCGGGGGAGGAAGCCCCTCTGCCGCGTGGTCTCCTGGGGGGCGACCGGGGTCCCCCCGGAGATCATGGGCATCGGTCCCGTCCCGTCCTCCAAGAAGGCCCTCGAGGCGGCCGGCCTGTCCGTGAAGGACCTCGACCTCGTGGAGGTGAACGAGGCCTTCGCCGGACAGTACCTCGCCGTCGAGAAGGAGCTGGGTCTCGACCGCGAGAAGACCAACGTCAACGGGGGGGCGATCGCCCTCGGGCACCCCCTGGGGGCCACCGGGGCCCGGCTCCTCCTGACCCTGGCCCTCGAGCTCCAGCGCCGCAAGGGCCGCTACGGCCTCGCGACCGCGTGCATCGGGGGCGGCCAGGGCATCGCCCTGGTCGTCGAGAGAGAGGCGTAGCCGATGGCCATCGGGAAGGTGGGGGTGGTGGGCTGCGGGCTCATGGGCTCGGGGATCGCCCAGGTGTGCGCCGAGGCCGGCTACCCCGTGGTCGTGCGCGAGGTCAGCGACGAGCTCGTGAAGAAGGGACTCGGCCGGGTGGAGTCCTTCCTCCGGAAGGGGGTCGAGAAGGGCAAGCTCGCCCCGGAGCGGCTGCTCGAGGTGATGGGCCGGCTCAGCGGGACCACCTCCCTGGAGGACCTCGCGGGGTGCGACCTCGTGATCGAGGCGGTCGTGGAGAGCCTGGACGTCAAGCGGGAGACCTACCGGGCCCTCGACGCCGTCTGCGGCCCCGAGACCATCTTCGCCTCGAACACCTCGTCGCTCTCGATCACCGAGATGGCGGCCACCACGAAGCGGCCCGACCGGTTCGTGGGCCTCCACTTCTTCAACCCGGTCCCCCTGATGAAGCTCGTGGAGGTGGTGCGGGCGCCCCTCACGTCCGAGGCGGCCTTCGAGGCGGCCTTCGCCTTCGCCCGGTCCCTCGGCAAGACCCCGATCCGGGCCAGCGACAAGACCGGCTTCGTCGTGAACCGGCTGCTCGTCCCCTATCTCCTCGACGCGGTCCGGGCCCTCGAGGAGGGAGCCGGCTCCGTCCCCGACATCGACGAGGGGATGCGCCTGGGGTGCGGACACCCCATGGGGCCCTTCACCCTCCTCGACTTCGTGGGCCTGGACACCACCTACTTCATCGCGAACATCATGTTCGACGAGTTCCGCGAGAAGCGCTTCGCCCCCCCTCCCCTCCTCAAGCGCATGGTGCAGGCCGGGCTCCACGGCCGGAAGTCGGGCCGGGGGTTCTACGACTACTCGAAGGAGCCGCCCGTCCCCACGGCCGGGCTGGCCTGAGGACGATGAGCTACGAGAACCTCCTCCTCGAGCAGCGGGACGGGGTCGCCGTGCTGACCGTGAACCGCCCCGACAAGCTGAACGCGCTGAACGACCGGACGATGGACGAGCTGGACGCGGCCTTCGCCTCGTTCGCCTCCGACCCCGCGGTGCGGGGAGTCGTCCTCACCGGGGCCGGGGACAAGGCCTTCGTGGCCGGGGCCGACATCGGCGAGCTGGCGGCCCAGAGCCCGGTGGAGGGCAAGGAGCGCTCGATCCGGGGGCAGCGGGTCCTCGACCGGATCGAGGGCCTCGGCAAGCCGGTGGTCGCCGCGGTCAACGGGTTCGCCCTCGGCGGCGGGTGCGAGCTCGCCCTGGCCTGCCACGTCCGCCTGGCCGCGGAGGGGGCGCGCCTGGGCACCCCCGAGGTCAAGCTCGGGATCATGTGCGGCTACGCGGGGACCCAGCGCCTCCCCCGGCTGGTGGGGAAGGGGCGCGCCCTCGAGATCCTCCTCACCGGCGAGATGGTCGACGCGGCCGAGGCGTACCGGATCGGCCTGGTCAACCGGGTCGTGCCGCGGGAGCGGCTGCTCCCGGAGGCCGAGGCCCTCCTCCGGAAGATGCTCGCGAACGGCCCGGTCTCGCTGCGGTTCACCTTGGAGGCGGTCGGGGCGGGACTGCAGATGCCCTTCGCGGAGGCGCAGTACCTCGAGGCGACGCTGTTCGGCCTCGTCTGCACCACCGAGGACATGAAGGAGGGCACCCGGGCCTTCCTCGAGAAGCGGCCGGCCAAGTTCCAGGGAAAGTGAAGACCGCCCCCCAGGACCGGCCCTCGGCCCGCGGGCTCCGCGTGGCCGTCGTCCGGTCCCGCTTCAACGCGGAGGTCGTGGACGGCCTCCTCGCGGGGGCCCGGGAGGCCCTCCGGGAGATGGGAGCCGCCGACCGCGACGTCACCGTGGCGGACGTGCCGGGAGCCTTCGAGCTGCCCCTGGCCGCCCGCGGGGCCGCGGGCTCGGGCCGGTTCGACGCGGTGGTGGCCCTGGGCGCGGTCATCCGCGGAGAGACCGACCACTACGAGCACGTGGCCCGGGCGGCCACCGACGGGCTGGCCGCGGCCGCCCGGGAGACCGGCGTGCCGGTGGGCTTCGGGGTCCTCACGGTGGGACGCGAGGAGCAGGCCCGGGCCCGGTCGGGTCCCGGCCCGGACAACAAGGGGGCCGAGGCGGCGCGGGCGGCGGTGGCCATGGTGCACGTGCTGCGGGGACTCGAGGGTGCCCGGGAGAGGGCGCCCGCGAGGCGGCTGGGAAGGGCTCGGAAGATGAAGAGAGAGGCGCGGAAGCGCGGGGTGGGTCGATGAGGCTGGCCGGCCCGCCAGGTACGGCTTTTCCGCCCTCCGCGACGCTCGGAGAGGCCGACCCGCGCCGCGGAGGGCGGTGACGTGGGCCGCCGGACCAAGGCGCGGGAGTGCGCGTTCCAGATGCTCTACCAGTGGCAGGTCTCCCGGGAGCCCTGGGAGCACGTGGTGGAGGCCTACTGGCGTGTCCGCTCCACCACCGCGGAGACCCGCGCCCTCGCCGAGCGGCTCGCGGCGGGCGCCCACGCCGGCGTGGCCGAGAGCGACGCGGCGATCGCGGAAGCGGCCACCAACTGGCGGCTCGACCGCATCGCCTCGGTGGACCTCACGATCCTGCGCCTCGGGACGTACGAGCTCAGGGGGGAGCCGTCCACCCCCTCCGCGGTCGTCCTCGACGAGGCGATCGAGCTGGCCAAGCGCTTCGGGGAGGCGGACTCGCCGGCCTTCGTCAACGGCGTCCTCGACGCCATCCGCCGGCGGGTCCGGGGCCTCCTCCCCGCCGAGGAAGCGCGCCGGGGATGAGCGAAGGGCCGCCCCCTCCCGAGCCGCCCGTCCCCGGCTGGCCGGAGGAGTCCGTGCAGCGGCTCGAGAAGGCGGCGGCGGTCCGGGCCCTCGGCCTGCCCGTGTACCCGACCCGCTACCCGCGGACGCACCGGCTGGGCGAGATCGTGGCCGCCCACGGCGCGGCCGGCCTCGAGGAGCTGGAGAGGCTCGGCGCGGAGGTCCGGATCGCCGGCCGGGTCATGACGAAGCGGGGCCACGGCAAGGCCTCCTTCGCGACCCTCTCGGACGGGGACGCGCGCCTGCAGGTCTACGTGCGGGCGGACGACGTGGGAGACGAAGCCTACCGGCTCTTCGACCTCGTGGACCTCGGCGACTTCCTCGGGGTCGCCGGGCGGGTGATGCGGACCCGCAAGGGAGAGCTGTCGGTGCAGGCGAAGGAGCTGACCTTCCTCGGGAAGGCCCTCCTGCCCCTTCCCGAGAAGTGGCACGGGGTCGCCGACGTGGAGACCCGCTACCGGCGGCGCTACCTGGACCTCGTCGCCAACCCCGAGGTGCGCCGGGTGTTCCTCGCCCGGAGCGCGGTCGTCTCGGAGTGCCGGCGCTTCCTCGACGAGCGGGGGTACGTCGAGGTCGAGACGCCGATGATGCAGCCGGTCGCGGGAGGGGCGATGGCCCGCCCCTTCGTCACCCACCACAACGCCCTGGACATGGACCTCTTCCTGCGCATCGCCCCCGAGCTGTACCTGAAGCGCCTCGTGGTGGGAGGGCTCGAGCGGGTGTACGAGATCAACCGGAGCTTCCGGAACGAGGGCATCGACTCCATGCACAACCCGGAGTTCACCATGCTCGAGTTCTACACCGCGTACTTCGACTGCCGGGACGTGATGGAAACGACGGAGGCCCTCTTCGCGGCGGTGGCGGCCCGGGTGGCGGGGGACCGTCCGGTCGTCTTCCGGGACCGCGAGGGCCGGGAGCGCCCGATCTCGTTCACCCCCCCGTTCCCCCGCCTGCGGATGGCCGACGCGGTCCTCCGCGAGCTCACGTCCGGACCGGCCGCCCTGTCGATGGAGTCGCCGAGGTCGGTGGAAGACCCGGCACGGCTGCAGGAGGTCGTCGAGTCCGAGGGCTTCCGGCGGCTCTGCGGGGAGCGGGGAGTCGAGGCGGAGCCGTACCCGAAGCTGTCCCCCGGGAAGAAGATCGCGCAGCTCTTCGAGGACTTCGTCGAGGACACCCTGTGGGACCCCGTCTTCATCACCGACTACCCGGTGGAGATCTCCCCCCTGGCCAAGGCCCGTCCCGACGACCCCGCGACCGCCGACCGCTTCGAGCTGTTCGTGGCGGGCATGGAGCTGGCCAACGGCTTCTCCGAGCTGAACGACCCCCTCGAGCAGCGCGCGCGCTTCCTCCAGCAGCTGCGCCAGAGGGAGGAGGGAGACCTCGAGGCCCACCGGATGGACGAGGACTACGTGCGGGCCCTCGGCCACGGCCTCCCCCCCACCGGGGGCTGCGGGGTGGGAATCGACCGCCTGGCGATGGTCCTCACCGACTCGCCCTCGATCCGTGACGTGATCCTGTTCCCCCACATGCGGCCGGAAGGCGGCCGGCCACGCGGTTGAGGATGCCCTTCGAGCTGCGCATCGCCGTCCGCTACCTGACCGCCCGGCGCAAGCAGGCCTTCGTCTCCCTCATCTCGTTCATCTCGATCCTGGGGGTGGCGGTGGGGGTCATGGCATTGCTCATCGCCCTCGGGCTGATGACCGGCCTCCAGTCCGAGATCCGGGCGAAGATCCTGGGGGCCACCGCCCACCTGAGCGTCTTCAAGGGCCGGAGCGAGCCCTTCGAGAACTACCGCGAGGTGGTGGCCGCGGTGCGCGAGGTGCCGGGGGTCCTCGGCTCGGCGCCGGTGGTCTACGGCAAGGTCCTGATCAGGAGCCCCACCGGGGTCGCCTTCGCCACCCTGAAGGGGATCCTGCCCGCCCACGAGCGCACGGTGACCGACGTGGCCAGCCAGATCGAGGAGGGCGGCCTGGAGGGCTTCGAGGGGGCGGGGGAGCCCGGGCCCGTGCTGCTGGGACGCGACCTCGCCCTGAGCCTGAGCGTGGGCCCGGGGGACGTCGTCTCGGTCACCTCGCCCCAGGGACGCCTGACCCCGATCGGGGTCTTTCCCCGGATGAAGAAGCTCAAGGTGATCGGCACCGTCCGGACCGGCCTCTACGAGTTCGACTCGGCCTGGGGCTACCTCCCGATGGCGGCGGCCCAGCGCCTCTTCGACCAGGGCGACCAGGCCACCCTGGTGGAGGTCCGGCTCGAGGACATGTTCGCGGTCCGGCCGGCCGCCCGGGCGATCGTGGGGCGGCTCGGCCCGGGCTACCTGACCACCGACTGGATCCAGATGAACGAGAGCCTCTTCTCCGCCCTCTGGCTCGAGAAGACCGCGATCGCGATCACGATCTTCCTGATCGTGATGGTGGCCGCCCTCAACATCGTGGCCACCCTCATCCTCATGGTCATGGAGAAGCACAAGGACATCGCGATCCTCGTGTCGATGGGGGCCTCCCGGGGGGCGATCACCCGGATCTTCATGCTCCAGGGGACGGTGATCGGCGCGGTCGGGACCGCGGCGGGGACTGTCCTCGGGTGGGGAGCCTGCCGGGTGATGGACCGCTACCGCCTCCTCCGCATCCCCGAGGACGTCTACCAGATCTCCCACGTCCCCTTCCGCCTCGAGCCCTCGGACGCCGCCCTCGTGGTGGCGGGGGCGCTCGTCATCTGCTTCCTCGCCACCATCCACCCCGCCCGGGGAGCCGCCCGCCTCGACCCCGGGGAAGCCCTGCGCTACGAATGACCGGCGGCGTCCCGTCATGCCCGGCCTGATCGCGGCGACGGGGATCGCCATGGCCTACCGGACCGCGGCCGGGGAGGTGTCGGTGCTGCGGGACCTCGACCTCGAGGTGGCGGCGGGGGAGATGCTCGCCATCACCGGCGCCTCGGGGGTGGGGAAGTCGACCCTCCTCCACGTCCTGGGGACCCTCGACCGGCCCGACGCGGGCCGCCTCGCCTTCGCCGGCGAGGACGTGCTCGCCTTCGCGGAGGCGCGCCTCCGCGAGTTCCGGAACCGGACCCTCGGCTTCGTCTTCCAGTTCCACCACCTGCTCCCCGAGTTCACCGCCCTCGAGAACGTGATGATGCCCCTCCTCATCGCCCGGGTGGGGGACCGGGAAGCCCGGCGGACGGCGGGGGCCCTGCTCGGGGAGCTCGGGCTCGGCGACCGGGGCCACCACCGGCCGGGGGAGCTGTCGGGGGGCGAGCAGCAACGGGTGGCGGTGGCTCGGGCCCTCGTCCGCTCCCCGCGGGCCCTCCTCGCCGACGAGCCTTCGGGAAACCTCGACCGGCAGACCGGCGACCGACTGCACGACCTCCTTCGCCGTCTAAACCGGGAAAAGGGCATTACCGTCGTGGTGGTCACCCACAACGAGCGCCTCGCCGCCGCCTCGGACCGCACCCTGCGGCTGGAGGGGGGCGCGCTCGTTCCCGCTTGAGCCGGCAGAGGTTCCGACCGGGCACGCAGGAGGGGATTTTGGGCTATGATCGGTCCAGACTGCGGGTCGCGGACCCCGCGGGTCGTGGGGACGGCCGGTCGCCCGGGCGCACGGGCCGGCCCCCGGGGTGGGTATCCATGTTCGAGCGCTACACCGAACGGGCGCGGAGGGTGATCTTCTTCGCACGCTACGAGGCGAGCCAGCTCGGGAGCAACTCGATCGAGACCGAGCACCTGCTCCTCGGCCTGATCCGGGAGGGCAAGGGGCTCACCTCGCGCATCTTCAGCAAGAGCCACCTGTCCATGGAGTCGATCCGCAAGGAGATCGAGGGGCGGGCCCTCTACCGGGACAAGGTCTCGACCTCGGTGGACATCCCGCTCTCCGCGGAGAGCAAGCGCGTGCTCGGCTACGCGTCCGAGGAAGCGGAGCGCATGCTCCACAACTACATCGGCACCGAGCACATCCTCCTCGGGCTGATGCGGGAGGACAAGAGCGTCGCCTCGGGGATCCTCGGCGAGAAGGGGATGCGCCTCAACTCGGTGCGGGAGGACATCGTCGCCCTCCTCAACGAGAAGGCGAGCGTGGGGAAGACCAAGGAGACCCCGCTCCTCTCGGAGTTCTCCCGGGACCTCACGGAGGCGGCGGCCCGCGGCCTCCTCGACCCCCTGGTGGGACGGGACGACGAGCTGGACCGGGTCATCCAGGTGCTGTGCCGGCGGACCCGCAACAACCCCGTGCTGATCGGGGAGCCCGGGGTGGGGAAGACCGCCCTCGTGGAGGGCCTCGCCAACAAGATCGTCCAGGGCGACGTGCCCGTCTACCTCGCCGAGAAGCGGATCCTCGCCCTCGACATCTCTCTCATCGTGGCCGGGACGAAGTACCGGGGGCAGTTCGAGGAGCGCCTCAAGACGATCATGCGCGAGCTCACCGAGAGCCACAACATCGTGATCTTCATCGACGAGCTCCACACCCTGGTGGGGGCGGGCTCCGCCGAGGGGAGCCTCGACGCCGCCAACATCCTGAAGCCCGCCCTCTCCCGGGGGGAGATCCAGTGCATCGGGGCCACCACCCCCGCGGAGTACCGCAAGTACATCGAGAAGGACCGCTCCCTCGAGCGGCGCTTCCAGGCGGTGAAGGTCGCCTCCCCCACCGAGGACGAGACGGTGGAGATCCTCCGGGGGATCAAGGACCGCTACGAGAAGTTCCACCACGTCACCTACCGGGACGAGGCCCTCGAGGCGGCGGTCTTCCAGTCGAGCCGCTACATCACCGACCGCTTCCTCCCCGACAAGGCGATCGACCTCCTCGACGAGGCGGGGAGCCGGGTCAAGCTCCGGGACGCCGCCGTCCCCGAGGAGGTCCCGGAGTTCTCCCGCAAGATCCGGGTGGTGGTGGACCGCAGCGACGCGGTGGAGCGGGGGGCGTTCTTCCGCGACGAGGAGGTGGCCCAGCGGGAGAACCTCCACATCGTCCGCGAGCACTGGGACATCGCGGGCCGGGCCGGCCAAGAGGTGACCAAGGGGGACATCGACGAGGTGGTCTCCCGCTGGACGGGGATCCCCATCACCGCGATCAAGGAGGAGGAGTCGGAGAAGCTCCTGCGGATGGAGGAGGAGCTGCACCGGCGAATCGTCTCCCAGGAGAGCGCGATCAGCGCGGTCGCCCGGGCGATCCGGCGCACCCGGGCCGGCCTCAAGAACCCCAACCGCCCGGTGGGCTCCTTCATGTTCCTCGGCCCCACCGGGGTGGGGAAGACCGAGGTCGCCCGCAGCCTCGCCGCCTTCCTGTTCGGGAGCGAGCGGGCCCTCGTCCGCTTCGACATGTCCGAGTACATGGAGAAGCACTCGGTGAGCAAGCTCATCGGGTCTCCCCCCGGCTACGTGGGGCACGAGGAGGGGGGCCAGCTCACCGAGCGGGTGAAGCGCAACCCCTACTCGGTCGTCCTCCTCGACGAGATCGAGAAGGCCCACCCCGACATCTTCAACGTGCTCCTCCAGGTCTACGAGGACGGCCACCTCACCGACGGCCTCGGGAACACCATCGACTTCAAGAACACCATCATCATCATGACGTCCAACATCGGGGCCCGCTTCATCGAGAAGAAGGGCCGGATGGGCTTCTCCTCCGGGGAGCCCCGGGAGACCGTGCAGGCGATCAACGAGATGGTGATGGGGGAGGTCAAGCGCACCTTCAACCCCGAGTTCATCAACCGGGTGGACGAGATCATCATCTTCGACGCGCTGACCGACCAGGACCTCGTCAAGATCACCCGCCTCCTCGTGGAGATGCTCAACCACAACCTCAAGGAGAAGGGGATCACGATCTCGCTGAAGGACGAGGCGGTCGAGTGGCTGCTCGCCAAGACGCTCCAGGACCGCTCCTACGGGGCGCGCCCGCTGCGCCGGGCCATCCAGCGCCACATCGAGGACGCCCTGTCCGAGGCCTTCATCCGCGGCCAGATCCGGAGCGGCCGGGCGATCCTGGTCGGGGTGCAGGAGGGGGCGCTCTGGTACGAGCAGGACGAGCGGGGAGGGGCGCTGTCGGCATGAGCCGGGTCGCCGCGGCCCTCCGGGCCGTCCTCCTCTACCTCGTCGTCCTCGCGGCGGCGCCGCTCCGGGCCCAGGAGCCGGCCCCCGAGCCGGTCGAGGCCGCGCCCGTCGTCGAGCGGGTCGAGATCCTCAACAACCAGTACATCCAGGCGGAGACCCTCCTCTTCTACGTCTCGACCAAGCCGGGGGACCGCTACGACGAGCGCCGGCTGAAGGAGGACTTCCGGCGGCTCTGGGACACCGGCTTCCTCGA
>Ga0268386_10004590_pt1 | contig 10192 bp, 4 predicted proteins | sample RVTome_15_FD_200260 | JGI IMG/M metagenome (GOLD analysis project Ga0268386, IMG submission 200260) | Soil microbial communities from uranium-contaminated site in the Upper Colorado River Basin, Wyoming, United States - RVT150D86... ... | reverse complement strand
CCTATAGGTTATAGGTAGGTCGTGTAGGCCGTTCGTGCGCGAGGAGGTCTTCTACTCGATGGGCTGAGCGGGCTCTGCGGCGTCGTAAACCCGGCGCACGGTGAGCGCCCGGCCGACACGGCCGCCCTCGAGCCGCGACGTCACGTGGAGCTGGTTCTTCTCGGGGATCGCCAGGTAGGCGGTGGTCAGGCGCGCGCCGTTCTCCATCTTCGCCTCGGTCACCAGCTCCGCTCCGTTCCAGCGGGCCTCGAGCTCGGTCTTGCCGCCGTCCGCCCGGGTGGCCGGTCCACCCGGGCGCAGCCGCACGACCAGGCCGTCGCCGCGGTCGAGCGTCAGCTCGGCGCCCTCCTGCGCGATCGTCAGCTCGAGGGCTGGCTCGAAGAACGAGCGCAGCGGCCCGTCGGCGGGCGGGCCGCCGCCTGAGCGGGCGCCGGAGGGTCCTCCGCTCCTCGGCCCGCGGCCCCGGCCGAAACCACCTCGCCTTCCGCCGCGCGCGCCCGATCGCTCCGCCATCGCGTCGCGCATCTTCTCCCGAGCGTCTTCGCTCAGAGCGGCGTTGAGCCGCCAGTGCCCCGCGAGCGACGGCGCCGGTGCGGTCGCCTCCGCCGGCGGCTCCGGCTCCGCGGACGACCGCGATCCCGAAGCGAGCAGGAGAGCGGCCCCGAGCACGGCTGCGGCGAGGTTCCTGACTATGGGCATGGCGGGCCTCCTGGCTCCGAACGGACCTGGGACTTGGGTGCACGACGACGCTGCCGGCGGCCTCACGGCAGCTCCACGACCGCCGTCCCGCCTTCGGTGATCGTGACCGGGCGGGGTTCGCCGCCTTCGACGGCGACCGTGTACCGCGCGGGGATCAGGTTGCCGATCCGCCGCAGCGGCGCGTCGAGGACGATGCGGCCGTCGGGTGACGTCGGCGAGAAGGAGTAGGGCGCGCCGGCCGCGGTGAGGATGCGCGCCACGGCCGGGCCGTCCGCGAGGGTCTCCGGACCCGACCGGATCTCGAGTGCACCGCCGGGCGTCAGTGCCACGGCGAGCGCCGCCGACGGGACGGTCACGTCGACGAGCGCCGGGGCGTAGCCGGGCGAGTCCACGCGCAGGGCGTACCGGCCGGGCTTCAGCGAGGGGACCTCGCCGCGGCCCTCGCCGTCGAGGGCCACGGCGCCGGCGAAGACCGGCGTGCCGGCGGCGTCGGTGGCCCGGGCCCACAACGTCCGCAGAGGAACGCCGAAGATCCCGTCCCGGGCCATCAGGCCGAGGCCCTCCCCCCGCCGGAGCTGGAAGACCACGGGATCGCCCACCTCGGACGGCGTGACCGTGCGCTTCTCGAACTCGTAGCCTTCCTTGCGCGCGGTGGCGACGTACTCGCGCGGCTCCAGGTCCGCGATCGTGAACGCGCCGTCGCTGTCGCTGGCCGCCCGGGGCGTGCCCCGCGGCCCCGCGGCCGACCCGGCATCCAGCTCCACCACGGCGCCGGCGATGGGCTGCCCCGTCTCCGCGTCGGCGACTGTGCCGGCGAGCCGGGCGGGAGGGAACTCGATGTCGAGCGTGGCGTCTCCACTGAGGGCGATCGTCTCGGTGCGCCCGGCCCCGCGCGGCGGCGCCGCGCTGAGACGGTAGGTCGCCTCCGCCAGGCCCTCCAGCCGGTACACGCCGTCCGGCCCGGTGCGCGCGAGCGCCACCGGTCGGTTCTGGCCGTCCAGTGCCGCCATCACCTGGACGTCACCCACCACCTCGCCGGCGCGCGTCACCCGTCCGGTGACGGTGAAGCCCGGCGCGAAGACGATCTCGACTTCCACCAGCGCCTGCCCTTCGGCGATCAGGACCTGGGCCGTCGCGCTGCGGGCACCGCTGAAGTCCCCCGTCATGGCCCGGAGGTCGACGGCCCCCGCCGGCGCCCCGCCGAGCCGGAAGCTGCCGTCCGCGTCCGTCCGGGTCGCCGCCAGGTACGTCCCCGGCCCGCTCGCCGTCACGGTGACGCCCGAGCGCTCCTCGTCGGGGAGCCCCGATACCCGCCCGATGAGGGTCGCCCCCGCACCCAGGGCGAGGACCAGGTCTCCCCGCGCCTCCCCTGGCTGGAGCACGACCTCCACGGGCGCGCTGCCGCGCTCGCCGGCCGTGGCGGAGAGCGAGTAGCGCCCCGCGGAGAGGTGGTCGAAGCGGAACCGGCCCGCCTCGTCGGTTGCGGCGGCCTGCCCGCCCAGGGCGCCGCCCCGCGGCAGCAGCCGTCCGGCGACGCCAGGGGCACCCAGCGAAACCTCCGCCCCTCCGACTGGCGATCCCGCCTCCGAGAGGACGACGCCCGCGACACTCCCGCCCCGCGGCAGCCGGATCTCGGTCGAAGCGGCATCGTCGTGAACGTCGACGGTCTCGTTGGCCTCCGCGAACTCGGTGTGGCGGGCCGTGACGCGGTACGTGTCCGGCGCGAGCCCGGTGACCTCGAACAGCCCGTCCGCGTCGGTGCGGGCCTCCGGCCCCCCCGGTCCGAGGAATGCCCGCAGCCCCGGCCGCGACGCGGCCGACTCGGCGGTCACGACCGCGTCCGGAACGCCCACGCCGGTCCGGGCGTCCGAGACCCGCCCCCTGAGGCTGCGGCCGCGCGACATCCGCACATCGACGCCTTCGGTCGCCGCGCCCTCCCTCACCAGGACGTCGCCGACCCGGGCCGGCTGATAGCCCGGCGCGCGGACCCTCACCGACCCGGTCCCGGCGGGCACGTCCTCGAGGAGGAAGGACCCGTCCTCGGAGCCCGCCGTCGCCCCGTCGCCGGCCTCGCCGCGCAGGAGGCGCAGGGCCGCCATCAGCGGCCCGCCCCTCGAAGGTCCATCCGGTCCGTCGAGATCGAACGCGGCCTCGAAGTGCGTCACCGGCGCCCCCGTGGCGGCGTCGAGCACTCGGCCCGCGACGCTGCCCAGGCCGGGCACCTGGATCTCGACGTCCTGGGCCGGGGCGCGTACGCCGTCGAGACGCGACGTGCCTCCCGCGCCCACGGCGACGAGCGTGTAGGTCTCGTCCTCGCGCAGGCCGCCGAGCGTGAAGGCGCCGTCGGGGCCCGTGGGATCGCCCGCTTCCGCGCGGTCCAGCCGCGGGCCCGTGACGCCCGGGCCCCTCGTGAACACGCGATAGCCCGCGGCCCCCGAGCCGTCCGGGTGCCGCACGAAACCGAAAATCGCGGTCCCTGGAGACAGCCGGATCTCGACCGCGGCGGGCGGCTCGTCCGCCTCGAGACGGACGGGCCCGGCGGTCTCGTCGGCGAAGCCCGCGCCGCGCGCCACCAGCGAATACGCGCCCGCCGCGAGCCCTCGGACTGCGAACCGACCGTCGGCTCCCGTCGGTACCCGGTGGGAATCAGCGGAGTCGAACGCCGGAGCGATCCGACCGGCGCGCAGGCGCCGGCCGCCGGGCGCGGGACGGGTCACGATCTCGACGCCCGCCACGGGACGGTCTTCCCCGTCGATGACGACCCCCTGGAGCGTCAGGCCCGGGTCCAGGACCAGCCGCACCGTGCGCGTCTTCCCTGCTTCCAGCCGCAGGCCCGCCAGCGTCCGCGGCTGGTGGTCCGCATGCCGCACCGTGACGCGTGCGCCGTCGGCGGGGGCCAGGCGCTTCAGCTCGAACCGGCCGTCGGAGCCGCTGCGGAACGTCGACCGCGGATCTCGGGATCGTGGACGCGGGAAGCCGCCCCGGTCGGCGTCGAGCCGGCCCGAGGCTCCCACCACCGGCCGGCCGCCGGCGTCCACGACGCGACCGGACAGCGTGGCGGCGAGGGTGAGCGGCAGGTCGGCGCGCGCCGCGGCGCCAGCGGCCACCACGACGCCACCGCGGACGTACGGCGCGTGGCGGGGCTCATCGGCGTCGAGGCGATACAGCCCGGGCTTGAGGCCCTTCAGACGATAGCGCCCATCCGCTCCCGAGATCGCGACGGCCGCCTCGCCGCCCGCCCGCGCCACGACGCGCACGCCGGTGACGGGCCTCATCGTCGCCGCGTCCACGACGCGTCCCTCGATCCGCCCGGCCGGCACGAGCACGAGCCGGATGCCGGGCGGCGCGGCCGCGGCGTCGACATTGGCGCGCTCCGCCTGGCCCCGCGGACCGGCGTCGGCCACGAGGCGCCCGGCGCCGGCGGGAACGTCGACGAGCTGGAAGCCTCCCTCCGCGTCGGTCGGGACCGCGCGCGTCGGCGCCGTGGCTTCGAAGCGGACGAGCGCGGCCGCGGGCGTCCGTCCGTCCGCACCGACGACGACGCCGGAGAGCGTGGCCCCGGGCCCGAGCCCGACATGGGCGGGCAGGGGGCCGCCGCGCACGCCTTCGAGCCGGGCGGCCGCGAACCCGGGTGCACGGACCGTCAGGCGGTTGCCCGTCGCGGCCGCCTCCACGAACCGGAACGCCCCGTCGGCATCGGTGCGCGCTGTCAGCGGTGCGGGGCGCAGCTCGGCCCGGACCGGGCCGGGCGGCGCCTCGAGGACGACCTCGGCTCCCGGTACCGTCTCTCCGGTGGGGCCGACGACCCGTCCCGCGAGCGCCACGGCCCGGGTGGTCCTGAACTCGCCGAGCTCCACGTCGCCGGCGTACGGACCCGGCAGGCGCGCGGGAACGACGCCGGCGCCTTCGAGGCTCAGCTCGACCGGAGGAGCGACGGAAGCGATCGTCAGCGTGAACGAGCCGTCCGCGGCGGTGGTGGCGGAAGCGACGACGCTCGGTGCGGGCGCGCCCGTGACCTCGCGCCACGCGCGCTCGAACGGCGGCTCCCAGGGCGTCGCGGTCACGGTCACGCCGGCCACGGGGACGTCGTCGGCCACGACCACGCGGCCCCGCACCTCCGCGCCGGTGAGCGCCGAGGGGAGGAGCACGAGGGCTCCGAGAAGGCACGTCGCTGCCCTGGCCGTCACGGCCGCCATCATGCACCATCGCCGGACCGCTCCGGATCAAAGCCTGGATAAGAAGTTGTTAAGCATGTAAAACCTGGAGCGCGACCCGAGCCCGCCGGGAGCCGGGTGCTAGACTCGCTGCCGGCATGTACGCCGCTGCGCTCCGCGGGGTCGGCTCGCTGCCCCTGGCGGTAGGCGGGTCCTTCGGGCTCCTCGTCCTCCTCGGCACGCTGCAGTACCGCTGGGTCGGCCAGATCAGCGAGGCCGAGAGGACGCAGTTGCGCTCGGCGACCCGCGCGCGGGCCGAGGCGTTCGCGCGCGACTTCGACCGCGAGGTCACCCGTGCGCTCCTGGGCCTCGTCGTCGACCCCGAGACCATGCTCGACCGCGATCTCGATCGATACGCGGCGCGTTACGACAACTGGCGGCGCCGCGCCCGGTACCCGGAGCTGGTGGACGCGGTCTTCCTCGTCGAGAGAGGCGGCGAGCAGGACCCGCCGCGGGTGTCGCGCTTCGATCCGCAGCGCCGCTCGTTCGTCCCCGGCACGCTGCCGACCGGGTTGTCCGCCCTCGAAGCGCGGCTCGCACAGCTCGCCGCGGAGATCGGACCACGCGAGGAGAGGTGGCAGGGTCCGAAGCCGGATCGCTCGAGGCGGCGGTTCGAAACCACGTTCCGGCCCGGGTTCGGCGACCTTCTTTCGGGTGAGCCCCCCGCCCTGGCGCTGCCGATCCTGGTGCCGCCGGCGCGGCCCGAATCCGGCTCGCCGTGGCGCGGGATCCGCCTCGCCGGATGGTCGGTCGTGGTCCTGGACCTGGATCACATCAAGGAGGAGGTGCTGCCGTCGTTGGCGGCACGCCATTTCGGGGGCGACGGGCCGGTCGGCTACCGGCTGGCGGTCATGAAGCAAGACGACCCGCGGCAGGTCGTCTGGCAGTCGGACCCCGGCGGCGCGCCGGCCGCGACCGGAGACGCAGCCGCCGGCCTGATGGAGCTGCGCTTCGAGGACGTGGACGAGGACGCGGCCACCCGGATGGTCTGGCATCCGACGCCGGAGGGACCGCGCGCCCACCCCGACGGGGCCAGCGCCCCTGGCCGCCTGTTCGGCCTCGCCGGCCGCCGGGTCGCACGGGCGCATGGCCCGGACTCCGGGCTGTGGCGCCTTGCGGCCACGCACGGCGCGGGCTCGATCGATCACGTGGTCGCCGCCGCCCGCCGACGGAACCTCGGCGTCAGCTTCGGGGTCCTGGGCCTGCTCGGGGCCAGCACCGCGCTCGTCCTCGTATCGGCTCAGCGCGCCCGCCGGCTGGCCGGCCGCCAGATGGAGTTCGTGGCCGGCGTCTCGCACGAGCTGCGGACCCCGGCAGCGGTGATCTGCTCGGCCGCCGAGAACCTCGCCGACGGAGTGGTGAGCGAGCCGGACCAGGTCCGCCGCTACGGGGAGATGCTCCGCGACGAGGGCCGGAAGCTGGCCGAGATGGTCGAGGGCGTCCTGGAGTTCGCCGGCACCTACTCAGGGCGGCGGCTCTACCGCTCCGAGCCCGTCGATGTCGCGACGCTGATCGAGGAGGCGATCGCCCCCGTCGCCGAGGACCTCGGGCGGTGCGGGTTCACCGTGATCCGCGAGCTGGCGCCCGACCTCCCCGCCGTGCGCGGCGACGCCGGGGCGCTGCGCCGCACGTTGCAGAACCTGGTGGCCAACGCCCTCAAGCACGGCGCCGACGGGCGCTGGCTGCGCGTGCGGGCCGACTCCGGCGCCGGCGACGGACCGGCCGCCGTCCGGATCACGGTCGAGGACCGGGGCCCGGGGATCGCGGCCGAGGAGCTGGCGAGCGTGTTCGAGCCCTTCTTCCGGGGACGGGACGCATCGGCGCGGAGCCGGGGCTTCGGCCTGGGGCTGACGCTGGTGAAGCGCGTGGTCGAGGCCCACGGCGGCCGGGTCGAGGTGGAAAGCTCGGCCGGCAAGACGGCCTTCACCCTCCTGCTCCCGGCCGCGCCCGCCGCCGCGGGGGCCGCCCAGCCGGCACACGGCCTTGCGGATCCTGCTCGTTGAGGACGAGCCGGCCCTCCGGCGCACGCTGACCGACCGCCTGGCGAGCGAGGGGTACGCCGTGGAAGAGGCCGGCGACGGAGACGAGGGCTTCACACGCGCCGCCGGCGAACACTTCGACCTCGTCATCCTCGACGTGATGCTGCCGGGCAAGGGCGGCTTCGACGTCTGTCGCGACCTGCGGCAGCGCGGCGTCGCCACGCCGGTGCTGATGCTCACCGCGCGGGGCGACGTCGTCGACCGCGTCGTCGGCCTGAAGCTGGGGGCCGACGACTACCTCACCAAGCCTTTCGAGATGGCCGAGCTGCTCGCCCGGGTGGAGGCGCGGCTGCGCGCCCGCCCACCCGCAGCGGCAACGCACCGCGAGACGTACCGCTTCGGCCCGGTCGAGGTGGACTTCCGCCGGGCCGAGGTCACCCGCGAGGGCCACCCGGTCGAGCTTTCCGCGAAGGAGTTCCAGCTCCTGCGCTACTTCGTCGAGCACCGCGGCGCGACCCTGAGCCGCGACGAGCTGCTGAACGGCGTGTGGGGCTACGACGCCATGCCCAACACCCGCACGGTGGACGTGCACGTGGCCTGGTTGCGCCGCAAGCTGGAGCCCATCCCCCGCCGCCCGCAGTTCATCCTGACGCTCCACGGACTAGGCTATAAATTCGTCGGGTAGCTCCGGGGGCGGCGCCAACTCCGTAGCGGCGCCGCCCCCGGCTCTAAGCCGTCCAGGCTGGCCGTGGCTCGCCCTCCACCTGACCATCCCTGTCGGCCGAGACCCACCCACCCTGTCTGCGAGCAGCTCGCGATCTCGCTTCGGTAGGAAACGCCCGCTGACCACCGGGACGCCGCGCCCGGTGGTCCCCCATCGCTGCGCCACCGAGGATTTTTCGTTCTTTACCTCCTCTTTGCCTCGGCTTGACGACATGCCGCCCGCGCGCGGGCCACCATCGCCGCGATGCGGGTCGGCATGCGTGTTCCGGGCATCGCGGCAGCGGGTGTCCTGTGGGTCGTCGTCCTCGCCCCGGCGGCCCGCGCCGCCGCGGGGCCGGACGACCTCGAGCCCACCGCTACCGTCGAGCGCGTCGAGATCTCCCAGAACCAGTACGTCCGAACCGAGACCCTCCTCTACTACGTCTCCACGAAGCCCGGCGACCGCTACGACGAGCTGCGTCTGAGGGAGGACTTCCGGCGGCTCTGGGACACCGGGTTTCTCGCCGACCTGCTCGTCGACGTGCGCGACGGCCGGGCCGGCAAGGTCGTGACGTTCGTCGTCCAGGAGCGCAAGCGCATCCAGATCGTGGACTACCGCGGTTCGAAGTCCCTGTCCGCCACCGCCATCGAGGAAAAACTCAAAGAAGAGGATGCGGCGCTCAGGATCGACAGCTTCTACGACGCGGCCAAGGCCCGGAAGGTGGAAGCGGTCATCAAGCAGATGCTGCTGGAGAAGAGCCGCCCGTTCGCGGCCGTCAAGCACGACGCCAAGTCGCTAGGCGGGGCGGGCATGCAGGTCTCCTTCGTCGTCGACGAGGGCCCAAAGGCCAAGGTCGAGCGGATCGAGTTCACCGGGAACGAGGCGTTCGGCGACCGCACGCTGCGGCGGACGATGAAGAAGATCAAGGCCGCGGGCTTCTGGAACCTGAGCTGGCTCACCGGCAGGAGCACCTACACCCAGGAGAAGTGGGCCGAGGACCAGGAGGCGCTCCGCAACTTCTACCTCGACCACGGCTACGTCACCGCCATCATCGGCCAACCCAGGATCCGCTACGTGGACGGCAGGTCCGGGTTCCTCTTCTTCAGGAAGAAGCCGCTCAAGTGGATGCACGTCGAGGTCCCGGTCGCGGAGGGCGACCAGTACCGGGTGGGCGACGTCGAGTTCGAGGGGATGACGGTGTTCGAGCCGGAGCTGGTCCGGCCGCTGTTCAAGCTGGAGACCGGCGACGTGTACCGGGAGTCCCGGCTCGAGAAGGGGTACGAGAAGCTCCGCGAGGCCTACGGGGCGGCCGGGTACTTCCAGTGGACGCCGCTCACCAGGCGCAAGCCGGACCCGCAGCGCAAGGTCGTGGACGTCACCCTCAGCATGGACGAGGACAAGAAGTACTACGTGGGCCGGATCACCTTCACGGGCAACGACAGCACGCGGGACAAGGTGATCCGCCGCGAGGTTTACCTGAACGAGGGCGACGTCTTCAACACCGAGGCGCTCAAGCTGTCGATCCGGCGGATCAACCAGCTCGGCTACTTCAAGCCGATGGAGGGCGTCCCCGAGCTGGCGCCCAGCCGGCTGGGCGAGGACAAGATCGACGTCACCTTCGAGGTCGAAGAGCAGAACCGCAACCAGTTCACCTTCGGCGGCGGCGTCAGCGGCCTGGAGGGGACGTTCGTCAACGCCAGCTTCCAGACGACCAACTTCCTCGGTCTCGGCGAGACCTTCAGCGTCGCCGCGCAGACGGGCCGGCGCAGCCGCAACTACCAGGTCGCCGTCACCGAGCCCTACCTGTTCGACCGCCCGATCAGCGCCGGCGTCGACCTGTTCTCGCGCCGCGTCGACTACCTGACTACGGACGGCAAGGTCGGCTACAGCGAGGCCCGGACCGGAGCCAGCTTCACCGCGGGCGTGCCGCTCTTCCGTTTCACCCGCGTCTTCGCCAACTACACCTACGAGGTGGTCGACAGCGCCGTGCGCGACGACCTGCTGTCGGGCGACGCCGACCTGACGACGCCGGGCCTGCCGGTCTTCGACCCGTTCGCCGACGAGGGGCGGAACCAGGAGAGCCGCATCGCTCCGTCCGTCACCCACAACACCGTCGACAACCCGTACACGCCGCGGAGCGGCATGCGGCTGACCAGCACCGTCCAGATCGCGGGCGGGCCGCTGGGCGGCACCGTCGACTACCTCAAGCCGAACCTGGAGGCGGTGCTCTACCTGCCGCATACGCGGCGCACTGCGCTGGGCCTCCGCGGCGAGGTCGGGTGGGTGAGGCCGTTCGGCGACACCACCCGGCTGCCCTACTACCAGCGCTTCTTCCTGGGCGGCGAGACCCAGATCCGCGGCGTCGACATCCGCACCGTCGGTCCCGTGGACGCCCAGGGCCGGGCCCTGGGCGGCAACAAGTTCGTGCTCTTCAACGCCGAGTACTACCTCGACCTGGCGGGGCTGTTCCGGTTCGTGCTGTTCTACGACGCCGGCGAAGCGTACCCCGAGGGCCAGGGCTTCTACTGGAAGACCTTCCGGACCTCGCTGGGGGCCGAGCTGCGCTTCCTGATGCCGGTCCTGAACGTACCGTTTCA
>Ga0268386_10004589_pt1 | contig 10192 bp, 10 predicted proteins | sample RVTome_15_FD_200260 | JGI IMG/M metagenome (GOLD analysis project Ga0268386, IMG submission 200260) | Soil microbial communities from uranium-contaminated site in the Upper Colorado River Basin, Wyoming, United States - RVT150D86... ... | reverse complement strand
GGGGCCGGGTCGAGCCGCTTACGCGCTCCATAGGCAAGCTGGAGGCGGGATGCGCGGTTCAGCCGCACTGGCGGGGCGGGCGGCATGCGCCGGGTCGACGATCGGCGGGTCCCGCCACTCGCGGTGGCCCGACCGGAGGATGCGTGCGCTGATGACGGCGGCGGACACGACGGACAGGCCGTAGCCCGACGAGGAGCATGATCACCGCGAGTGCGAAGCCGTCGCCGACTTCGTCCGACGGCCACGGGCCGGCACCGCAGTTCTCGCAGCCCTCGCGCGGCTCCTGGAGGGGGAGTTCGAGGTCTTGCGGCTCGTCGCGTCCCGCCGATCCAACCGGGACATCGCTGGAGAGCTGAGCCTGAGCGAGGCGACCGTCAAGACCCACAGGTAGGCGCTGGATCGCAGGTTCAAGGGTGGTATGGAGTGGTGCAGATCATCAGAGGCCCTGCGCATCTCTGTCGAGACCTGTCGAGGCGCCCACTGGGAAGCGAGTTCGTGATCCATCCGTTTGCGCCGGTCCGGCCATCGGTCGTCGATCACGGCCACGATGTCCCTTCTCAACTCCGGTCAGGAGAGCCTCACCGAGTAGTCGCACGATGTTCCCGGAACTGGGGCTTGTCATCCTGCCCAGGGAAGCGGAGGATGAATGGCGAGGTCCTCAGCGGCACTAGGATGGTGGCCCATCGTGTTCGTGCACCGGACTTACTGGATGTGGACACGTGGGCGTTTCTCCGTGTCCCAAACTATCCCTCTCAATCGTTTCCGACGTTACCTGGTCACCGGTGCGTTGACTGGAAAATCGGGAGGCGACTACAGCCAGGTTTTCATTTCAACTGTCTGCACAATGCCCAGCAACGACCAGATCCTCTGCGGCGTCCGCGATGATCCGGCGGCCTCGGCCGAGGCCAATATTGCCGGATTGGGCGTTGTAGAGGTGATCGGGAACGCTGTGCGGGTCACAATAAAGCTGCGGGGAGACGGCGGGCTGACTCGCGCCGAAGGCGTCGTCTACGACATCACCTGAGTCGAAAGGAAGTCTGTCGTGCCGATGATCTCATACGTTGTGTACGACGCCGCCACGGGCGAAGCTCTCCACCTGCACGTCGAGCCAGAGGGACTCGACACTGCACCCGAAGAGCTTATCCAGTTAGCTGGCGTGAGTGAGTCAAGAAGACTCGATGTCGCGCCGCTCCCGCGCGAGGGCGCACCCGCGGGTCCCCTCCGCGTTGAGGCAGGGCGCCTGGTCAGCGCGGACCAGGAGATGGGCTGGGCCGACTCCGGCGGCGACGAGCGTGATGAGGAACCAGCGGTTCCACGTCGCTATGAGAAGCGGGACCGCTAGCCTAGCCATTTCGCACAGTTTACGCCGTGCTCCTCGGCCACCTCGTCCGGATTCCGGCCGCTCGGTTGAGCGATCGCGGTTCAGCACTCCCGCAAGGCGCCTCATTGACCCGAGGGAGCCAGTGGCGAGTTAGGCCCCTGCCAGCCCCGCACTGGGGGGAAGGTGGGCGCAGGAGGGATTGCTGCGACCGGACGCAAGTCGAGGCGAGGGCGGGCGAGCTGATGGCGACCGCACGCGGCCGATGCGCGCGCTGGAGGCTCTACCATCGATTCCGGATTCCCACACAACTCGAAAGGCATGGCTGGTGAGTTACGAGCGGTTCGGTTCGTCCGATGAGAATGGGCGCGCACGCTTCGCAGTCTTTTTCCCAGGCCCGGACAGTTACGTGCGCGGCGCGGACCCGCAGATTGCCGACTTAAAGGTCTACGGGAGCTTCCAGGAGGCCCTCGGCGTGCCGGCCTGGTCCCAAGCTGACGCTTTGACGCTGCACCCGACACATCATCGGGGCGGAACGCTTTACGAGGCTCGCACGGGCAAACTCCCGGCGGCCTTCTATGAGTACAAGTATCTGGTTACGTTCCACAACGGCGTCCAACGGACGGTGGGCGATCCGTGTGCTCGATATGCAGGAGGTGAATTTGAGAACTCAGGTGTGGTCATCGGCGGGTCACAGCCTCCCGACAGCGTGGTCACGCCCCTGGCACAGCGGCTCGAACCTCATGACCTGGTGATCTACGAACTCCTAATCGACGATTTCTCCCACGAGCTCGGCTCGGCCGAGGAGGCGCCGGTCGACCTAGTCGTGTCGAAGCTCGACTACATCCGGCAGATGGGCTTCAACGCGATCGAGTTCATGCCGTGGACAGCGTGGGCGGGAAACGAGTTCAACTGGGGATACATGCCCTATCTGTACTTCGCTGCGGAGTATCGATACGTCACCAGACCAGGAGAGCCGACGGAGAAACTATCCCGGCTCAAGCGCCTGATCAGCGAGTGCCATTCCCGGGGGCTGCACGTGATCATGGACGGCGTCTACAACCACGTTGACAGGGGTCCGGCCAGCTTGGGATTCGCCTACTACTGGCTCTATCAGAACCCATCCGACTGCCCGTTCATCGGTCGGTATGGCGACGCCAACTACGGTGATGAGATCGACTACCATAACCCCTGCACTCAACAGTTCATCGGGGACGTCTGTCGGTACTGGATCGACCAGTTCGGTGTCGACGGTCTGCGTCTTGACTACACCAAGGGGTTCTACATCGGCGAGAACGCGACTGGGTTATCCAGCCTGGTTGGGATGATCCGCGAGCATCTGGAGACCAAGGACGAAGAATTGAGTAGCAAGTTTCCCATCTTCATCGAGCACCTGGAGGGCTACGGCGCGATCGACGTCTCCAATCGGGTCGACGCCACCGGCTGTTGGTACGACGAAATGTTCTGGCGAACGCGAGAGTACCTGTCCTGGGGGCGCCTTGACACGCGCATCATGCGACTGCTCGACGCTGGCCGCGACTTCGGTCCTGGCTGCGTGGCGACGACCTACGTGACAAACCACGATCACAGTCGACTCGCCAATCTAGCTGGTGGACGCGATCGATGGTACCGGGCACAGCCTTATCTCATCGCGCTGTTCACCTGTTGTGGGGCTCCACTGATCTACGAGGGGGAGGAATTCGGTGAGGACTACTGGATTCCCGAGGGGTGGGAGGAGTCCGAGACGGTCAGACGCGTGGTACCCCGACCTGTGCGCTGGGAACTTGCGGAGGACGGCATCGGCCGGTGGTTGCGTCGTCTTGTGAAGACGCTGACAGCAATCCGGGCGCAGCATCCGGCGCTTCGATCACCGAACTTCTACCCCACGCAATGGGAGCCGTGGATGCAGCAGCCGGACCCGGACGGGTATGGCGTGGACGTCGAGAAGGGAACGGTCGTCTATCACCGCTGGGGTCTAGCCGACGACGGCGTGACGGAGCGGTTCGTGATCGCGCTGAATTTCTCGCCTGACACGCAGGCGATCGACATCCCACTGCCCGGCGGCGGGAGCTGGGAGGATCTGCTGAGCGGGTGGCGCCCGACCCCGGCCGACGACCGCGGGCTGCGCCAACACCCGATCGGGAGCAACTGGGGGCACGTTTTCTACAAGAAGGGTGGCTGACCTCCGAACTCGAATCCACCGCCCGCGTGATCGGTGTCGCCGTGATCGGCTGGGTGATCATGGTTGGGATTTCCGTCGAGTTGTCTGTCTCGCCCTCGGCTGCCTCTGACCCGACTTCCGGCCTGGCCGTTCCCGCCCAGCACCGCTGTGCCGGGGGCCGGTCGAGCAGTCGGCACGCAGCTACCTCGTCGGCTTGCCGTGTCCCCGCGACCTCCACAGGCTCGTCCTGGCCCTTCGCCAGCCCCCGGCGCTGTAGGGTCTGCTCGAGTTGCTCGCCTTGAGCGTGAGCCCCTCGATCGACGCACGGGCGCGATGGAGGCGACAGCGCGTATCAACTGGGACATGCCCGAGCTCATGAGAAGTGAACGGGGCCGGTGAGCGGCTTCTCGATGCGTGGGGGTGGGGTGGGGGTGTATCTCGTGGGCGCGGTGGCGTTCTTCGACATCGGCGACACGCTCGCGTCCGTCGCGGTGTCGCCGAGCAGCGACCGGATCGACGCTCTGTCAGTGTTCCCGTACGTGCCCGGCGTGCTGGCCGCGCTGCGCGATCGCAGCGTCCGTCTGGGGATCATCTCCAACCGCGGCCCGATTCCCGCCGACGAGGTCGACCGAGCCCTCAAGGCCGCCGGCTTGTGGGAGTTCTTCGAACCCGAGCTGGTCGTGTACGGGCCCAAGGACTCGCCTCGGATCTTCGCCCAGGCAGCGCAGCGAGCAGGTTCCCCGGACCTCGCTCTGTTCGTCGGCGAGATCGCCGGGGAGCGAGCTCAGGCGTCGCTGGCGGGCTTCCTCGTGGCGGCTCACCCGGAGCTGGCCCTGACCGTACTGGACGAGCATGGCGGCCGTGACATCGAGAGCACCACCTGAGTCCCACACGGCGACAAGGAAGGTTGATCCCATGCCTCAGATCCACTATCACGTCAGCGACGACGAGGCTCTCGGCGGGGCGACATCACGGCCCCCGGAGTCGTTCCGCGGCGAAGGCCTGGAGAGCCTGGCCGCGGCGGAGGGCGCGCCTCCGGTGTCGTTCAACAGCAACGAGGCGGCGGCGCGGTACTACCTCGATGAGCTGATCCGGAGCGACGCACCCGGACTCGAGTCGGTGATCGAGCCCGAACGGCCCGAGCACGTGCCCAGTCTGGTGGTCGAGAGCGAGCGGGACCTACCCGCGCTGGGAACCCACCAGGTCCGCTTCAGCCAGACGCAGATGGACATCCCGGTGTTCGGGGCCAGCGCGGTCGTCGAGCTGACCGAGAGGCGAGACCTGGTGAGCGTCAGCGCCGACCTGGAGGAGGTCTCAGGGGTCGACCCCGTCGAGCGGCTCAGCCGCGCGGACGCGCTGCAGCGGGTGGCGGCGTACACCGGCGCGACCATTCCGCCCGAAGCCGGGGTGAGCGGCCGGCTGAACCTCTACAGGAACGAAGCCTCGGGAGCCTGGCACCTGGCCTGGTTGTTCCCCGAGCTGCCGGCCGAGCCGCCCGACACCGGGGATGCGGCCAACGACGCCGCCGCCCTCGAAGGCCACGGCATGGGGCCCCGCCCGATCGCACCCCGCTACACGTACCTTGTCGACGCGCACGACGGCCAGATCCTGTTCACCTACAGCGCAGTGCCCACCGCGCTGCCGACGCCGGCCCGGTGCACTGGGGTCGACGAGAACGAGACCGAGCAGACGTTCTTCGGATCCCTCGCCACCAGCACCGCCAAGACGTGCCTGTTGCACGACCCGCTCCGCACCGTGCGTACCTACGACCTGCTATTCGCCGACATCGACACCGATCCGCCGGTGCCGAACACCCCGGTGCAGGCCGCGACCAGCGACTTCGGTACCACGAACCGCGCCGCGGTCTCCGCCCACCTCAACGCCTCGCGGGTGCAGGACTTCTACAAGGCGGTACTCCAGCGGGACGGCATCGACGACCAGGGCATGGACCTCATCTCCCTGGTGAACGTCACCTACGCACGACAGCAGCCGCCACCGGCCCTGCTCAACGCGTTCTGGTTCAACAACAGGATGTGGTACGGCCAGATCATGCGCAACGGCCGACTGGTCAGCCTGTCCCGGTTCCTCGACGTCATCGGCCACGAGCTCACCCACGGGGTGATCGAAACAACGTCGGGCCTGATCTACGCGACCCAGTCGGGCGCGCTCAACGAATCCCTCGCCGACACCGCCGGGGTGATCATCAACAACTGGTACACCGCGCCGGACCGGCACGACGTCGGAACCTGGACCTGGGAGATCGGTCCCGGGCTGCGACCCAGCGGCGGCCCGCTGCGCCACTTCGCTGACCCGTCGCTCACTGGTCACCCCAAGCACATGAACAACTTCCGGGCGCTACGGCCCGGGGAGCTGCCGGGTCCGTCCAACGACAACGGCTGGGTCCACGTCAACAGCAACATCCACAACAAGGCCGTCCACAACCTGCTCACCATCGAAGCGAACGGAAGCCGGGTGTTCACCGTCGAGGACGTCGCAGTCCTGACCTACCTGGGCATGGCGCGGCTCGCACCACGAGCCACCTTCTCGGCGGCCCTCCAAAGCGTCGTGGACGTCGCGCAGACCTACTTCGGCGGGGCCGTGGACAAGCAGGCCAAGATCGACGCGATCCGACAGTCTTACGACCTGGTCGGCATCAGCTGAGCAGATGCCGGCCCACCGCTGAGGTGGTATCACTCCAAGGCGGACGTGAGTGGGGCTCAGACCGGTCCCGTCGTTGCGGCGAGAGACCGGCGAGATGGAGGCCGACCACGCCGTGGCACCGGGCACAGACCGGCATTGTGAACGAGCACGGCGCCAGCAGCGCCGCCGGCCAGAAGAGTCGGGAGCGCCCGGGCGGGCCGTGGGTCTCGCCCTGCCGCCAGTCCTCACCCCAGGTGGCTGGATGCCTACCGGATCGAACAGCATGAACGAGCATGATCGCCACCGTCTCGCCACCGCTCGCGCCATTACCGAGCGTCCTGCCTCGCTACGGCCACAGGAGTCTCACGGAGGGCGGGTGCTGAGCGTGCATTGCGGACCTTTGCCCCAGGTGCGCAACCTCCCGCAGGAGGACAGTGGAACCGTCGACGAAAGGTGGCTGACGATGGCCAACAGCAACGCAGGAGCCGCAGGCGGAGGCGCGATCTACGGCCTCGGCATCTTCGGTGCCCTGGTGTACTTCTGGCAGCAGGCGGACTTCTTCTGGGAGTACCTGCTCGCCCTCCTTCAGGGCCTGTTCTGGCCCGCGTTCATGGTGTACGAGGTCTTCGCCGCACTGGCGTCCTGACCCGATCGGATCGCTACCCCGGAACGTTCCTCCGTCGACCCACAGGAGATGGCGAGATGGCAAACAGGCCGCGGGTTCCCCCGCGCTGGTTCGTGCGCGGGGCGTGGAAGGTGCATCGAGCCCTCTACCGCGTCACGCGCGGCCGCCTCGGACTGTGGCGACCGAAGCCGGGTGGATGGGGTACGGCCCGGCTCACGACCGTCGGTCGCCGCACCGGACGGCAGCGGGGCGTTCTCGTGGGCTACATCGAGGACGGGCCGAACCTCGTCACAATGGCGATGAACGGCTGGGCCGACGGCGAGCCCGCCTGGTGGCTGAACCTCCAGGCGAGACCGGAGGCGACCGTCGACACCGTCGACGGTCCTCGCGCCGTCAGGGCCCGGGCCGCCGAGGGTGAGGAGCGCGCCCGGTTGTGGGCGCGCTGGACGGAGGTCAACCACGACCTGGACGGCTACGCGGCTCTCCGGTCGGGTGAGACGGCCGTGGTCGTCCTCGAGCCGCGACAGACCGGCTGATCGTCCAAGCGGGATCGCCTCGCCCGCTCTGGTAGCCCCGGCAGATCACGCACGGTGGAGTAATACGGGTCTACGACTCGACGGGATGTCCCAGGCGCAGGTGGTGACGTGCCTCGCCGTAGCTCCGGGTCTCCAGAGCGATCATCAGCCAGAGGAGCAGCACCACACCCGTCAGGGTGGCCAGCGACGGGACCTCGCCGACGAACGGGACGGGGGCGAGCAGGACGAGCGCGATCATGAGCCGGTGCCGGTTCAGGGACCGTGCGTTGCGCAGGCGCAGGACGACGTGCGCCAGGAGGTAGATCGCCGCCCCACCGAGCAAGGCGAAGGCCGGCACCGTGTCCAGGGGCTCGTCGACGTGCGCAACGGTGCTCTCGAGCCCGTACGCGACGAGGACGATCCCGGCGACCATCGGGAGGTGAAGGTAGGAGTAGGAATCGCGCGCCAGGGCGTTCCGCTCGCGTCCCGGGGCGGCCTGGGTGAGCCGGCGTTCGGTGATGAGCGCGACGACGTCGAAGTAGATCCACCAGAGCGCCGACGCCAGAGCGACGCCCAGGATCACCGCAACGATCACGGGAGCGTCCAGTCCCAGCTCGGCTCCGATACCGAGCACCACGATCGACTCGCCGAGCGCAAGGATGATGACCAGTCCGTGCCGTTCCGCGAAGTGAGCCGGCACCAGCCTCCACCCCGCGACGCCGAACAGTGCCGGGCCACCGAGGTCGATGGCCACGGCGAGCGCCCACACGGCTCCCTGCCCGATGCCGTCGAGGAACGAGGCCGTGGTCAGCAGCCCGATGCCGATGACCGAGCTCACCGCCAGGCTCGTGACGGACTGTCGCAGGTTGGGGTCGTCTCGGCTCGCGAGCACGAACAGCAGCAGATGGGCGAAGCGCACCACGCCGTAGGCGATCGCGAACATCAGCCCGAGATCCCCGAAAGCCTCCGGCACGGCCAGGCCGGCGATGACCAAGGCAGCCATGGCGCCGAACATCGCGAACCGCACAGCACCCTCGTCGGGGTCGAGAACGCTGGTGAGCCACGCGTAGCCCGCCCATGACCACCAGAGCACGGCGAGCACGAGCATGCCTTGGGCGATGCCTGGCCAGCTGTGCTGTTCGACCATGAGCGCCGTGCACTGCGTGAACGCGAGCACGAAGACGAGGTCGAAGAAGAGCTCGAGGAACTTGACCTTCCCGCCCTCGCGCAGCGCCATGCCGGGTCTACGACGGCTCGGGTCACTGGGCGTCGTCATGCCACACCGTCCCCTCCGACCTCCGCGTACGGGCCGAGGCGCGCCGTCGGCAGCGTAGCGGGCGCGGAACTCGACGCACCCGCCCCGCACGCAGCCGTGCAGGCGGCGGCGTTCTGGCTCTCAGCAGCCGTCTCCGCCCGGGTGCTTCGGCAGGTGTGACGAGGCAGTTGCGGTGGACGGCAGCGCTAGGAACTCACGCAGCAGGGTGTAGGCCGCGGCCCGGTCGACGACGTGCACCTCCCGCCAGGGCGTCGCGCCTCGCCGCTCCGGTAGGCGGTGCCCAGGGCGGGACGCTGCTCCTGCCAGCGACCCCAGTGCCGGGCGAAGGCACGGTGAGCCAGCACCCGACCACGTCTGTGCAGGCCCACCAGCGCGACATCCCGTGAGACGTCGAGCATCACCAACGCCGGCTCCCAGCCACGCCACTGCGCGAGCCGACCGGTGAGCCACCAGCGGAGCGGCCGCGTGGCCGGGTCGTGGACGACCAGCGACGTCGATACCCGAGGACCGAACAACAGCAGGACCAGGACCTGGACGGCCGTCAACGTGTGAGCCACGGCGCAGTAGCAGCGGTAGGGCACCGACGTTTGGGACCACCGAGGCGATCTTCCGACGGAGGTCGTCCGGGTCGACCGTACGGACGTGCGGGAGGTCACCCGCCATGCGGCGGATCAACGTCGTCGTCCCGGCACCGGGTACGCCGCCCAGCAGCACGAACCGCGCCGGTGAACGACGTGTGACACGCGCTGCCGGTGGAGCGGTGAGGACGTCCGACGCGCTCACGTCGGCGGCCGTGACGAGGGTACGGGACATGCACGCTCCTGGTAGGTCCGTCCCAGTAGGCCAGCGGGACCTGGGAGCAAGCTGAGCCGCCTGAGAGACTCCAGAGAAGGCGAGCACGGAGTTGACTGCCGCTTCCTCGCCATCGACTCCTTGGCGGTCTCGATGGGACCACCGGGATCAGCCAGCGAGATCACCATCCTCGCCACGAAGGGCGCCCGTCCCCCCCGGACCGGACGGGTCGACCTGGGCTTCGTCATCGGGGTGGACGGGCTGTCCGTGTGTGTGCAGGTAGCGGCGGACGCCATCGGTTCGTTCGTCGTCGAACCGAGCGAGGCGCCGCCCCGAGGTACGGAGAGCCGGCCTGGCAACGCTCCTCCGCCTGCCGCGTGACGGCGGCAGCGGCGTTCGGGCAGGATCGACTGGAGGCACGCGCTCGCCACTGCTCATGCCGAAGGGGGCGCCGAGTGCGATGACCTGGGATGTGCCGGAAGGCGACCCGTGGGCGACCACGCATGCACGGCTCGCTGCATCAGGCCGCTTGCATACCGATGGTCTGCTCGATGAAGTGCCGTGCCTGGCCTGCGGGCTTCCCACCCTGAGCGAGCGGGGCGGGAATCACATCTGCGTGGTCTGCCACTGGCAGGACGACGACTCGACACGCGATCAGCCCGACCGTCCAAGCCCCGTGAACCACGGTCTCAGCCTGCGGCAGGCTGCCGCCCACATCGTCGAGACCGGGGTCTACGCCTCGCCGAGCTGGGCGTGGACCGTACCCGAGTACTTCACTCCCCAGGCCCTCGCGGCCAGAGCTCAACTCGTCAAGGCCTACGAGCGACTCATGATGCACCCGCGGGACGCCTCAGCGCGCAAGGAC
>Ga0268386_10004588_pt1 | contig 10192 bp, 9 predicted proteins | sample RVTome_15_FD_200260 | JGI IMG/M metagenome (GOLD analysis project Ga0268386, IMG submission 200260) | Soil microbial communities from uranium-contaminated site in the Upper Colorado River Basin, Wyoming, United States - RVT150D86... ... | reverse complement strand
TAGCACTTCGGTTTCAACCGACCACCCTCGAAAACCGCGGTAGCCGATGGCGGTCGATCCGAGGCAGTTCGATGATCTCCCCAAGCCTTCACGCCGGGCGGCGTGATGCCGCGCCACCCAGCACGTGGTCCACCGCGTCTAGCACCTCGCCGATCCCGATCCGGTCCAGAACGGGGTCGAGCGCCGACGCGTGCGGGTCGCCGACGGACGTCGCCGACGAACCGCCGTGCCACAGCACGACGTGCAGATCCAGGTCGATCGCGGGGCCCCACCATGCCGGCGGCGTCGGGCCGAACAGCAGGACCGACGGCGTGGCGTACGCGGTGGCCAGGTGACCGACGCCCGTGTCGGCACACACCACTGCCATCGCGCCTGCGACCAGGTCGGCGAGGTCGTCGAGACCGAGTGCGCCGGACGTATCGCGAGCGCCGACCGATGCGACGCGAGCACAGAGCTCACGCTCGCGTGTCGTCCCGGTGACGACGACCTCGACACCGCGGCGGACCAGCGCGTCCACGACCGAGGTCCATCGGTGCGCCGGCCACCTCCTGGAAGCTGCCGCCGCCCCGGGATGGACCACGACATACCGGCCACGGACAACCCGTCGGGGCAGGCGCAGGTCCTCGGGACCGCAGGGTCCACCGGCAGTTCGGACGAGCCGGCACCATCGCTCGACCTCGTGCTCGTCCTGCCTCCACGCTGGGCCGTCGTCGTATCCAGCCTCCAGGCAGCGGAACGCCACCAGCCGCCCCGGGCTGGTGGCCCGCAGGGCCTGGTGGCTGCGCGGCCCTCGTCCGTGCAGGTTCACGGCAATGGTCGGGCCGGCGCGGCCGGTCCCGTCCAGCGGTGCCAGCCCCGAGGTCGGCAGGACCTCGTCCACGAGCCCGAGCCGACGTAGCCAGCCGCCGGTCGCCTCCGGAGCGGCCAGGACCAGCCGGCCGGACGGCCAGGCGCGCCGCACGCCGCGCAGGGCGGCCACACCACTGACCGCGTCGCCGAGCCCCAGCGCGCGAAGCACCAGGACGGTCGGCCTCACGGCCAGGACGGCTCGGTCGATGACGCGACCACGAGCTCGCGGACCTCGCAGCCCATCGGCTGGCGCAGCACGTCGAGCACCACCTGCGCGACATCGTCGGGGTCACTGAGGTCGGCATCCGGGCCGGGTCGGTACTGTTCGGCGCGCCCGTCGAAGAACGCGGTCCGCATCCCGCCGGGAATCAGCAGGGTGACGCCGACCCGCCCCGCGAGCTCGGCGGCCAATGCCCTGGTGAACCCGACCACGCCGAACTTCGACGCGCAGTACGCCGTGGCGTCGCTCACGGCCCTGAGGCCCAGCGTCGACGCGACGGTCACGACCCTTCCTCGCTCCTGCAGGAGATGAGGCAGGCAGGCCCGGACCACCGCGGCGGTGCCGAGCAGGTTGACCTGCACCACCCGTTCCCAGGCTTCGACGTCGACCGCCTCGAGCGGACCGCACGCGTCGATGCCGGCCGCCGTCACGATCGCGGAGGGAGGACCGACCTGGGAGACCAACTCCTCGACGGCGCGCGCCGCCGCTGCCGAGTCCGCCAGGTCGGCGAGCACGTGAGCGATGTCCGACGAAGGCGCGACCAGGTCGACCACGGCAGGTGTACCTCCGCCTTTCGCCACCGCCGCGGCGACCGCCGCACCCAGGCCGCTGGAGCCTCCGGTGACGAACACTGTGCCGAGTGGCGGGATCATCGGACCTCCTGGGGAGTGGAGCGCCTGGCCGTCGAACGCGCCAGGATGGATGTGGTGGAACGCCCGCTCACGTAGGGCAACACGACCACCCGGCCGCCCCAACTGCGGACGAGATCGGCCTCGGGCAGCGCCTCCGCCCCGTAGTCGCCGCCCTTGGCCCACACGTCGGGCCGGAGTCGGTCGAGTGCAGCGCTCGGGTCGTCTTCCTCGAAGACGGCCACCGCGTCGACGCTGGACAACGCCTCGAGCACGCGCACCCGGTCGGCGGCGGGCACGGCCGGCCGCCCGGGTCCCTTCAGTCGGCGCACGGACTCGTCGGAGTTGACCAGGACGACCAGCGCGTCGCCGAGACGGCGTGCGGCTGCCAGGCACGCGACATGCCCCGCGTGCAGGATGTCGAAGCAACCACCCGTGGCGACGAGCGTGTCGCCGCGCGAACGGACTCGAGAGACGACCTCGTCGATCCGTCCCGTGTCCGGTGACGTGGCGGCCCGGTCGGTGCTGCGGTTGCGAAAGCCCTCGGCCCCGCCGGCAGCGACCCACGCCGACGCCTCGGCCACGGCGTCCACGACTGCCTCGGACAGCACGGCCCCGCGCGCCAGCGAGACCGAGGCAGTCGCGGCGAACCGGTCACCGGCCCCGCACGGATCGCCGCTCGTGACCTCCGGTGCAGGCACGAACAGCGGTTCACTGCCGGCCATGGCAAGGAAGGCACCGCTGCGACCGGCGGTGACGGCCACGGCCCGTGCCTGCCACGCGCGGCGAAGCTCGGCGGCAACGGCTTCCGGGGGCGGGGCAGGACCGGGTTCGTCGTCGGCCCCAACGGCGGCCAGTGCCTCCGTCAGGTTCGGCGTGACCAGCGTGCATCCCGGAACCGGAGCGCCACCGCGCGGATGCGGGTCCCACACCAGCACCGACCGTCGCGCCGCATCGGTCAACAGGTCGCGCAGGCCCGGTTCACGGGTCACCCCTGCCCCGTAGTCCGAGACGAGCACGACGTCGGCGCCGGCCAGGATGTCGCGGACCGCCGACAGCGGTGGCTCCGACGGGAACCCGGGACCTCCCGAATCCAGCCGGACCAACGACTGACCCGCGCTGCGCACTCGCGTCTTGCGGCGAGTGGGCCCCTGATGCGGTACCGGTAGCAGATCGAGTTCCCGACGCAGCATGCGGGCCAGCCGGCCACCATCGGGGTCGTCGGCCACCGGGGCGACCATGCCGACGTCCACCCCGGGCGCGCAGCACAGCAGCGCCGCCAGGCCGGCGGCGCCCGGACGCTCCTGGACGCTGTCGACATCGACGACCGGCACCGGGGCATCGGGACACACCCGCTCGGCGCGCCCGACGATGTCCCGGTCGAGCACGACGTCGCCGAGGACGACGACCCGTGGACTCATGCCGGCACCTGCCGATCCACCACGTGGTCACCTGCTGCGCCCACCATCGGAAGGTGGGCGTCGACGGCGGCGCACACAGCGTGCACCGCGGCAAGGTGGACCTCCTGCACGACAGCCGTGGTCCGAGCGCGCACAGCGAGCGCCTCGTCGGCCCGGTCGGCCAGCGGGTTGGGCCGGTCGCCGGTCATCGCCCACACGCGCACTCCCGCGGCCCGAGCCCGTTCGGCCGCCCTGAGCAGGTTCGGACTTCGCCCGCTGGTCGACAACAGGACGAGGACGTCGCCCGGCCGTCCGTGCGCCTGCACCTGGCGGGCGAAGATCTCTTCCGCCCCGTAGTCGTTGACGATCGCGGTCAGGCTCGAGGTCTCGGCCGAGAGACACAGCGCCGACAGTGGCCGCCGTTCGTCGACGAACCGCCCGACCAGCTCTGCGGTGAGGTGCTGTGCCTCGGCGGCGCTGCCGCCGTTGCCGGCCGCCATCAGCCGACCGCCGCTGGCCAGGATCTCGGCCAGCCGTCGGCCCCACGATTCGACCACCTCGGCGTCCCGTTTCAGCCGGTCCAGCGCCCACGACAACTCGACGACGTGTCTCGTCAGCCAGACGTCGGACGTCATACCGCCGCTCCCGCCGCGGTCCGCCGCGATCTCACGACGTCGACGTACGCCCGCTCGGTCTGGCGCGCCACCCGGCTCCAGCCGTAGCGGGCGACGGCCCGCAGGCGCGCTGCGCGGCCGAACCGCGCATGCAGTTCCGGGTCGTCGAGCAGGCAGCGGACAGCAGCGGCGACGGCGGCCGCGTCGTGTGGCGGTACGAGCAGGCCGGAGATCCCGTCCGCCACGGTGTCCAGCAGCCCGCCCACGGCACTACCGACGACGGGGCGACCGCAGGCCATCGCCTCGACCGGGACGATCCCGAACGGCTCGTACCACGGCGTCGCCACCACGACGTCGGCCGAGCGGAGCAGCGCGGGGACGTCGCCGTGGTCCACGCTGCCGACCAGCTCCAGCCGGTCGTCGACGGCGAGATCGCGGGCGACGGACCTCAGCCGCTTCGCCTCGGGGTCATCGGCCAGCTCCTCCACCGCGGGCCCGCCGGCCACGACGAGTTCGGTGTCCGGCAGCCGGGTGAGCGCCTCGACCACGGTGTCGACTCCCTTGCGTTCGACCAGCCGGCCGATGCAGACCAGCCGCCTGCGCACGCCCCGTGGCCATGCCGGGCCATCCGGTGTGAAGAGCTCGAGGTCGACGCCACAGGGCACGACCCGAGTCCGCTCCACGTCGGCTCCCATCAGGGACAGTTCGGAGACCTCGTCGTTCGAGGTGGAGATGACCAGATCGACGTCGCCGACGAGTGACTTCTCGAGGTCGATCCGGTCGTCCGGGCTGGTGTCGCGCGCACCCTGGAACCGCCGTTTGACCAAGCCCAGGGCGTGGAAGGTGTGCACGACCGGGACGCCGACGATCCGGGCCGCCTGGACGGCGGCGAGCCCGGACATCCAGAAGTGCGAATGGACGACGTCCGGCACCGGACCCGTCGTCCAGGCCCGGGCCATCCAACGGCCGAAGTCACCCATGAACGGCGCAAGTTCGTCCTTGGGCACCGGACGAGGCGGACCGGCGGGCACGTGGACGACGTCGACGCCGTCGGTCATGCGCACGTGGGTGCGAAGGTTCCATCTGTCTCGTCGGGTGTAGACGACCACCTCGTGACCCCGGCCCGCCAAAGCCGTTGCCAGCGCCGCGACGTGCACGTTCTGTCCGCCGGCGTCCACGCCACCGAGCGTCGCCAACGGGCTTGCGTGCTCGGACACCATCGCGATCCTCATCGAGTCACCTCCTTGAGCAGTGCGTCCCAGTCATCGAGAAACCTGTGCAGCCCGAACCGGCTCAGGGCGTACCGGCGGGCGGCACGTCCACGTTCACGCGCCTCGGCGGGCTCGTTGGTCCACCGGCGGGCTGTGCGCCGGAGCACGTCCGGGTCGCTGCTGAGAACGCCGGCCGACCCGGGGACGGCCTCGGGCGCCGCCGTGGTCGGCAGACCGAGCACGGGCATGCCCAGCGTCATGGCTTCGATCAGCGCCAGGCCGAGGCTGGTCCAGCGGTAGGGGTGGAAGTAGGCACGGTGGTGGCCGATCCGGTCGTGCAGGCGGTGTTGCGGCAGGTCGTGCACCTTGCCGGCGAACTGCGGCGCCCGCACGACCAGCGCGTCGAGGCCCATGCCGTAGACCTCGACGGGCACGGACTGCGACATCGCCAGCAGCAGGTCCGTCCCGGCGACGCGCCAGCGCCGCACGGGCTCGTTCACGACAGCGGCGAGAGACTCCAGGTCGCCGGTGTACCGGTAGCCGGGATCGACGACACCGTGCTCGACGACGGCCGTAGGTGCTGACCCGCAGTCCCACATCACGGCGTTGAAGGACGTCACGTGCACGACCGGCACTGCGTCCTGGTCCGCCATGGGATGCCGCGTCGCCGCCGCGTGGCCGGTGGGGGCGTTGTGCTCGACGTACAGAGCGGGCACGTCGACTCCGGCGCGCCGACCGGTCCAGCGTCGCGTCAGTTCCGGTTCGTGTGGACGCTGCAGCAGAACGACGTCCACATCGATGCCCGTCAATTGATCGGCAGGTACTTCCCGCACCACGGCCGGCCAGTCCCACGTGCGGGCTCTGCCCCGTCCGTCCGGTCCCCGGTCCGCAAGCAGTGGAACGACGTACTCGTGGTCGCCGTGGACGAACGACGTCGTCCACGACCCGTGCACGTGCCACAGCAGGATTCTCATGCGGCACCGGCTCTCGTCGTCGCCGGTCGGCCCTCGGTCACCAGTGACTCGACGGCGGCCACGACCTCCGCCGGCTCGACCTCACCCAGGCAGGGATGACCGGGAGTCGGGCACTCGCGGGCCCGGGTGTCTCTGCAGGCAGCGTCCTGGTCGCCGAGCACGACCGACGGCACGCCGTACGGGTGCCACCGTTCGATCGGGACGACGGGCGAGAACATCGACACCACCGGCGTGCCGACAGCAGCGGCCAGGTGGGCGGGGCCGGTGTTGCCGGCAACAAGGCACGCCGCACGGCGGAGCACTGCCGCGAGCTCGGCCAGCGATGTCCTACCGGTCAGGTCCACGGCACCCGGAGCCGCTGCCTGCCGGACGAGATCCCGCTCGGCCGGCCCACCGGTCACGGCGACGTCCCAACCGCCGTCCAGCAGCGCCGATACGATGCGCCGTGCATGGTCGGCTCGAAGGGCCCGGGACGGTACCGACGCACCCGGGTGGACGACGACGAGCGGTCCCGAGGGGACGACGCCGCTCACATCCGCCGACGAGGGCAGCACGGCAAGTCGACCGTCGTCGCCGGCCGGTAGTCGTGCACCGGTCGCCCGCGCCAGTTCGAGTGCCGCCTCCACCTCGTGGCGCGCCACCCGGCGATGCCGGAGATCGAGCAGTGACCCCGGATAGTCCGCGCTGGTGGCGGCGACGTACGGGATGCCGGCGAGCTTCGCGAGCAACGCCATCGGCAACGGGCTCTGGTGGAAGGAGGTGAACACGACCGCCCGGTCATAGGCGGCCCGGCGCAGGCGCGCGACCAGGTCGGTGACCGCCGCAGGATCCAGCCGCGGCGGACGATAGCCGCTCCACGGTGCGTCGAAGACGATGACCTCGTGCGGCCCGGGCAGCAGGCGCGCAGCCTGCTCTCCCGCCGGTGACACGAGCAGGTCGAGCCTCGCGGCCCCGTATGCGAGCGCACGCAACGCAGGGCCGGTCAGCAGCACGTCGCCGTCGCTGTCCAGACGGACCGCCAGGATCCTGGTCACGGCTGTTCCCCAAGGCCAGGGCCGCGGGCCCGTCCGGCCAGGACCAGGTCGACGGCGCCCGCCAGGTCGGCCGCCACAACCGGTGCGTTCGCCACCTCATCCGCCCGGGTCTCGGGCGTCGGCACCAGCACAGCGGGGGCGCCCGCCGCGCGGGCCGCCTGTATGTCAGCGCCGATGTCGCCGACGACCAGGCACTGCTCGACCGGCACGTCGAGCGCTCTCGCCGCGCGGACGACCATGCCGGGCTTCGGCTTGCGGCAGTCGCATCCGTCGTCGACGCCGTGCGGGCAGACCTGCCAGGTGTCGAAGGGTCCCACCGCGGCGTCGACCCGGTCGTTGACCGCACTGACCTGGTCAGGTGTCAGCAGGCCCCGGCCGATCCCGGACTGGTTGGTGAGGACGCCGACCTTCACGCCTGCGTCGCGCAGCGCGGCGACCGCCTCGCCCGCACCGTCCACCGGGCGGACCCTCGACGGGTCACCGTTGTACGGCACGTCGTGGACGAGCGTGCCGTCGCGGTCGAACAGCACCGCGTTGATCGTGGGCGGCCACGGTTCGGCGGCGCGGTGCCGCCATGCCCCTCGCAGCCGGTGGGTCACAGCCGCAGCCGGGATGACGACGCTGGTCGTGAGCATTCGGCCGGACTCGGCCGCCCACCCCTGCTCTCCCGGCCTGGGCCCGGGCGCTAGCCGCCGCCACGCGAACTCACCGGTCAACGCGGTCCATCCGAGGAGGGCGGAGGCGGCCATCCGCCGGTGTCCCGCCAGCAGTGCAGACAGGCTCCAGGCGGCCGCGGCCACGGTCAGCGCATGTCGACCCAGCCGTCCCCTCGGCACCTCGGCGTCTCGGCGCCAGTCCGCCCCGTGCAGGCGCCGCATCAGGGCGTCGTCGCCGTTGCCGGCCTGCGCCCGGACACTGACCCCGAAGCCCGCCGGCCGCACCGGGTGCAAGACATGGCGGCTCCCACGGACGAGTCGCCAGCCGGCCTGCCGCACCCGCAACGCCAGGTCGGCGTCCTCCCGGTAGGCGCGGGGAAAGCGCTCGTCGAAGCCGCGCACCTGGACCAGCGCGGCGCGCCGGTACGCCATGTCAGCCGTCGCCCATGCGGCGTCCTGCAGGCCGGCGGTGTTGCGTTGCCAGTCGGTGGGGCGCGCGTCCGCGGGGAGCGGCACCTCGATCCGGCCCTGGCTTCCCGCGACGTCGGCGCCGCAGCACAGCAGGTCGTCGACCAGGCGCCGCGCCCAGCCGGCGGGCGGTACGACATCGTCGTCGAGGAAGGCGATCCACTCGGCCGACGCCAGCTGCCAGCCCAGGTTTCGGGCCGTCGCGGGACCGCGGCCGCCGGAGGCCACCACCCGCTGCCTCCACGGAACCGCGCCAGGGTTCATGGGCGGTCGTGCATCCGGCCGGTCGTCCACCACGACGACCTCCACCGGAGCACACCGACCGCCGTCGGTGTCCTGTTCGGCCAAGGCGCCGAGCAGGCGCGCCAGACTCGGCCGGCCCACCGTGGGGACGACGATCGCGTATCGGGGCGGGGTCATCAAGCCGCCCGGCCAGCGAAGAGATCGTGTCGCTGCACCACGTGGGGACCGAGCACGAGCGCATCGACGGGTGCAGACCCGAACAGCTCGAGTGCGTCGCGCGGGTCGTCGACGATCGGGCGTCCCGCTGTGTTGAGGCTCGTGTTGACCAGCACGGGCAGACCGGTACGTTGCTCGAACGCGGACAGCAATGCGGCCACCCGGGGAGTCTCGGCCGGGTCCACCGTCTGTATCCGGGCGGTGCCGTCGACGTGCACGACCGCCGGGATCCGTTCGCGCCAGGCCGGGCTGACGTGATGGACGAAGAGCATGTACGGGCTCGGCACCGGCCCGCCGCTGAACAGCTCGTGCGCCCGCTCGGCGAGCACCATGGGGGCAACCGGCCGGAACTGCTCCCGCCCCTTGACCTCGTTGAGTCGCTCCACGTTCTCCTCGTGGCCGGGGTGTGCGAGCAGAGAGCGGTGGCCGAGTGCGCGCGGTCCGTACTCGCTGCGCCCGTCGAACCAGCCGACGACACCGTTACCGGCGAGGAGGTCCGCCACCATGTCCGCAAGTCCGAGTGGAGTGGTGAACGGCACGGCCGCCTGGCGCAGTGCAGCGGCCAGATCGTCGTCGGACCAGCTCCGGCCCAGCGACGCCGACGGCATGGGCTCGGCCCGCTCGCCCCCGTCGACCGTCAGCTGAAGCGCAGCACCGAGCGACGTACCGGCGTCGCCTGCGGCCGGCTGCACCCACACCTCGTCGAAGGCCGTCTCGCGCCAGATCCGCGAGTTCGCCACACAGTTGAGTGCGGTCCCACCGGCCATCGTCAGGACGCTGTCGCCGGTCTGTCGGTGCAGCCAGGAAGCGAGCTCGACGAGAACCTCCTCCAGCCGTGCCTGCACGGACGCGGCCAGGTCGGCGTGGACGGGCTCCCAGCTCCCGTCGTCCACCCGGGGAGGCGCCCATCGCGACCAATCGGGTATCTCGGCGACGAAGCCACCGTCGCCGGTCGGGTGCACGACGTCCCGCATCTCCGAGAGGTGGGTGGGCTCCCCGTAGGAGGCCAGCGCCATGACCTTGTACTCGTCGCTGGAGCGCAGGAAGCCGAGGTGCTCGGTCACCGACTCGTAGAGCAGGCCCAGAGAGTGTGGGAGCTCCTGGCTGGCGAGCACCTCGAGCCTGCCCCCGCAATACCTGCCGGCCAGGTGCGATGCCCGCTCACCCCGGCCGTCGAGAACGAGAACGCTGCTCGCGTCATACGGCGAGGCCAGCGCCGCCGAGGCGGCGTGAGCGACGTGGTGCGGCACGAAGCGCACGCGGCTGGGGTCGAGCCCGGGCAACGCCTCGGCGAGGAATCCCGGAGCGTGCTGGGCGTAGGTGATCCGCAGGTGGTCCCACGGGTCGTCGAGCCCCATCTCCTCGGCCGGCTTCGCCAACGCCGGGTCGAACGAGTAGGCGACGGCATCGACGTCGTCGGCGCCGATGCCAGCAGCATCCAGGCACCAGCGCATCGACTTCTCGGGCATCTCCCAGGCCGCGAACGGCACCGGACGCTTGCCATGCTTGCGCCTGCTGAACCGCTCCTCCTCGGCCGCAGCGACGACAGCGCCGTCGACCACGAGAGCTGCCGAAGGATCATGGAAGATCGCGTTCACACCGAGGACCCGCATGGACGCCACGGGTACCCGCGAGAACCGCTTTCACACGTCGTTTCGGCAGAAGCGCCTCTCGTGAG
>Ga0268386_10004587_pt1 | contig 10193 bp, 9 predicted proteins | sample RVTome_15_FD_200260 | JGI IMG/M metagenome (GOLD analysis project Ga0268386, IMG submission 200260) | Soil microbial communities from uranium-contaminated site in the Upper Colorado River Basin, Wyoming, United States - RVT150D86... ... | reverse complement strand
GAGGAGGCGATGAACGAGCTGCCGAGCGGTGCGCGACACGTGTTCGTGCTGCATGCTGTGTATGGCTACAGCCATGAAGAAACGAGCGACATGCTCGGGATTGCAAGCGGAACCAGCAAGGCGCAGCTGCATCGCGCACGCAGGCTTCTCGCACAACAGTTGAACGTTGCCTTGTGACATCGATAAATGACATCGATATCTGAATACGGGCAAAGGATGTAACGATGAACAACTCTGACGAAATGAACATTGACTACGACCGTGATCCATTGATGGTGGCCGCGCGCAAGCTGCCGCCCGGGATCGCGCCGCAGCGCGACCTGTGGCCCGGCATCGCCCAGGCAATTGCCGCACAGAAGGCTGCCCCCTCGCGCGGACGAACGGGCTGGAACAGGCCTTTCGCCCAGGCTGCAGCCGTCCTCCTGCTGGTAGGCGGCTCGTCGGGCGTAACCTGGTTCGCGATGAAACAGGACATGCAGACGATCGCCACGGAACCGTCCGCCGAGGCACTGCAGTTCTCATCCGTCGCGGGAAACTTCGGCAGCCAGTATCACCTGGGTCCCGACTTCCTGGACGCGAGGAATGATCTCGCGGCGAGGCTGGAGGACGAACTCGAACGGCTGTCGCCGGAAACGCAAGCGGAGGTTCGGAAAAACCTGGGCACCATTCGCGCGGCGATCGTGGAAATAAACGCGGCGCTTGCGAAGGAGCCCGACAATGCTCTGCTGCAGGGGCTTTTGATGAATGCGTATCGTGACGAGCTGGCAGTGATGAGCCGGGTCGACGGGATGGCGAACTCGGGCATGCGGCGAACGGATATCTGAGGACGAGCTTTTAGGACAAGTTCCGAGGACAACTTCGAGATCCCGGTCGACCGTACCGGTCCCGGGCAATCCCGATCAGGGTAGAGGCACTATGAAAGTAACCACGAAGATTCTACTGGCCGCCGGCCTTACAGTTCTGCTGGCCGAGGCAGCCGCCGCGGAGCGCATCGATCGCAGAATCGACGCTGCCGACGACGCGATCGTCACCATCCAGAACACGGCCGGGTCGGTCGAAATCCGCGGCTGGTCGCGTGACGAAGTCGAGGTCAAGGGCGATCTCGGCCGCGATGTGGACGAGCTGGTCCTCGAACGCGACGGCAAGGAGGTCCGGATCGAGGTGCGGGCGCCCCACGGAAACAACATCCGCATCAGCAGCGACCTTGAAATTCGTGTGCCGCAGGGAAGCTCCGTCAGAGTCACCGGCGTGAGTAACGACATCGACATCGCCGATGTGCGCGGCGACCTGAGACTCAGTTCCGTCAGCGGCGACGTCGACGCGGAGGGATCGGAAGGAGACATCGAAATCGAAACGGTCAGCGGCGACGTACAGGCCGAAGGCCGCGGCCAGGAAGGCAACCACCGCTTAAACACCGTGAGCGGCGACATCGACGTGCAGAACATTTCCGGCGACATCAGAATGGAGTCCGTAAGCGGCGATCTCGCGCTGCTGGACGGCACGTTCGAACGGGTGAGTCTGAATACGACATCGGCCGACATCGTCTTTCACGCCGGGCTCGCCGGCAACGGCCGGCTCGACGTCGAGACGATCAACGGAGATCTCGATATCAATTTCTCCGATGAGGTTTCCGCGCGATTCGACATCGAGACGTTCAATGGCGAAATTCGCAACTGTTTCGGGCCGGAGCCGGTGCGCACGAGCCGCTATACGCCGGGGAGCGAGCTCAAATTCACCGAAGGCGGTGGCAGCGGCCGCGTAACGATCAGGACCCTGAACGGCGACCTGCGCCTCTGCAACGATTGAAAGGAGCGCGCGATCAATACACATCGAAAGCCTTGACCCGTGCGACCCCCAAATCGGGAATCTGCCCATCCCCGTTATTTGCTATGCTTTCGGCACTTCGCAAAGGGTTTGACTGATGGGCCGTGTACTGAAAATTCTGCTGATCGTGCTGGCGGGCCTGGTGGGTATTGTCATCATAGCCGCCATTGCGCTGTTCCTGTTTTTCGATCCGAACGATTTTCGCGACGAGATCTCCGCGCAAGTGGAGAATGCGACCGGACGCGAGTTCGCCATCGAGGGAGAACTCGGGCTCACCCTGTTTCCGTGGCTGGCCGTCGAGGTCGGACGCAGCACGCTCGGCAACGCGCAGGGCTTCGGCGACACGCCTTTCGCGAGCTTCGAGAAAGCGCAGTTGAGCGTGCGCCTTGTGCCGCTGATCTTCCGCCAGGAGGTGACGATAGGCACCGCATCCCTCGATTCGCTGGTACTGAACCTCGAGGTCGCGGCCGATGGCTCCACCAACTGGGACGATCTCGCCCAGGCAGAGGACGCCGTTGCCGAGGAACCGGAACAGCCCGGTGGGACTCTCGAGGCCCTCGACATCGCGAACGTGAAGGTCTCGACGGCAGAGATATCCTACAGCGATGCGCAGACGGGCAGCCGCTATCTTATAAGTAACCTTGCACTGGAAACCGGACGCATCGCAGGCGATGTTCCGTTCGAAATGCATGCCGCGCTCGACTTCGAGGCGGCGCCTGGTGAGCTCGGCGGCCACCTGATGATAAACGGCACGACCACGCTCGGCAGCGCGCTCGACAGGCTGACGCTCGAGAACTGGAACGTTACCGGACAGCTGGCGGGCATCGCGGAAGGCATGACCGAGTTCGAATTCGGCGCCCGCAGCATCGTGGTCGATATGAACGCCGAGACCGTCACGATGGGAGAAATGGACCTCGGCATCCTGGGAGTTCGCCTGACCGCCGACGTCGCCCCGTTCTCCTACGCCGGCACGCCCGAACCGCAGGCGACCGTCCGGGTCGAGCCGTTCTCGCTCAAGGAGCTCATGAGCGCCATGGGTGTGGAGCCTCCGGTCACGGCCGACCCAGCGGCGCTTTCGCGTGTTTCCTTCAATGCGGAGGCCGCCGTCGGGGAGACAGCGATCGCGCTCCGCTCGATGTCACTGACACTCGACGACACCACTCTCACCGGGCAACTCAGCTACCCGTTGACCGAGGACGGCCTGATCGAGTTCGATCTCGCGGCCGACAGCATCAATGTCGACGCCTACATGGCGCCCGCGGACGAAAGCTCCGGGGAAGAGGAGGCGAACACCGACGATATCGAGATTCCCGTCGATATGATTCGCGCGCTGCAGGCACGCGGCAAGGTGACGCTGCAGCGAGCCACCCTGTCGGGCATGCTGTTCGAGAATCTCGAGCTCGGAGTCAACAGTACGAATGGCAACATGCGCCTGCATCCCATCGCCGCCGAGCTGTTCGAGGGCACTTACACCGGCGATGTCCGGATCGACGCCTCGGGTGAGGCGCCGACCATTTCGGTGAACGAGAAAATCGCCGGCGTCAGCCTTACGCCCCTTGCGCGTTCGATGTTCCAGCAGGAAAACATAAGCGGCACCATTGCCGGCAGCTTTGAGCTCAGCGGCAGCGGCCGCAACCTCTCGGAAATCCGCAGCGACCTCGACGGCAACATGGCGTTCGAGCTCGCCGACGGCGCCTGGGAAGGCACGGACGTCTGGCATCAGCTCCGTTCCGCGCGCGCTTTGTTCAAAAAGGAGCCTCCGCCGGAGCGCCGCGAGCCGCCGCGTACGGAGTTCTCCTCGGTCATCGCCACCGGCACCGTTACCGATGGCGTCTTTCGCAACGACGATCTGCTCGCCGAGTTGCCATTCCTGCAACTTAGCGGCAACGGCAGCGTCGACCTGTCCAAGGCGGAGATCGACTATTCCCTGCAGGCGCGCGTCCTCGAGCAGCCGGAGTTCGTGGACGCCGCGAGCGAAACCGAGCTGAAGGACTTCACCGAGGCGGTGATTCCGCTCACGGTCACGGGTCCCCTTAACTCGCCGAGCATCCGGCCCGATATCGACGGCATGTTGAAAGCCGAAGTGCAGAAAGTCGTCGACGAGAAGCGGGACGAGCTGAAGGACAAGCTAATGGAGAAGCTGCTGGGAAGCGATAGCCAAGCCGGGGAAGAAACCACCGACGAAGAAGAGCAAGAAGAAGACCTCGAAGACCGGCTGAAGAAGCTGTTCGACAACTGAGCCGGTGCGGACCGTAAACAGAAAGCTCGCGGGATGCGCGCTCGGATTCCTGCTGCTCATTGCCATGCGGCTGGCCGTTCCGGCAGACCTTCGCATGATCGAGGTGGAGCGCGAGGACGACCGCTACAGCCTGAGGTCGGAGGCGTATTTTGCCGCGAGCCACGAGGACCTGTACCGTGTGCTCACCGATTACGACCTGTTCGAGCAGTTCTCCAGCGCCTACATCGAGACTCACAACGTGGAGAAGGACGAGCAAGGACGTCCGCGTTTCTTCACCCGCATGCAGGGTTGCGTGCTGCTCTTCTGCAGGTCGTTCGTGCGCCACGGGTATCTGCTGCTCACGCCAAAAACTGAAATCGTCGCAATTGCAGAAGCCGAAGATAGTGACTTCAAGTACAGTCGCGAGCGCTGGCGTTTGCAAACCGAGGGAGAAGGGACGCTTTTGATCTACGATTTCGAGATGGAGCCCGGCTTCTGGGTGCCGCCTGTTATAGGACCGTATGTGATCAAGAGATCGCTGCGCGCGGGCGGGGGGGATGCAATCGATCGCATCGAGGCGCTGGCGCTCGGCAGGACGCCGGAGCGATGAGCGTGGATAGCTTCGCCACGCGGCTGCTGCAGTGGCACGAGGTTCACGGCCGCAAGGATCTGCCGTGGCAGCAGGATCGCACGCCTTACCGGGTGTGGGTGTCCGAGATCATGCTGCAGCAGACGCAGGTCGCCACCGTCATTCCCTATTACCTGCGGTTCATGGAAGCGTTCCCGGACGTGGCGACGCTCGCGAACGCGCCGGTCGATCGCGTCCTGCAGTACTGGTCGGGCCTCGGTTACTACGCTCGGGCGCGCAACCTGTACAAGGCAGCGTGCGAGATTCGCGACCGCCACTCGGGCCGGTTTCCGGACAATTTCGAGGACGTTGTCGCCCTGCCGGGCGTCGGACGATCGACGGCCGGCGCGATCATGGCGCTGGCGTGCGGTGAACGCCATGCGATCCTCGAAGGCAATGTCAAGCGCGTGCTGGCGCGCTATCACGGGGTGGGTGGCTGGCCCGGGGATTCCGTGGTCGCTGCGACGCTTTGGCAGCACGCCGAGCAGCATACACCTGCCGTCATGACCGCGACTTACACGCAGGCGATCATGGACCTGGGCGCCACCGTCTGCACGCGTACCCACCCGGCCTGTTACCAGTGTCCGTTATCTGTCGGCTGCAAGGCGTTCGAACTCGGGCGTGTCGCCGACTTTCCCGGAAGCCGCGAGAAGAAGGCGAAGCCCCTGCGGCAGACGCACATGGCGCTCGCCTGCTGCAATGGCGACCTGTACCTCGAGCGCCGCCCGCCGTCCGGACTCTGGGGCGGCCTCTGGAGCCTTCCGGAATTCGATCTCGAAGATCAGTTGCTCGACTGGTGTACGAGGCGCATGGAAGCGCAACCGGTCGAGATAGAACGCTGGACGACGCTGCGGCATACCTTCAGTCACTACCACCTCGACATCAAGCCCATCGCGCTGCATCTCGACGCTGTGCCCGCCAGCGTTGCGGACGGCTCCGGCGGTATCTGGTACAACTATGCCCGGGCGCCGGATTTCGGTTTGGCCGCGCCGGTGATGAAGCTCATTGAGAATCTGAAGGACCTCTAGACGATGGCGCACAAAGTCAATTGCATCCTGCTTGGCCGTGAGGCGGAGGGCCTGGACTACGTGCCGTACCCGGGCCCGCTCGGGCAGCGCATCTACGACAACGTGTCGAAGGAAGCCTGGCAGCGCTGGCTGGCGCACCAGACGATGCTGATCAACGAATACCGGCTGACGCCGATGGAGCCCCAGGCCAGGAAGTTCCTGGAAACGGAGATGGAGAAGTTCTTTTTCGGCGGCGGCTCGGAAAAGCCTAAGGAATTTGTGCCGGAACAGCCCCCGGCTCGATCACGGGAGGAGTGAGCTCGCGCTCGATCGATGGCGGATCCACCCCTTCGATCCTGTCCAGCCACCCGCCGCTGAACCCGGCCCGAGTCAGCCCGCGGCGAATGTGCGCATTCTCGCGCATGACGTTCCAGACGAAGCCGGTGCGGTAGTTTTCGATCATCAGGATGATTGGTCCCTGGTCGATTCCAATGTAGTCGTCGGCGACCCAGCCGAACTCCGGGATCACGCGACCGCGATGCACCTCGACATCGTAAGTGAAGCTGGGGTTGAAGGCGTCGAGGAAGCCGTACTCCGAATAGATGTGCTTGCCGTAGCGGGCGCGCATTTCGCGAATACCCTGGATGGAAAGCTGCGGCGTAAACACGATGGAAGATATGGCGGCGGTCGGTGCGATGGTGCCGTCGTCGTACGATTGACCGAGAGCGGAATGGGTCGCCGGATAGCCTATACCACGGGCGGCGTAGCCGCGAAACTGCCGTTCTTCACCCTCATACACCAGTAGCGCGCGACCTGGGCCGTCGCTGGCAGTCAGGCCCCACACACCCTCGCCGTAGCCTCTCCACCCCAGCGGGTTTTCCTCCGCATACGCATGCTGTGCCAGCGATGCCCGCCGGCTGTTCCTGAAGTAGTCGAGGCCGCGCTCGCGCATGTAGTCGTCCTGGATGCCGCGGAAGTCGGTCCAGATGTGCGAGTACTGGTGCCCGAAGCCCGGGCTGAACATGAGGAATTCCTGGTTGTAGTAACTGCCCCAGACCTCGTTGTAACGCGCCGTCCAGGAATCCCACGCAGCGCGATCCAGGGCATGAGCCGGCGATCCGAGCGCGAGCAGGTAGACGATCATCGCCTCGTTGTAGCCGTTCCAGGCGTGCGCGCTGAAGCCGCGTTCGGGACGCCAGGCGAGGATGATGCCCGGCGCGTTCGCCTGCGCCCAGGGCCAGTCCATCCGTGCGGCGATCTTCTCGGCCAGATCGCGGATCTCTGCTTCCAGCGGGTGATCCGCGGTGAAGTACGACTGCGCGAACAGGGCGCCGCCCAAGAACAGTGCGGTATCCACCGTCGACAATTCCGTGGTGCCCCAGCGCAAGCCGGTATCCATGTGCAGAAAGTGGTAGAAAAAGCCCTTGTGTCCGATCGTGCCTTTCAGTTGCGGGCCCTGCGGCGCGTTGTAAAAAAAACGCAGCGTCCGGACGGTGCGCTCCCGCGCCTGTTGCCGCGTGATGTAGCCGCGCTCGACACCGATCGGGTAGACGGTGAGCGCAAATCCGACCGCCGCGATGGACGCGAACGGTTGCGAGGGCCAGCGATCGGGAATCAGGCCCTTTTCCGCGTTTGCGGTCTCCCAGAAGAAGCGGAACGTCCGCGCGGACAGGTCATCGAGCAGCGACTGGTCGTCCAGACGCGGATTCTCGAGCGGCTGCTGGCCGGGCAGCGGCAGCTCGAGCGGTGTCGGCTGGAGCCGCGTCTCCGCAGGTGCGGCCGCTTCACCTCCCGCGGGGCCGACTGGCTGGGCTGGAGTGACATCGACAGCCTGCGCGAGGGCCGGCACCTCGACGACCTGCGCAACGTCTGCCGCCGCGGGCCCTGCAACCAGGACCAACGAGAGCCAGCCGGCAATCAACTTACCGAGAATCGAGTTTCTGAGGCCGTCGCTTGCCATGCAGCGGTGTTACCTGCAGTGGAATTTACGAATGGAAGTGAGTTGGCTTGCGGGCGACCCGTCATCGCCGCAGGCAATACTGCACGGAAAACAACCGTTGCGGATCCATCCAGACCCTGTGCACCGAAAACCCCGCACGCTCCGCCATCTCCTCGAACTCGCGCGGCGTGTACTTGTGCGAACACTCCGTGCGTATGGACTCGCCCTCATCGAAGTGGAATGTCTCACCCGCCACGCTGACGTTCTGTGAGCGAGTGCTCACAAGGTGCATCTCGATGCGCCCCGGCGACTCCTTATATACGGCGTGGTGCTCGAATCGGTCAGGATCGAAATTCGCGGCGAACTCCTTGTTGAGCCGCCTGAGCATATTGAGGTTGAACCTGGCGGTCACTCCGGCGCTGTCGTTGTATGCGCGCTCGAGGATTGCCTTGTCTTTCTTGAGGTCGACCCCGATCAGCAGGGCGCCATCTTCCCTGGCTTCCGCATGCATGACCGAGAGCAGGGCCTCTGCCGCGTCAGGGGAGAAATTGCCGATGGTCGAGCCGGGGAAGTAGACGATGTTGCGAAGCGGCATGATTTTCGGCTGCGGCAGGTCGAACGGCTGCGTGAAATCCGCCGCCACCGGCAGCACCTCGATGTGCGGAAACTCGGACGCCAACGCCTCGGCGGCCGCGACGAGGTGGTCGCGCGAGATGTCGACCGGAACGTACGCCGCAAGACGGTCCAGGTTTTCGAGCAGGATGCGCGTTTTCATACTGGAGCCGCTGCCGAACTCGATCAGGCTCGCTTGCGGCCCGATCAGGCTGACGATCTCGCCGATGTACTCACGCATGATGGCGATCTCGGTCCTCGTGAGGTAGTACTCCGGCAGTTCCGTGATGCGTTCGAAAAGCTGCGAGCCGCGGTCGTCATAGAAAAATTTCGGCGACAGTACTTTCGGCGCCCGCCGAAGCCCGCGCAGCACTTCGGCCAGGTCGTCGGCCCTGCTCGGGTTCTGCTCCGTGAGTTCGGGTGCCTCGAATGCGGGATTCGCCATCGCGTCTCAGCCCGTGCCGTCCTGCGCCAGACGAATTCCGAGAAACTGCCAGCGCGCGTCGGGATAGAAAAAGCTGCGGTAGCTCGGGCGAATGTGCTCGTCGGCCGTGACGCACGAGCCGCCGCGCACGGTCATCTGGTTGCACATGAACTTGCCGTTGTACTCGCCGAGCGACCCTGGAAGCGGACGAAAGCCGGGATATGGGCCGTACGCCGACGACGTCCACTCCCAGTTGTCGCCGAAAAACTGCCTGTTGCCGCGAGCGGCAGCGACGGGTTGCCAGTAACCGGCCCCCGCCAGGTTTCCGCCGATATGCTCGTTGCTCGCAGCCAGCTCCCATTCCTGCTCCGTCGGCAGGCGCGCGCCCGCCCAGCGCGCGAAGGCATCGGCCTCGTAATAGCTCACGTGCGTCACCGGCGCGTTCATGTCCAGTTCCCGCTCGCCGCCCAAGGTGAATTCCGCGTCGCAGTTCTCGTTCCAGTAAAGCGGACGGTTCCAACCGCGTTCGCTGACCGCCGCCCAGCCATCCGAGAGCCACAGATCCGCTCTTTGGTACGCGCGGTCGCGGATGAACCGGAGATACTCGCCGTTCGTGATCTCTCGCGAGCCGATCCGGTACTCGTGCACCAGCACACGATGACGCGGAAGCTCGTTGTCGAATGCAAAACCTCCCTCTGCTGCGCCGATCTCCCTGATTCCCGCGGGACCGGGAAGAAACTCAAGCCGGGTCGCATCCTTCGCGTCCGGACGCGGCAACTCCGGGTTCACTGCGGGTTTCATCGGGTTCTGCGAGAACACATGTTTTATGTCGGTCAGCAACAGCTCCTGATGCTGTTGCTCGTGGTTGATGCCGAGCACCACGCGTTGCCGGATCTCCGCATCGTCATTTCGAGTCAGGAGGCGCTCCATTGCTTCGTCCACATGAGCGCGGTAACGCAGGATCTCATCCACCGGCGGCCGCGAAAGCATGCCGCGATCCGCCCGCCTGTGCATCTTGCCGACCGAGTAATAGTAGGAGTTGAAGAGGTAGAGGAAGTCGTCGCTGAAACGGCGATAGCCGGGCGCGAACGGCTCGAGAATGAAGTGCTCGAAGAACCAGGTGACGTGCGCGAGATGCCATTTCGCCGGACTCACGTCCGGCATCGACTGCACGACGAAATCCTCAGGATGCAGGTGCTGGCAAAGGGCGAGCGTCGCCGAGCGGGCATGCAGGTACCGCGCCGACAACGATGGCTCTGTGCCGCCAACCTGCACGGTTTCCTCTGACGAAACCATTGGATCGCCTCTGTCGAAAGGGGCAATCGAGGTTACGCGAAGCCCTCGGGAAATGCACACCAGTGGCGTTGTAAGAATTACAGCGTTTCTTCCGTCCGCTTGCGGCTCTTACGGAATAGAGCGCTGCAGGAGCCCGACCGCCATGGATGGCGGGAGTGCAGATCACGCAGGAGCGGTTATCTGCCGTCCCACGGGCGACCAAATCACGGAATAGGAAGTTCGGTATTCTTGCGTACGGTGCGGAT
>Ga0268386_10004586_pt1 | contig 10193 bp, 10 predicted proteins | sample RVTome_15_FD_200260 | JGI IMG/M metagenome (GOLD analysis project Ga0268386, IMG submission 200260) | Soil microbial communities from uranium-contaminated site in the Upper Colorado River Basin, Wyoming, United States - RVT150D86... ... | reverse complement strand
GCCGGCAAGGCCGTTCGGCGCCACCCCGAAGAGGTCGGCGACGGTGGCGCCCAGATCCGCGAACGTGTCCCGTGTGCCCACGTCGATCGAGCGGTCTCCGAGGACGGCCCCACCGCCGACGACGGGGACGTGCTCGCGGGTATGGTCCGTCGACTCGTCGGTCGGGTCGCAGCCGTGGTCCCCGGTGATGAAGACGATCCCATCCTCTCCCACCGCCGCGAGCAGCTCGGGCACGCGCAGGTCGAACTCCTCCACGCACCGCGCGTAGCCCTCGGCGTCGTTGCGGTGTCCGTACTCCGTGTCGAAGTCAACGAGGTTCGTGACGACGAGCAGGTGCTCGCCGCGGGCCAGGTACGCGAGCGTCAGGTCCACGCCGTGGTCGTTCGACTCCGAGTGCTCCGACTCGGTGAGGCCCCGGTTCACGAAGATGTCGGGGATCTTGCCCACGCCGTACACGGGGACGCCCGCGGCCTGGACCCGCTCGAGGTAGGTCTCCGCGGGCGGCTCCACCGAGAAGTCGCGGCGTTCGTGCGTGCGGGTGAAGGAGCCGGGCTCACCCACGAACGGGCGGGCGATCACCCGCCCCACGAGGTGCTCGTCGTTGAGGAGGCCTCGAGCGAACCGACACCACTCGTACAGCCGCTCCAGCGGGACGACGTCCTTGTGCGCGGCGATCTGGAAGACGGAGTCGGCGCTCGTGTAGACGATCGGACGGCCGGTGGCCAGGTGCTCCTCGCCGAGCGTCTCGATGATCTCGGTGCCCGAGGCCGGCCGGTTGCCCAGGACCTCGGTCCCGATGGTCTCCTGGAACGACTCCATCACCTCCGGAGGGAAGCCGTCGGGGTAGGTGGGGAACGGCCGATCCAGGACGATGCCGGCGATCTCCCAATGCCCCGTCGTGGTGTCCTTGCCGGCGGAGCGCTCGGCCATCTTGCCCCGGAAGGTCCCCGGCCCCGGCTCCGGGGGCACGCCCTCGATGTCGGTGAGCGTCCCCAGCCCGAGGCGCGCGAGGTTCGGCGCACGGATCCCGCCGACCGTGCGGGCGGTGTTGCCGAAGGTGTCGGCCCCCTCGTCGCCGTACCGCCCGGCGTCGGGGGCGGCTCCCACCCCGAACGAGTCGCCCACGAGCAGCAGGACCTTCATCCGGGCCTCCGGGCGGCGGCGGCCCCCCGCTTCGCTCGGGGGTGGGCGTCGTCGTACACCTCGCGGAGGCGGTCCTGCGTGACGAGGGTGTAGATCTGCGTCGTGGCCACGCTGGCGTGCCCCAGCAGCTCCTGCACCACCCGGACGTCGGCGCCGCCCTCGAGCATGTGCGTGGCGAACGAGTGGCGCAGGACGTGCGGCGTCACCCGCGCCCGGATCCCCGCCCGCCGCGCGGCGGCCTGGATGATGTTCGTCGCCCCCTGACGCGTCAGCCGCCCGCCCCGCTGGTTCAGGAAGAGCGCGCCGCGCGTCCGGGCCCCCGCGAGCGACGGCCTGCCCCTCGCCAGGTACGACGCCACGGCCCGCACCGCGTACCGACCCAGCGGCACCACGCGCTCCTTGTCCCCCTTGCCCACGACCCGCACGCTCCCCTCGTCGAGGTCCACGTCGTCCACGTCCAGGGCCACGAGCTCCGAGATCCTGAGCCCGGCGCCGTAGAGCACCTCGAGGATCGCCGTGTCGCGGAGGGCGGGGGGCTCCGCGTCCCCCGGCCCCGCGAGCAGCGCCGCGACCTGGTCCACCGTGAGGGGCTTGGGCAGGCTCCGGGGGATCCTCGGCCTGATCACGCCCTGGGTCGGGTCGTCGGCGACGACGCCCTCGCGGACGAGGAAGCGGTGCAGGGCGCGCGCGGCCGCCAGCGCCCGGGCCACCGACGATGCGCGGTAGGTGCGCTCGGGAGCGTACTCGGACCCCGAGAGGTGCCGCACGAACGCCGCGACGTCCTCCTCGCCCGCGCTTCCCACGTCGCGCACGCCTCGCTCCTCGAGGAAGGCCACGTAGCGCCGGAGGTCCCGGCGGTACGCGTCGAGCGTGTTCCTGGACAGCCCTCTCTCGACCGCCAGGTGGTCCAGGAATCGGTGCACGTGCGCCTCGTTCACCGCCCAGAGGATACCGGAGTGGTTCGTGCCAGAATGAGCGCGCCCCGAGCGGAGGGAGGGATTCGATGGCCGAGCTGAAGGCGCTCTTCCTGAACTGCACGCTGAAGTACTCCCCCGAGGTATCCAACACGGAGGCGCTGATCGGCAAGGTGATCGAGTGGTTCGACCGGCTCGACGTCGAGTCCGAGGTCGTGCGGGTCGTCGACTACCACGTGCGGTTCGGCGTGACCTCCGACGAGGGCGAGGGCGACGAGTGGCCGATCATCCTGGACAAGGTCAAAGCCGCCGACATCCTCGTCATCGGCACGCCCATCTGGTTCGGCGTGCGCGGCAGCGTCGCCCAGCTGGTGATCGAGCGGCTCGACGGCACCTACAACGAGCGCAACGAGGTCGGCCAGTACCCCCTCTACAACAAGGTGGGCGGCGTGGTGGTCACCGGGAACGAGGACGGAGCGCACGCGGCGGCCGAGACGACGCTCTTCAACCTCTCCCACCTCGGCTGCACGATCCCGCCGAACGCCGACACCTACTGGGTGGGTGAGGCGGGCCCGGGCCCGTCGTACATCGAGGCCGGGGGCGAGGACCACCCGTACACGAAGCGGACGACCCGGTGGATGGCTCACAACCTGGTCCACCTGGCCCGGATGCTCAAGGCCAACCCGATCCCGGCCGAGGGCAACACCTTCGACGAGGAGGACGAGCACGCCCCCCACGTGGGCTAGCGGCGGGCGGCGAGGAGCAGCGCGGCGACGGTCTTGCTGTCGGTGATCTCGCCGCGGTCGACCATCCCGACCGCCTCGTCGATCGGCATCACCACGACCTCCATCCCCTCCTCGTGGTCGCCCCGGCGATTGCAGTCCCGGGCCAGGAAGAGATGGCAGACCTCGTCGACGAAGCCGGGCGAGGTGTGGATGCGACCGAGAGGCTCGATCGAGCCGGCCCCGTAGCCGGTCTCCTCCTCGAGCTCGCGGCGGGCGGCGTCCTCGGGGGACTCGCCCTCGACGTCGAGGAGCCCCGCCGGGATCTCCAGCAGCCGCTCCCCCACCGCCTCCCGCTCCTGGCGGACCAGGACCACGTCCCCGTCGCCGGTCAGCGGAAGGATCGCGCTTGCGCCGAGCGCCCTGACGACGTCCCGCGTCTTCCCGGACCAGCTGAGGACCTCGACGCGGAAGATCGGCCCCTCGTAGACGCGCTCGACCTCGGGCGAGGTCACTCGGCGGCGGCGGCGGCCGGCTCGCGCTCGGCTCGGTGCGCCTTCGCCGCGCCGACGAAGTCCCGGTAGAGGGGGTGCGGCCGGTTGGGCCTCGACTTCAGTTCGGGATGGAACTGGCCGGCGATGAAGAAGGGGTGGTCGGACAGCTCGACGATCTCCACGAGTCGACCGTCGGGCGACATCCCCGAGAGCACCATCCCGTGCTCGGTCAGGTGGCGGTGGTACTGCGGGTTCACCTCGTAGCGGTGGCGGTGCCGCTCGTAGACGACGGGCTCGCCGTACGCTCGGGCGGCGAGCGTCCCCTCGCTGATGTGGCACGGCTGGGCGCCCAGCCGCATCGTTCCGCCCATGTCGGTGACGTCCTGCTGCTCGGGGAGCAGGTCGATCACCGGGTGCGGCGTGGCGGGGTCGAACTCGCTGGAGTTGGCCCCCTCGAGGCCGCACACGTTCCGGGCGAACTCGATCACGGCGCACTGGAGGCCGAGGCAGATCCCCAGGAAGGGGATGCCCCGCTCCCGCGCGTAGCGCACCGCCTCGACCTTCCCCTCGATGCCCCGCACGCCGAAGCCGCCGGGCACGAGCACGCCGTCCACGCCGGCCAGCGAGTCCTCGACGCCGGCCTCGATCAGGTCGTCGGAGGCCACCCATCGGATGGCCACGCGGACGCCGTGATGGAACCCCCCGTGGTTGAGGGCCTCGATGACCGAGAGGTAGGCGTCGGGGAGGTTCACGTACTTCCCCACGAGCGCGATGGTCACCTCGCCCTGGGCCGCCTCGATCCGATCCACGAGGGCTCGCCACTCGGAGACATCGGGGGGCTCCTCGATCCGCAGGAGCCGGGCGAGGTAGCCGTCGAGGCCCTCCTCGTGTAGGACGAGGGGGACCTCGTAGATCGAGTCCGCGTCCACGGCCGAGACGACGCCGTCGATCTCGACGTCGCACAGCAGCGAGATCTTCTCCTTGAGCCCGTGGCCGATGGGGCGGTCGGAGCGGCACACGATTGCGTCGGGCTGGATACCGATCGAGCGGAGCTCGCGGACGGAATGCTGGGTGGGCTTCGTCTTCAGCTCGCCGGTCGGGCCGATGTGCGGCAGGAGCGAGACGTGGACGAACGCGCAGTTCTCCCGCCCGACCTCGTGACGGAGCTGGCGGACCGCCTCCAGGAACGGCAGCGACTCGATGTCGCCGACCGTCCCCCCGACCTCGACGATGATCACGTCGGCGTCCGTCGAGCGGGCCAGCCCGCGGATCCGGGCCTTGATCTCGTCGGTGACGTGCGGGATCACCTGGACCGTCTTCCCCAGGAACTCGCCGCGTCGCTCCTTGGCGATCACCGATGAGTAGATCGCGCCGGTGGTGACGTTGGAGCCGCGGTAGAGGTTCTCGTCGACGAACCGCTCGTAGTGGCCGAGGTCGAGGTCGGTCTCCGCTCCGTCCTCGAGCACGAAGACCTCGCCGTGCTCGAAGGGGTTCATCGTGCCGGGGTCGACGTTGACGTAGGGATCGAGCTTCTGGAGGGAGACGCGGAGGCCGCGGGAGCGGAAGAGACGGCCCAGGGACGCGGCGGTGATGCCCTTCCCGAGGCTCGACGACACCCCGCCCGTGACGAAGATGTACTTCGTGTGGTCAGCCACCTCGGGAGGCCATGCTAGCAGATGACTCCGGGCAGGGCGCCCGTTGCGTTCGGTGATCCGAGCGTCCTGATGATCGGTCCGCCACATTCGGTGCCCGGGTCGCCCGGTTCCCCTGGATGGAGTAGGATGTCCCACGGGATCCTCTCGGGGGGAATCGGGATGCGGCACGGCGCGTGGCTGCGGGGCTCCCTCGCCGCGGCATCCGTCTCGGTCTTGGTTGGGTGCGCTGTGCCGTCGTCCTCGGAACCCGTGAGCAAGGACGGCGCGAGGGCCGATCCGGGGCCGTCGGCGGTCGAGTCGCCCGCCGAGCCGGAGGCGGAGCGGCCGGCGCTCGAGTTCTGGCAGAGCTACGGAGGCAACCCGAGCCATGAGGTCGGCCAGTACGAGACCTTGCGGGCTATGGTCCGTTGGTCCCACGCGATCGTCCGGGGCAGGGTGATGTCGGTCTCCGGCGACCTCGCGTACGGGTACGACGACCCCGGTCTGCGGGACATCGACGCGCCCCTCGAGGTCAGCGTCTCGTTCACAGGCCCGTTCGAGGTCGGCGACCAGGTCCCGTTCGTCGTGGGCCTCACCGAGCGAGGCAACGTCAAGGAGCGGTACGCCGAGCTGGTGGGCGATGAGGGCATCTTCTTCTTGGCCGAGAGCGGCGCCCCCCGGCCGGAGTTCCGGATCTCGGGCCTCCCGCTCGACGAGCGCTCGGGGAAGTGGTATCCGGCGACGAGTCAGGGCGTCGTCATCGATGACGGAGGGTCGGCGATCTTCACCGCCACGGGCTTCCCGGCGGACCCCGCCACCATCGAGGAGCTGGAGGCGATGATCGGCGAGATCCTGGCCCAAGCCTAGGGTCGCCGTCGTCGCCCCAGCCCGTCCAGCCACCGCGCGGGCGGCGTGGCCGCGATCAGTCGGCTGATGGTCACGGTCTCGGCGGCCACCTGGAGCGCCAGCAGCACGACCGCGGCGACGAGCAGCCCAAGGGTCGGCAGCACCACGAGCAAGGCCAACCCCACCAGGAACCCGAGGGGGTTGGAGCCGCCGTCGCCGAGCATCGCCCGCTCGCGCAGGTCGAACGGGAGCGAGGCGACGGCGGCTCCCAGGGCCGCCCCCACGAGCGAGCCGATCCTCGCGTCCCAGGCCCACGGCAGGCACGCCGCGAGGGCGATCACGCCCCACTTCAGCGATCGTCCGGGCACCACGTCGAGCGCGTTGAAGACATTGACGGCCGTGGCCACGACCACCGCCCCGGCCACGACCCGGGGGGTCCCTCCCCCGGCGGCGACCGACGCGGCCGTCCCCGCGGCGATCCCGGCGAAGAGCTTCAGGATGCCCGTGGTGGGCCGGCCGCGGAGGAGGCTCCGGAGATGACCCCCGAGACCCCGAGGGCCCCCGCCCACCAGGTCGTCCAGCACCCCCACGACGAACAGCAGCAGCGCCGCGCCGACCGCTACGAGCTCCAGGGTCCCGAACGAGCCGCCTCGACGCCCCACCAGGTGCCCGAGGACCGTCCCCCCCACGAGCGCGAGCCCCAGCACCGCCGGGACGCCGCGGCCCGCGTGGTTCCGGCGTAGGAGCGCTCGTGGGGGTCGGGACGACGCGAGCCACGCCAGCGCCCCCGCGATCGCCGCGGCCGACGCCATCGACAGCCAGGTCATCGCAGTCCGATCGCCCGCGGCCAGACGGCCGACAGGACGTCCCTCCCCTGCCGGGCGCGGTGCGCGATCCCGGCGGGGTCCCGGCCCGTGGCCCGATGCGACATGGGGACCTCCACCTCGACCACCCGGAACCCCAGCCGGACGGCGTCGATCGTCATCGCCGTCTCCACGCCGAACCCCGGGGCCAGCGGGCGGACCGCCTCGAGCACCCGCCGGGACACCGCCCGCTGGCCCGACATCGGCTCCCGGGCCCGGAACCCCGACAGGGTCCTGATCAGCGAGGCGGACAGGCGCTTCACGATCCGGAACCCCCCGTGCCCGGCCTGGCGTGGAAGGGCCGCGATGGCCAGATCGGCATCGCCGCGACGCACGAGCTCGAGCAGCGACCCGGCCGCGGACGCCGTGGACCCGAGATCGGCATCAAGCAGGAGGTAGACGTCCGCCGGCGGGATCCGGTCCAGCGCCGCCTCGAGCGCCTCCCCCTTCCCCAGCCGCCCCGGAGCGATCAGAACCCGGGCCCCCGCGGCCGCCGCTTCGGCCGCCGTGCCGTCCCCGGATCCATCGTCCACGACCACGATCTCGTCCAGGGAGAGGGCCCGGATCGCGTCGACGGTCGGCCCCACGAACCCGGCCTCGTCGCGGGCCGCCACGAGCGCCAGCGCCCGCACCCCGCTCACCCGAGCGGGGGGACCAGGCGACGCGCGCCCGGCTTGACCCCGTAGTGCCCCGGCTGCTCCAGGTCGAGGAGGTCCTCGATGGCCAGCACGAGCGACACCTCGCCGGGCACCTGTTCCACGTTGTCCTGCGTGACGATCCGGTCCGAGACCGGCCCCCCTCGCAGCAACGGCACGAAGAAGACGTCCACGGTGGTGCTCTCGGCGGCGGCCACCGACTGCCCGTCGAGGACGAGCCGCTCCACCAGCGGGACCAGGAACGCCTCCGGGGGCAGCGGCGTCTCACCGTTCCCGCCGCCCACGACGAGGATGAGCGACTCCGCGTCCCGCTCGGCGGGGTCCCCGTCGAGGCGCTCGGCGGTCACGAACCCCTCCGAGCCCAGGAGGTCGATCGTGTTCCCGCTCGTGGAGCCGAACGCGAGCTGGTCGGCGATCAGCTCCGCCGCCCGCGCCCGGAGAGCCGCGGGGTCGTCGGACGCGTCGGTCCCGACCAGGTCCGCGAGCGTCTCGTGATCCCCCTCCTCCTCCAGCGCCATCCGCAGGTCGATCGTGAGGTCGAGGCGGACGCGGCTCCCGGCCAGCTCCAGGGCGGTCCGCGCGGCCTCCACGGCCTCGGGATCGGTCCCCTCCTGGGTCACCAGGACGGTCTCGATCTCCGCGAGCCTGCCGGCCACGAGGAAGTCCCGGACCTCGCCCCCGAACTCGCTCCACCCCTCGAGCTGGGCCTCGAGCCGCTCGACCTGGGCTCGCAGCTGGCTCGACTGTCCCGCGAGGCGATCGGTGGTGTTCTCGAGCTGGGAGACGATCCCCCGGTTGAGGACGGTCGTGCCCGTCAGCACCCCGAGACCCAGCGCCAGGAACACGGCGGCGAGGGACACGAGGTGGAAGCGGAACGAGATCATCGGCGCCCGGCCTCGATCATGCCCGGCATATCGTAGCGGCCCCGGCGATCAGAAGAGCCCGCGGATCGAGAAGAGGGCCTGGCGGATCAGCTCCCAGAGCTGCTTGAAGAAGAGTCGGAGCGGCTGGGACACGGCGATCACGGCCACCATCGAGAACAGGGCCGAGCCCACGAGGAGCGCGATGTCCCGGCCGCGGATCCGGCTGCGGTACATGCGCGAGACGCCCTTAGCGTCCACGAGGATCTCGCCGACGCGGAGGCGGACCAGGAAGGTGCTGGACATGCCCTTCCGGCCCTTGTCCAGGAACTCCCGGAGGTTGCCGTGGCTCCCCACGGACACGATGAGCTCGGCCCCCTTCTCGTGGGCGAGGAGGTAGGCCACGTCCTCGCTCATCCCCGACGAGCGCAGCTCCGAGAAGGGGAGCCCGAGAGACCGGAGCCGGGTCCGTCCCGGAGCGGCCCCGTCCGGGTAGGCGTGCAGCACGATCTGACCCCCGGATCGGAGCGCCTGCTCGGAGACGCTGTCCATGTCGCCGATCACGATGTGGGGCCGGTAGCCGGACTCCAGGAGGGCGTCGGCCCCGCCGTCCACGCCCATCAGCACCGGGCGGACCTCCCGGATGTAGGAGCGGAGCGCGGCCAGGTCCTCGCGGAAGTTCGGCCCCCGGACCACGACGAGGACGTGCCGGTCGGCGAGGTCCTCCCTCAGATCGGGCATCCCCTCTCCCCCGAACAGGAGGTCTCGCTCCCGCTGCATGTACTCGAGCGTGTTGCGGGCGAACGCCTGCAGCTGCTCCGAGAGGCCCTCGCGGGCCTCGTCCATCGCCCGGCGGATCGACGCCCGCGTCTGGCGCACCCCCACGCCCACGAGGACCTCGTCGGCGTAGACGAGGTCGCCCTCGAGCCGCACCTGCATCCCCTCGCGGACCTTCTCCATCAGGATGGACCCGACGCCGTCCACGAGGGGGACGTCGGCCTCGACGAGCAGGAGCGGCCCCAGGTTCGGGTAGCGGCCGCTGATCGAGGGGCTGGCGTTGACGACCGCGGCCACGCCCTTGGCCACGAGCCCCTCGGCGGCCACGCGGTCGAGGTCCTCGTGGTCGATCACGGCGACCTCGCCCCGCTCGACGCGCGTGAGGAGGCGCTTGGTGCGCCTATCCACCCGCGCCGCGCCGGTCCTTCGCCTGGTCCCGAGCCCGAGCATCCACCACCTCGATGTGCACGTGCGGGCGTCGCCCGCTCGCGTATCGGTCCACCTGGGAGCGGAACGGGAACGACCTGACCCGTCCCAGCGACGTGACGCCCGCCACGACGCGATCCCCCGGTGCAAGCCTACCGCTGCGGAGGTGCAGGAGGACGACCTCGAGCCCCTGGGCCCCGTCGGGGACGATGGCCACGCGCGCGTCGGCGTACCGCCCGTACAGTCGGTAGGGGCGGACGACGCGCACGCGCCCGCTCACCGGGGACAGGACCGGGGCGCCCCCGCCGAGGACGACGTCGACCGCCGAGGTCGGGGCCGATCCCCGTCCCCGAGGGTCCATCACCGCGTACCGGAGGTCGACGCCGCCCGCGGGAGGCGCGCGGAAGCGCGGATGGCGGCAGGGGCGGCAGGAGCCGAACGGGAGCATGGGGATCGCCCCCTCCATCGACGCCTCGTGGAAGGCCACGAGCCTGGGGAGGGGGGCCGGGAGGTGGAGCGGGATCCCCAGGACCTCCGCGAACACGGCCGTGGGCGGGACCGACGGCTCCTGCTCGACGGCGACGTCCGCGGGCGCCGACGAGGGCCCGGGGGCCGGAACGGCGTCGCGGCCTCCCGCCAGCAGAGCGGGGATCCAGACCGCCGGGAGCAGCAGCCCCGCGGCGAGGATCCACCGCGTCCTCACCCGCCCTTCTCCCGGGCGGCCTCCGCCAGGAGCTGCTCGGCGTGGGTGGCGGCCTCCTCGGTGGGCATGCCCGAGAGCATCCGGGAGAGCTCGCCCACGCGCTCCTCGCCCTCGAGCGGCCGCACGGACGTCCTGCCCCGCTCCTTGGCCACGTG
>Ga0268386_10004585_pt1 | contig 10193 bp, 11 predicted proteins | sample RVTome_15_FD_200260 | JGI IMG/M metagenome (GOLD analysis project Ga0268386, IMG submission 200260) | Soil microbial communities from uranium-contaminated site in the Upper Colorado River Basin, Wyoming, United States - RVT150D86... ... | reverse complement strand
GGGGCGCGGCTGCCCTCCTCCCGCGCCCTGGCCGACGACCTCGACGTGTCCCGGACCACCACGCTGCTCGCGGTGCAGCAGCTCCAGGCGGAGGGCTACCTCACCGGCCGCCGGGGCTCCGGCATCTACGTGGCCGACGAGCTGCCGGACGATCTCGTGCGCGGACGGACGGCCCGTCCGCCGGCCCGCCTGAAGCACCCGAACCTGTCGCGGCGCGGGGCGGCCCTGGTGGCGGCGCCGCAGGGGGCCCATCGCCTCCCGGGCCCGCCGCGCGCCTTCCGCATCGGAACGCCCGGGGTGGACCTGTTCCCGGCGGCGCTCTGGTGGCGACTCGCCAGCCGGCGGCTGCGCTCGATCACGCCGACCCAGCTCGACTACGGCGAGCCGGCGGGCCTTCGCGCGCTGCGCGAGGCCATCGCCGGCCACGTGCCGGCCGCGCGCGGCACCCGCTTCGGCGCCGACCAGGTGCTGATCGTGGCCGGCGCCCAGCAGGGCCTCGAGCTGATCAGCCGGGTGCTGCTCGATCCCGGAGACCGCGTCTGGATGGAGGAGCCGGGCTACCCGGGGGCGCGCAGCGCGTTGCTCGGCGCGGGGGCGCGCATTGTCCCGGTGCCGGTGGACGCCGAGGGCCTCGCGGTCGAGACGGGCGCCCGGGGCGCGGGCCCCGCCCGCCTGGCCTACGTGACGCCGTCGCATCAGTATCCGCTCGGCGTGCCGATGAGCCTGCCGCGGCGGCTGGCCCTGCTGCGGTGGGCGCGCCGCACGGGCGCGTGGGTGGTCGAGGACGACTACGACAGCGAGTTCCGCTACGGCGCCCGGCCGGTGCCGTGCCTGCACGGGCTCGACGTGGACGGCCGGGTGATCTACGTCGGCAGCTTCAGCAAGACGCTCTTCCCCGCGCTACGCCTGGGGTTCCTGATCGTGCCGCCCGACCTGCAGGGCGGCCTGGTGGCGGCCCGCGCCGCCGCCGACCAGCACCCGCCGGTGCTGGACCAGGCGGTGCTCGCCGACTTCATCGGCGAGGGCCATTTCGCGCGCCACCTGCGGCGCATGCGGGTGGCGTACCGCGAGCGCCTGGAGGCGCTCGCCGACGCGGCGGCCCGTTACTGCCGGGGCGCGCTCCGGCTGCGGCCGACCCGCACCGGGCTCCACGCGATCGCCGATCTCGAGGGGGCCGCCGCGGTGCGCGTCTCCCGGGAGGCCGCGGCCCGGGGCGTCGAGGCGGCACCGCTGTCCGCCTACTACGCGGGACGGGGCAGGTACCCCAACGCGCTCGTGCTGGGCTTCGCGGCGGTGCGCCCCGAGGCCGCGCGGCGGGGGATGGAGCGGCTCGCCGCCGCGATCGAGGCGGCGCGCCGGGGTCAGGTCTTACATTCCGACATTCGCGGACCCGCGAGCCGGTAGCACAACCGGGAGCGAATGTCGGAATGTAAGACCTGACCCCTTTCAGAGCTCCCGGCGCACCAGGGCCGCCCCCGTCGCGAGGGCCTGCAGCTTGCCCCGCGCCACCGCGCGCGAGAGCGGCACCATCCCGCAGTTGGTGCAGGGGAAGATGCGCTCGGCGGGCACGTGCGCCATCGCGGCGCGGATCACCGCGGCGACCTGCTCGGGCGTCTCGACGCGGTCGGTGGCCACGTCCACCGCGCCCACCAGCACGTCCTTGTCGCCGAGCAGGCCGATGAGCGCGATGGGCACGCGCGAGCCGGCGCACTCGAGCGACACGCCGCCGATGCGGCTCCGCGCCAGCACCGGGAAGGTCCGCTCGTACTGGCGCCACTCGCCCCCCAGCGTCTGCTTCCAGTCGGTATTGGCCTTGATGCCGTAGCCGTAGCAGATGTGCACGGCGGTGCGGCAGCGCAGGCCCTCGACCGCGCGGTCGAGGGCGGCCACGCCCCAGTCCCGCACCTCGTCCATGTAGACGTTGAAGGCGGGCTCGTCGAGCTGCAGCATGTCGAGCCCGAGCGCCTCCAGCTCGCGCGCTTCCTCGTTGATGAGCCGGGCCAGGTCCATCGCGAGCCGCTCGCGGCTGCCGTAGTGCGCGTCGTGGATGGTGTCCACGATGGTCATCGGCCCCGGGATCGTCAGCTTGAGCCGGCGCGCGGTATTGGCCCGCGCCCAGCGCACGTCTTCGCCATGGATGGGGCCGCGGCGCCGCACCGGCCCGGTCACCGTCGGCACGCTGGCCTGGTAGCGCTCGGCCCGGATGCCGATCGTCACCATCTTCGAGAAGTCGATGCCGTCGAGGCACTCCACGAAGCCCCACACGAAGTGGCGGCGCGTCTGCTCGCCGTCGGTGACGATGTCGATGCCCGCCTGCTCCTGCTCGCGCAGGGCCAGCAGCACGGCGTCGCGCTTGCCCTCCTCGAGGACGCGACCCTCGAGCCGCCAGGGGGCCCACAGCGTGCCGGGCGGGGCCAGCCACTCGGGTTTCGGGAGGCTGCCGGCGATCGTCGTCTCCAGCATCGGTGGGCGGCATGGTACCATGAGCGCCATGACCGGCCGGTATGGCCTCACGCTCGTCCTCGCCGGGTCGCTTCTCGCGGTCGGCTGCAGCTCCGACCGCGACCGCCAGTGGTACAAGCCCGGCGCCAACTACACGGTGGCCGAGTTCAACCGCGATCGCGACGAGTGCACCAAGGGCCGCGAGCTGGACGAGCCGTGCATGAAGGAGCGCGGCTGGGTGCCGCTCAGCAGCGATCGCGAGCCGTCCAGCGAGATCAAGCCCGCCCCGAGCTCGCGTGGGCGCTACTAGCCTCCACGCCGTCATCTTCGACTTCGGCGGCGTCCTGTGGGACATGCGCTGGGACGTGGCCCGTGAGCTGGATCGCGCCCACGGCCTGCCGAAATCCTCGGTGTTCGAGACGCTCTACCGCTGCGCGGCCTGGAACGACATCGAGTGCGGCGCGGGCGATCCGGCCGCATGGGCGGAGGGCGCCCACCGGGAGCTCGAGCGGCGCGCCGGCCGCGCGCTGCCGCGCCTGCACGAGGAGTGGCGGCGGGCGCAGGTGGCCATCGACGCCAATATCGCGCTGGTGCGGGCGCTGCGGCCCCCGTACCGGTGCTCGGTCCTGAGCAACGCGGATCTCTCGCTCCGGGCTCGCCTCAAGGGCGAGTTGGGGCTGGAGCACCTCTTCGACGACATCGTGGTGTCCGCCGAGGTGGGGATGGCGAAGCCCCGGCCCGAGATCTTCCACCTGGCCGCCGACCGCCTGGGCCTGCCGGCCCAAGCGTGCGTGTTCGTGGACGACTGGGACCAGAACGTGGAGGCGGCGCGCGCCGTCGGCATGCAGGCGGTGCTCCACCGCGCCGACCAGGGCGACGACCTGCGCGCCCAGCTCGCGGCGCTGGGCGTGACGGCGGGCGCCTGAGCGCCATGGCGCGCACCGCGCTCTTCCTGAGCCCCGGCGCGGATCTGGCGCCCGCGCTGGCGCTGGCCCGGCGCGCCGACGCACTGGGCTACGAGAGCCTCTGGGTCACGCACGGCGCCGGCCGCGACGCGCTGCTGACGCTCTCGGCCTACGCGCACGTGGCCCCGCACGCGGGCCTCGGGTCGGGCGTCCTCCCGATCTACCCGCGGCATCCGGTGCTGCTGGCCCAGGAAGCCCTCACGCTCTCCGACACGAGCGGCGGCCGCCTGCGCCTGGGCATCGGGGTGAGCCACCGGCCGATGATGGAGGGCGCGCTCGGCCTCGACATGGGCAAGCCGCTCGAGATCATCCGCGAGTACGTCACGGTGCTGCGCGCGGCCTTGACCGGCAAGGTGCGACACGAGGGCCCGCGCTACCGCGTGAGCTGGCAGAGCGGGCTCCCGAGGATCCCGGCCGCGCCGCCGATCCTGCTGGCCGGGCTGGCCCCGCGCATGCTGGAGCTGGCCGGCGAGATCGCCGACGGCGTCGTGCTCTGGCTGGCCACGCCCGCCTACGTGCGCGAGCACGCGCTGCCCGCCATCCGGCGGGGCCGCGCCCGCGCGGGCAGGCCGCTCGACGGCTTCGAGATCGTGGCGGCCGCGCCCGCCGCGCTCACCGCGGACCGGACGGCGGCCACCGCGCTCTTCCGCACCGAGTTGCAGCGCTACCTGGCGCTGCCGTTCTACCGCGCGATGCTCGAGCAGAGCGGGTTCACCGCCGACGTGGCTGCCTTCGACCGGGCGCCGGGCCCCGACGCGGTGTCGGACCGCCTCGTGGCCGCCCTGGGCGGCATCGGCGACTTCCGCGCGGTGTCGGCCTTCGTCGGCGCCTATCGCGAGGCCGGGGTGACGCTGCCCGCGGTGCGCCCGATCGGCTTCCCCGACGCGCCCCACTACCAGCCGACCGTCGAGGCCGCGGTGGCGGCATAACCGCGCATGCTCTACATGGTCATCGAGTACTTCAACGCGGGCGCGGCGGCCGAGATCTACCGCCGCGTGCGCGAGCGGGGCCGGCAGCTCCCGCCCGGGCTCGAGTACGTGGACAGCTGGGTGGATCTCGACTACTTCCGCTGCTTTCAGCTCATGCGGACCGAGGACCGGGCGCTGCTGGACGTGTGGGCCAGGAGCTGGAGTGACCTGATCCGCATGGAAGTCTTCCCGGTGCGCACCTCGGCCGAGGCCGCCCGGCACATCGCCGCGCAGTCCTGACGCTGCGATCGGCCCTGGCCGCCCGGGGTTGACGGGCGGCGCGCCGCCCCGGCCGCCCTGGGGCAGCAGCGCCACGCTTCACGGGGCACCGCCGCCTCACCGGCCTTCGCGGCCGCCGCACCCTGCCGGGTGACGCGAAATGCGACCACGAGCACTTATCCCTGCCCTCTCACCCTACACGGTCTGGCACCCGGATTGCTCCCCTGCTGTCTCCGTGCGTCACGTGTGAACCCCGTCAAGGAGAGTGCAGCGGTGACTACTGCGACGATTGCCGGCTCGGTGGTTCCGGGTGAGCGCATGGATCGGTTCGTGTACGACGACGCGATCGTCCGGCTCTTCCTGCTCGCGACGCTCGTGTGGGGCCTGGTGGGCACGCTGGTGGGGCTGGTGATCGCGCTCCAGCTCACCAGCCCGATCTTCAACTTCGAAACCTCGTGGCTCTCGTTCGGGCGGCTGCGCCCCCTGCACACGAACGCGGTCATCTTCGCCTTCGCAGGCAACGCCATCTTCACCGCCGTCTACTACTCCGCGCAGCGCCTGCTGAAGGCGCGGATGTGGAGCGACGTCCTGAGCCGGCTGCACTTCTGGGGCTGGCAGGCGATCATCGTGGCGGCCGCCCTCACGCTACCGCTCGGCATCACGCAGTCCAAGGAGTACGCCGAGCTCGAGTGGCCCATCGACGTCGCGATCGCGCTGGTGTGGGTAGCCTTGGCGGTCAACCTGTTCGGCACCATCGTCCGCCGCCGCGAGCGGCACCTCTACGTGGCCCTCTGGTTCTACATCGCCACCGTGGTGGCCATCGCGGTGCTGCACATCTTCAACAACCTGGTGGTGGTGGCGGGGCCGTTCAAGAGCTACTCGATCTACGCGGGCGTGCAGGACGCCTTCATGCACTGGTGGTACGGCCACAACGCGGTGGCCTTCTTCCTCACCACCCCGTTCCTGGGGATGATGTACTACTTCCTGCCGAAGGCGGCGGAGCGGCCGATCTTCTCCTATCGCCTCTCCATCCTCCACTTCTTCTGGACGCTGGTCTTCATCTACATCTGGGCCGGCCCGCACCACCTGCACTACACCGCGCTGCCCGCGTGGGCCTCGACCCTCGGCATGCTCTTCTCGGTGATGCTCTGGATGCTCTCCTGGGGCGGGATGGTCAACAGCCTGCTCACGCTGCGGGGGGCCTGGCACAAGGTCACCGAGGATCCGGTGCTCAAGTTCTTCGTGGTGGCGGTCACGTTCTCAAGGGCGGCGACGTGCTGGAGAAGCTGACCCGCCCGGGACGCATGTGGCTCGACAAGACCGGCACGCTCACCGAGGGGCGCGCGGCCCTGCTCCGCTGGCACGGCGACGAGACGGTCAAGCCGCTGGTGGCGGTCGCCGAGGCGCACTCCGCCCATCCGCTCGGGCGCGCGTTCCTCCGCGCCCTCGGCGCACCCGCGCCGGGCGCGGGGGTCGCGATCGAGGAGACGCACGGCGGCGGCATCGAGGCCACCGTGGATGGCCGGCGCCTCGTCATCGGCTCGGCGAGCTTCGTCGCGGCCCGCGCCGGCGCGATCCCGCCGGCCCTCTCCGCGGTGGTGGCGGAGCTGGCGGGGGACGGGCTCACCCCCGTGCTGATCGCGGTGGACGGCCGGGTGAGGGCGGCCGCCGGCTTCGGGGAGCCGCTGCGCGCGGACGCGGCGGGGCGCGCTCGACCGCGTCCGCGCGCTGGGGTGGCGGCCGGGCATCCTCTCGGGCGACGACGCCCGCATCGCCCGGGCGGCCGGCCGCCGGCTGGGCCTCGCCGCGCCGGACTGCCGGGGCGGGGTGGCGCCCGAGGACAAGCTCCGCCTCGTGCTGGAGAGCGCCGGCGAGGGGCCGGTGGTGATGATCGGCGACGGCGTCAACGACGCCGCCGCCCTCGCGGCCGCCACGGTCGGCATCGCGGTGGCCGGCGGGGCCGAGGCCGCGCTCACCGCCGCCGACGTGTTCGTGGCCCGGCCGGGCGCGGCCCGGATCGCCGAGCTGCTGGATGGCTCGCGGCGGGCGATGCGGGTGGTGCGGCGGAATCTGGCCTTCTCGCTGGGCTACAACGTGATCGGGGTGACCCTGGCCATGACCGGCCTGCTCAACCCGCTCGTGGCCGCGGTCCTCATGCCGCTGTCGTCCCTGACCGTGATCGTCAGCTCCTACCGGGCCCGGACCTTCACCCGGCCCGGCACCCGGCCCGCGGGCGAGGCGGCGCGCCCATGAGCGTGATGTTCATCCTGCTGCCGGTGGCGCTGCTCTTCGCGGCCGTGGCCGTCGGCGTCTTCGTCTGGGCCGCGCGGGCGGGCCAGTTCGACGATCTCGAGACCCCGAGCATCCGGATCCTGCACGACGACGACTGAGCCGGGCGGGCGCAGCTAGGGCTTGCCCTGGAGCGCGCGCCGGAGCTGATCGAGATGGTTGTCGTCGTGCCAGGCCATGAGGCCCACGAAGTCCTTGACGGTCATGCGGCCGCGGGTGGCGTGCACCCCGCCGCGCTCCCAGTGCTCGGACCGTAGCCCCCGCAGGAACTTCAAGGTCTCGTCGCGCCGCACCCGGAAGGCCTGCAGCGCCTCTCCCGCGTCGTTGCGCTGGTACTGACGCTCGCTCGCCCAGCGGTCGGGATCGGCGGGGAGGAATCGTGGCTCGTCCATCTCCATGATGGTCTGGAAGCGCAGCATGAAGGACTCCTCGGTGTCCCGCACGTGGCAGAGCGTCTCCTTGGCCGACCAGCTCTTGTCGTCCGGGCGCTTGCTGAGCGCCGCGTCGGACACGCCCTTGATGGCGGCCGCGAAATCCTCCGCCGTGCGCTCCATGCGCGCCATCTGCTCCTCGAGACTCGCCATGAGGATTCCCCCGTCGGTGATCAGTTGATGGAACAGGTGCGACTCCCGCGCGTAGAAGCCCTGGGTGTGGAAGGAGTCGCCCAGCCGCAGCAGAGTATAGTCCACGTGGTGCCCGACCTCGTGGAGCAGCGTGCGGAGGAAGGTGCGGAAGGCCACCACGCGCTGCTGCCGCGCGGTGCGCATCCAGAGCGTGATCAGCGGCGGCTCCGCGCCGCGGCCGGGTGCCTCGTAGAGCCCGTGCAGCTCGCCCCATCGCGCGTGGGGCCGCGCCGCCAGCACCGACACGCGCACGGGCGGGGCCCCCAGGGCCCGCGCCAGGCCCGCGACCAGCCGCTGCGCGGCCGCCTCCGTGGCGGCGCGATCGCCGCTCTCGAGCGCCCGGGCCAGCGCGGTCACGACGGGCTGCAGCCGGCCCGCCTGCGGCAGCGGCATCGTGACGACGCCGTCGCTCTCCAGATAGATCGCCTGCTGCCGCCGCGTGAGCCGCTGGAAATAGGCGAAGGGCATCCGGCTCTGGATGCTACCGCCCGTGTATCGCGATGTCCACGTCTTGCGCGCGGGCGCCCGCCCGGTAGCCTGGCGCCATGGCGCCTTCCGAGGCACCGCCCCCGCCGCGGCTGCTGGATCGCGTGCGGGCGGCGCTGCGCACCCGCCACTGCAGCCTCCGCACGGAGAAGGCCTATGTCGGCTGGATCCGGCGCTATATTCTTTTCCACGACAAGCGCCACCCGGCCGACATGGGGGCCGCCGAGATCACGCGGTTCCTGAGCGCGCTGGCCATCCAGCGCAACGTGGCCGCCTCCACGCAGAACCAGGCCCTGAGCGCGCTGCTGTTTCTCTATCGCGACGTCCTCGGGCAGGCGCTGCCCTGGCTCGACGACATCGTGCGCCCCAGGAACCGGGAGCGGATCCCGGTGGTGCTCACCCGCGCGGAGGTGCAGGCCGTCCTCGATGCGCTCGACGGGCCGACGCGCCTCGCCGCCCTGCTGCTCTACGGCGCCGGCCTGCGGCTGCTCGAAGCCCTGCGCCTGCGGGTGAAGGACGTGGACTTCGCCCGCAACCAGATCACGGTGCGCTCCGGCAAGGGCGACAAGGACCGCGTGACCATGCTGCCGGCCGCCGCCAGCCGCGACCTCGCCAAGCACCTGGGGACGATCCGCGACCAGCACGACGCCGACCTCCGCGCCGGCGCGGGCCACGTGGAGCTGCCCTGGGCCCTCGCCCGCAAGTACCCCCGCGCCGGCCGCGAGTGGATCTGGCAGTGGATCTTCCCCGCCACCCGCACCTACCTGCACCGGGAGACCGGCCAGCGCCGCCGCCACCGCCTGCACGAATCCGTGCTGCAGCGCGCGGTGCGGGAGGCCGTACGCAGTAAGGGCATCCCCAAGCGCGCCACCTGCCACACCTTCCGCCACTCCTTCGCCACCCACCTGCTGGAAGACGGCGCCGACATCCGCACCGTCCAGGAGCTCCTCGGCCACCGCGACGTGGCCACCACCATGATCTACACCCACGTCCTCAACCGAGGCCCCGCCGGCGCCCTCAGCCCCGCCGACCGCCTCCACCTCCTGTAATCGATCTCCCCGAAATGTCCAGGTCTGTGTAAAACTGAAACCGCACCCGGGACCATGCGCAACCACGCATCCCCAAAGGCCGCTCCCGCCACATCCCCCCGGCCATCCCAACCGGCTTATCCGCACCAAGCCCACGCGCGCCCGAATTATCCAGACCTGGATACATATCGTTAGACGGACAGCGCCCGGACAACCGGAATGGTAGGATCGACGCATGGCGAAATCGGCGCGCGAGCTGTTTGAGGAGGCGATGCGGCTCGACCCGAAGGAGCGGGCGACACTCATGCGCCTTCTGGTCGACAGCCTGGATGCGGAGTCGGAGGAAGGTGCCGAGGAAGCCTGGCGAGCCGAGATAGAGGGCCGAATCGCGGAGTTAGATTCGGGCCAGATCCAGGCGGTTCCCTGGGAAGAGCTGAGGGCGCGGCTGTACCAGCGCTGAATGGCCTCAGCGGCGGTCCGGTTCCATCGGGCGGGCCCTGCGTGTTTTTCTTTCACGGCGCGCCGATGAGCCGCCTGCACCTCGTCGGCATGGAGGAGCAGTTCGCGGCGCAGGGTCTACGGGTGGTGTCACCCGATCGTCCCGGCTACGGGAGGTCATCGCCCCAGCCGGGGCGGTCGCTGGGGGACTGGCCGGCCGACGTCGCCGCGCTGGCCGATGCGCTCGGCGTCGACCGCTTCCTCGTGGCCGGTCACTCGTCCGGTGGTCCCTACGCCGTGGTCTGCGCCGCCCTGCTCGGTGAGCGTGTCCGGGGCGGTGTCGTGCTGGCCGGCGTCACGGACATGGCCTGGCCCGGCGCCTGGGACGGGTACCTCGAAGGCCGCAAGGAGATCCAGATCATGCGCCTGCCGGACGAGCGCGCGGCCATCGCCACGTGCGCCGAGCACTTCGGCGCGGACGGAAGCGGCTTTCTCGCGGAGCAATTCGACCTGCCGCAGCCGGACACGGCACTGCTCGCCGACGAAGCCGTCGAGCAGGCCTTGACGGCAACCTTGGCCGAGGCGTTTCGACAGGGCGTAACGGGGTATGCTCAGGACGTCTACCTCGAAGGTCGAGGCTGGCATTTCGACCCGAGCCGGATCTCCGCTCCCGTCGCGGTCCTGCACGGAGAGCTGGACACACTCGTCCCCATGGCACAGTCGCCACACGGCCGA